>SXGQ01708619.1_pt1 | contig 13893 bp, 14 predicted proteins | sample 3178371 | NCBI WGS metagenome assembly SXGQ01 (sample SAMN11356859, study PRJNA531348) | freshwater metagenome | isolation source: freshwater sample F1-20 | place: China: Fuxian Lake, Yuxi | collected 2017-12-25
CACCGCGTGGTGCTGAGCTACGAGGCGCTGGCGGCCGAGGTGGAGCCCGACCAGGTGCTCGACCGCATCGTCGCGGCCATTCCGCAGCCCAAGGTGGAGATCGGTGGCGGCCGCGCCGTCGGCTGACACCACGGCCACCCCGGCGTCCATCGGTCGCAGCGCGGCATCGCTGCTGCGCCGCGTGGAGGTGCGGGTGGGGCGTCGCCTCGACGGCCTGCTGCAGGGCGAGCGGAGCGGACGGCGCCCGGGCCCGGGCGGCGAGGCCGCGATCACCCGCGCCTACGAGCCGGGTGACGACGTGCGCTGGATCGACTGGCCGCTCACCGCGCGGTTGGGGCAGCCCATGGTGCGCGTGCCCGAGCTCGAGCCGGTGCTCACCACCTGGGCGCTGGTGGACATGTCGCCGTCGATGGCCTTCGGCACGCACGGCGGCACCAAGATCGACCAGGCCCGCGAGGTGGTGGCGGCGCTGGGCGTGGTGCTGCGCCGGCGCGGCGACCGCCTGGGCCTTGCCGTGACCACCCGCGGCGACCTCGACCTGGTGCACCCGCCGCGCGGCGATCGCCGCGGCCTCATCGATGCCGTGGCCGCGGTGGAGTCGGTGGTGCCCTACGGCGAGGGCCGCACCGATCTGGCCCGCGCCGTGAGCCTGGTGGGTCGCGTGGCACGCCACCGCGGGATGGTGGTGATCATCAGCGACATGCCCTGGGCCGAGGGGCTCGAGCGCGCCATCGGCGGCCTCGGCCGCAAGCATGATGTGATCGTGGTGGAGATCCGCGACCGGCGCGAGCGGGAGATCCCGCCGGTCGGGGTGATCCCCCTGCGCGATGTCGAGACCGGCCGCACCCTGCTGGTGGACACCTCGGACCCGCGGTTCCAGGAGCGCTTCGCCGCCGCGGTGGACGATGCCGAGCGCCGCCGCCGCGGCATGATCGCCCGCACCGGTGCCCGCTATGTGGTGATGGAGCCCGGTCGCGACTGGCTGCTCGACCTCGCCCGCGCCCTGGGCACGGCCCGCCCCGCCCGGAGGGCCGCGTGAGCATCGTGAGCTTCGCCAGCCCGTGGGCGCTGCTGCTGCTCATCCCGCTCGTCGCGGGGGTCGTGTGGTGGATATGGCGCGAGCGCCGCGGCAGCAGTCGCGCCGCCGTGCCGTTCGCCGACCTCGACCTCGTGGCGTTCGCCGCGCCGAAGAGGCGCTGGACCCGCTGGCTGCCCGGTGCCCTGCTGGTGCTGGCCCTCACAGCGTTCACCGTGGCGCTGGCCCGGCCGGAGTCGGTGACCAGCGTGCCGCGCGAGGAGGGCACGATCATGCTGGCCATCGACGTGTCGGGGTCGATGGCCGCCGATGACGTGTCGCCCTACCGCCTGCGCGCGGCGCAGGACGCCGCCAAGACCTTCGCCGAGCGCGTGCCGCGGCAGTTCCAGGTGGGCCTCGTGGCCTTCAACGGGCAGGCCGACGTGCTGCTGCCGCCCTCCACCGACCGCGAGGCGTTCAAGCGCTCGGTCGACTCCCTCGTGGCCGATGGCGCAACCGCGTCGGGCGAGGCGATCATCTCGTCGGTGGAGGCCATCCGCTCCACGCAGCCGGGCGCCGAGAAGCTGAGGAGCGCCCGCGTGCTGCTGCTCTCCGACGGCGCCAACACCGTGGGCACCATGCCGCAGGATGCCGCGCAGGTAGCCAAGGACGCCGGCGTGCCGGTGTACACCGTGGCCCTCGGGACGGCCGAGGGCGTGCTGCCCGACGGCCGCGCGGTGCCGCCGGATCCGGCGTCGCTCGCCGCCGTGGCGGAGATCACCGGGGGCGAGGCCTTCGAGAGCAAGGACGCCGAGTCGGTGCGCACCGTGTACGAGGACCTCGGCACGTTCGTGGGCACCAAGACGATCATGAGCGAGGCCACGGCCTGGCCGACGGCCGTCGCAGCGCTGCTGCTCATGCTCGCGGGCGTGGCCGCATGGCGCGTGGGGCCGCGGCTGTGACCTTCCTCTCGCCCATGTGGCTGTGGGCGCTGCTCATCGTGCCCGTGCTCGTGGCCATGGCCGTGGTGTGGGAGCGCCAGCGCGGCGAGGCCGCCCGGGCGTTCGCCGACCCGCGTGTGATGGCCATCGGCGCCGATAGCCGCGGACGCCTGCTTCGCCGCGTGGCCCTGGGCCTGGCCATCCTGGCCGCCGCCATGGGTCCCATCGCACTCGCGCGCCCTGCCGTGGACACCACGGAGGAGCGCCGCCAGGGCGCCGTGATGCTCGCGATCGATACCTCGAAGAGCATGCAGAAGACCGACCTGCAGCCCACGCGCCTCGAGGCGGCGAAGGAGGCCGCCAACAGGTTCCTCGACGCCGCGCCCGACGAGGCCCTGGTGGGCCTGGCCACCTTCAACGACCGGGCGGTGGTGCGCGTGGCGCCCACGCTCGACCGCCCCGCCGTGCGCGCGGCACTCGACGGCCTCGAGGTGAAGGAGGGCACGGCGCTGGGCTCGGCCGTGGTGGCCAGCCTCGGTGCGCTGAGCGGCGCCGGCGTGCTGGAGCCGCTGCCGCCCACCCCGCAGCAGTCGGCCGGCCGCGTGCTGGTGCTCACCGACGGCGCGGGCAACGTGGGGATCACGCCGGAGGAGGCCACCCAGCGCGCCCGCGACAAGCGCGTGCCGCTCTACACCGTGATGCTGGGCAACGACCCCGGCCGCCCCGACCGACCGCCGCCCCCGGAGACCCTGGCCACCATGGCCACGCAGACCGGCGGGGTGTTCGCGCAGACCACGTCCACCGAGGACCTGGTGCGCATCTTCGAGGACATCGGCGGGGCGCTGACCCAGGTGCCCACGGTCCGCCAGCTCACGGTGCTCGCGCCGATCCTCGCGCTGTTGCTGCTCGGGGGTGCCGGGGTGCTCATGCTGCTGGCGCGCAAGCGGCCGGTGGCACGTGGCCCGGGCGCAGCCGTGGGGACGCTTCCGCCACTGACCTGAGCGGCGCCGGGTAGCCCGCTACCCCGGGCGCCTACTCGAGCTGCGAGAACCTCTCGACGTTCTCCTTCTCGCCGATGACCAGCAGGATGTCGTCGGCCTGCAGCACCGTGTCGGGGCCGGTCAGGGTGAAGCGCCCGCCCGGTGCCTTGGTGCACACCACGGTGACGTCGTACCGGCTGCGCAGGCCGACCTCGGCCAGCGAGCGGCCGAGGGCCTCCTTGGGCGCGGTCGTCTCGGCCATGGCGAAGTCGGCGCCGATGAGGACGAAGTCGAGGGTGAGGCCCACGAGGCCATGCGCCACGCGGTCACCCATGTCGCGCTCCGGGAACACCACGCGGTGCACGCCCAGCCGCTCGAGGATCCGCCCGTGGCGATCGCTCACGGCCTTTGCCCACACGCGCGGCACGCCGAGCTCGAGCAGCACTGACGCGGCGAGGATGCTCGCCTCGATGTCGTTGCCGATGGCCACGACAGCGGTTTGCACCTCCTCAGCGCCGATCAGCCGCATGGCGTCGATGTCGGTGGCGTCCACCTGCACGGCCTCGGTGAGCATGGGGGCGTGCCGCTGCACGAGCTTCTCGTCGGAGTCCACGCCGACGACGTCCTGTCCCAGCTCCATCAGGCTCATCGCAGCGGCTGATCCGAAGCGGCCCAGCCCCACGATCATGATCTCCGACCTGCTAGCCAACGATCGGCCTTTCCTCGGGGTAGCGGTAGGTGGTTCCCGTCTCGCGGAGGACGAGCGCGGCGCCGAGCAGTTGCGGCGCCAGGCGTCCGACCACCATGAGCACGATCAGTATGCCCTCGGCCACGCCGGGCAGCGAGCCCGTGATGCCTGTCGAGAGGCCCGTCGTGGTGAACGCCGACGTCACCTCGAAGAACGCGGCGTTGAGGCCGACGTCGGACGCGATGAGCAGTGCGATGGTGCCCACGAGGATCGAGCTCGCGAAGATGACGGTGACCGAGAGCGCCTGCTTGATCGCGGCGGATGGCAGGCGTCGCCCCATGAACTGCACGTCAGCCGCACCCCGAAGCGACGCCACGGTTGCCAGGGCGAGCACCAGCATGGTGGTCACCTTGATGCCGCCGGCCGGCGACACGCTGCCGCCGCCGATGAGCATGAGGAAGTCGGTGAAGAAGAGCGTCTCCTCCCGCATGTCCCCGTAGTTCACGGTGGAGAGCCCGGCGGAGCGGGGGGTCACCGCCTGGAAGGCGCCGTTCAGCAGGCGCTCGCCCTCGGGCATGGCGCCGAGCGTGGCGGGGTTCGTCCACTCGAAGATCGTGATGACCACGAAGCCGAGCCCGAGGAGGATCGCCGTGCCGAGCAGCGTGAGGCGCGTGTGCAGCGACCACCGCCGGCGCGACAGCCCCATGCGCCGCCGGCGCGTGAGGTCGGCCCACACGGGCACCCCGAGCCCGCCCGCGATGATGCCGAGGGCGATCGTGCCGAGCACGATGACATCGCCCTGGAAGCGCGCCAGGCTGTCCGTGAAGAGACTGAACCCCGCGCCGTTGAAGGCGCTCACCGACTGGAAGACGGCATCCCACGCCGCCTTGCCGGGACTGAAGCCGAGGGACACGAAGCGCGCGAAGAGCACGATGGCGAGCAGGGCCTCGATGGTGGCCGACAGGATCGCCACCCCGATGATCACGCGCTTGATCTCCCCGGGGTCGAGGATGCCCTGCTCGGCCTGGGCCGCCTGCCGGCGCCGCATGCCGAGCCGGCCTCCGATGATCACCACGAGCAGGGCGGTGAAGGTCATGATGCCCAGGCCGCCCAGCTGCATGAGCACCAGCAGCACCGCCTCGCCGAAGCCGGTCCAGTATGTGGCCGTCTCGACCACCGTGAGGCCGGTCACCGTCACGGCGCTCGCGGCCGTGAACACGGCGTCGCCAAATGGGGCGGCCCCGGCCGCGGTGCTGCTGATGGGCAGCATGAGCAGCACGGTGCCCACGGCGATGACGCCGAGGAACGCGAGCAGCAGCGGACGCGTGGGGCGCACGCGCTTCCTCATCGTCGGGCGGCGAGTGGGCCACCTCATGGCGCGTCGGCCTCGACGTCACCGGCGCATGCGACTGCCGACCCCGGCCGCGCGCACCGCCCGCCGTTAGCCACGCTGCTCATGTGGGCAGAGGGGGCGCCATCGGGGCGATCCTCGCAGATGCACCGGCAGCGCGTGGGGTAGGGTCAGAGTCGTGTCGCATCTCACGCGCTTCATCCCCCAGCGCATCCGGGGCAAGCACATCGATCCCAAGGCATGGCGCCACATGGATCACGCTGCCCTCAAGGGGCTGCTCAAGCGCGTCATCACCTACGCGATCTTCCTCCTCATCATCTTCTTCGTCATCAAGCTGGTGCCGAAGATCTGGGCCGACGTGGAGGCGGGAGATCCCAAGCTGGTGGCGCTGGCCGTGCCCTTCGAGATCCTCTCGGTGGCCGGCTACGTGCTGCTCTTCTGGGCTGTGTATGGCGCCGCGGCGCGCATGCTCTCGCAGGGCAGCGACACCCCGGCGCGCCCGCTCTCGCTGAAGGAGAGCATGCAGCTCACCACATCGCGCCTGGCGCTCGGTGACACCCTGCCCGGCGGCGGCGCCACTGGCTTTGCCGTGCAGTTCTGGGCGCTCGCGCGCGCCGGCTTCAACGCCGCGCAGATCTCGCGCACCACCACGGCGTTCCTGATCCTCTCGAACACCGTGATGACCGTGATGATCATGCTGCTGGGCGTGCTCATCGGCGCAGGGCTCGTGGGCGGCGACCTGCACCCGGCCCTCACCTGGATACCCGCGGCCATCGCCGCCGCCGTGGTGATCGTGATCCTGCTCTTCGCCCGCAAGGGCAAGACCTTCGTGCCCCCCGATGAGGACAGCCGCGAGAAGCTCACCGGGCGGTTCGCCAAGACCCGCACGCTCATCCGCGAGATCGGCGACCGGCTTCCCCCCGGGGCATATGACGCCATCCGCACCATCCGTCGCCCGGCCGCCATCACGGGCATGCTCGCCACCCCGGGCTTCGACTTCGTGGCGTTCTACCTGGGCATCGCGTCGGTCACCGAGCCCATCGCGCTGCCGGTGATGCTCATGGCCTACTTCATCGGGCAGGTGGGGTCGCTGGTGCCGCTGCCCGGGGGCATCGGCGGCGTGCAGGGTCTCGCCATCGCGGTGCTGGTGGCCGGCGGCATGGAGGTGCACTCCGCCACGGCCGGCGTGCTGGTGTGGACCGGCGTGGCGCTGGGCACCCAGATCGTGTGGGGCATGTGGCAGTACTTCTTCCTGCGCAAGTCGATCAAGCGGTGGCAGGCCGAGGACGACAAGTCGGCGTCCGGAGGCGGCCCGGGAAGCGGCACGGGCCCGGGTGGTGCGGCTCCGGCACCGGCCGGCTAGGACAACGGGCCTCCGCGATGTGCTCACGAATCTTCCTCTCCACGGCATCCGGCATGCGCGTCGCGTGCCGAAGCGTCGACTGGTACGTCAGCGACGAGCCGCTCATCTGGGCGCTGCCCGCCGGCCTCGCACGCCGTGGTGCCCCCGGCGCTGACGCGCTCGAGTGGACATCGCGCCACGCGTCGCTGGCCGTGAGCGCATGGGATGCCACCACCTCGGAGGGCGTGAACGACGCCGGCCTCGCGGCGCACGTCCTCTATCTCGAGGACTCCGTGTGGGAGGCACCCGACGACCGTCCGGCGCTCGGCAACCTGATGTGGGCGCAGTGGGCGCTGGACACCTGCGCCACCGTGCGCGAGGTGCTCGCCGCGCTCGACTCGGTGCGCATCGTCGACGTGCCCACGCGCGGGACGTCCCTGGGCCTGCATCTCGCCGTCGAGGACCGCCACGGCGACGCCGCGGTGGTCGAGGTGCTGGAGGACGGCGTGGTCATCCACGAGGGCCGCGATGCCCGCGTGGTCACCAACGAGCCGCCACTGGACGACCAGCTCGCCGGGCTCGCGCGCTACGCGCCGTTCGGGGGCGATGAGGCGCTGCCCGGTGATGTGGACCCGATCTCGCGGTTCGTGCGCGGCACGTACTTCCTCGACCACCTGCCCGAGCCGTCCGACACGGACGAGGCGCTGGCCGGCGCGGTGAGCGTGATCCGCTCGATGTCCGTTCCGTTCGGGGCCCCGTCGGAGCCCTTCGGCACGTATCCCACCTGGTGGATCTCCGCCACGGACATCACGGCGGGCCGCCTCATCCTCCAGTCGACGCTGTCACCGTTCGCGGTGTGGCTCGACCTCCCCGACGCCATCGCGAAGGCGCCGGGAACCATGCCAGTGGCGGTCGACCCGCTTCAGCCGGGGCTCGCCGGGGACATCGTCGACCATCTGCAGCCGAGGGCACTGCCCTACTAGCCGCGTGCGCGTCAGTGCGCGGCCACGCCTTCCGGCTTCGGCCCGGTGAGGCGCGGGGCGGCCAGCGCGATGATGGCGCCCACCAGCAGCACGGCCGCGGCCACGAGCACGGCGGGGTTGAGGCCGTCCACGTAGGCCTGGCCGCTGTTGTATGAGCCCGACGCCGTGAAGATGGCGGTCATCACGGCGATGCCCATGGCGCCACCGATCTCGCGGACGGTGTTGTTGGTGCCCGATGCCTTGCCGATGTCCACCTCGGGAACGGACTGCACGAGCAGGTTCGACACGGGCGCGAACACCATCGACATGCCGAAGCCCGCGAGCAGGAACCCGCCGAACAGGCCCATGTAGGAGATGGTGGGGGTGGTGACGAGGCCCATCCAGAGGAATGCCCCCGACATGATGAGCAGCCCGCCCACCATGAACGGCCGCGCGCCGAAGCGGTCGCTGAGCAGGCCCGCGACCGGCGCGATGAACATGGGCATGATCGTCCAGGGCAGCACCTTGGCGCCGGCCTCGAGCGGGCTGTCGCCCTGCACGGTCTGCAGGAACTGCGCGAGGAAGAACACCGCGCCGAAGAGCCCGAAGTAGAGGCACACCGACGCGGCGTTGGCCACGTTGAGCCCGCGGTTGCGGAAGAACTTGAGCGGCAGCATGGGGTGGGCCGTGCGCGACTCCCACCAGAGGAAGGCCCCCACGAAGATCACGCCCCCGATGAGGGTGCCGAGGATCTCCGGCGATCCCCACCCGGCCTCGTTGCCGCGCACGATTCCGTAGACGATGCCGAACACGCCGACCGCGGCGAGGGCCATGCCCATCAGGTCGAGGCCCGTGTCGGGACCGAACGACTCGCGCATCTTCCAGAGGGTCAGCCCCGCGGCCACGATGCCGATCGGCACGTTCACCCAGAAGATCCAGTGCCATGAGATGCCGTCCACGATGGCTCCGCCCACGAGCGGGCCCGCGGCCACGGCCAGCCCCGAGATGCCCGACCAGATGCCGATGGCCAGTCCGCGCTTGCCGGGCGGAAAGGCGTCGGCCAGCAGCGTGAGCGACAGCGGCAGCACCGGCGCCGCGCCGAGCCCCTGCAGCGCCCGGAAGAAGATGAGCCACTCGATGCTGGGGGCCAGGGCGCAGCCCGCGGATGCCGCTGCGAAGATGAGCAGGCCTGCGGCGAACACCTTTCGCCGCCCGAACCTGTCGCCCAGCGCCGCGCCGGTGAGCAGCAGCACGGCGAACGCCAGGGTGTAGGCGTTGACCACCCAGCCGAGGGTCTCCACCGAGGCCCCGAGATCCACCCTGATCACGGGCAGCGCCGTGGTGACCACCAGGTTGTCGAGGGTCACCATGAACAGGCCGATGCCCGTGAGCACCAGTGCCCAGATGTGGGCGCGGGATCCTCCCGCAGCGGGGGTATCGGGGTGGTGTGAGTGCTCTCGGGATGTCATGGCGCAGCAATGTAGTAATCGACTGATAACATGGCAAGGGTGAGCACGCAGGCCCGCAGCAGGATGACCGCCCACGATCGCCGATCGGCGATCGTCGTGGCCGCGATGACCGAGTTCGCGCGTACGGGCTATGAGGGTACGTCCACCGACGCCATCGCGCGCCGGGCCGGCATCACGCAGCCCTACGTGGTGCGGCTGTTCGGTACCAAGCGCGCGCTCTTCCTCGCCGCGGTCGACCGCGCGTACGGGGCGGTGTTCGACGCGTTCCGTGCGGCTGCGGAGTCGGCGGGGGACGGGGACCGCATGCAGGCCATCTGCGACTCGTACTGGCAGATCCTGTCCGATCGCGATCTGCTCGCCATGCAGTTCCAGGCCATGGCCGCGAGCAACGACCCCGAGATTCGCGAGGTGGTCGCTACGCACGTGGGTGACATCCGCGCCTTCGTCGCGGCGCACACGGGAGCCGGGGACGACGTGATGAGGCAGTTCATGGCCCTGGGCATGCTGCTCAACGCAGCGGTGGCCCTCGACATGCCTGAGCTCATCTACCCCGGTGGCTGGTCAGCAGTGATGCAGGGAGATCACCCGTCACCGCCGTTGGGGTGATGCCCGAGAAGTGCCGTACATCGCCCGCGGGGCGCCCTCCGTGGACTACCCTATACTTGCCTGTGCAAGTACCTCGAAGGGAGACCCCATGGCAGACGGAGCAGAGATCAGCCTCAAGGAGGACGGGCCGATCCTCGTGAGCGGCGACTTCACGCTCACCGGCGAGGACGGTCAGCCGTTCACGGACCTCAACCCCACCATCGCGCTGTGCCGGTGCGGGCTGAGCGCCAACAAGCCCTTCTGCGACGGCAGCCACTCGGCCCAGGGCTGGTCGTCCAAGTAGGACGCCCCCCGGGAGTTGCGTGACGCGGTGATGTGGGGCCCGGGAGACCGGGCCCCTCGCGTTGTCGTTCCCTATGCGCTCGCGGTGGTGAGGCGGGCGATCTGGGACAGCCCCTCGGCGGCCACGCTGGCCTGGCCCAGCTCGTCGGGATCGCTCACGGCGATCTCGCCGTGCTCGACCGCCCTCGCGAGATCGAGAGCCGCCTCGATCGCACGAAGGTGCTCGGTGGTCAGCGCCACCACCACTGCGTGCTCATCGGTGCTCTGATTGCGGGTATCCATGCCGTCAATGGTCGCGCGTCCCGCGGGAATTTCAAGAGGAACGGGCATGCGCGTGGCACTTGCGCAACATGTCCGTTTCGTCACTATCTCCGGTTGCCGCGTGGCGTGAGCGAGTAGGTTCCCGCCATGCCAGAACGCCGCCGCTTCGGATCGACCGACCTCGACGTCTCGCCCATCTGCCTCGGCACCAACGTGTTCGGGTGGACGTGCGACGAGGAGACCTCCTTCGCCGTGCTCGACGCCGATGTCGCGGCCGGCGGGAACTTCATCGACACCGCCACCGTCTACTCCACCTGGGTGCCGGGCAACCAGGGCGGAGAGTCGGAGGCCATCATCGGCCGGTGGCTGGCCGCGCGCGGTCGCCCCGACGACCTGGTGATCGCCACGAAGGTGGGCTACCCCGGCGACCCGCACATGCGCGCCGGCCTCGACCGCGAGAACGTGCGCGCGGGCATCGAGGGGTCGCTCGCGCGCCTGGGCGTGGACCGCATCGACCTCTACTACGCCCATAAGGACGACGAGGCGATTCCGCTGGGCGAGGCGCTTCGCAACCTCGACGAGCTCGAGCAGGAGGGGCTCGTGCGCCACCTGGCCGCCTCCAACTACACCCCCGGGCGCCTGGCCGAGGCGCTGGACATCGCCGAGGCCGAGGGCCTCGCGCGCTTCCAGGGCTTCCAGCCGCACTTCAACCTGCTCGAGCGGGCCGACTACCAGGGCGACGGCGAGGACATCTGCGTGCGCGAGCACATCGGCGTGGCGCCCTACTTCACGCTCGCCCGCGGCTTCCTCACCGGCAAGTACCGCCCCGGCGAGGACCTGCCGCAGACGCCCCGCGCGGGCGGCATCTCGCAGGCCTACCTCAACGACCGCGGCTGGGCGATGCTGGCCGTGCTCGATGAGGTTGCGGCGGCCCACGGGGCCACTCCGGGGCAGGTGGCGCTGGCCTGGCTCATGCGGTACCCGGGGGTGGTGAGCCCCATCGCGAGCGCCACCGGCGTGGCCCAGGTGGAGGAGATGATGGGCGCCGTGGGCCTCGAGTTGACCGACGACGAGTTCGCCCGCCTGGACGCCGCGGGGCGGTGACGTGGCACCACCACCGGGACCCCTGTCCCGCGGGGTGGGTTCGCACGTTGCATACCCGCCTGCGGTCATGTACCAATCCCCATCCTCCCGGGTCAGCATGCGCGTTTTGCCATACCCGGGTTCCTGCGTGACGCGTCCATGAACCACCGCCCGACACCAACTCCGTTTACGCCGCATCAGGTGGCGCGCAGCTAGCGCGCTCGGGGCTCGGGACCGACCAGAAGAGCGAGATGGCAACAACCGACACGCTGCGCATGGTCATCGGGGTGCCGCGGGAGAACCGGGCGGGTGAGACCCGCGTCGCGCTCTCCCCGACAGCGCTTCCCCAGCTGACCAAGGCGGGCTTCGAGATCATCATCGAGTCGGGCGCGGGTGACGCGGCCGGCTACCCGGACGCCGCGTTCACCGATCGCGGCGCGCGCATCGGCACCCGTGACGACGCCTTCGGCGCCGACGTGCTGGTGCAGGTGAACGTGATGGACGGCGATGCATCGTGCGGCGACCTGGGCAAGCTGCGGCAGGGCCAGGTGGTGGTGGGCTCGGTGGCGCCGTTCGCGCGACCCGAGCTGGTGAAGGCAGTCGGCGCCACCGGCGCCACGCTGTTCGCCCTCGAGCTCGTGCCGCGCACCACGCGCGCGCAGTCGATGGACATCCTCTCGTCGCAGGCGGCGGTGGCGGGCTACAAGGCCGTGATCATCGCGGCCGACAAGCTGCCCCGCATGTTCCCGCTCCTCACCACGGCGGCCGGCACCATCGCCCCCGCCAAGGTGTTCGTGATCGGCGCCGGCGTGGCGGGCCTCGCGGCCATCGCCAACTCGCGCCGCCTCGGCGCGCTCGTGGAGGCCTACGACGTGCGCCCCGCCGCGCGCGAGGAGGTGGAGTCGCTCGGCGCCCGCTTCGTGGAGCTTCCGCTCGAGACCGGGCAGGAGGAGGGATCCGGCGGCTATGCCAAGGAGCTCTCCGAGGACACCATCCGCAAGCAGCAGGAGCTCATGGCCAAGACCGTCGCCGGCAGCGACGTGGTCATCACCACCGCGCAGGTGCAGGGCAGCACCGCCCCGGTCATCGTCACCACCGAGATGGTGAAGCAGATGGCGCCGGGATCGGTGATCGTCGACCTCGCCGCCGAGCAGGGCGGCAACTGCGAGCCCACCGTGGCCGGCGAGACCGTCGACGTGGACGGCGTGCAGGTGATCGGCGTGGTCAACCTGCCGGGCACCATCCCGGTGCACTCGAGCCAGCTCTTCGGCAAGAACGTCGCCAACTTCGTGACCCTCATGGTCGTCGATGGCGCGGTGAGCGTGGACGTCGATGACGACGTCATCAAGGAGAGCGTCGTGGCCAGGGGTGGCGACGTGGTGAACAACCGCGTGCGCGAGGCCCTCGGCATGGAGAAGCTGCCCGAGCCGGAGCCCCCGGCGCCGGACCCCGAGCCCGAGTCCGAGGAAACCCCGGCTGCTGAGGAGGCCGCCAAGTGAACGTCAGCGTCGAGTTCATCATGACGGGGCTCTTCGTGTTCGCCCTGGCCGGATTCCTCGGCTTCGAGACCATCCGTCGCGTCCCGCGCCTGCTGCACACGCCGCTCATGGCGCTCACCAACGCCCTCTCGGCGATCTCCCTGGTGGGCTCCATCGTGGTGCTGGGCGGCCAGTACACCGCGTACACCACGATCCTCGGGTTCATCGCGGTGATCGCCTCGACCATCAACGTGGTCGGCGGGTTCCTCATCACCGACAAGATGCTGAAGATGTTCAAGCCGCGGGAGAAGCCCAAGAAGCCTGAGGCGGCCGAGGCGGAGGCGTCGTCATGACCGAACTCCTCCCGATGGCAACGTCGTTCTTCCCGGACCCGAGCACCGAGACCGGCCTGTACATCCTCATCAGCCTGCTCTACCTGGCGGGCGCGATCGGCTTCGTGCTGTCGCTGAAGTGGATGTCCGACGCCAAGACGGCGCGCAAGGGAATTTTCGCCGGCGAGATCGGCTTCGTGCTCGCCATCATCGGCACGCTGCTGCTGCCGGTCATCACGACCACCGGCTACATCTACATCGCGGTGGCCATGCTGATCGGTGCCGCGATCGGCGTGCCGCTGGGCCTGCTCGTGCCCATGACCGCCATGCCGCAGCGCATCGCGCTGTCGCACGCGTTCGGCGCCCTGGCCGCCGGCCTGGTGGGTATCGCCAAGTTCTACGACGCCACGCCCGACATCAACTGGTTCGTGATGGCGGTGCTGGGCATCGAGATCGTCTTGGGTGCGCTGGTCTTCACCGGATCGCTCATGGCGGCCGGGAAGCTGCAGGAGGTCAAGTGGCTCGCGCAGCGGCCCATCGTGTTCCCGCTGCAGAAGACCCTCAACTTCGCCGTCCTCGCCGTGGCGCTGATCTGCGTCGTCATCCTGGCCGTCGACCCGTCGCAGGTGTGGGCGATCCCCGTCATCGTCCTCGCGGGCCTCGCCTTCGGCGTCCTGCTGATCATCCCGATCGGCGGCGCCGACATGCCGACGGTCATCGCGCTGCTCAACGCTTACGCCGGCATCGCAGCGGCGCTGCTCGGATTCGTGCTCGAGAACAACCTGCTCATCGTGGCGGGTGCCCTCGACGGGATGTCGGGACTCATCCTCTCGATCATCATGTGCCGCGCCATGAACCGGTCGTTCCGCAACGTCCTCTTCGGGGCGTTCGGGGCCACCGAGGCCGAGTGGGGCGACCAGGAGGTCGGCTCCATCCGCAGCGCGTCGTTCGATGAGGCCGGGGAGATCCTCAAGAACTCCCGCCTGGTGGTTGTGGTGCCGGGCTACGGCATGGCCGTTGCCCAGGCGCAGCACAAGGTGCGCGAACTCGCCGACACGCTCGAGAAGGAAGGCGTGGAGGTCAAGTACGCCATCCACCCGGTG
>SXGQ01070744.1_pt1 | contig 13891 bp, 12 predicted proteins | sample 3178371 | NCBI WGS metagenome assembly SXGQ01 (sample SAMN11356859, study PRJNA531348) | freshwater metagenome | isolation source: freshwater sample F1-20 | place: China: Fuxian Lake, Yuxi | collected 2017-12-25
GTGCAGGACCCGGCGGAATATCGGTGGAGCAGCTATGGCGAGGCGATGGGTGCAACGGGCAAGAGTGGAGCAAAGGCCAAAGCGGGCCTTGTCCGGGCAATCATGGCGGACAAGGGCTGGGAGGCGGATGCACGGCATTGGGCCGGGAAAGTATCAAAGGGATACCGGATGTTGCTTTTGCAGGAGGGCCAGGAGATTTCCAAGGAGGTGATGACGGCCGAGGGAGAGTTGCAGAAGAAGGTTCTGAAGAAGGGGATGGATCGGGCGACAGCAGCGGAGGAGTTAGAGCGCCTAGAAGCAGCCCGGGATGTGGCTCTGGGCCAAATGCTGCGATGGAAAGTGCGGTACTTCACGGATGGCGCGGCAGTGGGAAGCCGGGCGTTTGTGGACGGGCTGTTCGAACGATGTCGCGAGCGCTTCGGGCCGAAACGGAAAAGTGGAGCGAGAAAGATGCGCGGCAAAGCTGCGGGAGCGGCGAAGCAGTTGTGGACTTGTCGTGATCTGCGAAAGGAGATCGATTGAGACTCAAGATCACAAGAGACACGATTCCACTTGCCCTCCATCTCCCTGCATCCGTCATCGCGTTCTGTTGGAGGGCAACGAAACGTGGCGGCGCTTGATGCTCCATAGCAGGACGCGTTGGAAGGTTTCGGGGATGCGTTTTCCGTGCAATCCGTGCCCTCCATCTTCCTCTCCAAGACAACCCTGCACGAGCGCTCGTTGGCCATCATTCAAGCTCTCTGATGGATCACCTCAGCTCCATCATCACCTTCCTCCTCACTCTCCTCAGACACCATCTCCGGCAACACCACCGCCGCCAACGGCCTCACCAGATTCGCCGCCAGCGGAAACACCCGCTCATAAATGCCCGGTGCAACCTCGTTTCCCTGCGCATACGCATCGCGCAACATCTCCATCTTCGCATCCAGATTGTCGATGTAATGCAACGCATAAGCCTCCGGCGTCCTCGGCAACACCGGCGACCCGAACTCATACTGCCCGTGATGGCTCCCGATCAGATGCAGCAAATGCAACCGCGTCTCCTCCGTCGTTGGCTTCAACGCACCCCAGTCCGCCCCCTCCGACTGCGACCCATCTAACAAATCCCGCCAAAGCCGGTTCACCAGCTCGATCCCCAGCGGAATGTGACCCAACATCTCCCCGTGGATGCTGTGGATCTGCCCGAACCCATCCTCCGGATAACTGTTCTCCCACAGCTTCCCGCAATCGTGAAACAACACCCCCGCCAACATCAGATCGCGGTTCAACTCCTGATAAATCCCGCTGATCATGTCCGCCCCCCGCATCATCTGCGCCACATGCTCCACCAATCCCCCACGCCGCGCATGATGGTTCCTCCTCGCCGCCGCCGTCCGCCGGAACCGCTCACCCATCTGCGCCAAAAACCGCTCGCACAACGCATGCAACCGCGGATCACGGATCGACCCGCAAAACCCCACAATATCCCGATAGTCCTTCTCCTGCTTCTCCCGCGTCACCGGATCCCCTGCTAGAAAATTCGCGATCGCCTCATCGTCCAGCGCGAACCACTCCAAATGCGCTGCATTCAATCCATACGTGTTCTGCGTCCACTCCGCCTCCAACCGCAACATCGCACCACCCGCCAACTGCTCCGCCGCACCATGCATCGGCGTATCCGACCAGATCTTCAACGGCATCACCCCCGTCGCATCCGCAAACACCAAATCGAAATACGGCTTCCCTCCCTTCGTCATCCGCACCGTCCTCGACTGCAGTTGCGCCAAAACCGCAGCCACCACAGGAACCTCCCCGGCCATCTCCTTCAAACCCGCAATCGTAATCGGACTCATCCCCGCCACCCTGCCAGCTTCCGCCCGGAGGAAAATCCTTTTTTACCTCCAACCCCACAAACCACTCAACGAATCACCCCGCGCTGCGACTCCTCGATGAAATGAATCAAATGCGCCACCTGCGGAGTGTCCGCCGCATGCGTCGCCTTCAACGAACTGATCGAATTTGCCAAATTCACATCCTTCTTCAAAAACAGCTTCTTGTAGGCCGACTTCAACGCGCGAACATCATCCTCCGCAAAACCACGCCGCTGCAACCCCACCAGATTCAACCCCCGCGTCGTCGCCGGATTCCCATCCACAATCATGAATGGCGGCACATCCTGCACCACCTTCGAACACCCCCCGATGATCGAATGCTTCCCGATCCGGCAAAACTGATGCACCGCCGCCAAACCCGATACAATCGCATGATCCTCCACCACCACATGCCCCGCCAACGAGCCGTTGTTCGACAAAATCACATGATCCCCGATCTGGCAGTCATGCGCCACATGCGAGTAACACAGAAACAAATTGTCCGAACCCACCCGCGTCGGCAGCTCCCCATGCGTCCCGCGGTGAATCGTGCAGTTCTCCCGAAACACATTCCGGTCCCCCACCTCCAGAAACGTCGGCTCCCCGATGTATTTCAAATCCTGCGTCTTCCCCCCAACCACCGCGAACGGAAAAAACTCATTCCCCTTCCCGATCCTCGCCGGCCCCTCAATCACCACGTGCGAATGCAGCACACAATCATCCCCCAACTCGACTTTCGATCCAACGATGCAATACGGCCCGATGCGCACATTGCGCCCGAGCACGGCCTGCGGAGAAACAATCGCGGTGGGGTGAATCACGGCCCCAGTTTCAAGCCAAGCCCCCGCATGTGACGAGAAATTTCCTCACTCCGGCAACACCAACCGCACACGCCCGAATCCCCTCTCCGCCCCCGGTGCCACCGCCAATCGCACCCGCACCTTCTCCCACAGCTCATTCAACACCGCCTCGTCCCCCGTAAAATCCAAAACCTCCTCATCCACCCCCACCGCCCACTCCGACGCCGACAAATCCCCCGTAAACTCCGCAACATACTCCAACGGCGCAAGTTGCCCCTCCGATCGCCGCCGCGGAAACTCCAAAACCTGATAGGTCACACCCAACTCCGTCTCCAACGAATGCACCGGCAATCCCAACCCGGACAACTCCCCCGCCACATCTCCAGACCTCGGATCCAAACCAAATCCATACTCAACCAAATTCAACAGTCCATCCCCATCCGCATCCGCCATCATCCCTGCCACCCACTCCTGCTCCAACTCCGCCCCGCTGAAATGCGACGCCTGCCAGTGCGCCACCGGCCCCACCGCGAACGTCAACTTGTAAGGCTCCCCACTCCCCGTCGGATTCGTCTTCCCCGGCCCAAGATACGCCGATGGCGAAAACGTCAACCGATAAACCCCCTGCGCTGTAAACCACCAGTTCAAATGAAGGTGCGTCCCGCTGAACATCAGGAAATTGTCCGCAGGATCATTCTCCGGCGAAACCCAAACCACAGTCGTGCTCCCGATCCGGTCTGATAGAGAAAACTTCCCATCTCCCGTCCCCAGATAAGTCATCCCCTGATAGGTATGCCGCACCCAAGGCAACGCCACCGTCTGCGGCTGCGGCAAAACCCGCGCCTCCGTCTCAAGATACTTCCCATACGGAGCGAACGTCGTCAGATCCCCAAACCCAACCGCTGCATTCTCCGGCGGATTGCTGGATTTCGGAACCACCCATACCGGCTCGCCCGCAGCAACACCGATGAAATTGAAAACACTGTTGGAACTCCTCAAAACCCGCCCGCCCGAACCCTCAGCCGTCAGCGCATAAGGCCGGTCCGTCACCACAAAAAATACATCGTCCATTGAGCGTTCCGTCTCGGAATCATCCGTCACGCTCGACTCCCATTCCGCTCCCGCTGGAATCCAGTTGCTGTTGAGATCAACATGACCTGTTAGAGGCATCATCCCCTCCGCCGCCGCCGCAACGGCCAACCCAACAAACAACACGGCTTGAAATCTCATCGCACTCATCTAAACCCCTCCACTCCCGGTGGAATCGCAATATTGTCACCACGCTCGATCCGCCGCTTCACTTCCTTCGCCGAAATCGACTCCACCCGCCCATCCACATACAGATAGTTCGACTTGCCGCTGTCGTGATCCTTGCCTCCACCACCAAACCGGTCCGGCGAAATATCCCGCGTCACCCCAGACCACGAACTCCACCCATCCGAATGCGTGTGATCATTCCCCGGTCCAACTCCCACCCGGTCCGAACACACAAACGCCATCAGCGTCCGCTCAGGCTGCGGAATCGCACTCAACCGGTTCAACTGCGCACCCATCGGCTCTCCAAACGGATCCACCTGCGGCACAAACAAAAAGCTGTTCAGCACATAACTCGTCCCCTTCGCCTCGATCCGCTCCCGCCGCTTCGGATCCCCCGGACACGTCCGCGTCTCCTCAAACTCCCCCAAATATTCCTCCAACGCGAAAATCCACGAATACTCCAACGCCGTGCTGTGCGTCGTCTCCGGAAACTTCCCTTGGTGATCATCCGCATACTGCCTCATCGCCAACCCGATGTTCCGCAAATTCCCCATGCAAGCCGATGCCTTCGCGTTGTCCATCGCCCGTCGCACCCCCGTCGTCACCAAAAGCCCAAGCACCACCATGATCGTCACCACCACCATCACCTCAACCAACGTGAAGCCGCCGGAAAACCTCACTCGGGAATCAGGACTGGTGCTGCGCATGCCCGCTTATAGCGCCGGATAGCTGCTCTTGTAAAGAAATTGCATCAAAATTGGATTTGTTCTTGCATCTTTTGTGCATTTGCGGATTTGTGGCGTCGCTTTCCTTCACCTCCTCTACCTCAAAACGAACATGAAACCACTCCTCATCACCTCCTCCCTCATCCTGTCCCTCGGCACCCTGCAACTCTCCGCCGCCGTCGTCATCTCCGGCGGCCACATCGATGTCCCCGCGTTCGGCTACGACAGCCTCGACGGCTTCGAACCACACCTCCACAACGAAGGCGGACCCGACGGCGCCATCGTCGATGGCGTCCGCGTGGAAACCGATTCGGAATACGAAGCGGACGAGGCCATCATCAAAGTCCCCCTCACCTCCACCACCTCCCTCAACAGCGTCACCTACTTCTGGCTCCCCGACAACGCCACCCAAGCCTCAAACAATGGCACCCCCTTCGTCGGATTCGGCCTCGAGGAACTCGAACCTACCGACTGGAATGGAAACATGACCCTCAAACTCACCGGCGTCACAGGCCCCGGCGACTTCCTCCTCTGGACCTACGACATCAATCTCGATCCCGTCACCCTCCTCGACTCCAACAACCTCGCCTTGTCCTTCGATCTCCCTCCCGGCGCTCACGAACACTTCAACTGGGGCTTCACCGACGAGGGCGTCTATCAACTCACCTTCGAAATCTCCGGCAATCACGTCACCGACGGCATCGTCAGCGGCGCCGGCACCTTCACCTTCGCCATCCCGGAACCCTCCACCGCCCTCCTCGGAGCCATCGGCGCACTCGGCCTCCTCCGCCGCCGCCGCTGAAACCCGGCTTCGCACCCATCCAACCGCCCGCCCCGATCGGTCTTACCCGGTCGGGGCTTTTTCATTGGTACCTCCCACGCCCTCTGCTATTCCAAAACCCGGATGTTCAATCCCTACAACCTCCTCGCCGGCTTCATCTTCGGAACCATCGGCTTCGGCGCCTGGCGATATGGCAAAACCCTTGAGCGATGGAAACCTGTCGCCATCGGCATCGCCCTCATGATCTATCCATACTTCTTCTCAAACCCATGGGCACTCTGGGGAATCGGCGTCGCACTCATCGTGACGCTCTGCTTCCATCACGATGAGTAAATCCGGAAATCCTCCGCACACACGGATCACCTCCGCCCGCGCGAACGATTTCCACCACCATCTCGCTGCGGAGCTCCCCCAACCGCAGCCACCCGCCCATAACCACCCTGCCTACCACTCGAAGAGTGTCCGCCTTGCCGCGGTTGCCCGCCTTGGCCCTGACCCTGACGACCTTGCCGCCCCTGCCCTCCTCCGGATCGACCCTGCCCACCCTGCCGCTGACCCTGTGGCACACTCCCCCGACCTCCCCGGCGATAATGCTCCTCAAGCTCCGGCAAATACCACTCGTGATCCTTCCAACGCGGCACCTCCATCCGGATGATCTTCTCAATCTCCCGCAGATAATCCAACTCGTCGTTCGCACAGAACGAAACCGATAGACCCGAGGCCCCAGCACGACCCGTCCGGCCGATCCGGTGCACATACGCCTCCGGCTCATTCGGCAAATCATAATTCACCACCAAACCCACATCCTTCACATCCACCCCACGCGCCGCCACATCCGTCGCCACCAACACCGGCGTCAATCCCATCCGGAACCGCTCCAACGTCTTCTCCCGCTGCGCCTGCGACTTGTTCCCATGAATCGCATCCGCCGCAAATCCCGCCATCGAAAGACTCTTTGCCAGCTTGTTCGCCCCATGCTTCGTCCGGCTGAACACCATCGTCAGCTTCGCCTCCTTCGCGTTCGCCTGCTCCGCGAGCAGCAACTCTAACAACGGCCGCTTGTGATCACGATCCACAAACGCAACCCGCTGCTCGATCCGCTCCGCCGTCGTCGTCTCCGGCTGGATGCTCACCCGCGCCGGATTGCGCAATATGCTCACCGCAAGCTGCACGATGTTCGGTGCCAACGTCGCCGAGAAAAACAACGACTGCCGCTTCTCCGGCAACATCGCCACAATCCGCTTCACATCCCGCAAAAATCCCATGTCCAACATCCGGTCCACCTCATCCAGCACGAAAAACTCCACCGTCGATAGATCCACACAACGCTGGTCAATCAGATCCAACAACCTCCCCGGCGTCGCCACCAGGACATCCACCCCGCCACGCATCGCCGCAATCTGCGGATTCTGCCCCACTCCCCCGTAAATCAACGTCTGCCGGAAACGCACATTCTTCCCATACGTCGTGAAACTCTTCGCCACCTGCAACGCCAGCTCCCGCGTCGGTGCCAACACCAACGCTCGCGTCCCCTTCGGCTTCGGCGCACGCGGACGCTCATGAATCGCATGCAAAATCGGCAGCGAGAAACTCGCCGTCTTCCCCGTGCCCGTCTGCGCACAACCTAACAAATCCCGACCCTGCAACAGCAGCGGAATCGCCTGCGCCTGCACCGGCGTCGGAATCGTATACCCCTGCTCCTGCAAGGCCTGCTGAAGCGGCGCGGCCAATGGCAGCGTGTCGAATCGTGGTGTTGTCATGATGATATCAAATGCCTGCCCGCCCGATCAAAAGGGGCGGCTGGCGGTGTCGATGAGGTTGTTTTCAGGTGAAAATCCTGGGACCATCTCTCATCGATCAAGACAGGCAAAGGCCGGGCCGGACGACCGACCCCTGGCGCCCGCAAGCGGGCACACGGCGGCTGGCATACCCGCAAATCCCAACCATGCAAGCCAAATCCCGATCATCCGGTCTAACAAAATCCACCAACCTGCTCCCTCCACTCCACACTTTCCCTTGCCATCCACCACCCCATCCCACCTCAATCCCTCATGGACTTCACTCCCCATCCCCGCCTCGCCGCATCCGGCCCACTCATCGGCATCTTGCGCGACTGCCATCTCTATCTGAAAAACAACGCCCGCTTCCCATGGATCATCATCGTCCCCAAAGCCCCGGAATCCGCCGTCGACCTCCATCATCTCGATCCTCACCGGTTTCACGAAATCATGGAAACCGTCCGCGATGTCAGCCACTTCATGGAATCCCATTTCCACATGGAAAAACTCAACTTCGGCTGCATCGGAAACCAGGTCCGCCAACTCCACCTCCACCTCATCGCCCGCTCATCCAACGACGACGCCTGGCCCGGCGTCGTCTGGTCCAGCGACGCCAAACAACCCTACGACCCCGAATCCATGGAAAAAATCATCACCGCCGCCCGCACTTTCCTCACCTCCCTTGAACAAACCTCCCCCTGATTTCTTTTGCCCCCAACCCATCAGCATCAAACCTTTGCACCGATCCATCTGATATCCTGATCTTTTTCATATCTCACCTTCAAGGATGGATTGACCTAACTCATTGACCCGGAGTTTGACCGGCGGCACGAAATCCGCTTCATGGGGCATGGTAGATCCCCCCCATGAAAACCACCCGCGCGAACATCATCTCTTCCCTCCTGCTTGCAGGCACCCTCCACGCCCAGCAACTCGTCACTCTCGATGTCAGTCTCGACTTCATCCCGCTCACCAATTCCTTCGGTGACCCAGTCGAAGGTTATTATCTAACAAACGGCCAGTCCGCATTCATCCAGTCGCGGACCTTCGATGGAACCTCGGGTGCCGCCTTGGATGGAGTTAGCTCCCCGGGAACCCAACTCCAGTTTTTCGAAATATTCCCGACATCCTCGCTTGAGGACTACCTCACCTTTTCTTACTTCGGCATCGTCGAATCGTATGATCAGGATGGCCTGCTGTTTGATAGAAGCCTGATCGTCGCACTCCAACCCGGCACCGGTGTCGGGGAATTTGCCGACACTTATTTCGGCTACACCGAAGCCGAACTGGTGACCGCCTTCGCAACATTCGATTCCCCTGAATTTCTCAACGTCCTCTCGCTCTTCTTCGGCGGCTCCTTCGAAACCAGAGGAACCATCGCCCTCCCGGACAACGGCCGCCCCGGCGACACCCTCGACCTCATCGCCTTCACCGGCGGAGCAAACGGCGACCAAGGCCTCCGCGTCGGCTCCCTCTCCATGCAGGTCACCCAAGTCATCCCGGAACCCACCTCCCTCATCCTCAGCCTCGCCGGCACCCTCACCCTCCTGCGCCGCAGAAGGTGAAATCACGAAAGCACCTCGCATCAAACATCGAAGGGCGGCCACATCCCTGCACTCCTCGCCCCACCTCAACCCGTCGTCCGCAACCCCGACGCAATCGCATTGATCGAAAGCAACAGCTTCGGCAACAACCCGTCCGCCGAATGCTTCCGCCCCTTCGCCAAATGCCCACGCCACTCCCGCAACAACGCGATCTGCTGACGATGCAGCACCCGCAACGGTGCCTCCCGAATCTCTAACGTCTTCGACATCCGCGGCCGCCGGTCCTTCATCTCACCATCAAACAACTCCGCCAACAAACTCCGCGTCCGCTCGAACTCCTCCACAATCCAGCCCAAAAACCGCTCGCGCAATCCCTCATCCTCCACCAACTCCGCATACTCCCTCATCAACTCCAGATTCGCCGACTCCAGGTTCGTCTCAACATTCGTCAGCACATACCCCAAAAACGACGACTTCGCCAACCCCGCCTTGAACGCCGCAAACGCCGCCGGATCCTCCTCCTTCAACTCCGCCAGCGCCGATCCCACACCAAACCACCCGGGCAGATAAAACCGCGCCTGCGTCCACGAAAACACCCACGGAATCGCCCGCAAATCACTGATCGAATGCCCCTTCTTCCCCGTCCGCCGCGCCGGCCTCGAACCGATCCTCGCGTTCTCCAACGCATCGATCGGCGTCGCCTGCCGATAGAAATCAATGAACCCCTCCGCATGCAGGAAACGCTGGTACGCCTCCTGACTCGCCGCCGCCAACCTCGGCATCATCGCCTCACACGCATCCTCCACCCCGGCCAAATGACGGTGCCTCGCACTCGTCACCGCCGCCCCCGCCAACAACAACTCCAGATTGAAAGTCGCGTTCGCCAGATTCGCATACTTCTGCGCGATCGTCTCCCCCTGCTCCGTCATCCGGAACGCCCCGCTCATCGCACCATGCGGCAACGAAGCCATGAACCAATGCGTCGGCCCCGCCCCTCGCGAAATCGTCCCCCCGCGCCCGTGGAAAAAGCACAACTTCACCCCCCGCTCCACACCCACACGGCTCAACGCATCCTGCGCCCGGTGCAACGCGAACTGCGCCGCCAGAATCCCGCAATCCTTGTTCGAATCCGAATACCCTAACATCACCTGCTGCTCCGCCACACGCCCCGCCATCACCCGCGCCTCGCGCGACCTCCGCGTCACCGGATGATCCAGAAACACCGACAAAATCCCCGGCGAACGATCCAAATCATCCATCGTCTCAAACAACGGCACCACCTGCAACGGACACGCCAGTCCCGTATCCGTCAACTCCATCAGCCCGGCCTCACGAACTAACAGATAGACTCCCAGCAGGTCCGAGACCTGCCGCGTCATCGAAACAATCAACGCCCCCAGCCCAGCATCACCGCTCCTCCGCCAATGCCGCGCCAACACCCGGTGGCTCGCCAAAACCTCATCCGCCTCCTCACCCACCCGCGCCGAATCATGCAAAAACGGCCGCGCCGATCGCAGCTCCTCATTCAAAAATTCCAACCTCCGCGCCTCCGGCCACATCGCCCAACTCCCGCCATCCGGAACCCCCGCCGCAACCAACAACTGCCCGATCGCCTTGTCGTGAAACTCCGAATTCTGCCGCATGTCCAACGTCGCCAGATGAAACCCGAACATCTCCAGCTTGTGCCTCAACGGCCGGATCGCCTGCTCCTCTAACAAATGACAGCCCGCCTCCGCCAACGTCCGCGAAAGCAGATTCAAATCCTCCGCCAACTCCTCAGGCCGCCCATACCCAGCCCCACCACGCGCCTGCCCCGCCACCCGCAACGCCATCAACCCCGCCAACTGCCGCCACGGCTCCTCCGCATGCAGATCAATCCACTCCCGCACCCTCTCCTCCGGCCCCACCACAAACGACAACTCGTCGATCCGCGCCTGCAACTCCTCAGGCACCGGCGTCAAATGCCGCGACAACGTCAACTGCAACGCCAACCCGTGCAACTCCCTCTCTAACAACTCAAGCGCCGCGGTCCGCATCATCCCCAGCGTCTTCTCCGTCACCTCCGCCGTCACCAGCGGATGCCCGTCACGATCCCCGCCAATCCAAGTCCCGAACGACAGCCGCGGAACATTCCCCGCGGACCTCAACAACTCCAACGGCAACCCCGCATCACGCCACGCCTCCGTAAAATGCAAATCCAACCGGTTGATCGCCGCAGGAAACAAATCCCGCAGATAATGGATCGCATTCCGCAACTCGCTGAAAATATCCGGCCTCACCAAATGGATCTCCGCCGTCCGCCACAACGTCTCCAGAATCGTCACGATCTTCTCCCGGATCCTCCTCTTCTCCCGGTCCGTATACTTCGGAAACTCATTCCGCACCATCTCGTCATACAACGCCCGGTGCCGCTCCCGCACACTCGGCCGCTTCGCCTCCGTCGGATGCGCTGTTAGAACAGGCTCCACCCGCACCTCACGCAATACATCCAGAATCTCCTCCGAACCCAATCCCATCGTCTGCAAATCCCGCAACGCCTGCGGCCACAACCCGCGGATCGATGCCGCTCCCAAAACCTTCTCCCGCTCACGCCGGATCTCCGCCGCCACCCGCTCCTCAACCATGTTCAACAACTGGAAACCCATCGAATACAACTGCGGCAAACCCTCCGGCGCACCACCCGCCTCCGGATCACTCCCGGACCACGGCAAATACGGCAACAAATCCGTCTCCCCCGTACTCACCAACGCATCCCTCAGACAATCGAGCAAATACCCCAACGTCCCGTCAATCAGCTCAAACCCCTCCAAGCGGAGTTGCGCCCTCGTCATCGTCGTCATCGTTCCTTCCGTCACCGTCATGCGGCCCTCATCCAAGCACAAACCGGGCCGGATCCAAAGCCGGATTCATCACTCCCCCCTCAAACCCCTCCCCTCACCCCCACCCTCAACGGCAACTCCCGGAAAAATCCCTCATCCATCCCGCAACCCAACATCCGCTCCCTCCCCGCCTCATTCGCAAACAACAACGCCGGATAATCCCTCGCCCGAAACACCGCAGGCCCATCCGGAACCGCAGACCGCCGGAACGCCACTCGCTCCAAATTCAATACCCGATCCCCGGACGGCATCACGAAATAATCCGACTTCCGCCAATCCACCACATCCCCCACCCATCGCGTATCCACCAAATAAGGCTTCCAATCCGGCGCACCCGAACCCCTCCGGAACTCCGCTTCCACATGATTCAACCCATCCCCGAACGCCTCTCTCAACCCACGCTGGATCCTCTCCGAAACCACCCACATCGTCCCACGAATATAAACCTCCGGAATCACACATCCCGCCGGCGCACTCAACTCGATCCGCACCTCCGGCTTCCCGTCAAACCTCCCCGACAATCCCGTCGTCCGCAACCGCGCATGCAACGGACAATTCGGATCCAAATCCCGGATCATCCAGTCCATCAAAACTGGCTTCCGCGTATGAGCCTCCAAATTCGCAACAAGGTAAATCATCAGCAATCTCCGGACCCCCGGTGGCCCGCAAACTACACAAATCGCCTTGCCAATCTAACAAAAAATGAGGATCGACCTGATTTTTTATAAAATCGTTAGAAATCAGCATGTTAGGGATTGATTCCCCGCCTGAATCAACCCCGTCACCCCAGATAACGCGACCTGAGATGCCGGAGATATGCCTCCGGACCCGGCCTCGCACCGGTCGCACGCTCTATCAGATCACCCGGATCATACACCCCGCCGTGCCCGTGCACCTCCCTCCGCAACCATCCTAACAACGGTCCGTATTCCGCACCATCCGCCGCCACCGAAACCCCGCTCTCCCGCCGCGCCGCCTCATGCAACTGCGCCGCATTCAAATTCCCCAACGTGTAGGTCGCGAAATACCCCAAACCACCCATCGACCAATGGATATCCTGCAAACACCCGTGCCGGTCATCCGGTGGAGAAAAACCAAACAACTCGACAAACAAATCATTCCACGCCCCGGGCACATCCCTCACCGCCAAACTCCCGTCCAACAACCGACGCTCCAGATCAAACCTCAACAAGATATGCAAATCATACGTCGCCTCATCCGCCTCCACCCGGATCGGCGAAAACTCCGCCCTCCACAAATGCTGCATGAAATCCTCCAACCCGAATCCCCGCAACTGCGGAAACACCTCGCACGCCTCCGGATACCACACCTCCCAAAACCCAAGCGACCTCCCCACATGATTCTCCCACAACCGCGACTGCGACTCATGAATCCCTAACGAAACCGCACTCCCGGAAGGCAAACCGAAATCCTCACCCCGCAAACCCTGCTCATACAAACCATGCCCCGCCTCATGCAAAACCCCGAACAACGACGACGTGAAATCCCCCTCGTCATACCGCGTCGTCAACCGCACATCCCGCGGCCCCAACGTCGTGCAAAACGGATGCGTCGTCGTATCGATCCTCCCCGCCGCAAAATCAAACCCCACAGCCGCCGCCACCCGCGCGTTGAACGCCTCCTGCACCGCCACCGGATACGGCCCCGCCGGCAACTCCCGCCGGTGCTCCGCCGCCCGCGCCACCGCACTCCCCGCAATCTCCCTCAACTCCGGCCGCAACCCCTCGAACAAACCCGCCACCTCCGCCGTCGACGTCCCCCGCTCATAACTCTCCAACAACGCATCATACGGCTCATTCACATATCCCCACCGCTCCGCCTTCTCCCGCGCAATCTCTAACAAAGACTCAAGATGCGGCGCGAACGCCTCGAAATCCGAATGCCTCCTCGCCTCCGCCCACGCATGCTTTGCCATCGAGGAAGCACGCGACGCACGCGAAACCAAATCCACCGAAAGCCGCGTCGCCCGGTCAAACTCACGCCGCAACTCCCTCACATTCGCCCGCGTCCGCTCATCCGCTCCATCCAACAAATCCTCCGCCGCCTCCAAATCCCGCCGCCAATCCTCGGACGTCGCCAACTCATGCGCCCGCGCCGACAACCACGCCAACTGCGCCGCCCGATGCCCAGCCCCATCCGCCGGCAACCCCGTCTCCTGATCCCACCCCAAAACCGCTCCCGCAGACTCAATCAACGAAACCTCTCGCGCTCTCTCAAAAATCAACATGCCACACCACTGCCCCATCCCACCCCCCA
>SXGQ01210305.1_pt1 | contig 13888 bp, 10 predicted proteins | sample 3178371 | NCBI WGS metagenome assembly SXGQ01 (sample SAMN11356859, study PRJNA531348) | freshwater metagenome | isolation source: freshwater sample F1-20 | place: China: Fuxian Lake, Yuxi | collected 2017-12-25
CATTTTTCAAGAGCACCATCGACTTCTCGGCGACTTCTTGACTCAACATGAGATGTTCTCTACACAACACAACTGAGCGATCACTGACGGGCAATTTGCCAACTTTGAACTTCAACATCGTGGTCAGCGTGCGTGTAACTGCGCTGGTGAAAAGTTCTTCGGTGATCAAACCCTCTGCCAGTGCAGCAACTCTCGGCGCATTTCGAATCATGCGATATGGCATTTCGACATCCAGACCTGCCCGCAGAGATTTAACGCCATCGCGAACACCAAATATCCAATCTGAAATAACGAAACCTTTAAAGCCCCATTCATGACGCAAAATGTCAGCAAGCAAAACTTCGTTCTGACTGCACCACTCGCCATTGACCGAGTTATATGCGGTCATTACGCATGCGACACCCTCGTCAATGATGCGTTTGAAGTGGGGCAAATAAACCTCATGCAACGTTCGTTCGTCGACTTTGACATCGACGCCGAAACGCGCGTTTTCCATTGAGTTCAATGCAAAATGTTTAAGAGTTGCCATCACATGGCGTTGCGCACCACGAGTTAAGCCGGCACCCATTTCGCCAACATGATGTGGGTCTTCACCATAAGTCTCTTGCGCGCGTCCCCATGCTGGGTGCCGCAAAAGATTTACACAAATGCCGCCGTATAGATCTGCACCGATCGTGCGAAGCTCTTTGCCGATGGCATCGCCAACTCGCTCTTCTAATTCGGGGTCAAATGTCGCACCACGAGCCATCGAAACCGGAAACGCAGTCGCTTCACCAACGACAACGCCTCGCGGGCCGTCAGAAAAATGAAAACCTGGTATGCCAAGTCGTTCGACTTTGGCCGCCCTGAACGGACGACTGTGATAACCACCCGTCGTTATGTCTTTGATGCCCACCCAAAATGGAACCGCCCCGTCGAGACAATGAATTTTCTCGTCGATTGTCATCGATGCAACTAGTTCGGCGGCAACTACCGCAGGATTTATACCATTTCTTACTTTCTCAAGTGCAAGTTCATATGCGGTCGCCACGAGATGAGACTAGTTGTTTCACTTCACTCGCTAGTTTTGCGATGGTCAATTGTCAATTTATTGATCTAGAGTTTGCGCGTGAGCGCATATTTGAATAGTTCGTGGGCCGGCGAGGATGGCGGTTCGCAGCGCCTTCAAATGGCGAGAAATACTCAGATAAAAAAGATTTCATCCAGTAGCAAACTTGACGTGATTTCACGCGATGCCATCGCCACGACTATGGCCGTCGTCGGACCCAACGATGAACTTTTCCTCCAGCGGTTTACGCCTGGACCGGTGGTTGTTTCTTGGGTTGAAAAAATCGACCCCGTATCGCTACAGGTCATCAATCAATCAGCACAATTAGCCGGTGGACCAATGTGGCCAGGCGGAATTGCGGCACACGCCAATGGCTCGTTGTATGTGGTTTTCGGTAACCACGCACATCGCTTGTCGACAGATCTAAAAGTCATCGCTTCTGTTGAATTGCCACGTGTTCGCCCCTACAACAGTTTCGTGATTTTGCCAAGTGGACACTTGGCCACAAAAGACTTCTCGGGAGCACTGCCTGGCCAACCGAATGGCACACCCATGGAGCGAACCGAGTTGCTAATTCTTGATCCTGAAGATTTGCGAATCATCGAGCGACTTGAACTCGCCGAGCCTTCGATTGCCCGACTCTCTGCTGACGAAAATGATCTATATGTCGTCGGTGATTATTCGCTAATCCGCATATTCTGGCGCGACAAGAAACTAAGCGTTGACCTTACGTTCAACGCTCGCTATCGAACACTCGAAGGTCAAACATTCGGTTGGGATGCAGTCATCACCGAGGACGACGCATGGTTCTTGGATAATGGCGAAGGCACACAACTCTTCACAGGAACTTTTCGAGGTGTTGGGATTTCGACAGCGCCGTTGCATCTCGTGCGCGTCGATAAAAAATCAGGCAAAGTAACTCTTGCCGAGATTTGCGGATTACCAAATGGCATCATTGCCAATCCCCCGGTCGTTGACACCGCACGAAAAATAGTTGTTGGGTTCGACAGTGGCAATGGAGTAATCAGTGGCTTTGATTATGACGAAGATTCGGTCACGCTTAGGTGGAGTCGCGAGCAGAATCACGCTTGTCATATGTTGTTGTCTATCGACGCAGGACAAATTGTTACTGCCGATTATCGACCTGAACTGGGTTGTGAGCAAGTTGTCGTACTTGACATTATGACTGGTAGAGAGGTTGCACGAGTATCAACAACAAGTCCGATTCAGTCTGCAGTTTTTCCCGCCGTCGGACCTCACGGTGATATTTATTGGTGCAGCATGTCGACCATCACGCGAATCTCGGTTCACAGCGCTGAGTAGACAGGGTGAACCAAGTATTAAAAAATTTGTTCTACGACTTACGGATAACGCCGTCTTTGACAGCGGCCGCGGCGACCACGGGCGCAACACGTTGAACAACGGTCCGATCAAACACTGACGGCACAACAAAATCTGGCGACAATTGGGCATCGGTTACCGACTCGGCAATGGCAATTGCGGCCGCTAATTTCATGCCCTCTGTGATGTCTGTTGCATTTGCATCAAGAGCGCCACGAAAGATTCCAGGAAATGCAAGCACGTTATTGATTTGATTCGGGTAATCACTACGACCTGTTGCCATGACGGCCGCAAGACCGTCTACCTGCTCTGGACGAATTTCTGGGTTTGGGTTGGCCATCGCAAAAACAATGGGGTTCTTTGCCATCGAGCGCACATCGGCCGCGGTGACAAGATCGGGTCCGCTCACCCCAACAAATACGTCTGCACCTTTCATGACGTCACTTATCGATCCCATTTTTCGTGAAGAGTTTGTGTTTGCTGCAAACCATTCTTTTGCAGAGTTCAATTCACCTCGACCGGAATAGATGGCTCCAACGCGATCACAACCAATGACATCGCCAATGCCGGCGTTGAGAAGAATCTTGCCAATTGCGACTCCTGCAGCACCGACCCCAGCGATGACAACCGTGAGGTCTTCCATTTTTTTGCCCGTGATTTTCAGAGAATTCCACAACGCCGCCAAAGTCACCACTGCCGTGCCGTGTTGGTCGTCGTGAAACACGGGGATATCAAGACTCGCTCGCAGTCGTTCTTCAATTTCAAAACACTCAGGTGCCTTTATATCTTCAAGATTTATTCCACCAAATGTTGGTGCAATACGTTGCACAAATTCGACCACCTCATCAGCGGTGCTCGCATTTATGCAAATAGGAAATCCATTTACTCCACCAAACTCTTTGAACAGCAATGCCTTACCTTCCATTACGGGCATTGCACCCTCCGGGCCGATGTCACCAAGTCCGAGCACCGCTGTTCCATTGCTCACAATTGCGACCGTATTTTTTCGAATGGTGTATTTATGTGAGAGCAATGGATCGTTTTCGATTGCAGTACAAACACGCGCAACACCGGGCGTGTATGCCATTGACAAATCATCGCGATCGTTCACTGGAGCCGTGCTGATAACTTCAATTTTTCCGGCCTCGTGCATGCGAAAGGTTCGGTCCCACCAATCAAGAACTTTTATGCCATCTAATTTTTGTACCGCAGCAACAACTGCATTTTGGTGTTCTTCATTTCGACAGTGCACAACAAGACTTCGACGAAGAACCGGGCCACGAACGTCAAAACCATCCAGTGCGCCGATATTTCCACCTGCTTCACCGATTGCGGCACACAAACGCCCAAGAGTGCCGGGCACATTATCAAGTTGACAATCAAGAGCGATGGAAAATGCTGCGTTAGGGAGAATCGACATAAGGTTCTTTACGGTACGGACTTGGCAGGCACCAAACTCCGGCGCCTCTCAAAAAATAGCCCCACTAAACAGTTTTTATTCGACGCGCAGACCCGAGATTGCTCGCGCGATAACCAGTTGCTGGATTTCACTCGTTCCTTCAAAAATGGTGTGAATCTTGGCGTCTCGATGCCAGCGCTCGACTGGATACTCGCGCGTGTAACCATAGCCACCCAAAATTTGTATCGCGTCTTCGGTGACTTTGACGGCCATCTCTGATGCGTAGTACTTGCTCTGTGAACCTTCGGCGTTTTTGTAGCCACCGTTCTTTGCAAGCCAAGATGCACGCCAGATAAGCAATCGTGCCGCATCAATTTCGGTGATCATATTTGCAAGTTTGAAAGCAATGGCTTGGTGCATGATGATCGGCTTGCCGAATGCCTTGCGCTCTTTGGCGTAATCAAGTGCAAACTCATAAGCAGCACGTGCAACACCAAGTGCTTGAGCACCAACGGCTGGTCGAGTTGCTTCAAATGTTGCCATCGCTGGTTGTTTGCCACTTGAAGCACCTTCGCGATAGCGCGCAAGTTTGGCATCAAGTTTTTCTTTGCCACCCAGCAGACATCGACCAGGAACGCGAACATCTTCGAGCACAACTTCGGCAGTGTGGCTGGCGCGAATGCCGTGCTTCATATATTTCTGTCCCTGACTGAGACCTTTTGTTTTTGGTGGCACGATGAAACTCGCTTGGCCACGACCTTTGAGTTCTGGGTCGACGGCGGCGACTACAACGTGAACATCGGCGATACCACCGTTTGTGATCCATGCTTTTGTACCGTTCAACACCCACTCGTCGTTGGCTTCGTCATAAACGGCGCGCGTGCGCAAATTTGAAACATCGCTACCTGCGTCGGGTTCGCTCACACAAAATGCACCGAGTTTGACATCGTCGGCAGTGCCATAACACTGCGGCACCCACTCGATCATTTGTTCTGGTGTGCCGTTGCCGGCGATACCTGCTGCGGCAAGACCCGAGCCCATAATCGCCATGCCTATACCTGCGTCGCCCCAAAAAATTTCTTCAATCGCCACAACCAATGTCAAACCAGTTGGGTCGCCCATTGCGTTCATGATGAAGTCGAGACCGTAGAGACCGATCTTGGCGGCTTCTTGCACGACTGGCCACGGAAACTCTTCGCGTTCATCCCACTCGTGCGCTGCAGGCCGAATTGTGTCAACAGCGAATTCGTGTATCCAATTTTTGATTTGAAGTTGATCGTCGTTTAGTGAGAGTGAAAATTCGGTCATGGGTACAAGTTACCTGCAACGAAGCCCCAACTTTCGGGTCTAAAGCGTTGGCCCCGATATGACAACGGTCAGGCGTGGCGCAGGGTTGTGCCGGCTTTTGTAGTTTCAACTAGGTAACCGAGCGCCTGCAATTCGGCGCGCAACTTATCGGCGACGGCGAAATCTTTTGCCGCGCGGGCGGCGTCAAGCGCAACAGCAATCGCTTGCGCGTCGGCATCAACTTCTTCAGCGACATCAAGTTGCAAACCAACAGCGGCGCACATTTCGCGCACGGCTGACGCCACACTCGCTGCAACTTGAGCATCGCCTGCATCCACGGCGACATTGGCGCGACGCACAGCGTCAAACAACACACCCATCGCAACCGGTGTATTCAAATCATCGTTCATTGCTCCGCGAAATGCATCAAGCGTCGCAATATCTGGCGTTGCCGTCAGCGAACCTGTGCGGGCAACAAACGAATCAATACCGGCCAATGCATTGACCGATGCGTCGATATTGTCTGGACCAACTTTCACCGGCGAACGATAGTGAGTTTGCAACAACAACATTCTGTAAGCACGAGCATCGTAACGATCCAACAAATCTGGCAAGTTGGTGACGTTGCCCAAACTCTTCGACATTTTTTCACCTTCGGTATCGACGACGAAGCCGTTGTGCATCCAGTGGTGCGCGAAATCTTTGCCAAGTGCGACAGCCTGTGCGCGCTCGTTCTCATGATGCGGAAACCGCAAGTCGGCGCCACCACAATGCAGATCGAAACCTTCGCCAAGCAACTCGAGCGACATCACGACGCACTCGCTGTGCCAACCAGGTCGACCTTCGCCCCACGGCGACGGCCATGCTGGCTCGCCTGGTTTTGAAAACTTCCACAACACAAAGTCAGCAGGATGTTTCTTTTGATCGGCACCAAACACATTTCGATCGCCACCACCTGCGAGCATGTCGTCAATTTTTTGATGCGCGAGCAAGCCATAATCTGCAACGACACCGGTACTCATATATATGCCGTCATCGGTGCGATAAGCCACATCTTTTGCCACGAGTTCGGCAATCAGCCCAACTATTTGATCCACATATTCAGTTGCACGAGGCACATCTGTCGGTCGCATCACGCCTAGGCGCGCCATCGATTCGAACCACACATGCTCACACTTTTGGGCGATCTCAAGCCATGGGCGCTTTTCACGCTCGGCTCGATCAATAATTCTGTCGTCGATATCTGTGATGTTTGAAACAAGGCGAACTTTGATACCCGTCCACTCGAGATAACGGCGCAAAATGTCGTAAACGAGGGTCGCCCGACCGTGTCCGATATGTGGTGGGCCATAAACCGTTGGTCCGCAAAGATAAATGCTCAATTCGCCCGGCTTGCGTTGCTCAAGCAAACGAATTTTTGCCGTTGCGGTGTCGTATAAGTTCAGCACAGTTATTAAGGATAGGCGAGTACCGTTGTTTCGTCATGTCACGCGTACCCGAGAAGCCCACGATGGATGCAGTTGATGCTCGTCTCGTTGAACGATGGGAACGTGAAGGCGTCTACCGTTTTGATCGCACTGCAAAGCGTGAAGATATTTTCTCAATCGACACACCTCCGCCCACGGTTAGTGGTTCGTTGCACATGGGCCACGTTTTTTCATATACGCACACAGATACCTTGGCACGCTTTTGGCGAATGCGCGGCAAATCTGTTTTTTATCCGATGGGATGGGATGACAACGGTTTGCCGACCGAGCGCCGCGTGCAAAATTACTACGGCGTTTCGTGTGATCCGTCTCTGAAATACGTCGCGAATTATGAACCGCCATTTCGTGGTGAGCCACCAAAAGATTCGCGTGCGATATCAATTTCGCGACCCAACTTCATTGAACTTTGCGACGAACTGACCGCTCAAGACGAAAAAGTTTTTGAAGACTTGTTTCGTCGACTTGGTCTTTCTGTTGATTGGAGTTTGCTTTATACAACGATCAGCGTGCACTCGCGTCGTACTGCGCAAGGCGCATTCTTGGGCAACCTTGAACGCGGCGAGGCATACACGCAAGAAGCACCGACACTTTGGGATGTTGATTTCGGCACGGCAGTTGCACAAGCCGAACTTGAAGATCGCGAACGGCCTGGCGCGTTTCATAAATTGAAATTTCATGTACCCGACGAGACCCGCAGCGAGTTCGTAGTTGAAACGACGCGCCCAGAATTAATCGCCGCTTGCGTCGGGTTGGTCGCCCACCCAGATGATGCGCGATATCAACATCTGTTCGGAAAAGTTGCACACACGCCAATTTTCAATGTCGAAGTGCCGGTTTTTGCCCACCCTCTCGCGCAACAAGACAAGGGCTCGGGTATCGCGATGGTCTGCACATTCGGTGATCTAACGGATGTGATCTGGTGGCGCGAATTGAATCTCAGTACTCGCCCAACAATCGGTCGTGACGGACGATTCGTTGCAGATGCGCCAGCGGTAATGTCTGCCAAGGCAAAAGTGCAATATGCGCGCCTCGCCGGCAAAACGGTCAAGCAAGCACAAGGGTTGACGGTTGAAATGTTGCGCGAAACCGGCGAACTGATTGATGAACCGCGGGCAATTATGCACGCCGTGAAGTTTTATGAAAAAGGTGACCGTCCGCTCGAGATTGTTACGAGTCGTCAGTGGTATATCCGCAATGGCGGACGTGATCAAGTGTTGCGCGACAAGTTGCTGGCACGAGGTGACGAACTCACCTGGCACCCTGACTTCATGCAGCACCGTTATGCAAACTGGGTTGGCGGTTTAAACGGCGACTGGCTAGTCAGTCGACAGCGATATTTTGGTGTGCCGATACCGCTGTGGTGGCGCCTTGACGCACACGGCGAAATTATTTATGACAGTCCACTGGTGCCGACCAAAGATCAATTACCAATTGACCCGAGCACAGATCTGCCAATCGGTTTTGCTGCCGAGCAACGCGGGCAAGCAAATGGTTTTGTTGGTGACTCCGACATCATGGACACTTGGGCGACTTCTTCGCTGACACCACAAATTGCCGGCAGGTGGATTGACGATCAAGATTTGTTTACGAGAATTTTTCCGATGGATGTGCGACCACAAGGTCACGACATTATTCGCACTTGGCTGTTTGCCACGATGGTGCGTTCAAACTTCGAACATAACCAAGCACCATGGAAGAACGCCGCATTGTCTGGCTGGATTCTCGACCCTGATCGCAAGAAGATGTCGACGTCAAAGGGCAACGGTGTAACGCCATCAGACTTATTCGATCAATACGGCAGCGACGCCGTGCGCTATTGGGCCGCGTGCGCGCGACCCGGTGTCGACACAACATTCAGCGAAGAGCAAATGAAGGTCGGGCGCAAACTAGCAACGAAGCTTCTGAACTTGACAAAGTTCGTGCTCGGTGCCGGTGAATTAACCGTTGATTCAAAGCCGACTGATTTGATAGATCACGCAATGCTCACTCGCCTGTCTGCAGTTGTAGATGAAGCCACACTTGCACTCGAACAATTTGATTACGCCAGGGCGCTTGAACGAACAGAGGCTTTTTTCTGGTGGTTCTGCGACGACTATGTCGAATTGGTGAAGACTCGTGCCTATAGCCCTGGTCAACAGTCAGCATCGGCGCGAAGTTCGTTGCATCGAGCACTCAGTATTTTGCAACGGTTGCTTGCACCAATGTTGCCATTTGCTACCGAAGAAGTTTGGTCATGGTGGCAATCGGGTTCAATCCATTTGGCAAACTGGCCGACAACCCAAGAGACCCTTGCAGACTTCGTCGCATCAGTTGATGCCAGTTCGTTGCTTGATGCAACCTGCGTTGTGCTTGCCGCAGTGCGGCGTGCCAAAACAGAAGCAAAGGTTTCGCAGCGTACCGAAGTTTCGCAACTCGTTGTTACTGCACCGCCTGCAACGATCGATCTCTTGAAGGCGAACTTTCTCGACTTACGCAACGCCGGGGCACTACAGGAAATAAAATTCGTGCCTTCTATCTCACAGACAACAACGCAAGACATTACCGCGCAGGTAACTCTTGCTACTCCACTAACCTAAACAATGCATGTTGCGACGGTTTAAGTCAAAACCAAAATTTGGTCCCAGACCGAGATCGCATTATTTCGTACTGTCATTAAATGTATTCGTCGTTACTTTATTGGTATTTTCGGGGCTCGGAATGCTGTGGGTAAACGGTCGCGTTAATCAACGACTGATTGTCACTTTGAACAATTCTCAAGAGAATCCAAACGATCAATCACAGGGCTCAAATGATTCACTGGCGAACGCAGATTTGCCGCTTGATCCAAAGAGTCTTGACGCAAAGAACTTTTTGTTGACCGGCTCGGATAATGGATCATGTGCCGACGCCGAGAGTTCGACCACAGGCGGAATCGGCGACCGCACAAGTCTTGGCGAACGCAGCGACACGATCATGATTATTCGGATTGACCCAAGTTCAAGGCGTGCGGCGATTCTCTCGTTTCCTAGAGACTTGTGGGTAAATATCGCTGGTACAACTCGGCAAAACAGAATCAACTCGGCATTTAAAAGCACTGATCCAAACAGACTGGTTGACACCATCGAAAAAAGTTTCGGCATTCCGGTTGATCACTATGTGAATGTAAATTTTTGTGCGTTCAAAGAGATTGTGACAGCAGTTGATGGTGTCAAAGTTCCATTTCTATATCCGACGCGCGACAAGAAAACTGGTTTCAATGTCCCTACGCCTGGATGTATAAATTTTGACGGCGACCGCGCACTGGCATACGTTCGCTCACGATCGGGTTATAGATATTTTGATACGACGACGCAGAAATGGTTAGAAGACCCGACAGGCGACCTGGGCCGAATTAATCGGCAGCAAGATTTCTTGCGTCGATCAATGCAACGAGCGCTTGATAAAGGTTCGTCGAACATTTGGGTGGCCAATGACTTGCTGAACGCGGCTTTGAAAAATGTAATCACTGATGACAAGCTCACGCCTCGCGGAATGTTGGACCTCGCTCAAGCAATGCGAGATCTAAATACACGCACAGTAGCCACATACACAATCGATTCGTATCCAAAACGCATCGGCGAACTATCGGTTTTAATTCCACTGGTTAAATCAGAATCAATGAAACAAGTTCTCGAAATCTTCCAAGGTCGTGCTCCCTTGACCGCACAAAAGGCGTCAGTTTTGAGAACGAACGATCCAACTGTCATGCTGATCGCCCAAAGAATTGCAATAGCCACGACATCGACACTGGCGATACCAGAAACAAACACCATACCGACCACGACAATCCCCACTACAACAGCACCGCAAAAGACTGTCGGCGCTGTTCCACCAGATGATCCAAGTTGTCGTTGATGCCTTGACCGGTATGTCAAAACCAGACTCGTTACAATAACTCAGGGGTATTAGATGGAAATTTTTATCCAAATCGTTGCCACAGTTGTTTCATATTTTTTCGGCACGTTTCCCAGTGCGGCGATCGTTGCGGGTCGAAAAAATCTTGACATCACAACTGTCGGCTCCGGTAACCCTGGCGCGTCGAACGTGATTCGCAATCTCGGATGGAAAACCGGTCTTGCCGTGTTCTTGATGGACATGGCCAAAGCAGCCCTCGCCGTTGGTCTGGCTTGGGTGGTTACATCAGATCAGCGAGGTCCGTTGTCTTATATCTGTTTGTTCGCCGCGATTCTTGGCCACTCATATCCGATCATGCGTAAGTTCAAAGGCGGCAAAGGTGTTGCCTGTGGTGGTGGTGGGATGTTTATGTTATTTCCATTGACAAGTTTAGTTTTGTTTACTTCATGGTTCGTTCTGACCAAAGCAACCCGCAAAGCTTCAATCGCATCACTGACTATTTCAATTGCCTTGCCATTTGGTATTTCATGGGAAAACGCAGAGCGCTGGGAAATCGTTGTGACTTTGACACTGGTTGCATTTATTATTGTCAAACATTTACCAAACTTGCGGCGTCTGAAATCTCACGAAGAGCCAAACATTTAGTCTCAGCAACCAATAGCGACATAGTTTCTCGCTAAGGTTTTTGTAGTGCTTACAGTTGTCAATACTTTTTTTGATTGGCTTAAAGAGTCATCGGCGTCGCCCTGGTTTTATTTGATTATTTTTGCAGTCGCAGTGTTTGATTCAATTCTGCCAATCGTTCCAAGCGAAACACTTGTAATAATCGGCGGCGTGAGCGCTGGCTCTGGCTCACTCTCTATAGCGCTTGTCATTGTTTGCGCTGCGAGTGGTGCATTTATCGGCGACAACCTAAGTTACCTAATCGGTCGTGAAGCAAGTGATTGGGTGATAAAACGACGAACGCGCACAGAACGCGGCGCAAAACAAATGGCGAACATTGTCGAGCAGATTCACGATCGAGGTGGAATGTTATTAATCACTGCAAGATTCATCCCCGGAGGAAGAACACTCCTCACACTGTCATGCGGGGTTACCCGTCAACCACGAAAATGGTTTATCGGTTGGGCAGTTGTGGCTGCCAGTGTCTGGTCGCTGTACGCATCATTACTTGGATTCATCGGCGGAAAGTCTTTTGCCGATAATCACACCAAAGCGTTTCTGATTGCATTCGCTGGAGCGTTCGGTGTGACGATAATTGTTGAGGTGTTTCGTGCCATCTCACACAGGATTAAACGTCAAAACCAAATCGGCTAGTTATCGGCTGTAAAGTTAAGTTCAGTGACTCTGCAATTAAGTGTTGACTCAACGTCATGGAACCTGCATATCAATGACATTGCTAAAAGTTTTGGTGATCTCATACCGGTTGTCAAGGGCAATGGATACGGCTTTGGACGAGCAACGCTAATGTCACGCGCCGCTCTGCTCGCAAAAGAAATCGCCGTGGGCACAGTTTTTGAAGCACACGATGTGCCCGCAACTTGCACCGCAATAGTGCTCACCCCGGCTGGTGTCGAATTACCTCAGACCTTGCCCGCTACTGCAATCTTGACAGTTGGTTCGGTTCAACATGTTGCAAACTTGCGACTTAATTCTTGGCGCGGACCGGTAATCGTCAAACTTCGTTCAAGCATGAATCGTTACGGCGCTGATGCGACCGAACTTGCCGATTTAAAAGACGCAATTGCAAACTCTGGCTTAACCCAAGTTGGTTGGTCAATACATCCACCACTTGATGGCAACGCGAGTGATCATCTCACTGAGATAAAAAATTGGATGTTGCAAATGTCTTCAGACTTACCGTGGTTTATTAGCCACATAGATGCCAACAGCGTTAAACAACTGCGCCAAGAATTCGCTAAAAGTAAAATTCGAGCGAGATCTGGTACAACACTTTGGCTGGGTGACAAATCAATGACTCATCTGACGGCAGATGTGACTGATCTTAGGGTCATTAAAAAAGGTGAAACTGCCGGATATCGAAACGTCAAGGTCAAACAAGACGGCGCGATAGCCATGATCGGTGCCGGCACAAGTCAGGGCGTACAACTGGTGGGTTCTGAACTTAGCCCGTTTAATTTCAACAAAAAGCGACTCGAACTAGTTGAGTCCTCGCACATGCACACTTCAATGGTGTTTATACCGATTGACGACAAATCACCGAAGGTCGGCGACAACATCGACGTGCAACAACCGCTCACGCGTGTTTACCCAGACTGTATTACTTGGACATAGACCAGTCATTGAACACAAATAATCGCCACAACGACAATCGGGTAGTCAGCATCGATGCGATGCGCACGATTGCACTGTTTGGGATCATCCTGCTCAACTATCACGGCTACCTAAATTTCTCTGGTGCACCAAGCACACCAGAACCCTCAATCTACGAACGCTGGTGGCATCCATTTGAAGGTGTGCTCGCAAATCCATTTCCTGTTGGTTTTGTCATGGTCGCAGGCATGGGTGTTTCACTCATGACAAGCACAACGAACACAGAGCAATTGATTGACGAAACACGATGGCGACTCGCGCGCCGCGGACTGTTTTTATTCGCACTCGGTTACGGCATTGAATGGGTCTGGCGTGGAACTATTCTTCCCTATTATGGGGCGCTTTTCTTGGTCGCCAGCGTGATCGCTTATTGGTCGAAACAAAAATTAATTTTGCTCGGCATATTTTCGATGGTTGTCGCCGCGGCTGTTGAGTCGTGGAGATTTGCAGAAACCTTTAACGGCAATTTCACGGCATGGCTCTCCCCGGCCGAACCTGATTCGCCACGAAATCTACTGATTCGAATTTTCATCGACTACACACATCCGCTCTTTCCGTGGATGGCATTTTTCATCACTGGCATTTTGCTGGGTCGCAACTACGCGACTTTTACGATCAATCGATTCAGGCTGCTGATCATCAGCGTTTGTGCAGTGGGTTTTTCATATTTCACGAATGCCATGATTCACTCGCTTGCCGATTCGTCGAGTCAAAGCGACCAAAGTTTGCGCAATTTCACTTCAACTCGTCCGTTTGATCGCGGCATACTCTATGTGGCTTCGGCAATGGGCGTGGTAATCACGGTATTTGTAGTTTTACATTTTCTTTGTGAGCGCTACGAAAATTCACGAATTATTGAGACGGCACGAATCACAGGTCAAATGACGCTGACGATTTATCTCGCACACATTTTTATCTATAACACAGTTGTCAACAAATTGGAACTTGTCGCGCCAACTGGGCTAGACACCGCGATGACCATGAGCATCGTCGTTTATATTTCTGCGATCATCTGGGCCCACTGGTGGCACAATCGTTTTGGTCGCGGACCTGCCGAAATTGTCTATCGAATCTTCGGTGGTTAGTTATTAACCGGACACTATTTAGAAATCACGTGAC
>SXGQ01423238.1_pt1 | contig 13885 bp, 12 predicted proteins | sample 3178371 | NCBI WGS metagenome assembly SXGQ01 (sample SAMN11356859, study PRJNA531348) | freshwater metagenome | isolation source: freshwater sample F1-20 | place: China: Fuxian Lake, Yuxi | collected 2017-12-25
CGCACCGTCGATTTCAAGAACACCATCGTCATCATGACCTCGAACATAGGAAGTCATAAGATTCTGCAGTTCAAGGGTTCTTTCGTGGGTGAAATTTATGATCACATGAAAGAGGCTGTGCTTGAGGAATTGCGGAAGAATTTCAGGCCCGAGTTTTTAAACAGGGTTGATGACATGATTGTTTTCCATGCCCTGAGTGAAAAACACCTTGAAAAGATAGTTGAAATTCTTCTCGGGCGATTGCGATCCCGCCTGGATGAGAAACATATCAAATTGGAACTTACTGAGGCAGCAAGGTTGCATCTGGTTTCTGTCGGATATGATCCAGCCTATGGTGCCCGACCGTTGAAACGAACCATCCAGAAAGAAATCGAGAACCCGCTTTCCAGACTCATGCTTGAGGGGAAAGTCAGGGATCACTGCAAGGTGATGATTGATTTTGACAAATCAAAGGGGATGTTGAAGTTTGATACGGTGGATAAAGTTTAATAATCATCCACTGAGCCTGTCGGGTATGTTAAAATTCACCCGGAGGACAAATGCTGGCGTTTCGTCATGATTCAAGATTGGATCGGAGGATGTTCCTTTCACTGGGAATGCCTTTGATTTCGGGTATTGCCAGTGGTGATGGGGGAAACATTCGTGAAACCCGCAGGACAAAATCGGTGTTGGTGGTTTTTTGCGGGGGCGGTCAAAGCCAGTTGGAAATGTGGGACCCCAAACCCAACGCCCCAATTGAGATTCGTGGTGCCTTCAGTTCCATTCAAACCAGGGTCAATGGCTTGCGTTTTGGCGAACATATTCCAAGGATAGCAAGTATCGCGGACAAGTTTACCGTGCTAAAAAGTGTAAGCCATGATGACCTTGATCATGGCTCGGCGTGTTACCTGAGTTTGACCGGTCATTTCCATCCGCAAAAGTCATCAAATCCACCGCCCAAGCCAGATGATCCCCCGACTTTGGCCTCGATATTCAGAAGATTGCGACCCAAGGGGCCTTTTGGCTTTTCCAGCGCACATGTCAATGGGCCTTTACTTGTTCCTGAATTAAATTCTCCCGGTCAAAATAGTGGATATTTGGGCAGGGCTTATGATCCTCTTGCTGTTGATGGAACTGACCCTGAAAAATCCCTTCCCGCCCTCAACCCAAGGGATGAACTTCCAACGGTCCGAATTCAGGAAAGGCAATCGTTGAAAGACGCGCTGGAAAAAGAACAGCGCAGGTGGGAAGCAATGCCTGGCTTGCTGGACCATGATCTGCGTTACAAGCAGGCGTACCAGATTTTAAGCGATCCAAGGGCGCGCAACGCATTTGATTTGTCAAGGGAGCGGGATTCCATTCGTGATCGTTATGGCCGAAACCGTTCGGGTCAGGCCTGCCTTCTTGCCCGAAGATTGGTTGAAATAGGAATGCCTTGGGTGACGGTTTTTTGGAATCCAAATATCCGGGGTCAGGATTCATCTCCCAATGAAACCGATCAATATGGATGGGACACCCACAACGATATCTTTGAAGCCATGAAGGATCACCTGCTGCCTCGGTTTGACCAGAGTTTTTCCGCCCTGTTGGAAGACATGGATTCCAGGGGGTTGCTGGAGTCAACGCTAGTGGTTTGCATGGGCGAGTTTGGAAGGGCGCCTTTGGTCGCATTGGAACCCAGGTTTGCGGGGGCCACACCGGGTAGAAAACATTGGGCTGCCACCTACTCCGTGGTGTTCGCCGGTTCAGGTGTCAACCGGGGGGGCGTTGTTGGTTCCACAGACCGGGCGGCAGCTTACCCTGTTCAGGATCGTGTAACCCCGCAAGATATTGCTGCCACACTTTTTGACGCACTTGGCATCCCGACCAATGAGCATTATCATGACTTGTTGAACAGGCCTGTGGCAGTAACCACAGGTAAACCCATAAAAAAATTGTTTGTCTGAAGTGGATCAATAACCCCATGAACATCGATGATTTTTCAAGTGATAATTACCAACCCCGTGAGATGAATGATTTTCCCGGCAATAGGAAACCGAGGCCTCTTATCGCCTGGTTTTTCATACTGGTAATTTCCGTGCTTGCCCTTTCCCTGCCAGCGGTGCTGATTTTTGTTTTTATTTTTGGAAGGGGGATTTTGTTCAAGCAGGTTGGTGATATTGATATGGAGAAGTACGGTGTCGCCAGGCCTATAGTTGCCCGTGGTAACCTTGCGGAGGATGAGAAGTCAACCATTGAACTTTATAATCAATCCAGGCTGGGGGTCGTTAACATAACCACCCTAGCTAATAGAAAAACAGGGCTAAACCTTAATATACAGCAGATGCCCGAGGGAACTGGTTCTGGTTTTGTATGGGATGATGCGGGGCATATAGTCACCAATTTCCATGTGATCCAAAACGCTGACGCAGCCCAGATTACCTTCGCCGATCAATCTGTTTTTCAAGCCAGGCTTGTCGGATATTTTGCCGACAAGGATCTAGCTGTGTTGAAAGTGGATGCTCCGCCGGGAAAATTAAAGCCGATCCCATTGGGTCGCTCCGATGATCTCCAGGTGGGCCAGAAAGTTTATGCCATAGGCAATCCCTTCGGGCTCGACCAAACATTGACCACTGGGATCATTAGTGCGCTTGGGAGGGAGATTGATTCTGTGACCAATAGACCCATAAAGAATGTGATCCAGTCAGACGCTGCGATCAATCCCGGTAATTCGGGCGGGCCTTTGCTCGATAGTGCAGGATTGCTGATCGGCGTTAACACCGCGATTTTCAGCACTTCGGGGGTTTCAGCAGGCATAGGCTTTGCCATTCCCGTGGATGAGGTCAACCGGGTGGTTCCTGAACTAATCAAGCATGGCAAGGTTACTAAACCCGGGTTGGGTGTCACTTTGGCACCTGACAATTTATCCAGGCAATGGGTGCCGGAAGGTGTGGTTATTTTGGATTTGTTATCGGAAGGTGCCGCTGCAAAGGCTGGAATTCGCGGATCATCCAGGCAAAGAAACGGGAAGATATCACTTGGAGATGTCATCAAGTCCGTGGATGGTAAACCAATCAAGGCCCTTAAGGATTTGTATCTGGTGTTGGATGAGAAAAAAGTTGGTGATGTGGTCAAGGTTGTGGTCATCCGTGAGGAAGTTGAGATGGAATTTGAAGTCACACTCATGCCACTTCAGTCATTGAAGCCATAATTTGATTTCATTTGAATCATTTTTACGACACAATATGCGAGATTTAATTGAAAATCTAGGCTGGGAGATCGGGATGAATTATTTGATAAAAAGTGTTTTTGTGGTCCTGATGTTATCCGGGATTGGATGTGGGGGAAATTCGAGTTCCCCGGTAAAAAGTAACACCGATAAAAACGCAAAAGCATCCACAAAGTCAAAGGGGATAATTGGTGTTTCTGTTCTCACCCTTACCAATCCATTCTTCAAGGTGATAGGCGACACGATAAAGGAAAAGGGTGAAAAAGCGGGATATTCCGTCGAGGTTGTCAGTGGTGAATTTGATGTTGCCCGGCAGCAAAGCCAGGTCAAGGATTTTCTGGTGAAGAAAGTTTCAGCAATTGTTCTATGTCCCTGTGATTCAAGGTCTATTGGTGCCGTTATTCAGGAGGCTAACCAGGCTGGAGTTCCAGTATTTACAGCCGATATAGCGTGCCTTTCACCTGAGGCAAAAGTTGTGACCCATATCGCAACTGACAATTATGAAGGTGGAAAACAAGCGGGCTTGGCGACCATTGAGGCTTTGGGTGAGGCAGGGGGGAAGGTCGCGGTTCTGGATTTCAGGCAGGCAGAATCATGCATTCTTCGGGTCAAGGGGTTCAAGGAAATCATTGATGCCCACAACAAGAAAAATCCCAAGGCGCAAATCTCCGTGGTGGCCGAACTTCCCGGTGATGGAAAGAAAGATAAAAGCCAGAGTGCCACCGAGGATGTGCTTCAGGCGCATCCGGATCTTGCCGCGATTTTTGCAATCAATGATCCATCAGCCCTGGGTGCCCGGGCTGCACTCGAGCGGGCCAACAAGGCCGATGCTGTCAAAATAATTGGCTTTGATGGTCAGCCGGATGGCAGGCAGGCCATCAAGGAGGGGAAGATTTTTGCAGACCCGGTGCAATACCCTGAGAAAATAGGGGCACAGACAATCACAGCCATGTTGGATTATTTTGATGGCAAAACACCACCCAGGGAAATTTTGATCCCAACTGGCTTGTATAAAAAAGCGGATGCGATGAAGGATCCGGAACTTAAATAAGGAATTGTCAATGACCAAGGTTTTAAATTTCAAGCAGGAACTTACCGCCTGCTTTGGCCAGCCTGTAAGTGAAAATCCAACCCAAGCGATGATCGAGGCAGCGTACAAACACCATCGATTGGATTGGCGTTACCTGACCATAGAGGTTGCGCCTGGCCATCTTGGAGATGCGGTAAAAGGGGCTCGTGCCATGGGATTCAAAGGATTCAACTGCACCATTCCCCACAAGGTGGCGGTTATATCCCATCTCGATGGGCTGGGTGAGTCGGCTTCAGTCATGGGGGCCGTGAATTGTGTGGTGCGGAGGGGGGAAAAGCTTATTGGGGAAAATACTGATGGCAAGGGTTTTCTTGAATCATTGAAGGAGTTAACGGACCCAAAGGGTAAACGCATCGTGGTTTTTGGCGCGGGTGGTGCAGCCCGTGCCATCACGGTTGAACTTGCATTGGCGGGGGCAAGTCATTTCACGCTGGTCAATCGAGGTGTCTCCCGGGGAGAGGAACTTGTGAAGTTACTTCGCGAGAAAGTTAAGGCAAAGGTTGATTTTGTCCCATGGAAGGGTGATTTTAAAATACCGGGAGATTCCGATGTGGTCATCAACGCCACATCCATTGGCTTATATCCAGACAGGGACGCAAGGCTGGACCTTGATATATCAACATTAAAGCCCTCCATGGTTGTCGCGGATGTGATCCCAAATCCGCCTGAAACCAGGCTTGTTAAGGATGCCAGGGGCAAAGGCTGCAAGGTGATCGACGGGCTTGGAATGCTTGTCAACCAGGGGGTTATCGGCATAAAGCATTGGACTGGCATTGATCCCGACCCCAAGGTGATGCGCAAGGCCCTTGAGGATATTTTTAATAGCTAGGCTGCAAGCCAGGCAGGGCTTCGGGAAGGAATCAAGGTGCCCGTCATGGGAGTCGAACAACTCATAGTGAGAACCTCGGGCAAAATCGAGGCCATCAAGCAACTGGGCCCTTATGGGATTGAAACGCTCATAACGCCTGACCAGGAAATCAGAACCACAGCATACAGGGTCAAGGTGCGGGCTGATTCCACCACCAGCACCAGTTACCATCAAATTGCCGAGGAACTTTATTTTGTGTTATCAGGAGATGGCGTGGCGATTCTGGATGGGGTTGAGCATGAGTTGTATGCGGGAGTCTTTCTGAGATTACCCCCCGGTACCAAGCATGCTTTCAAGGCGGGCAGCAAGGGGCTGGAGATGCTGGATATCCACGCGCCAGGGTGCAGGCCCGACCATGATGTATATTTTGTCGGGGGCGAAGTCCCCGCGGGATTCAAGCCAGTTGAGTGATGATCAGGAAGACCATTCTTTTCTTTCCCTTGAAGAGGGAATATTCAGTATTTTCCTGTACTTGGTGATTGTCCTGCGCGCCACGGGGTAGCCTTCCTCATTGAGTTTGTTCACCAGGTCCTCATCGGAAAGAGGGTTGGACTTGTCTTCCGCCCCAACCACTTCGAGAAGTTTGCGTCTGATTTTTTCCCAGGCTATGTCCTCGCCTGTCGCGCTTTGGGTGCCCCCGCCAAAGAATCTTTTCAGCGGGAAAACGCCCCGGGGTGTCTGGATCCATTTGTCATCAACAGCCCTGCTGATGGTGGAAACATCAACGCCAACCACCTCGGCAATCTGCTGCATTTTCAATGGTTCTATATATTCGGGGCCCTGTTCGAGAAAACTCATCTGCCTTTGAATGATTGCCTGGGTGACTTTTTTTAATGTTGAGCGGCGTTGCTCGATGGCTTCCAGCAGCCATTGTGCGGATTGGATTTTAGGCCGGAGGAATTCCTTGACCTTTTTGTCAGTCGCGCGATTTTTACATTCCTCCACATAGGTCTGGTTGATTTGTACATTCGGCAACAAGTCATCCTGGAGCCGGATCAGGTAATCTCCCTCCTCGGATTTGAATATTTCAATATCGGGTACAACATAAGGGATGCTGTCGGAATTAAACATTGCGGCGGGCTTTGGATTCAGTGTGCGTATGAACTCAATCGCCTCCTTGATCTGGGACAGATCAAGTCCGGTGGTTTTTTGGATCACGGGTATGCGGTTGTGCCTGATGTTCTCAAGGTGATTGGTGATCAGTGTCCGCACCGCTTCCGGATTTGGTGTCTCGGGTGTGAGTTGAAGCAACAGGCACTCGGCCAGGTCCCTCGCGCATACCCCGGGCGGGTCTAGCCTCTGCACGATGGAAATAGCATGCCTGACCTGGTCAGGGTTCACGGGTGGTTCCAAGGAGGCTGCGATTTCCTCGGGAGTCGACTTGAGATAACCTCCATCATCCAGGTTGGCGATGACCAGGTTCACAAGCCGCCTCTCATCCTTGGATATATCAAAGAACGAAAGTTGATCGATCAGGTAGTCCTCAAGTGACTTGGGCTTTGAGACCAGGTTTTGCATGGCATTGTGCTTGCGATCTGAAAATTCCTCGATGGCATTGCGGGAAGGCCTGTGATCATCATAAAAGGATTCCTTCCAATCCTCGGGTATGCTGTCAAGCCTTTCGAAATCAGCCTCAGCCTGGCCTTTGGTATCGATGACCAAAGTCTTCTCGGTGGTGTCGATGGGTGGGGATTGATCATACTCATCGCCGGATTGGCTGTCATTCCATTCGCCATCAGGGTTCTGGTTTTCCACATCTTGAGCCAGTTCCAATACTGGGTTTTCCTGCAACTCCTGTTGCATTTTTTCCTCAAGGGCCATGATGGGCATCTGGAGTATCTCCATCGACTGTATCATGCGGGGTGCAAGATGCAGTTCCTGACCCATTCTCAGTCCCATGGAATGTTCTAGGCGCATTCACGGTCCCTTGGAACAAAAACCTCAACAAGTGAAGCTGTCATCAAATCACCCTTCTTCCTTCAAGGGCATCAGCAAGAATCTGGGAGTTTGCAAATTCCAGTCCCGAACCGGAGGGAAGTCCCCGCGCAAGCCGGGTGACTTTGATACCGGAAGGCCCCAACAAACTTGAAAGATAGAGAGAGGTTCCATCACCTTCCATGGTTGGATTAGTTGCCATTATTATTTCTTGAATATTACCTTTTTCCACCCTTTGCATGAGTTGGTCGATGGTTAGGTTATCGGGCCCCATGTTATCAAGCGGGGCAAGTTTGCCATGCAGCACATGATAAAGGCCCCGGAACATTCCAGAGCGTTCAATGGAGGAAAGATCACGGGGTTGCTCTACAATGCAAACAATGGAGGCATCTCTTCTCGGGTCGGAGCAAATGACGCATATCTCGTTTTCAGTGGGATTACAGCAGATTTTACATTGCTTGACTGATTCCTTGACGGAGCGAAGACATTCAGCAAGCGAAAGGACCTGTTTTTTGTCAGCGGTTAGAAGATAATGGGCCAATCTTTCAGCGGACTTCGGCCCTATACCCGGAAGTTTACCGAGCTCCTCGATCAACTTTGCTATCACACCCAGTTGTTGATTTGAATCAGGCCGTGTCAATTCCAATACTCCAATAGTAATCTTTTAACTGAACCCGGGTATTTGGAACCCTCCGGGCAAACCGAGCGACTGAGACATTTTTGCAGTTTCCTCGGCGATGGCAAGCTTAGCTTTTGCAAGGGCCTGGTTTGAAGCTGAACGGATGAGTTCCTCCAGGCATGCCTTATCCTGCATTTTCAGGGCATCGTCCGAGATGGTGATGGAGACAAGTTCCATTTTGCCGTTGGCTCGCACTCGTACCATTCCCGCGCCGGCGTCACCATCAGCATGGATTTTCTCAAGCTTTGACTGCATCTCCTCCATTTGTTCCTTCATTTTCGGAAGGTTCCGCATCAGGTTTGCAATCTGGCCCATTTCTTTGAACATCTTCAAGCCTTTTCGTTATCTTCGTCCTCAATCACCTTGGATTCAGGCGGTGGTACTCCGAATCCGACATCCACCCTTACAATCTGTGCGTTAAAAATTTCCAATGCCCTTTGCACAAGTGGTTCTTTTTCGGCGGCATCTTTTGGGTTGACCTTGGGTTTGGAAACCACCGGTTCAACCACAGCAGGTGTTTCTTCCACCAATTCTTCAGGGTTCGTGACAACCTTGCTGGCAACCCTCACCACCCAGCTTTGGCCCGTGATTTTTCCCAGCGCATTTTGAATTCTCAAAATTCTTGCAGGGTCGGAGCAATACTCTAGAGCTTGATTGTACTGTCTGGAGAATTCAATAACTAGTGCGTTTGGCCCGGAAATTGCAGGTGTACCAGCTTTTTTAAGCTCGTTACCCAGCATAGGTCCTGTTAATTCAATGACTTGTGGCCAAATTGAGGGAATATTTTCAGAGGATAACCTGACTTCAGGTTGTTCTGATTGGGGTAAGATTATCCCACCGGACTCATTTATTAATTTTTTTTTTAAACCCTCGGGAGAGGCAGCTTGCTGCTGGTTGGGTGTTTGTCCAACAGTGGGAATCCCGCCTGATTGAAGCTGTTGCAATATTTGTTGCACTGGGATTAAATTCGCCAATCTTGAAAGTCGAATCAATCCGAATTCCACCATGATCCTTGGTTGGTGTGTCGCCTTTAGTCTCATTTTTGTCAGGGACAAAACATCCAATCCCGCTAGGACTGTGTCCAGTGGGATCGCCCGGGCCATGTTTTTGAAACGATCGTGCTGGGAAGTCGCAATGCTTGCATCCGGCGGAATTTGGTTTGAGGAAACGAAAACCATCAGGTCTCGCCAAAAGGAGATCATCTGCTCGACCAACTCTCCCATTTGCAGGCCCTTGGAGTTGGTTTGATCCATGAGTTCCAAAACTTTTGCGGATTCACCTTTTAAAATGGCCTCGGCAAGATCCATGATGTGATTTTCATCGACAGCGCCAATGAGTCTGTGAACTTCATCCCGGGTGATTTTTCCATTGGAAAAAGATAATGCCTGGTCCAAAAGGGATTGGGCGTCACGCATGGAACCTCCCGCCCTGCGGGCGATAAGCTCTATGGCGTCGGGTTCCGCTTCAAGTCCCTCCTTGCTAGTGATTTCTTGAAGATGTGCCGCGATTTGCTTGGTTCCTATGCTCGAAAAATCAAAACGCTGGCATCTGGAAAGTATGGTGATGGGAATTTTCTGGACCTCGGTCGTTGCGAAAATGAATTTCACATGGGCGGGAGGTTCTTCCAAAGTTTTTAACAAGGCATTGAAAGCTGGCCCGGTAAGCATGTGCACTTCATCAATGATATAAATCTTGAAGCGTGACCTGCTGGGCCTGTATTGGACATTATTACGGATCTCACGAACCTCATCGATGCCACGATTGCTCGCACCATCGATCTCAAGCACATCTACATCCTCCCCAGTTGCGATGGCATTGCAGATGGAGCATGTTCCGCAGGGTGAGGTGGAGGGCCCTTTTTCACAATTAAGTGCTTTTGCAAGGATTCTTGCTGCGGATGTTTTTCCCACACCCCTGGCACCCGTGAAAAGATAGGCATGTGCGACACGATTGTGTTTGATGGCATTTGTAAGAACTTGGGAAATCGCCTCCTGCCCTATGAGGTCGCTGAATCCACCGGGTCGATATCTCCTCGCCAGAACGGTGTACCCATTCTGAGTGGTGGTGTTGGCCTGATTTTTTGGAGCTGCTTTGGCCATGGGGTCGATTTAGGGAAAACAAGTTAAAAGAAAGGCGCAGCGGGGCGCCGAGAGAGGCGAATCCACTGCACAAGGGTACGCTGCGTATGGCTGCACCTTCCGGCCTGACCAGGTTAACAACTTCCCTTTGCGTGGGGCCCCTCCCAGCGCCTCGCTGCGACTAATTAAAGCCGCGCCCGCTGGTACGGACTTAACATTATCTTATCGGCCCGCGACGGTATTGACACTATTTCTCGTTTGAATTGTTATTTTCTTTATGGTGACAGGTTTTTCAGGCTTGCGACTTCCCTCTTCATTTTCAGCTTTTAAAGGCATGGCGTAGATTTTCCGGGCGACTTCCATTCCCTTGGTAATTTTCCCTATGGCGCTGTAATTTTCATCCATGAATGGAGCGCTGTCCAAATTCATGTAAAATCGGCAGGCTGCGGTTTCTGGTTCTAATTCATAAAAAGAACCTACTGTTCCGGCTTCATGCTTGGTGTCAGGGCTAAATTCAGGTTTCAACCAGTATCCGATACTGCCAAATCCCACTTCACCTGTTCCCAAAGGACAACCCGCGCGAAGCTGTTCCAGTTTCACTTTCGGTTCCTCGACTTCCTCGAGATGAACCTCCTCGAAGAAAAGTCCATCGTAATAACCAACCTTGGCAAGGGCGATGAAGTTTCGCACATGATTTGGTGCCTGTGTGGGGAAAAGTTCCATTTCAATATCCCCTTGATCAGTGCTGATTATTGCTGTGTAATCGATCAAGTTTCCGGCTTTGTCCTTGAATTTTATATCATCCCAGCATGCCTGAACGGCCTCATACAATTTAAAAACTGATTTGTTAGTGACAGTGACATCGGGTGGCCTGTTGCAATTTTCCGGAGGATTTTCTCCGGTGCAAACAACTTTCAAGAAGGGTTGGTGAAGTAAATCTTCCCCGGATTCATCTTTCTTATTGTTTTGATTTGATGTTGTAATCGCTTTCACCTCGGTCGGTTCAGCTTTTGCAGCGGGTTTGGGGGTGGATTTTTGACCACATCCGGTAACAACAGAACTGAATAGAAACGCCGAGCCCAAAACTTTCACCAATGATTTATTAGCCATGATAATATTGCTCAAAAGAGCCCCCTAATTGAAATTAAACAAACTTTGGGACTCAGATAACTAAGTGCTGCTATTTGGTCAATACTTACTTTAAAGTTAAATCCCGTAATGACTTAAAGGTAATTGTTTGTTTGAAATTTAATCAAGGATCACTTTTAATCCTTGATAAAATGTTCATTAATGTTAAGATGGATAAAATAGCTTTTAGGGTTGTTTTTAGTAAACTATGATGAAATTCCTTTCTCAAATGTTGATTCTTTGCTGTCTTTTAGGGCAGGTGGTCAATGTTTTTGGATTGCCCCTTGCGATCAAATCAAATCAATCCGCGATTGTATCGATCGAATTTAACGGGTGTTGTGCATCTGGTTCGAAATGTTTTTGTTGCGACAATGTTTGCAAATGCTGTTCATCGAATGATTTGCAATCGGATGATTTTGAATTTGGTCAGGCATCCACTCAAAAATCGGGCGTGCAAGTCAAATGGTTGAATCCCGTTTCCACCAAGAAATGTAATGGCACCAATCTCATCAACCAATTTGGTGTCGAAATGGTTTTCCAAGAAATGGACCAAGTTTCGTTTGTGGTCACTTCTGGTTTCATAAAACCAGAAGGTGCATATTCTGCTTTCTGTGGCGTGGAACTATCCAAGTTTAAACCACCGCAGGTTTAATTCACTTTCCAGCGTTTGTTTTCAAAGAGCCTCTGGTTTTCAGGGGTGTCACATTGCCAGTGCTAATTTTACCAGGCAATAAAAGCCTTTGTGAAATTAATCCGAGTGAATTAAACAGGAGTTTAAATTTTGAATCCCTTTGAACATTTGCGTTCGATTAAAAAGAAAGCTTTTACACTGATAGAACTTTTGGTGGTTATTGCGATTATTGCAATCTTAATCGGGCTTTTATTGCCCGCGGTGCAAAAAGTCAGGGAGACAGCCGCAAGAATGGGTTGCTCCAACAACCTCAAACAAATTTCCCTGGGAATGGCAAACCATGAATCGAGCAGGGGCTATTTCCCGGGGTTATCTGATGGCGCGCCAAACCCTCTTCCAAGTGGCATGACTTCAGCCCACTATGCCTTTGGGGTGCTTGCGAATTTATTGCCTTACCTAGAGCAGGGGGCATTGCAAAAGTTAATAGATTATTCAAAGCCTGCCACCATAAGCGGTTGGCGGGGAGATATAAATCCCGTTCATGATCCTGCCGCCAGTCTGGTGATCAAAAGCTTTCTTTGTTCCTCCAACAATGAAAATCCGCTATTTTCCCAGACTGCTGCAACTAGAACACCAAATGCATTCACAACTGCTGGCACCAACTATGTTTTCAACATGGGTTCTGGCACTGCCACTGCATCCCAGGTTAATTACGATGCCCAGTTTCCGACTGATGGAATGTTCTGGTACGGATCAAATGTCAAATATGCCGGGATATTGGATGGCGCATCGAACACACTTCTGGCAGCAGAGTGCCTGTTGGGTCCGGGAGGTAATGCTCCTGCCTCTAGTGCCAATCCGCCTGATAGCACCGGAAAATACTATGTCTCCCTTAACACTGGTTTATTTACCTCCAATTCAGCCATGCCCGGAGGTTGGATCAGGGGTTCCTTGGTTTTAAACAGGCCTTCTGAATGCGACACAGGAACCAGATCATGGGGCGTGATGCGTGGCAGCACATGGTTTTGGGGCGGGCGTGATTGGAATTCGGTTTTCAATACCGCACTTAAGCCCAATGACACCATGTTGGATTGTGGTGCCCATGGGCGTGGTTATTTTGCTGCCCGAAGTAACCATTTTGGTGGTGCGAATTGCTCCATGGTTGATGGTTCGGTTCGATTTATAACTAATCAGATTGATTCAATCATATGGCGGGCTGCTGCAACAAGGGCCGGCGGTGAAGTGGGCAATTTGCCGTGATATAAAAGACATGTTCTGTCTTAAGGAGTTTTTAATGACAAATAATGGTTCATGGTTGAAGTTTTTATTCATGGGGTGTGCGGTATTTCTGGGTGGCTCACTGGGATTGTACCTTGCAACTGATTTTGATGGGCCAGTTTCCCTGCCTTCATCATGCCCCAATCAATCCGGTTTCAAAACAGAGCCCATAAGCTTCCCACTCGAGCATTTTGATGTGAAGGATACTCAGGAACGCCCTACCATCGCAGTGGATGATAAAAAGAGGGTCTATGTCGCCTGGGCTTCTCAGACGGGTGAATCTGAGAAAAAGCTTTTGCTTGCCAAATCGGATGACAACGGGGAATCCTTCAGCAAAGCCAGGGAAATCTTAAAGTCTGCGATATTTAAATCCATTTCCCAGATGAAGGGCAAAACTATTTCGAGGGATGTACGCATGACACCCCACCTGATTGCGGGCAGGGAAGAAATTTTTCTGGCCTGGACGGAGGCACTACCCGATCTAAATGGCGTGCGGATGGTGGTATCATCCTCCAGGGATGGTGGTGAAATTTTTGGCGATGCGATCCCTGTGCACCATGGTGAGAACGCCCGTGCCACATTCACTTCCATTTCGCTAGGGCAGGAAGGCTCAATGGTTTCATCATGGCTTGATAATCGTGGGGGCAGGCAAAAAACATTCGCCTCCGTGAAAGGCCCATCCGCCACGGTGTTTCCAATGGAAGAAATGGTTGCTGAGGGCGATCCGGAAAAGGGAGTTTGTCCTTGCTGTCCCACCGCGAGCATCGTGGCGCCCGATGGCACGATATATGTCGCATTTAGAAATATCCGGGATGGTTATCGTGATTTTTACATAAGTAGAAAGAAGCCGGGGGCTGTTGCTTTTGAAGCTCCTGTTCCTGTTGTGCCGCCCACATGGAAATTTGATGGATGTCCGCATGACGGGGCCTCCATGGTTTTGGTCGGGGATATTTTACATATCACCTGGATGGATGCACGCACGGGATCACAGCGTTGTTATCATGCATACGC
>SXGQ01570705.1_pt1 | contig 13882 bp, 9 predicted proteins | sample 3178371 | NCBI WGS metagenome assembly SXGQ01 (sample SAMN11356859, study PRJNA531348) | freshwater metagenome | isolation source: freshwater sample F1-20 | place: China: Fuxian Lake, Yuxi | collected 2017-12-25
AGGAGGGTACGGGCGGCTGGGGCGTGCGCTGCCCGCGGAACGCGCTGCCCGCGATCACCCCGGTCGGTTCAGAGCGCGCGCCGAGCGTCGTCACGGCCGGAGACCAGCTGCGGCCCGCCGTCGCGGCGCTCGCGGACGGCGGCTACGTCGTCGCCTGGGACACCCCCGGGGTCGACGCGGCCGGGCTCGCGGTCCAGATCCGACACTACGCCCCGGATGGCAGCCCGAAGCGTCGCATCGTCGCCAACAGGACAAGCGCTGGCGACCAGTCCCGGCCCTTCCTCCTGACCGGGCCCGGTGACGCCTGCCTCGTCGGCTGGCAGTCCGCGTCGCAGGACGGCAGCGACCTCGGGGTCTACTTCCGGGTCCTCGAGCGGCCCTGAACGGCCCGACTCCAGGCACAGGTCTCGCGAAGGCCCCGCGGGGCAGGCGCGGTCGTCTGCGGCAGCCAATCAGCGCTTGCAGGCGGCCTCGAGCACCCCGGCGGGGTCCCCCTCGAGGGCCGTCTTGCAGCCCGCCGAGCAGGAGTGCAGCGCGTAGCCCGCGATCTGGCTCGCGTGCTCGGCCTTGCCGTCCATCGCGAGGCCGCAGCTCGGGCACTTGTGCACGACCTTGTCGGCGGCCCCGTCGGCGGCGTCGGCCTTTGCGAGGCAGGCGGGATCGGGGGCGCGCGCCGCCGTGGGGGCCGCGACGTCGGTCTTTCCCTTGTCGCCACACGCCGCGAGGGGAAGGACGAGGAGGAGGGTGAGGAGCGTTCGTTTCATGGCCGGTATGCTGCCGAACGCCGCGGTCCTGTCAAGCCTCGCCTCGCGCCTCGCGCCGCCTCAAGGCTGTCCGAGGCCCTCCATGACGAGACGGACGAGGGGCTCGATGACGTCGGCGGGCGACGCGAAGGCGCCGTCCCGCAGCCAGGCCAGCAGCAGGCGCTCGACCGCGCCCACGACGACCCAGGCGCTCACCTCGGGCGCGATGCGCCGCAGCAGACCCCGGGCCTGCGCCGCCTTCGTCAGCGTCACCGCGTGGGTCAACAGGTCGCGCTCGAGGCGCCTGAGCGGGGCGCGCGCACCCACCTCGGGGCCGCGCCCCTCCTGCAGGAAGAGCCGCATCTGCGCCTCGTGCCGCGAGACGGTCTGGAAGAGCTCCACCGCGAGGGTGAGATAGACCGCGGTCATCGGGGCGCCTGACTCGGCGGTCTGCGTCGCCTCGAGGCAGCGCGCGAAGGCCGCCTCGAAGCCGAGGCGGATGGGCGCGATCACCGCCTCGACCACGGCCTCCCGCGTCTCGAAGTAGCGGTAGAGGTTGCTCTTGGACATCGCGGCGGCCTCGGCGATGTCCTCGATCGCCACCGCGTCGAGCCCGCGCGCGAGGAAGAGTCCGAGGGCCGCGGCCTCGAGCTCGGTCCGCCGCGCCTCGCGGTTCTTCGCCCGCGGTCCGTCTGGTGGCCCAGGGCGCCGCGCGCGAGGCTTCACTGGCTGGGTTGGCGCCTTCGAGGGGGCGTCGGTCGCGTCGCTGGACATGGGCCTCCGGATGCTGTAACAACAAATGCAGAACAAGCGGTCGCTATTTTATGGGGCCGCCGAGGAGGCATCGATGATCGGGATCCCTATGGGCCTCGGGCTCTCGAATATCACCGAGTGGGTCGTTCACAAGTACGTCCTGCACGGGCTTGGCAAAAAGAAGACCAGCTGGTGGTCATTTCACTGGCACGAGCATCACGGCAAGGTCCGTCGCGCGGGCGGGCGTGACGCGGACTATGAGGCCCCGTTCTGGGCGCTCTCGCCGCGGCGCCGTGAGGCGCTCGCCCTCGCGGTCGTCGGTCTCGCCCACGTCCCGCTCCTTCCGATCGCGCCGTTCTACACGGCGACGGTCTGGTGGTGCGGCCTGCGCTACTATCGCGTTCACACGCGTGCGCACCTCGACGTCGCCTGGTGTCGCGACCACCTGCCGTGGCACTACGACCACCACATGGGGCCCGATCAGGACCAGAACTGGTGCGTCACCCACCCGTGGTTCGACGTGGTGATGGGTACCCGCGTCGCATACGTCGGGACCGCGCGCGAGGAGGCCGACCTGAAGAAGCGGGCGGCGCGCGAGGCGGCGCGGACGGCCGGGCCAGCGGTCGTCGGGCCAGCCGTGGTGGCCGCCAGTTGAGCCTACTTGTTGCCCCAGCCGTAGGTGTAGGGCGTCGTGCAGGCGTTGTCGTAGCCACCCGAGGCGAGGAAGACCCGCACGAGCACCGTGCCGGTCTGGTCGTTCGAGCCGCCGAACCACGTCTTGTTCTGGCAGGTCGTCGTGAACTGGACGAGCTCGGCCGCGGTGCCAGCCCGGCTGCTGCAGCAGCCCGACCAGCCCGCGAGCGCGAGGTTGGACGGGACGGCTGACGCGCCCTCCTCGCACCCGATGCTCTGGCCGTTGCCCGGGTTGTCGCACTTGAAGTAGACGCAGAGATCGTAGTTCGCGTTGGCGGGGATCCCGGAAAGCGTCACGTGCGGTCGCGGGTTCCAGATATTCGAGTTGTCGGTGATGCGGTAGCTGAAGAAGTCGGTGTCGCCAGCGGGGTAGAGCGTCGCGGTCCCGGAGCGCAGGTCGCTCAGCCCTGCGCTGTCAGCGATCGTGCCGAGGCTCTTCGCGGCTGGCTGGCTGTTGTTCGGCTCGTCGCCATCGACGATGTCGTTGCCGCGGCAGGTGCCGCTCCCGCACGTGTCGCCCGCGGTGCAGTTGTTGCCGTCATTGCACGTGACGCCGTTGTTGAAGGACCAGACGTTCGAGGTCGCGGCGCTGCACTTGTAGCAGACGTTGTTCGGCTGGGTGGCGTTGTTCGCGTAGCAGGTGTTGCCGATGAGGCAGTTGCCGGCCGCGAGCGCGGAGCCGCAGGCGCCCGTCGTCGTGTTGCAGGTGTCGGTCGTGCACGCGAGGCCGTCGCTGCAGTTCTTCGGGGCGCCTGGAGTGCAGGCCCCGGAGCCGCTGCAGCGGTCGTCGAGGGTGCAGGCGTCGCCGTCATTGCAGGTCGCCGACGACGGCTTGTTCGACCACGCCGTCCGGCTCGCTTGCGTCGCGGTGGGCAGGCAGGCCTGGCACTGGTTGGCCGGGTTCTGGAAGTTGGCGTTGTAGCAGGCGCGCCCGATCCGGCACCAGCCGTCCGCGACCTGGCTGTTGTCGCATCCCGTCGCCGTGCAGGTGTCGGTCGTGCAGGCGACGCCGTCGTCGCAGCGCGTGTCGCCCGCGCAGACGCCCGCGCCGTTGCAGGTCGAGGTCGGGCTGCAGGCGTTGCCGTCGTCGCAGGAGGTCCCCGCGACCGCCGGGCTCCAGCTCGTCGCGCTGCGTCCCGGATCACAGACGAAGCAGGGCTGGCCGGGCTGGGCGACGCCCGCCGCGTAGCACGTCCCGGCGATGTTGCACGTATTGGATGCCTGCGTCCATGCGGTCGTCGTGACGGCGGGCTTGCAGATCTCGCAGGGACGCGCGGGGTTGGCCTTGTCCGCGAGGTAGCAGGTGCCGCCGATCGTGCAGGTGTTGGCGGTCGTCGACCAGCCGCTGGAACTCCGCCCGGGATCGCAGATCTGGCAGGCGTTCTGAGGGTTCACGGCGCCGCTCGCGCGGCATTGACCGCCGATGACGCAGGTGTTCGGGGTCTGGGACCAGCTGCCCGGGTTCGAGGCTGGCGCGCAGGTCTCGCAGGCGTTCTGGGGATTGGCCTCGCCAGCCGTCCAGCAGGCGTCACCGACGCGGCAGAAGCCCGCCAGCAGCCCGTGGTCGCAGACGCCAGTCGCCGTGCAGGCGTCCGTCGTGCAGGCGAGGCCGTCGTCGCAGGTCCCCTCGTCGGTGTCGCCGTCGCAGTCGTCGTCCACGATGTTGCAGAGCTCGGGGGCGGGCTCGCGGCCGAGGCAGATCTCCGCGCTGCCATCGGGCGCGCACCCGGTCTCGCCCGGGCAGACGCCGTGGGTGTTCCGGATTTCACACGTCTGCGGCGCGATGTTGTCGGCCGTTCCGTCGCAGTCGTTGTCGCTCGCGTCGCACACCTCGGCCGTCGCCTCCGGGCCCTCGCAGGCCGTCAGTCCCCTCGCCCCGCAGCCCCGCGAGCCCTCGCAGGCCCCGACCCCGTTCTCGACGAGGCAGGCGGTCGTCAGGCCGAAGTCGGCCCACGCCGGGCGGCAGGCGCAGAGGCCGCTGTCGGGCACACACAGGCGGGCTGACGCACCTCCCTCGACGGCGACCGACTCGCAGCCGTAGCCGTCGGGGCAGGGGCGGTTGGCACAGCTCGTGGCGCAGAAGCTGCCGTCGGCGGGCTCGCGTGCGGGCAGGCACCAGGCCGGAAACGGGTCGCTCGGGTTCTGGCAGCCGTCGTTGTCGCGGCAGGGGCGGCAGAGGCGCGTGTGGCGTGGGACGCAGACGCTCATCGGGTCGGCCCCGAGGCTCGCGGTCAGCAGGCAGTCGAAGCCCTGCGGGCACTCGGAGACGCAGGTGCGGGTGCAGACGCCGCCGTCGGCCCCCTCGATGCAGAGGCCATCGACGCAGTCGGCGTTCGCGCTGCAGGCGCAGCCGAGGGTGTTGCAGGGGGCGTTCGGGTCGGTCGCGTCGGCTGGTGTCGCGGCGTCGGGCGCGGGGCTCATGTCGAAGCTGACCGCGTCGCCAGCGCCCGTGCCGAGATCGACCCCCGCAGGTACGTCGGGTGCGGCCTCGGCGACGTCGGCGAGCCCGAGGACGTCGAGCCGCAGATCGGGGGCCGTGTCGTGACAGGCGAGGAGGGCGAACGCCGCGAGGGCCGCAGAGAGGCCGACGGGGGCGCACAGGCGCGGGACATGAGGCTGCATCGGGGCTCCGTTCCGGTCTGGGCCGGGCAAGGGAGGGGACGCCACATCTTGGATGGAACCGGGTGCTCGGCGCAAGGCTTCGTGCGTCGCGACCAGCCGCCCGACCCCGCTGGCCACCGCGCAGGAACCCAGGGATCGCCGCGTGACAGCCTGCGAGGCCGCCTTGACGGGAACCGTGCAAAAAAGCGACACGCCGCTTACGTTTCCCCTCAAGCTCCCGGCGTGCCCCGTCGACTCGGGACGCAACCCCGGCCGCAGCGCCGGTTCGAACCCCGGCCCATCCGACCTGGGCCTATCATCCAGGAGACGCCCGCCATGAAGCGCTTTGCAACCATCCTCGCCTCCGCCGGTCTCGCCGCTGGCTGCCTCTCGGTGACGTTCACCACGACCCAGAAGGACGAGGGCGCCGTCGTCGTGAAGCTCGGGGACCTCTCGGGCAAGTGCGAGGGCTCGGCGACCATCACCCAGGAGGGCGGCACCGTCACGCTGACCCGCACGCAGGAGGGTGACACCTGCCACCTCGCGGCCGACTTCAGCGCCAGGGCCGTCGACATGGGCGAGCTCCGCGCGAAGGTCGAGGGCGAGATCGCTCGCCGCGGGCATGAGGCCATCTCGGCCGACGTGGTGCTGAAGGCCCCGCTGACCATCAACGTGAAGGACATCAAGCTCGACGGCTTCGCGCCACCGTCGACGGACTGGTCGGTCGACGTCGAGGTCGCCGAGCAGTCGCTGCTCGCGCTCGAGGGTCAGGATCTCGCCGCGCTGATGACGCAGGACGTGACCGCGACGCTCGGCGACGCGCAGGTCAAGGTCCTCAACGACCTCTACCGGGATGGCGGGGTCGTCAACGCGACAGGCCAGTTCGTCCTCGGCAGCGTCCCGGTCGCCTGGCTCGAGGCGCTGCCCGTGGGTGGCGACGCGACCCTGTCCTTCACCGTCGGCGCGACCGTGACCGCCGAGGTGACCGTCGACGCGGGCAACTGAGCGCGTCGCGCGCGAGGGTCGCAGCGCGGCAGGCCTGAGCCTCGCGTTGGGCAGGTCGGCGGACCGTGCGCACACATCGCGTCGCGACCGGGGCCGAAACCGCGCGAAACGGAGGCCGTCTTATTCGTGCGCCGGGGGCGGACGCCGGGTTCGCCACGTGCGCACCAGCTCGCGCGCCTTGCCGAGGCCCGCCGCCGAGAGGTCGAAGCGGACCTCGCGCTTGAGGCGACCGCCCGTCACGAGGACCTCCCCACAGCCAAAGCAGAGGTGGACGTGCCAGGTCCCGCGCCCGTCGGTGGTGGCGAGGGCGACGTCCGCGTGAAAGCCGCCGCACTTCTTCTCGCCCTCCCAATCGATGACGGCGCCTGGCGCGAGCAGCGCCGCGGTCAGCTCGGCGACCTCGGCGAGCGGTGGCGTCAGTGGGGTCTCGTAGAAGGTCTGGCCGTCGATGACGCGATGCGGCTTCTGCCGCTCGGCCTCGAAGACCTCACGTTCGGCCCCGGGATGCGGCAGCCCCTCGAGCACGGTGCGCGTCAGGCTGGTCGCGAGGGCGTCCTCGAGCGCTGCGAACTCCTTCGGGCCGCGGGTGTTCCCTGCGAGGCCGACGTTCGCCGCGACCGTCAGGAGGAGTCCGAGGATGAGGGCGAAGCGCAGACGCGCGGGCGTCACGAGGCGGGGGAGCTGCACGGGGACCTCTCGCGGACAGGTGGTGGCCGCGAGCCTGCCAGCGTTCGGCGCCCCCGGTCAATGCAGCTTCGCCGACGATCGCCGGCGATGGCCGCGCCAGGTCGGGCGCGTCGCTCGCCCTCACGGCCTCGCGAGGCGGACGCGGGCCTCCGACACGACCTCGGGTCGGCGGTCGGCGGCCTCCCAGAGCGCCTGGAACGTGGCCACCTCGGGGGTCGCGTGGCCGAGCAGCTCGGCGGCGAAGCGGGCCCCGAGCGGCTGGTAGAACAGCGTCACCTCGACCTCGATCGCGGTCGTGCCGGGCGGGAGCGGCAACGCATAGGAGACGCGGTCGCTTCCGCCAGTGAAATCGTCGTCCGCGACCCCGACGGGCGCCACCTCGGGCGCGTCGGGGTGGTCCGCGTCCCAGCCCTCGGGCAGCAGGCGGTTGTCCTTCAGCCAGCCCGCGCCGAGCGCGAGCCGCCAGGTCGGAGCGCCCGCCGCGTCCCGCATGACCGGCTCGTAGATGAGGGCCTCGTCGGCCGACACGATGTGGGCGCGGTGGGGCTCGACGGGCCCACCCTGACACTCGAAGGCGGCGACCTCGCCGCGGGCGTCGAGGATACGCCCTTCGCGGTCGTGTTCGCCCGAGGCCACGAGGATCCGGCCGTTCGCGTCGAGGACCCGGATCCGGAGCCACACGCGCCGCGCCGGGTAGCCCGTCGGCAGCTTGTGCCCGGCGAGGTTCGCGACCAGCACCTCGCCCGTCACGCGTCCATCATCCTCGCGCGGTGGCGTCGCGAGCACGCGCCCGGTGCGTTGGCGGAGCTGGTCGCGCGTCGCGGCGAGGGTCGCCTCGAAGGCCGCCTCCGTGATGGTCGGCGCGAGGGCCTCGCGGTTGTCGCGCAGGATGGACGTCATCAGCGTATTGCCGCCGACGAAGGCGTGGTGGCCGTACGGCGTGCGGTCGTCGAGCTGCGGGAAGTCGGGGCCAGGCGGTCTGCGGGCGAGGCGGGTGACCGTCGGCGCGTCGACCGCCTCGTCGCGGGCCTCGGGTCTCCGCGAGGTGGTCGGCAGGTGGCAGTCGGCGCAGCCTGCGGGGGCGATGCCCGGGGGCGCTTCGCTCGCTCGCTCGCCGCGCTCCGTCGAAAAGGCCGACAGCCGCCACTCGAGGTACGGGGCCTGCTCGGTCAGCACATCGCCAGTCAGGGACCCATCGGGGGCGAGGGCGTCGGTGTGGAGCGTGTGGCAGGTCGCGCAGAGCGCCGAGTCGCGCACATGCCCGGCCGAGACCGGGGTGAGGCCGGTGAAGCCGACCATCGGCGGGGCGAACGGGTCGGCGTGCGGCCCGTAGAGGATGTCCTCCGTCGCGAGCGGCGGGTGGCCCGAGGTCGAGAATCGTTCGCCGAGTCCCTCGTCAGCGATGGCGTGGCAGAAGGCGCATGAGACCCCGTCGAGGGCCAGGGCCCGGAGGTCCGCCTCGGCGGCCGTCTCGACGCCGCCGTCTGGCATGTTGGCGACGAGGGTCATGTCGGGGAGGCGGCCTGCGAGGTTACCGGCCTCGGCCCCCTCGAGATGAAAGGCGGCCATCGGGGCGTGACATCTCACGCACTTCGTCTCGAGCTCGGCCCGCCGTGACGGGACGGCGTCGATTTCGGCCGAGACGACGGCCCGCCAGAGCGGGTCACGCGCGCTCGCGCCCATCATCGTCGCGTGCCACAAGTCGAATGGGCCCACCTCCCGCCCGGCCGCGTCCCGCATCGCGCGAGCGGCGGGGTGGTTGCTGTGGCAGGCGGCGCACACGGGGCTCGTCGCGAAGCGGCCAAGCTGGACCCAGGCCGGCGGCGGGTAGGGGTCGAGCGCTGTCGTGACGCCCGCGTCGGGCGCGAAGGCGTCGGGCGTGACGGCGTCCTCGTGGGCCTCGGCCCGCTGAACGGGGTGGCAGGCGAGGTCCGCACTCCAGGCGAAGATCAGGGTCGCGAGCGCCCAGTGGATCTTCGGTGGGTTTCCCGAAAATACCGCATCAGCAATCCATTTCTGGCGCTGGGCACGACTTCGCGACTGCAGGGAAAATCGCTGCACGAGCGCCTCGTTGTGGGTGGTGGTGGTGGTGTGTGGGGGGTCCCCCGCTCATCCGCGGCAGGGCATCGCGTGCGCCTCTTGGATCGGTGTCGCAGACCCACTTGGGGACTGCATGCGAAGAGGCGCATGGGAGACCTCGCGTCCGAGGACGCGCGGTCGCTGGCTTTCCGGGGGTGGTGAGCCCGGCTGTCTGCGTGAGCGATATTTCGGTCAGTTTTGTGCGGATGTCGAGTTTCCCGCTCGCCGCGCCTCGCTTTGGAAGCGTCGCATCTTCAGGGAGTTCAGCAAGCCTCGCGGGCGTCAGGGCCGTCAAAGATTCGTGCCGGCGTCGTCTTTGTTGCGTCCCGTGAAGTCCTCGCGGAGACACGCGTAGTGGCGCGTGTCGTGCCAGACGCCCGCCCATTGCGCCTCCGCCCGCGCGACCCCCTCGAGCCGGAAGCCAGCCGCCTGTGCCGCCCGCCAGCGCGGGACATCAAAGGTCGTCGTGCGCAGCGTCACCCGGTGGACCGGGGTCGCGTCGAAGATCCACCGGACCGCGGCCCCGAGGGCCTCGCTCGCGGCCGCCTCCGTGTCGTCGTCGAGACAGAAGCCGAGGCGCGCGATCGCGTCGTGCTCGAAGCGGGCCGTCACGAGCCCGACAGGCCGCTCGTCCCGCGTGACAGTCCAGAGGCAGACGCCGCGTCCGCGCGCGTCCGCGATCCACCGCGGCAGCTCGCCGACGGCGTGGGCCCCCTCGAAGAAGCCCTCGGTCGCGGGTGGCAGACGAAGGTTGCGTGCGAGCCTGTGGGCGTCGTCGTCGACAAGCGGGCGCAGCAACAGGCGGGGGCGGGTGGTCTCGCAGGTGTCAGGGGTCGGGCAGGGCATGCGGCGTCGCTCCGGGCGGTAGGCGCGGTCGACTGCCAGATAGGTCTGGCCATCGACCGCGCGCCGCCCTTTGCAAGCCCCGCGCCAGCGACCCCGGCCATCGCGCTCGGCCGTCCAGGGGGCGGAGCGGCGCCGAGCGGGGTGCATTCGCCCGCGTGGGGGGTGCGAAAGCCTCCGCCCGGTGGCCCAGGTCCGCCCGTCAGTTCAGATACACACCGATGACGGGGCTCACCTTGTAGCCCCCAGTGGACGTCGCGTTGCGCTCCGTCCACGCGTTCCTCGCGTAGCCCGCCCCGCGCCACGTCTTGCCGCGGACGAGGCCGTCCGTGGCGACCAGCCTGAAGGTGTAGGTGACCGTCGAGACAGCGGCGGGGTTGTCAGCCTCGGCCGCCGACTTGCAGTTCACGTCCCGGATACCTGGCCGGATCCGGTCGTCGGGGACGGTCGCGGCGTCCGCGCTCGTCACGCACAGGCCATAGTTCTGGCCCACGTTGGGCGTCCCGAGGTCCGATACCCGGACGGTGCCGGTGAGGCTCGCGGTGCCTGAAGTCGTCTGCCACAGGTAGGACAGCGTCACGGCTGGCGCGCTGGCGTAGCGGTTGCCGAGGTCCTGGTTCGTGTAGACGGCCTGCGACTCACCGTAGGCCACGAAGACCCGGGCCCGGTAGTAGCGGAATTCCCCGGTGGCGGGCGCCCCGTAGTCCTGGAAGGTCACACCGTACGCGCCCGCGATGTCGCTGAAGGTACCCGGGGTCCAGACCAGCCGGCCGCCCACGTCCTCGAGCGTCGCGGTGGCCCGCTGCCAGCGGATGGCGAGCTCGCACGCGTTGCGGCTGACGCTGATGTCGCGCGCGGCGCCGTTGCCCACCGCGCTGATTGCACGGACGCGCACGCTCGCACTCGGCATGGCGCTCTTCGAGGCGCCCGTGCTCGTCAGCAGGACGTGGTCCGGGTGCGCCGATGCGCTGTCCGTGGCGGTCATGGTGCCAGCCGTGACGGTCGGGAGCGGCAGGTCCTGGATGCCCGTCGTGCGGGCGTTGACGTCGAGCGTCAGGACGCGCCCCGAGGTCAGGTTCGTGACGGTGTACCCCGTGATCGGGGCCGCCGCCCGGTTGCCTGTGGCCCCTGGCGAGGCCGGGCTCGGCCCCGAGGCGTTGCGCGCGATGATCGTGTAGGTCGCGTCAGCCCCTGCGGTCGGAGCCGCTGGCGCGGTCCAGTTCACGGCGGTGACAGCGCACAGCTGCTCGCCGATCGCGAGGGTCGGAACCATCGCTGGCAGCGCTGGGGCCGGGGCCGCCGTGTCGGCGTGGCTCTGCGTGGTCAGGGCGGTCGGGGTGACCGAGGCGATGACCGCCCCGTTGCGCAGGACGTCATAGCTCGTCACGTTGGCCGCACGGGGCCACGAGACGGTCACCTTGAGCGGGTCGTTGCGCGTGACCGTCGGCGCCGCCGGGGTCGCGGGCACGGTCACGAACTCGTAGTTCGGGCTGTAGGCCGTGAAGGCGGTGCCGCTCTTGTCGAAGACACCGAACACGCGGACGAAGTAGCGCGTGCCCGCGGTCAACCCGCTCAGGTTGTGGCCGCCCATGTCGCCCGTCGTGCTGCGGGTCCCGAGCGACGCGCAGTTGGTGCTGCCCGAGGCCCACATCGGGTCCTGGGTGGTCGCCCAGCAGTAGCCGTGCGCGGTCAGGGTCGTCGCCGATCCGAGGCTTGCGACGCGGCCGAGGAGCCGCGCCCCGGTCTGGCTCATGTTCGCTGGGGTGAGGACCGTCAGCTCGGGCAGGTTGACGCCGCGGAAGCCCGAGACGCCCGCCGTGGTGACGGTCGTCCCGCCCGCCGTGATGCGCGCCCGGTAGAAGCGGATGGCGCCGTTGGCGGGGGCCCCCGTGTCGCTGTGGCTGCGGGTCGTGGCCCCCGCGATGTCGCCGTAGCTGGCGTCCGTCACGTCGGCCGACCGCTGCCATACAAGGGTCACGTTCGCTGCCGCCCGTGCCCCCTGAAACGGGTCGGAGTCCGGGCCCGCGCCCGCCGCGTTGCGCGCCCGTACGCGGTAGTTGACGGTGGGGCCGGGCAGCGCGTCCGCGCCCGTCAGGCTCAGGTTGACCGCGGCCGAGCTCGTCCCCTGGCTCGCCGACGCGTTCGCCTGCGACAGCGAACCAGGCGGGGCTGTCAGGTCGTCATGGGTCGTCGCCACGACCGGGATGGCGTTGCCTCCGTTGATGCTGACTTCATAACCCGTAATTGGTTGCGGTGCCCGCGCGCCGTCCCGTGGGGCGCTTCGTGCGGACTCACCCGCCGCGTTCAGGGCCGAGACGGTGTAGACGTGCGTCGGGCCTGGCCGCACCTCGGGCGGACTCCACGTGAGCGTCACCTTCGCGCTGTCGTTCGTCGTCGCCGTGGGGGCGAAGCCCTCGTTCGTCGGTGAGCCGCCCGCGGTCGCGCTGGCGTCCTCGAAGACGCTCGCGACCACAGGGGCGGGCGTCAGGGCGACCCCGTCCCGGTAGACGTGGTACCCGGTGGCGCCAGGTACCGCCTCCCAGCTGAGGACCACCTTCACGACGTCGGTCCGGAAGGAGATGTTCGCGATGGTCGGGGCCGTCGGGCGCAGCGTGACGGTCTTCTCGCTGCCATAGAGCGCGCCCTCGCCCGTCAGGACGTAGGCGCGGACATGGTAGGTCGCCCCCATCGCGAGGCCTTCGTACGTCACCGTGAAGGGACCGGGCTCGGCGGTCGCGCCGAGCTCTTCGCAGGTCGAGGCCTCGTCGCCGAGCGCGGGCCCCGTCGCAGTCCCGAGGCAGACGCCGCGACCCGTGTTCTGCGGGATGCCGACGACGTCGAGGCGTGCCGTCACGCGCAGCGCGCCCTCGGTCGCGAGGCCCTCCGCGCTGACGGTCTCGACGACTGGCAGGACCGCGTCCGCGGTGCGCCAGGCGAGGGTCTCGCCGTAGCCGACGCCCGCCTCGGTGACGGCGTAGGCCCGGACGACGAACGGGCTGCCGAGCGGGAGCTCCGCGATGGCCTCGCTGAATGGGCCGGGTTCAGCCTTCGGTCCCAGATCCGAGCAGCTCGAGACGCCGTCATCGCGGGCTGGGATCCCGGAGACGCTGCGGCAGAAGCCATGGGCGGTCACCGGGCGGTCGCCGAGCGCGGTCAGCGCGCCTTGCAGGGTCGCCGCGAACTGCGTGATGGCGGTGACCTCGCCCGTCGTGACGGTCGGGGCCGAGCATGGGGTCTCGCCGCTGCAGATGAGGGACGTGGCGTCCGCTCCGCAGACGAGCTGATCCTTCAGGCAGGGGCCGCAGGCGGCGCCGAGGGTCTCCGTGAGCGCTGTGCAGCCGTCGCAGGCGTTGCGCTCTGCCTCGGGGCAGAGGCCGGGAAAGCACTCGCCCGCGTCGCAGTGCTCGCCGACGTTGCAGTCGGCGTTCGTCCCGCAGCACGGGGTGGCGCCAGCGCAGACGAGGCTCAGGCCGTCGGGGGCACAGGCGAGCTGGTCCTTCAGGCACGGGCCGCACGGATCACCGGGGGCCTCCTCGAGGGGCGCGCATCCGCCGCAGGCGTTCGGCGTCTGGCATTCACCCGCGTCGTCCGGGATCGCGGTGTCGACGCCCGCGCCCCCGGCGTCGCCAGGCAGAGCGCCCGTGTCATCGCCTGGCTCGGTGGCGTCGTCACCCGCGGTCGCGTCTGCGTTCGAGGTCGCCGCGTCGGTCGCTGGCGTGGGGTCGGCGGGATCACCGCCGCACGCCCCGATGAGCCCGACGCTCACGAGCAGCAGAGGGCGGAAACTGACGAGGAAGTCGTGGCTGGACATCGTCTTTCTCCAGAGCTGCGGTCACGGTCGCGGGACGGGCGAACGGCCCCTCCCCGCGGGAGGTGCGTAGCAAAGACGGCACGCTTTGCCAAGTGACCGGGCGAACGTTGTCATGCGTCAAGGCGTACGCAAAAGCAACCTTACGGTGTTGCGTGGTCGAGCCCCAGCACGGCGAGCAATGCCCGCGACCCCGCCCAGGCTCCGACGCGCCCTTCCCGGACATCGGCCTCGATGGCGGCGATCTGCCCGTCGCCAGCGTGGCGGACACGTGCGCGGACGGCCTCGTCGACGAGCGTCCAGAGCCAGCGGACGGCCTGGTGCGCGCGGCGGGCCTCGAAGGCGCCAGAGGCGTGGCGGTCGGCCTGCAGATCGCGCGCGGCCGTCAGCACCTGATCGAGACCGACCCCGTCGAGCGCGCTGACCGTCAGGACCGGGGGAGTGGCCGCGTGTCCGTGGAGCAGGCGGAGCGCTGTCGTCAGCTGGCTCTGGGCGCGGCGCGCGAGCAGGCTCTGGTCGCCGTCGGCCTTCGTGACGATGACGAGATCGGCGAGCTCCATGATGGCGCGCTTGATGCCCTGCAGCTCGTCGCCAGCGCCGGGCAGGGCCAGCAGGACGAAGAGGTCGGTCAGATCCGCGACCGCCGTCTCGGACTGCCCGACGCCGACCG
>SXGQ01077943.1_pt1 | contig 13881 bp, 10 predicted proteins | sample 3178371 | NCBI WGS metagenome assembly SXGQ01 (sample SAMN11356859, study PRJNA531348) | freshwater metagenome | isolation source: freshwater sample F1-20 | place: China: Fuxian Lake, Yuxi | collected 2017-12-25
GAGTCGGCACTTTGGTCGGTCGACCATAACAAAGAGCAGTTTGTAGATTAACGAATCGCTGGACGCCTAAAGCTTCACTTGCACGAATCAAATTTATCGTGCCAACTAAGTTAACTCTTACGTCACTAACCCAGTCTGCAGGATTTTTATATGATGCGGCACCGTGTACAACATGCGTTGGTTGAAACTCTTTAAAAATTTTGGCCACTAAATCGCCATCAACAATGGTTCCTTCCACCACAGACAAATTAGAGAGCGGCAACAAGTTTTTCTTTTTGCTTGTAGCAAAGTTATCAATCACCAAAATAGATTCAAAGTTTGCTGCGACATGTTCAATCAGACTTGAGCCAAGCGAACCAGCACCACCTGTAACTAAAAGTCGTTTCGTATTACTATTTTCAGTCATGAGTAAATTACTTTTCTTTTGCCTTAGACGATCTGATACGTTTAGTTATCATAGAAAATAAAACAAAAAATTTTCTGTAAATTGCGGCAATAACGCAATGCTAATCAAGGTATAAAATCGTGGGGTCATTGACTTAGCAGTGAAAACAAGAGTTCAGGATAAAAGGGTGGTTTATGTTTAGAGGACATTCAGTGGGGATTGCAATTCCTTGTTTCAACGAAGAGTCAAATCTTCCAAAAGTTATTCATGGACTACCCGCATGGATTGATTCAATCGTTATCGTTAATGATGCCAGCAGCGACAACACGGCTGCCGTGGCCTCGCAACTCATGACAAAAGACATGAGAATAAGTATGATCGACGGTACCGAGAACAAAGGCGTCGGGGCATCAATCGCTTCTGCGATGATGCTATTACGAGACACCAATATTGACATAGCAGTTGTCATGGCCGGAGATAACCAGATGGATCCAAAGTATCTCCCTGCATTAATTTCACCGATAGTTCGCGGTGACTTTGACTATACCAAAACAAATCGTACCCTTCACAAAGAAACAGTTGATCAAATTCCATCAATTCGTTACTTTGGAAACTCTGTGCTCTCATTGCTCACAAAATTTGCATCCGGATTATGGACGGTCGGTGATGCGCAATCTGGCTACACCGCAGCAAGTCGCCAAGTACTTCGATCGATAAATTGGTGCAAACTTTACCCTAGGTATGGTTACCCAAACCAATTATTGATTACATTAAGCATTAAACGATTTCGAGTCGCAGACCTCGCTACGGTCCCCCGATATAAAGTCGGCGAGACAAGTAAGTTGAAAATTTCAATTGTACTATTCACGATTCCAGCAATTCTCTTGAAAGGTTTTTTCAAACGTATATGGCATAAGCATGTCGTATCCGACCAACATCCACTTGTTATTTTCTACTTTATCGCTGTTGGTTTGTTCGCTTTTACGATCCTCTTAGGGGCTAAAGCGTTGTCTCATTTTTTAAGCAACGGATTCTTCCCTCCAGTTACATCGATAGCACTCGCCGTCACTTCAATCGGCTTCTCATTGGTGACAGGACTCGCAATGTGGATGGATATTGATGCCAACAGAGAATACTCCGCAAGGATAAACAATGGGCGACTAATTGATTTAGAGAAAATTTCTGATGAACAATCACACCACTTGTAGATGATTTTGGACTGATGCTGCCTAGTAGTACAAAGCGACAATTGGTGCGCTATGTTTTAGCGAGTATCGCTGGTTATTTTTTGTCTGTCACAACCATACGTTTTTTAAACTTATACCTAGGAGTCCAGGAAGTGGGAGCTTATGCTCTTGTTTATTTGCTGATTTATTCGGTTGACTTCTTGGTCACTGCCAAATGGGTCTTTGAGGTTTCGAGTGACAATCAGCGCTTTCGTCGGTACGTTGCATTCCTAACAGGGTTTTGGATTGTCGGAATTTTCACTTTTACACTATTACTTTCACTAATTCCTAACTTACCAAGTGCAGTAATTCTGAATTCATGCTTACTTTTTCCACTCCGATTCACGGTAAGTAAAATCTGGGTTTACCAAAGTTGCTCCTAACGAGTCACGCAGAAGGAACCAAGCATGACATGATTCATAGTGTTTATATCAACATGGTTCTTGGAGCTGCTTTATTTTTTGTTCTGGCTCCACTTTTAGGACTTCGATTGCTTCCCATTCTTGTGCGCGCTCCAGAATCGCTAATGGAAAGAACCCTTGGTGCATTGTCTATCGGGCTTCTGGTTGGCACTCTAATTATTGATGTTGTCTATCGACTACTTTCCTCGATAGTTAATACTAGTTTTACCAATTCTCTCGCCGTCAGCGCTCTCTTGTTGATACTAATTCAAAAGATATTGGGGAAAATTAGTAAATCAAGATTTAAGTCCACGGTTGTCACATGGCCATGGACTCTCCAAGTATCCCCAACTATCTCTCGGATCACGATCGTGGGTCTTACAGTTTTAATCGTAATAGCATTTTTTTCACCAGTAGTAGGCAACGACCAGTTTGAGTATTTTGCGGTCGCTGAAATCTGGGCCGAAAGCGGTCTTAAAAGTTACCCACCAAATCTTGGATCACTAAATGGTCGAATCGTTGCCCCGAGTAGCCATCCAACTGCATTTCACACTTTGATTGCAGCACTTTTCCTATCAGGACTTCCCATTCTTTTCCATATTGTTTACATAGCTATCACTATCACTACCTTTCTTTATGTTGCAGGATTTATGCCACAGCCTGCACTCTATATTTTTGCACTTATCGGATGCCCGATTTTTATAAGCCAATTCATGTCGCGAAGCATGGATCCACTTTGGCTTTCTGGACTTATGATTGGCGGCCTTACTCTTTACATGCAGTGCTATTTACTTAGTGAAAATAAGTATCAACTCTCAAAAGTGCGTATTCTCTTAGTCACGATCTCTAGTTCCATAGCAATTACCCTTACAGCTGGCTTTCACTCTTTAGGTTTAGTTACATTGATGCTGTTATGCGGGAGCCTACTACTGAAGTATCGATTCTCATTGCGCTTACTAGCAATGATCTGTGTTGCTTCCATTATTGCGTCACCATTTTTTTCACAATACATTTTAAATTTATTCAACTACGGTTCGGCAGTACAGGATTCTGCGCCAATTCTTGACCTTACTGAGCTTGATTTTTATTCGGACTTACGCCTTCGTCGTAGACTTAACTCAAATTGGGAGCGTGTTTGGGTCGGCGCCCTACGAGGTTTTAGCGACTTTGTCTACTTTGGATTCACACCATGGGTGGCTTTACTTTCCGGATCACTCTTGCTGAGACATAAAAATCGAAAGGATCAAAACAGGTTTGTTAGATTTCACCTCCTTTTAGGTGGCTTAACGATTCTCTTCTTCATAGTGACAATTTTGTTTCAAATTGATCTATTAGTGAAGAATATTCGATACTGGCAAATAGTTTTGCCGTCAATGGCTGCAGTTATTGGAGGAGGTTTTAAAAGTGGCCGTGACTCGTAATCTTAAGTTGAGACACTTTTGGCTGACATTGCTTTTCTTGTCCTTAACACATTCTCTTTTGTTGCATCAAATTTCATTTGGAAGATTTATGGCCTTAAGTAACCCAATGCGTTCTATCAAATTTCTTGAGATTGCTTCCGACATTCGCTATCCTAATCACAATTTATTAAAATACATAAACGCTCAACCAATTAAGCTAAGGATTCTTTCATTTTCGCAAGCTTGGATTTACCACCACGCCGATGCGCAGTTAATCAACTACCTCGATGTTGAAGTTGTGAGTCTCTTCGAGACAGCGTCTGTCAAAACAATCAGTGACTTACTTTCTAAACTACGTATGTTAGGTATAACCCACATTCATAAAGATAATTACTTTACCTATCCAGTAATTTATCGAACATTTTTTAATGAAATTTTGGCGAATCCAAGATTCTCAACCTTAGTTGTGAGTGGTATGGGAGGGAATCTTTTCGAACTTACGTCACCTAATCAAATCTTAAATATTGCCCCAAAATGTTTTACTTCAAACAAATTAGATGGGGTAATTTTGAATCAAACTGGGTATATCAAATTCATTTTAAACAATGTTTTGGGAAAAGTTGGTTTTAGTAAAACTCCACCCATTGGTAATAGTTTCTCAAAAGACGAAGCTTTAGTGATCTCATTCAAGGATTTAAACTCCTCCCTCGTGCCGCAAAACCTCCAATTAGGCTCGGGGAAATCAGATTATTTGACAGTTTCCGTCGATCTTCGCGGATCAGGAATTTTTAGGGGGTCTGTCATACGATTTTCCAACACCAATCAGACATCGACTTCACAACAATTAGGCGTTTCTATCACTTTTGCCGAGTCACGAGACGAAGATGGGCTGGTGCGTCTATCTGGCCAAGTCCCGTACTCTCTAATGACAGATCAAAAAATAGATTCTTTGAAGATAGAAAGCACAGGTCCTGGCAGTCCAAGTGGTGGCGACCTAATTCGCTTAACTATTTGCCACTACAGTTAGGACACATTTGACGATGATGCCGTAAATCGGAACACCTATCAGCTTCAATTCATTAAGTAGGCGACGGTATGTTGCGATTGTATAGTCCACTATGAATGTAGTCCATATACATCCATAGTATTAATGCGTTGAATGACGGTTTTGAACTCCAGACTAATTGCGTCTAGATACCACTTAAGACCCGACGCTCGTGGCCTATTCTCGATCAACACCGTCTGAATCGCATGCTCACGACTAATGAAGCCTTCACGAACTTGATTACTCCGAAACGTGTCGAACTCGCTGAAACCTAATGCTGTGACATAAATATAGTTGTAGAACGCAGCTGTTCCATCGCCGACGCGCCAAAGACTTTGGGAATCTGTCGACCGTTCGAAACCATACTTCTCAACGACCGTAGAATTAGCGTCGGCCTCAGCCCACGGAATCTCATAAAAAAGATCGAATCGATCCCGTCTACTTGTGACGTAGTACGAGAAAAAAGCTGTTGCTGTATCCCAAATTGAAAAATTAATGTACTTCGGATTCGATAACATCTCGCCCATGTAGTTGTATACGAGTTGTCCCTGCTCGCGGTAATTCAAATGATCGATAGCCTTTCGTTTGAAATTTGGTCGCAGCCCTGCAAGCCCAGTTTTGAAATCAGTATTTTCTAGGAAGTTACCGGACCAAATATTCAAGTCAACACCTAATTGATGTTTAAGGCGCACCATTTCCTTAATGAAATGTTTGTCGCCCGCCATGAATAATGGCACCATGGACAATTCGGGCTTATTCAACCATGCTGCGACATTTCTCTGGATGTTTCGTCGCTTCAAATTGATATCTGCAGAGACGAGAATATTTTGTACTCCGAGCTCACCACAAATTCGCGCGATGTTACGTCTCGCGAGGTCGGTGACCATTCCCCAGTCATAGGTGAACGTTATGGGATTGAGTCCAAACTCCTCTTTCAGTAAATGCAGGCCAAAGCAACTATCTCGACCACCACTCAGTGGCACTATGACTTCTGCACGCCCATCCGAACGACGATACCTCTCGATTTTCGAGAGAAACTTGCGCTTTGCCGCCTCTTGATTTACCCCTTTGTACTTTGTCAAGTAGCAGTGGCAGTAATTGCATACTCCCTCAGAATCAAAGTTGATAAACGGAAACGTATCCGGAAGCACGCATCTAGAGCATCTCCTTAGTTGGAGTAAAGACTCCTCGTTATAGCGAAGAAGTGATTCGTCCTCAGTTCGACCGATATGCCGAGGGTACTTGCAGCGACTGGATAAATCATTGCTTGCATTAGAGAGACACGTTTCTGGCAACTTTGGTAACCAATTCTCCTGCCCATTTTCTGCAAGAGGTGAAAGGTTAAATAAGTGCAAAGCATTATCGTGAAGTGTTACTACGAAACCGCGAGATGCTTGGACATGTGAGACTAACGCAGATCGATCAACTTTTGCAAGTGCGGATTCAAGTATGAACCGCTCAGAAGAAAAAACGTACGCGCCTAATTTCGACAATCTTGCTAGAAATAAGTCCCCAGTGTTTGTTCCCGCACCAACAAACATTCCACGTAAATGTGTCCATGCAATTGAAGCTGAACCATCAAGTTTGGTAAACGTATCTCGTATTGCCGCAATGGGATTCCACTCCGACTGCAGTGAAAAATCTAACAGCGCCGCAATTACTTCTGTATCTACTTCCGCATGTCGCTGAAGGTTAGAGGAATTGAACCAAATCTCTTCAACATTTACAACTATTCCATTGTGGATCACCGTGGTGTCGCCCCAGGTAACAGGTTGATTGTTTTCGGAACGTTGCGCAGACCCATTGGTAACTAGACGTGAGTGCCCCATGAATACAGCTGGTTGGTTGGGTCTGCGATCCGATGATTCAAATAGGAGATTGAGTGCCTCGTTCAAGTTCTTGCGATACGTCAAGGATTGCATAAATTTGGTTGCCGTCTGGTCACTTTTTATGATCCACGATTTTCGTGACACCGGTAGATATACCTGAATTCCGGCAGACTCCCTGCCACGACTCTCAGAGAGTTTGAAGAGCCTCTCAATAAGCCTCTCTAGCGTCCATCGATTCAAGCCTGAATTAGCAGAAACAGTTACCCCAAAAATGCCACACATCAACTGAACACTACTGATCAGAACGAAGATGTGAATAGCCGTCCACCACACCAAACTCTTGGTAGTACTTCACCGCATTCCACACTGTGGTTTCAAGTGGCGTGAAATTAATCATTCCAAAATCAGCAAAAGTACGGAAAGGATCCAACAAAATTGACGGAGCATCATCAGGGCTAAGAGCTCGGCGCTCGGGCTCAGGGTAATCACGAATTCCCATCGCCTTAACAACTGAGTCATACAAGTCAATTATCGGCACATCACCACCACTCGAGAAGTGGTAAGCGCCGTGTCCGACACCCTGAATGGCCTGTGCCACTGCCTTAACTAGGTCACCAACATAAACGAAATCGCGACGTGCCGGTGTTACGAAACATCGCTTTCCTTCACTAAGTCTCTGAAAAAAGATTGGTAGCGGTCCGGATACGTTTCGTGGTCCAATAACGTTGGCGAGACGAAACGTTACATAGTCCAGTCCAGAAAGCGACAAGTAGTCTTCAGCAGCCCCCTTTGAAATCGAGTAACTCGAATTATCAACCCTGCGTGGATGCTGCAGAGTCACGGGATTTTCCTCCGGCTTTACCCCGTAGACAAGTGCAGTTTGAAAGTAAATGAAACGCGAAACTGAATTCGTGCTTGCCGCTTCAACAAGATTGACCATCCCACGCACGTTGGTATCAATGTCCGTCAGCCAATCATCGGGATCTTTATAAGAAGCGGCGGTATGCACGATAACTTCCGGCCTGAAGTCAGAGATCAATCGGTTTATTTCTACTGTGTCGGCAATTGAGCCCTCAATGAAGCTGTAATTCGTGTGCTTTGCAACATGCTCCTGACGACCAGTCGCAAAGTTATCGATGCCGAGAACTACGTCGCCGCGCATTACCGCTTCATCAACGACATGCGAACCCACTTGCCCGGCTGCTCCCGTAACGAAGATCTTCATCGTGCGACCTATTTTTTTACCAGTGCTCGGTACTCGGCTGCACGGTCGTGAAATTGCTGATGCCAAAGTTCGAGGCTCAACAATCCCCAAGTTTTGCGCGAAAACTTGCCCGTTGCCTCAAAATTTTTGCGAATTACTGCTGGGTTCAAACCTTGACGAGACTTTGTCTCCATTGACGCCATTGTGTCGAAAAAGAAGTCTTTTAATTCTCCACCAAACCACGATGTGAGTGGCACCGGAAAACCCATTTTGTCTTGGCGACTCATCACGCTTGCGGGCACTTCATTACGAAATGTTGATCGCAACAGGTGCTTTAAACTGCCGTCCTTAAATTTCACGTCTGCCGGTACAGTGGCCGCAAATTCCACTAGTGGGTGATCCAAAAATGGCACGCGGCTCTCCAAGCCGTGAGCCATGCTCATGCGATCTTCAACATGTAGTAGCGCTGGCAGCAAGGTTTTGAATTCAAAGTGCGTCATCCTGTCAAAGTAGGACTCTTTGGCGACGTTATTACTGTTGTTAAAAATTTCATAAAAACGCTTGTGTACAGAGGGCGTGTTGAACTGCGTCCAGTCAACTTCTTCTTTCATGTCAGTTGAACGATCAATAAGTCGTAGAAAACGTTGATCTAAAGGGCCAAATAAACCATCTTTCCAAAACTCTTGCATCAAAGGTAAATAGTCCCTCAAAACTCCGAGGTTTGGAATGATTGACTCGATCGTTACGACATAATTGCCGTTCTTGTAGCTACCATCCAATGCTGCTTTTATGCACTGCTCAAAGTACGCGATCAAATAGCGGGCGTAGCCACCGAAAACTTCATCCGCACCTTGTCCTCCCAATACAACCTTCACTTTTTTGCTCGCCATACCCGACACCATGAATTGTGGAAAGGCACCAGGACCTGCCGTCGGCTGGTCGAGATAATAAATCACTTTGGAGATGTTGTCGACAAAATCTTGTGCAGAAATATCTAAAACATCCAGTGATCCCATCTTCGAAGCCGCGACATCTCTCGCATAGTTGCTTTCATCAAATCCTTCAAAGCCTGAAAATCGTCCATGAAAAGCTTTTAGTCCATAACCAGATTGCTCACTTGCTAGCCCATAGATTAATGACGAATCAATACCGCCCGACAAGTAAGAACCGACTTCAACATCGCTTCGTAAGTGCAGCGCCACCGAATCGTTGAGTAATTCACCTAGTTGCACCTCAAAGTATTCAGCAGACTTGCCGTAATCAATTTCATAGGAGACATCCCAATATTTAGTTATGGTCACGGTGCCTCCACGCACAACGACATAGTGCCCTGGCGGAACTTCTTTCACGCCGTCAAACATTGTTTGGCCACTAATTGTGTATTGAAAAGTCAAATACTCTGCGAGCGCCTCTGAGTTGGTCGCGATCGATGGCAAAAATGGTAATAGTGCCTTAATTTCCGAAGCAAAATAAAACTCTTGCCCGACGATGCAGTAGTAAAGTGGTTTAATCCCAAATCTATCCCTTGCGAGTACTAACTGTTTCTTGCTTTCGTCCCACAAGCCAAAAGCAAACATGCCACGCAACTGTTGGACTGCATTCAAGCCATATTGCTCATAAGTTGCCAAGACTGCTTCGGTGTCCGAGCTCGAACGAAATTGATAACTCTTTTGACGTGCGGTTTCACGCAATTCTCGATAGTTATAAATCTCACCGTTGTAAGTAATCACACAGCCGGCGGGGCTTGTCATGGGTTGATTTGCATCTTGCGTGGTATCAAGAACTGCTAGCCGATAGTGAGCCAAAAATGTGTCGTTACTCGAGCTACTCCATGTCCCTCTTCCATCTGGACCACGATGCGAAAGAAGTTGATCAAACACGGATCGGTATGAAAAACTAGGTTGTAACAGACTCCCTCTGAAAGCTGCTACACCAGCGACACCACACATAACACGCGAGTCTATACGATTGAAAAATCAGAGATTTCTCGTAATACCAGACCAATTGAACATCAATGACTCTGGAATTAGAACTTTTTCTTCCCAACTCTTTAGCCACTTAGTAGTTAGATTTAAGCCAACTTCTAAATTTTCTGATTTGCGAAACTTTTCGCTTTTTGTTTGTCCCCAATATCTTTTAAAGTCAACGACCCGAATGGTTTTAGTTGTCTTCCCGCGAACAACTAACTTTCGCACGACTTTTTGCACTTCATCCATTAATTCACCGGAAACTTCCCGACCGGGGTCCAAAAACAAATCGCTATCAACCAACTGCGCAGATTGACCACTTGAAGACAAGCTCAAGTCCCTCTTATAGAAATCTGTGATAAAAGTTTTATAAGAAAAATCTTCTGAAGCTATAACTCGTGCAAAACAGTTATCCGCAATCAACTGAGCCTTATCAAGATCGGTCATGGCTTCCATTATTTCCTTAATGTTAGAGAAATCTGATTCAAGTGGAACATAATGCACCCATGGTTCAAAATTTGTAAAGTAATTATCTCTTTCAAGAATCTGACAAGTACCCAATGCCGCGGCTTCAAAGATTCGCGGGCTGATCGCAGAGAAATTTCCGCCAAAGGACCATTTTTGTTTGACTAGCCAGGTTAGGTCCTTAACTTTTTTATCTTGATGACGCATCAAGTAGCGACGAACTCGGTCTGCATTCTTACTTAACGGATCAGCTAGTGAGGCACCGCCTAACCTACCTGTGGTAAATCGAGAACTTGCCAAAAATGAAAACCACTTTTCGCCGACGAACACATCGCTATCAGCAGTTAAAACATCAACATTAAAAGAATTTAGTCGAGCACATGCCGCTAAATACTCGGTAATTTCCGCCTTTCTCGAACCCAAAACACCGAATTGTGGTGGGAGCCAACGTATTCGCTGTCCCAAGTCGATTGGTCTCACAGATAACGAAGTTCGTAGAGCTCGAAAAGTTTCATCATTCGCGTCTGGTGCATACCCAGCGAAAGCATATTCAAATCGAATTTTCTCACGAATGCTTTGTGGATACAACAAATCAATATCCTCTCTAATGCCAGAATAAATTGCATCGAACTTGAATTCAACTGCAAAGCTGTCTAACGCGCAGCAGGAGGTATAGTCGTCTTGAGGAATTAAAATTCGCTTATCTGCAGAATTCAAGATTGGTCGCATCCTTTCGACTAGGTTCGACCAAAATGGTGCATTACGTAATGAAACTAACTCATAAGAAACTATTACTAAATCTGCATTTAATAGATCGTCATTTAAATCGCCAAAAATGTTGGAATAAATCAATTTCATCGGTGGCGAGTATCTCAAAAATGCGCGCAGATAATGAGCATTAGTTATACGATCTGCTTGTCGCATAGCGTGCATTATCACAACTTTTTTTAACTTCATACTCGGTTAATGCTCACCTTAATTTTTGAAAATAGGGGTCCAACATTTTTGAAACAAAGAAATACAGCCGTGGGAATCTACGCAAAACAAGATAAAACTTCGTCATAAAGTGAAGCGGAATAAAACTTACAATTAAATTTGTCAACCGTGTAAGAAGACTTTTCATGTACTTAACCAATTAACTCTAAAACCGATGACTTTATTATGGGAAAAACTTCCTCAAAGTAAAGTTGGTGTCCAAGCCTGTTCAGGTGTACTCCATCATCTAGGAGGATTTCACGTGCATCAAAGTCGTATTTTTCAAAAAGTAACTCAATATCAACCAGCCTTACTCGGGTGTCGGCAACATACGTTGCAACGACATTTCTGACCAATTGATTATAAAGCTTTGCATTATTGATATATTCCTGACCCGATAAATGTTCAGGGATTTTCGCGACGAGGTGATTTGTCGCGACGAATACCCGATGGGATCCACCCCCTAGGATTTTGCTTATAATTTCTTCTAAATTCGCTGTAAAACTTTGGGGTGTGATTCGGGCTAAACCGTAGTCTGATTCCCAAAAATTCGAATCATTTAAACCAAATTGTACCCAGACAATATCGGGGCAATGATTAATTATCGAATAATTTAATCTACCAAGCGCGTCCCGACTGGTCTCGCCATTAATGGCTGAAATCTGAGTGGTCACCGAACTACTTACTTGTGAAGCAATTTCTCCTGAAATTTTTACTGTCCAAGTCTCATGTACAGAGACAAACTGGCCAACGCAAATCGAATCGCCGAAAAAGTACAACGAAATATTTTTTTTATTGATTGATACGTTCATTAAAAATTATTTGTTCAAAAATTCAATAAATGAAAACATTTTTTAAAACCTCAAAAATACATCGGACGAAATTTCGCTTTATATCCGAAAAGCCACTTATTTAATGCTATTTCAGTTTTTGAGTTAGTTTTTGTGTATCTCCTACTTGCAATACAATAATTCGTAACACCGGGAACTGCCTCAATCTCATTCATCACAACACGAACTGAATCACGCTCAAACGACTCTTCAGAAGTCTCAAAAAATTTCCTTATATGCTCAACTACAGATTCAAATTTAGACTCATTAGACTTTCGAACATACGGTCGTCCTAATTTCTCTGTTAAGTCGATGGCAGGATTCCCTCCATAAATGGAGTTTCGATTCATGGTCTGAGTTATAACCGATCCCAACAAAGCCACACTCTTATCCTGCACTTCGACCGGTGAAACCATGCACATTCCAACAAACCAAACGTCATGTCCAATTTTTAAGAACTTATTTTTGTCAAAAATACATCCCTCAGTCACATCACCCGCTCGAATATGAGAATATAAAGCAGAATTAATTCCAACCATTAAAAAATCACCTGCTGTTATTCCACCAGTGCCATCTAGATGAGTACCCTGACCAAGCCAAGTGCCATGACCCAACTCGATCCCATTTTTTGGAAATATATAACAGTTATTGTGCACTTTGCTGTACTCACCTACTGAAAAAGAGCCTCCAACGACACGTACACCAGGCCCGATATAGGAATGGTCGCCAATACTTAGTTTTTCAACATTAACGAATTCAGCACTCGGATCTATTGAAACTCCGATACCAATTTCTTCAACTTGCGCGCGCACAGCTCCAAAACTACTCCATCTTTGATATCGGCCGCCAAACCCAGACAAACTTTGATGTCAATTTGTCTTGGATGCTTAGTTTCGCCACATCTTCAAACCACATCAACTCCAATTCAGTATTAAAACTCTCCATAATCGTGGTAGCTACTACTTTAGAGTCGTTCTCACCTAATCGTCTTGGTGGTAAATTTTTGATTGCATCAATAAATCTAAAATTTTGTCCATCTTTTATTGAAAAATAACCTTGGCTACCCACCAACTCATAAATTAAATTGATTGCAGCATCATGCAATTCAATTCCTCGATTTTCTACAATCGTTGATGCTTTTTTAAGATATCTTTTCAATTTAATCCATCCATGCGAAAAAGTTTTACTATTGTCCAGAATTCCGGCGATCACAGTCTCAACAAACTTAGAATAATGAAACGATCCTGATTTGACCAAACTTTGGGACGCATTGTCAGCAATCTCTTGGCACATTTCAAGGTCGCGCATCGACGAGACAACCTCATCAATATTTGAAAAGTTATTTTCAAGAGGAAGGTAATCACGCCAAGGCGCAAGTGCACCTAAGTAGTCGTCACGTTGCAAAATTTGACATGTACCTGCAGCAGCGGACTCGAACAGTCTTGGACTTATTGCTGAAAACTTATATTTCATATCTTTTCCGTGAAAGAGCTTGCGTTCAATTTCATCAAACTTGGCGTTTGGATGTCTAGCTAAATAACTGTTGACCTTTGTGTGCAAAAGACCGATTGGATCGTGCAAACTGGCACCACCCTTCATACCGACCGTGAACTTACAAGACTTTAAGAATTCAAGCCATGACTTGCCGATGAACGAGTCTTCAACTCGAGACGAGACATCAACGGTGAAGCCAGCCCGCCGTGCTGCATCTGCCATGACTTGTGCCTGAACTGATTTCGCCTGTGCTAGTCGCCCGAGGTGCGGGGACGTATCTCGGACTCGTTGGCCAAGATCAATTGGTCTTTCACTCAACCTGGTGGTTGCATTGGTTTCTGTTTCATTTACATACCCATTGAGACAAGTTCTAAATTCTTTTCGTTTTATTGAGCGAGGATATAAAACCTCAAGATTGTTGTCAATTGAAGTAAGAATTCTGTCGACATCCCAATCAATACACCAATCATCGAGAAGTTTGTTGCACCAAAAGTCGTCCTGAACGATTGCTACCAATTTGGTTGCGCGTTGTGCAATATCTTTGTGCCGATTTTTGATAAATGGCCAGAGAGGTGTGAACCGGTAATTTAAAAAATCATAATTAACGATTACTAAATCAGGTGACGCGCTCTCGCAGTCTTTCGGGATTGGTTGCTGGAA
>SXGQ01297884.1_pt1 | contig 13881 bp, 8 predicted proteins | sample 3178371 | NCBI WGS metagenome assembly SXGQ01 (sample SAMN11356859, study PRJNA531348) | freshwater metagenome | isolation source: freshwater sample F1-20 | place: China: Fuxian Lake, Yuxi | collected 2017-12-25
ACTAATCCTTTACCCTTCGACAGGCTCAGGGACCAGCATCTATCCCTTCGACACTATCAAACACCAGAAAACCTCATTCCGGTCAGTGAGCTTGTCGAACTGATACTTACCCTTCGACAGGCTCAGGGATCTGGCAGCATCTACCCCTTCGACACGCTCAGGGACCACAGAACCCTTTTCCGGTCAGTGAGCTTGTCGAACTGACACTTACCCTTCGATAGGCTCAGGGACCAGACAACATCTTTCCCTTCGACACTCTCAAAGACTACGATTATTCAAAGACAAGATTTAGGACATCTTCAAAATTAGAAATTTCAAACAAGTTTACGAAGGACTTGAAGCAAAAGATCTATTTCAGAGTCACTGCCTACAGTGATTCGGATACCTTCATGGCCTGGGTACCTCATCAGCCTGACAAGTATGTTTGATTTTTTCAGTTCCAAATAAAGAAACTCAGGAGAATGTTTTTCATGGGTGCACCAAAGAAAATTCGCCTCGCTGGGAGTAACTTTAAAACCAAGTTTGCCAAGTTCTAAAAACATGCGATTTCTTGTGTTGATTATTTTCGCGACCGTATCCTTCAAGTAAACCTGGTCTGAAATAGCAGCGGTTGCAGCTTCAAGGCTTAGAGCATCACAGTTATATGAATCCTTAACTTTGATTAGTTCTCGAATCAACGAAGGATTAGCCACTGCAAAACCAAAGCGAATACCCGCTAAAGCGTAAGATTTACTCATGGTACGAGTGATCACAATACCCTCGGGTTGTGCACCCTTTTGAAATCTTCCCATGGCATTATGACGGGCAAAATCGCCGTATGCCTCATCGATCACTAATGGCCCCTTCAACAATTGTCCCAAGTTGTCTATCTCGGGAGCTTCAACCAAAGTGCCAGAAGGCGAATTCGGGTTGGCGAGAAAAGTAAGATTGGCACCGGGGTAGGGCCATGCCTGGGGTAATTGCCAGGTATTGGTGAATGGCACCAATTCAATCCGGGCATTTTGGATTTCAGAAAGAGTTTTATAAAGAAGGTAACTGGGAGTTGCAGAAACAATTAAACCAGATTCTGGAACAAAGGCACGAGTAAGAATGGTAAGGATATCATCAGAACCATTGCCTATTAAAATAGAATCCGGGTCAATACCAAGAGCAACTGAAGCGGCGTTTCTGAATTTTGTTCCCAGTGGATCCGGGTATTTTCGAAGCCGATCCGATGTGAGTGCGTTCTTGATGGCTTCCACCACCTTGGGAGACGGAGGATATGGATTCTCATTGGTGTTGAGCTTGATGACAGATCCCTCCTGAGGTTGCTCCCCTGGGGTATAAGCCGTCATGTCAAGCACCGATTTTCTCAAGCAATCTCGCATGTTGTTGGACATTTTAAAACCTTGGATGAAATTACTTCTCGAGCCTTACCAGCACGCTTGCCTTGTGCCCGGTAAGTCCCTCACGATCCGCCATGGTACATATGTCAGGCGCCATCGAAAGAAGCCCCTCACGAGTCAATGTCACCATGCTGGACCTACGCAAAAAGTCATTGGAACAAAGCCCGCTTGCGAAGCGAGCGGTACCCCCCGTGGGCAACACATGAGATGGGCCGGCGGCATAATCACCAGCCGCTACGGGTGTATAAGGTCCAAGGAAAATTGCTCCCGCATTATCAATTTGGTCGGCATGCCTAGACGGATCGGATGTAGCAATATGCAAATGCTCCGGTGCAAGCTTGTTCACACATTCAAAAGCGCTGACAGGGTCGGGGGCCAGCACAAAGGCGCCAAATTGCTCAAGGCAATCCTTTGCCAGGTCGCCTCGTTCCAACTTTGAAAGCATCTCGTTCAGGGCTTTTTCAACCTCATCCAATATTTCCCCTCGCCAAGTCACCAATAAACTTGATCCAGGCGAGTGTTCCGCCTGTGAAATAAGTTCTGCAGCAAGATATCGGGGGTTCGAAGTTTCATCACCCAATACAACAACCTCGCTTGGGCCCGCGATACAATCAATCGCGACCTGCCCGTAAACCGTTTTCTTGGCAAGCGCAACAAACATATTTCCGGGGCCAACTATCATGTCAACCTTGCGAATGCCCTGCACTCCGTGGGCAAGTGCTGCGATCGCCTGGGCGCCACCCACACGATAAACCTCCTGGACACCAAGCTCATGGCAGACAGCAAGCATGTCACTGCAATAAGCGCCATTGGGGGTGGGTGGCATGACTACCACCAACTCTTCCACGCCGGCAGCCTGCGCGGGTACGACGGTCATAAGCAAGGTTGAAGGGTAGGCTGCAGCTCCTCCGGGAACATGAATACCAACCCGCTTGATCGGACGGAATCGCAACCGTAATTCCCCCTTGTTGCCCAATGAAAGCACGGCATCGCGTTGCACCAAGCCGACTTGGAAGGAAAAAATATTCTGTTTGATTCGCCTTACAGTTTCCAAAAGTTTTTGAGAGGCGTTTGCATGGGCCTCCCTGAGTTCTGAAGGCGTAACCCGGATACTTGAGGCAGTGAGATCAACTTTGTCGAATTGCCTGGTGTAATGAAGAAGCGAATCAATTCCCTTGGTTTGGACATCGGAACAAACCCGCTCAACAACTTGCTGGGGGCTTAAAGGCTCGCCAAATACCGCCTTGGTTAATTCACGCCCCTTGGGTGAAACAACATTTCCCTGATTACCGAGCGCGGACATCAGATTGGCAAGCTCAAGATGGCCTTCCTGATCCTTGAGATCAATCCGCCGCATTTTCAATTTATCCATTCAATCCTCGTTTGTAATGCTATCAAAGCAATGAGCTGCGGTGAATCTCCACTAGTTTGTTTCTTATAGCTTGCCAAGGCTTACAAAGCAAGAAAGCATAAGGTTTTAAATAAACATCCTTCAGGTTACGCCACACAGGCATTATAATAACAGGAAATGTAGAATGAATAATAACAACTATGGGAGAATTGATAAATGTACGCGATCATTCTTGGGCTTATTTTGGGTGCAGATCCTGATAATTGGCAATCCAGTGAACAACCTTACCTGAAAAACATCACGCAACTAACCTCAAGCTTTGTGAGAGCGGGAGAAGGGTACTTTTCCCCGGATGCGAACAATATCATATTTCAAGCCGAGGAAAAAGAATCTGGTAATCCCTTTTACCAGATATTTTCCATGAATCTGACGAGCAAAAAAATCATGCGTGTCAGCCCCGGTTTAGGCAAGACCACCTGCAGTTACTTTTCACCGGATGGTGGAAAAATTATTTTTGCAAGCAGCCATCTCGATCCCAAAGCAAAGGAGTATTACGGTGAGGAATACAAGCTCCGTGATGAGGAAAAAAAAGCCGGGAAACGCAGGACTTATAAATGGGATTTCGATCCAGCCATGGATATTTTCGAGGCAAACCCCGATGGATCATCCTTGAAAAGGCTTACTGACTCACCGGGTTATGATGCCGAGGCCAGCTATTCACCCGATGGAAAATCCATTGTTTTCTGCAGCAACCGAAGTGGCCCCGAAAACCTTGAACTTTACATCATGGACAGCGATGGTAAAAATGTCCGAAAACTTACCAATGCCCCAGGATGCTACAATGGAGGGCCTTTCTTTTCCCCTGATGGAAAAAGGGTCATCTTTCGCACTGATCGGAAGAAAAAAGACCACCTTCAAATCCATGTGATTGATGTTGATGGAAAAAATGACCGGACCCTTGCTGAAAATCTCTCCTGGGTACAATGGTGCCCTTACTGGTATTCTGACAGCAGGCATATTGTATTTGCGGCCGCTGATCACTCCACAATGATGCGACCCAACTATGACCTCTATTGGATGGATGTCGATTCAGGTAAGCAACAGCGAATCAGCTTTGCACCCGGCGCGGATATTCTTCCAGTATTCACCAAGGATGGGAAAAAAATAATGTGGACATCCACCCGCGATGGCAGAAGCCCGGCCCAACTGTATATTGCTGATTTCTTCCCACCCAAAACCCCTTGATCGTCATGAACTTTGACATAATTCTTAGGAATGGCAAAATAATTGATGGCACCGGAACCCCTTGGTTTCATGGTGATGTGGCCTTGCGGGGGGATAAGATCGCCGCGGTGGGAAACCTTTCCCAAGCCAGGGCAGCCCAGGAATTGGATTGCACTGGGATGGTTATCTCACCGGGGTTCGTCGATACTCATGTTCATGGAGATCTGATTCCGTTCCTGGATCCTTTTCATGAGGCTGCAATCAGGCAGGGAATCACCACTTATGTGGTGGGCCAGGATGGCGTTGCGCCAGCGCCCGCATCTACCAAAGTTCTTGAGTACATGTGCCAATACACCGCTGGTTTCAGTTGTGGAAAAATCTTCCTTGAGAAAAAAGATCGCCCCCATTGGCAAAGCATCCACGAGTATTTGGAACTTGTCACCAATAACTGTGCCCTGAATCTCGCCTGCCTGGTTCCCAATGGCAATATCCGCATGGAGGTCATGGGCCTTGAAACCAGGCCACCCGATGCGTCTGAAATGAATCAGATGAAAAAATTGATAGCCCGGGCGATGGATGAAGGCGCCGTTGGCATATCCAGTGGACTTGATTATATTCCCAGCCTTTATGCCAGCACTTCCGAGCTTACCGAGATTTGCAAGGCCATGGCACCCTATGGCGGTGTTTATGTGACCCACATGAAAAGATACGATCCTGAAGGATTGCTCGCCAGCATGGATGATGTTCACCAGATTGGAAGGGATGCAAATGTTCCCGTGCATATATCCCATTTCAACAGCAAAGCGGAACTGGCATTGCCCCATCTCGACAAAGCCAGAAAATCCGGAGTTGATGTGACATTTGATCTTTATTGTTACCTGGCGGGTAGCACCATTCTTGGCATGATTGCACTTCCATCGGAAATGCAAAAAGGCGGAAGGTCGGCAACACTTGAAAGACTATCAGACAAAATCGTCCAAAAAGAACTTATCCCCTGGTTTGAATCCCCTCGAATCCCCCTTGAAAATGTAAGGCTCAGCTACCTTGCGCATCCGGATTGGAAAATTTACGAGGGCATGACGCTAAAAGACGCGGCAACACAGCTCACAGGCTCGGTAGGCGCTGCTGCGATTGGTGAATTTGTTTGTAAATCACTGGTGCAATGCGGCCTGGCCGTGGGTTGCGTGGTACCACACCGCAATCGTGATGAAAAAGACATCGATTCCTTCATGAGGCACGAATCCATGATGGCAGGGAGCGATGGTATTTATACTGGTAATTTTCCCCACCCCAGGGGATATGGTTGTTTTGCCCGCTATCTGGGCCACCATGTAAGGGAAGCCCATACATGGGGCTTGGAACAAGCCGTTCAAAAACTCTCCTGGCATGGAGCAAGAAGGCACGGCTTAAAAGACCGAGGGTTGTGCAACCCCGGTTACGCCGCTGATGTCGTGGTCTTTGACCCCACAACAATCAAGGATAATGCATGGTATGAAACTGGAAAGCAACCTGCTTCAGGCATGATTCATGTTTTTGTAAATGGCAAAGCCGTGTTATTGTCAGGTGAAAGAACCAAAAACTTGCCGGGCAAAGGTCTACGCAGATTATAAATCAACGCGCTTTGCGAGTGACAAACACCTAGCTTCCAAACGGCGTTGTACCTGCGGCACCGCCGCCACGCATGAAGTCCTCGGCTTTTTTAACCCGCTCACGATAGCCCTGCAGCATGGACTTGCGATTGGCATTCTCGCGATCAGAAACAATATTGTGAACTTCAAGCTGGCCCAGAGGATTAATGATGTAAGCCTCTACGATTCGATCACGGTCCTCAACTTTGGTGACTATCGGCTTCGCATCAGGTCCCGCACTCTTTAGACGCTCATGGGTATATTCCGGCCCTTCAAAATCGACAAGCAGAAAATCAGGACGATCTTTGCGATCAGGTGAAAAATCAACCATGATTCCGTCCCCTGTTTTCGCAGTGGCAGGCCCCCCTCCCTTCACAATTTTCGGAGGTAGCAGGCCGAATCCCTCGAAGAAATAAATCCACAACGGTATCTTGGCGATAATCTTTCTTCCGATGAATTCACCCCTTAAGACCGAAACTCTTTCAGCGACCGCCCAATCACCCACGGAAAGATTTTGGGTTTCAGCCCCGGTGTTTTGGAACCATTTATGAATTTGCATGGGCACCTGCCTCTTGCTATCCTCACCGGCCAAGCCCTTGAAGGATTTATTATCCTCCTTGCTTTGATCAACCAGATAGCAGGATTGCTCCTCAGGTAAAGTCACAACGATCGGAACTTTCGACCATTCAGAAACAAGCTCAGCTCCATCAGCATAGGTGGGAGATGCCACATCCTTAATTCGCTTGTAATTTGGATTACCCATGCGAATCTGAACTCGGTATTCATAGGTTTCACCTGGTTGAATATCAACATCTATAAACCTGACCAGGTTATGAATTGCAGGTTCAACATCCTGGCCGGGTGCAAGCCCGGGAACCATGGCGGGTGCACCGGGAACAAAACCACCAGCGCCAACCGTGCCTACGGGATTAAAAGCTGGCGGGGTCATTCCCGCCTCACCGGTGGTGGTACCTGTTCCAACTGCTGCTGGAGAAAAAACATCAAAGGTATCCTGCTTGGTTCGTGGCTTTGACTGCTTGAGTTTTTCCTTGTCTTTCCTTGCGGACTCATCAACCTGGGACTTTATCTTGGCCAGGGAAAGTTCCGCATCGTCCGCTTTGGGATAATGGTCAGGATCAAAGGCCTTGAGCTTGGGCATCATCAAACCGTTGACAATAAAATCGGCAATGCTTGGGTCCTCAGGCTCAAAACGAAAATCTGTCGAAGTCGCATAGGGCAGGTAATTCCCTCGAATATCAAGTGGTTTCCAATCATCCCAATTTCCATCAGGTTTCTTTTTACGCCTTTCCACATTCATCCCCAGGAATCGAAAGGCATTGACACCCACATTTTGATCCTCAGGACTGGCAGTGGAATCACCCAGGACTTCCCCAAAAGATCCCAACTTTAGTTTGTTTCGAAACTCCTCCAACTGGGCCTTGTATGGGAATGAAGCATTGACTATCGCCATGCGTAAGGGAAGTGCCTGCTCCGCTGGGCGACTTGAACCTTTCATTTTTTCAAAATCTTCGGCAGTGACAGTTTCAGTGGGAAACGCCTTCCGCCCGCTGAACTCCATATTTTTGAGGTATGCAATCAACCTATCGCTGTATTTGTTTCCCTCCGAGGTGGCTTTGGGGAGGTTTTTCTTCGCTGTAAAAAGCTTTATATTTTGGGCTTTTTGAGGCGTTGTGGCAGGATTTCCACCCACTGGAGGCATTCCAACTGCGGCTGCACCACCTGTGGGAGAAGCAGCTCCTTTCAGAACGGTAAGCCCTTTGCCATCCTTGGTGAACATGTAACTTTTGACAGCAACCCGGGCAAGTGAGACTTTAGCATCATCAATGGTCAAGATAACCGGTGGCCTGCGTTTAACATCAATGAATTCACTTTCAGAAAACATTTGTCTGCCACGGTATGCTGAAGGGTCAAGTTTGTCCAAGGCTGCAAGTTTTGTTGAACTATTTTCAGGGCCGGGGTTGTCACTTTCACCCGGTTCGGCATTTCTGAAGGTTTGACTCTTGGTGTCTGCAAGTTTTTTCATTTCCTCGGCGTTTTTAGCCGGACTTGGGGCGGATATACTGCCCCATAAACCAAGTCCACCAAAAAGGACCATGATGGCCAGGCATATTCCCAAGCCAACCTTTTCACCTTTTTCCTTGAAGTAGTCAAGAATGAGCTGCCCCTTGGCTTTGAAATCTATTTTTAATTTGGCCATGATTCATTCTCCAAAACTTTTAAACTTGAACCAACTTCAATCCACTTGAATTTCATAATTCCCAGTCAAGGACATTTTCTAATCAAATCAATCAGGGTTGTCCCGGGTTATTTGGCGCTCTAGGTGCCGCGTTATTACCACCTTCAGTAGATGCGATTGGAGGGGCTCCTGGTTTCTCGAACAACGAGGCGATTCCATAAAGATTAAGCTCAACAATGTTGATTTCACCTGAACCATCGGTTGTCGCGCCACCACCTCCCGGCACAGGGGGGCGAAAAGCTCCAACTCCACCAGGCCCCGGAGGACGCATTCCCCCATCTTCAGAACCTCTTGGGCCTGAACCAGGGGGCGGCCTGAAAGCACCGGGGCCACCAACACCCCCGGGCCCTGCCACAGGTGGCCTGAATCCTGGCGCGCCAGAGTTGTCCGCACTGTTATCCGTGGGACCTGCAGCCCCAGCGACCATTCCGGTCGACTTGTATCCGTTCAAATGTTGGTAATGAAACTGCGTGAGCTGAATTCTTAATTTTGAATTGGCAAGGGCAGTGAGAACCTCACCCATTACGGCTTGATCAAGAATTAAGGAAATGGCAAATGGAAGATGCCTGCACTGGTCAGTTGCATGGATGTAGAGGGCACGATCCAATCCATTTATAAGGGTAGGATCCTTCACAGCAGAGGCACCGCCCAAACCACGACCACCCTCACCCATCATGGAACCACCAGGAATCATGCCTGGGCCTCCAGGAGCCATGCCTGGACCACCGGGGGGCATACCTGGGCCTCCAGGAGGCATTCCGGGCCCACCAGGGCCTGAACCACTGGTATCTTCCGCTCCACCGGTATCCTTCTTTAAAACATTGGGTGACCTGGTGACGAGATTTACATTTGCCATCCGATGACTCGGCTTGGCTATTTCCAGGGAATTGATCATTTTAATCGGTGAGTTCTTGAATGAAAAAATCTGCTCGACAGTGAAATCTTTGTTGATGTCAAAGCTAAACGGTAGGACCATCTTTTCCTTGAGAAACTCACGCATTTGGCCGAACCCCAAAGGTTCACCTTGGGCTCGCAATGGAACGACAGTAGTTCCCTGCCTTAGTAAAAACTCAGTTGTCGATCCAACAACAGGGTTATCCAAGGGTAAAATTCTCTGGTCCTGATGAACATTCATGATTCTACTTTTGGGACTGATAAACTTGTCTCTCTCGGCGGTTTCAAACATCAGGTCAAGTTCCCAGATTGAGTTATAAAATCTTTTTCTGGCCTTGACTTCAGCGGGAGAAACTTCATCCTTGCCGATCACATCGGGAATCATCATCCCAACGGATTGAATTGCTTTGAGAATATCCCTTACAAGTTCCCTTTTGACCCAGAAGGCTTCCTGAGCCAGCCAGACTTCCTCCGCGGTGGGGGTGGAACCACGCTTCCACGAAATCGGCGCCATCAGCGAATCAAAACCATTATTGAATTCAACAGGAAACCGTGAATCGACCAATTCTTTTTCAAAATTATGAAACTGAATCAGATAGAGGGAATCCTTGAAAATATCGAGAGTGGTTCCATCAATGGGTTCTGAAGGATAACGCCAGTTGCCCTCGTTGTTGGCGTTCATGGCAAGTTTTTCAGGGATGTTGGGGTCCGGCTTGGACCAGACGAGTTTACCCGTTTTTGCATCGTATTTTTTCTCCCACAATTCATCCCTCTTAAACCAGGTCTGAATGTCTTTTTGGGGGAGCCATGCATTGTTCCATATCTCGTCCCGCTGGGTCTTTAATTTATCTTCCCGGGCTTTCCATGCGGGAATGAATTTTTCATTCTTAAAATCACCGAGCCCCTTGACCGCCTTGAGCTTATCGGCATAGGCCTTCTTCTCTTTCTCCCCGCCTATCGCAGTCATTTGGAAATATGCAAAGATGATCATCAATACCCCTAGAACCCCAAGACCGATCCAAAACCGGAACTTGTTGATCTGTTTCATATCGATTTTTATTTTTGCTTTAGCCATGACAATATCTCACTTCCAATAATTAACTCTTCTAACAGGAAATAAAATCTCTACTGGGGCGGAGCGGCGGCAGGCTGATTCAAATACGGCCTGTTCCCCGGCGCATCCCCCCTGGGCCTTCCAATGGTGGTTTTCTTTACCGGATCAATCACAGCCCTTGGCATTCCTTTGCCGGGACCGGTCGAGGTTAATCCAGCACTAGCACCAGCGGTAACATCGGCAGGTGAGGCTGAAACCGGGTCTGCCCCCTCCGTTGGGGTGGATCGCATGGCATCCGATGGTGTTGGTTCCTTCCAAATAAAGAAAACAACAAATTCAGTGCGTGTATGATTGGATCTAGCACCCGTTGAGGTTGCAGTTGTGGCACCTGGAGAAACACCAGGGGTATCACCAGGCCCCCCCATGCCCGCCCGTCCAAAACCTCCGGGTGAAGATGAGGATCCGGTGGTGCCTACCGGCTGCCAGGAGTCGCGGGATGCGCCACCCGGCGCTCCCGGTGCACCGCCCCCCGGCATCATTCCAGGCCCACCTGGGGGCATTCCCGGGGCCATTCCAGGGGCAGCACCTCCTGCCTCACCAAAACCACCAGCACGCAGGGCATTTGACAGATAACTTTGGCTGATGATTTCAAAGTTTGTTCGCTCGTTTGTTTTTTTTGTGAGGTACTTATAGACCAACACATGGCTCACCCGGTTGACGACCGGTCCGGCATCTGGAAGCGCAGCACCGGCCTGAGCTGCGGGATCCGGATTATTTTGAGCTGGGGCATTTTTAACTATTCCATAGCGAACAAGGTTTTCCAGAAGAACTTCTTGCACGAATTTTTTTTGATCCTGATGAAATGTGTATCCTCTCAATTCCACCACCCAACCGGCACCATCCGGGCTTTTATCCCAATGATCAATCGGTCTGACATCCTCTTTAACCTTGCGCTCCTCAGCCTTTCCACCAGACTTGACCTGCTGCCAGAAACCCGAAAGATTATCAGTGAATTTACAATCAACGGATTCAATGTTGAATTCAACTAGTTGGTCGATATTTTTTCCAAGAGAATCACCTGGCTCGTAGCCATCATTTCCAAATTCATCGCGGGACATGGTCTGCCTGCGCAAAAACTCCTTGTACGCAGCCTCACCACGAAGTTTGTTTTGGTTAACATTCCAATAAACAGCGCGTTGCAATTGGGATAGATTTTTACCATCCTGCCTTGGAATAGCCTCATTAAGATAGGTGAAAAGTTCAATCCAATTAAACCTTTCATCCTGGCCGGACAAAAGGCTTTTAACATTAGACTCCTCGATGGCAACCAAGCTCTTAGCCTGCTCAAAATTTTTCTTTCCCACACCCACATCACTGATGATTCTTTCCCCATCCTTGATGGATTTTGTAACCGAGGCATCGGTCCAGGCACGGGCTTGCAAATGATTCTTAAGGGAATAGGTGCTGAGACCAAGCAACACAGCCGCAGCAGCGGCAACCGCCCAAGGCCTTTTCATCTTAAGTTGTCTTTCGGCCACAATCTCAGGAGGCAGCAAATTCGTGGTCATACGAACCTGCCTAAGCCCCTGCAAAGCCAGACCGTAAGCTCCTGCAAAGGTCAGAAGGTTATCAATGAAGTTGGGCGCCTTGATTACAGAGTCACCCTTGAGCCTCTCGAATTTTCCAGGCTTCCTGAGTTCAACACCAAGTTTCTCCTGCAAGAACCTTTGAAGACCATGCAGCTTGAAACCGTTTCCAAGGGTAACCATGTATTCAAATTCAATGTTTCTATGACGGTTACTGAAATAAGTGAGTGAGCGCTGCAACTCTCCAACCAAATCCTGGAATACCGGCTTTACCGCGGTGATCACCGCTTTCAAATCAGGGCCATCCTTCGTGGCAGCCTTGGCGACCGTTCGCTTCAAATGCTCCGCTTTTGCGAAAGTCAGCTTGAATTCCTTCGCAATCTCCTTGGTGAATCTGCTTCCACCGATACTAATACTTCTTTGCTCAATGATCTTGGAACCATCGGTAAGCACCAGGTTGCTTATGTCATTACCAATATCCAGCCCCAGCACACCCTTTTTAGGGGCATCATCATCAGTTTCCTCCACCGGTGTGCCATCAGCTTTGAAATTTTTACCCATCACATCATAGGCTATGAAGTTGATCAGGGAGAGTGGAGCCATCTGCACCGCATGCAGATCGATGTTGACATCCCGATAATTCTGAAGCGTTTTATTGATGAAATCCCTCTTCATTGCGAAAAGTCCGATTTCACTATCCAAGGCCAGGCCGTCAATGATCATCCCTGATCCAAGTTTCTGAAAATCCCACACGACCTCGTTGAGGGGGAAAGGGATTTGCTGCTTGGCTTCGAACCGGACAATCTCAGCAATTTTACTTTCCTCAACCGGAGGTAGTTTCACAAAACGAGCCAGACCACTTTGACTGGAAACCGAAAGACAAACCAAATCGCCCCGAACCTTGTTGCGGGACAGAAACTTCAAAAGTGCCTCTTTGATCATTTTGTCCTGGTCTTGGATATTTTCAGGCTGGCTGAGGATTTTCGCATGATCAATAAAGTCGAAATGAGTGGCAACGGGAACACCATTCTGCAATTCAAGGCGAACCGCCTTCATGGAGCAGACACCCATCTCCAAACCCCAAGCACCCTGATTTTTTGCCATGACAACCTCTGAGTATTTAAAGGCACATTACGCCTAAGCCAACCCACCAAAACCAACTTTAAATGCTACCATGCGGATAATATCAATGTAAACCATCAAAAAGGCTTATGACATTCTCCCACTAAGAAACACCCGAGGTGAGGGATTGTTTGAAAAAATATGAAAGGAATTGCAAAAATAGCGAAGCCGTACGGCTTCCTCGGATGAGGCAGGCCGTACGGCTTCGCATTTATTAAGAGATGATCTAGAAAATCATCCTTTTCAGCTGTTGTCCCTCTTTTCATCAATAAGGGTTTGGATTCGTTCAGAAAGAAGCGCGGTATCAAAAGGCTTCTTGAACGCCTCATTAAAACCATATTGACTCAATGACTCGGGATTTGCCTCATCCTCACTGGCCATAGCTATGATCACAGTGGATTCATAAGCGATGTTTCTGCGAAGATTTTGAGCGATTTGAAGTCCTTCACTTCGACCCATCGCCAAGTCAATCACGATGGTATCGGGATGAAAGCTTTCAGCCTGGATACCTGCTTCAAACCCGCTGTTTGCGATTTCATATTTGAAATCTTCATCTTCGGGGAGCAGCTCCTTGATTCTGTCCGTAAAGATTTTCTCAGTACCAATGAGAAGAATCTTGTGCCAGCCTTCTTCCTCAAGTTCTCCGAGGGGCATTCCGTGCTCCTTAAGGAACCGGATAAGTTGTTCCCTTGGGATGCGGCGATCCTGGCTACCAGGAATACGATAGCCGCGAAGACGGCCGGAATCAAACCACTTGCTAACCGTCCTTGGCGCTACTTTACAAATCTTCGCTACCTGGCCGGTGGTAAACACCTTCTTCATTTCAAATTCTCCATGATCAATACAGGGTGGCTGGGTCTCTTTAACCGGGTTATGCGGAATATTCCCGGTAAAGCATCCACTTCGCCCCATTTCAGATTTCCGGCCTGGCCATTTTCAAGGCAATCAGACCTTTATGTTGGCACACACCAACATCCCGTCATCCACAATGATCCCCGTCCCCGAGATCATTCCAGGCGCGGCTTCCCGAAATAGGGAGAGTCACCAAGGTTGAGTATTCACTGCTAAAAGAGCCATTCTCCATCCTTGGAGCCTTGGTTCACTTTCAGCGGTTATGTCTCTTCCGCCTTGGTTAATAATTAAATCGGTTAAATTGGTCGTGAAGATTAGAAATATCTTTGCAAGTTAGATAGATTCTGCCCTTTTACATTACTACGACTTCTGCCATGCTTACCACGCTTCACCATGACACGCGGTTTCTAATGCTTATCCCTCCTCTAGGGATTACGCCACCAACTATTCTTCGTAATCTGTTATAATTCAAGGATTTCCTGCCTGAAGAACCTGTTTAAAAACATTATGAACTCATGATTCTTACAG
>SXGQ01352683.1_pt1 | contig 13881 bp, 12 predicted proteins | sample 3178371 | NCBI WGS metagenome assembly SXGQ01 (sample SAMN11356859, study PRJNA531348) | freshwater metagenome | isolation source: freshwater sample F1-20 | place: China: Fuxian Lake, Yuxi | collected 2017-12-25
CGCGCGAGTGATCTGGCGCCTGATGGCGGGATCCGTGCTCGTCGACCACCGAACTCACGATCCCCGGAATGGAGTTCGTCGGTTCGGTAGGATATTCCGATGGACGGTGTGATATCGCCGGTAGCCCGAGTCGACCAAGTCGCGACCTTCGGCCGTCCGCGCATGTGGGTGGCCCTCATCGCAGTGCTCATCCTCATCGTCGCCTTCCTCGGCTGGGGCTTCATCGCCAGGTCACCGGTGACCGTGGCCGTCAACGGCCTCATCACCACCTCGGGCGGGGTCTCCAGCATCGGTAGTTCGCTCACCGGCACGGTGACCGAGGTCTACGTCGACGTCGGAGACCGCGTTGATGTCGGCAACAACGTCGTCGCCATCGAGGACGACCTTGGAGCCACCGCCCAGATCAAGGCGACGATCCCCGGACGGGTGCTTGAAATCGCCACCCGAGTCGGCGCTTTCGTCACGGCGGGCGAGGGCCTGATGATCCTGCAGACCATCGATCAGCCACTCACGGCTATCGCGCTCGTGCCGGTGACTGACTCCGGCGCCATCACGCCGGGTCAGTCCGTGCTCGTCTCGCCGACATCAGCGTCGTCCTCGCAATACGGCTACATCCGGGGGACCGTCACGTCCGTGAGCGCCATCCCGGTCAGTCCTGCTCGTCTGGACAAGATCACCTCGGGGATCGCCGGTATCGCCGATCCAGGTGCGCTCGGTGGCCCTGTTGTCGAGGTCGGCATTGTGCTCCAATCCGGCGATACGACGTCGGGGTTCGCGTGGACCATCGGCTCGGGACCGCCGTACACCCTGCTGGCAGGAACACCCTTCACGGGCCTGATTGTGATCGGCAAGCAGGCCCCGCTCGTGCGATTGCTGAGCTGATGTCCGTCCCCGTGCGCCTGGCACTCGGCGCCAACGAGACCGGGATCGCATGCCTCGCGATGCTCCTCGCAGCACAGGGCACGCGCGTGGGCCAGGAGGAACTCGCGCGGGCGGTCGGCGTGACTCGCGATGGGTCCAGCTTCGCCGAGCTCGCCGATGCCGCTGCGCTCTACGGCGGGCAGGCCAAGATCTGCACGGGCGGGCCCACCGTGCTTGACACCCTGCCCTTGCCCGTCATCGTCCGATGGGGGCCATCACATGCGCGTGTGCTTGAGGCCCGAGGCCGAGGAGGTTGGATCGCGGTCGATCCGCTTCTCGGTCGCGTGCACGTCAGCGAAACGCAGTTGCGCGAGGCGTGGGGAGGGGAGGTCCTTGCCCTCGATGGACCCACAAGCGGCGCACGCCGCCGCTCGTGGACGGGCGTGCGCCGGCGCCTGACCGGCAGCTGGCCCGGGATCGCCTACGTCGTCGTCGCCGGACTCGCCCTGATCGTGCCAGGGCTGCTCGCTCCCGCGCTGATCCGCGCATTCGTCGACCAGTACCTCATCGCCGGGAACCGGGAGGACTCTCTCGGTATCATCGTGGGACTCGTCGTCGCGCTCGTCGTGGGGCTGATCCTGGGTTACCTGCAGTTGCGCGGCCTGCAGCGCCTCCTCACCGTCTCTGTCATCCGAAATGCCTCGCGGTTCGTCTGGCACCTGCTGCGTATGCCGGCCTGGTTCTTCGCCCAGCGGGATGCCACCACGCTCGCCTACCGGCTACACCTGAATGAGCAACTCGCCGACGTCCTTGCCGGTCGCTTCACCATCGCCTTGCTCGCGCAACTCACCAGCCTGTTCTATCTGATCGTCATGGTCATCTACTCTCCGCTTCTGGCGCTCATCGCGCTCTGCGGCCCCCTACTCGTGATCCTTCTCGTCTGGCGCGTGAGCTTGCTGCGCTCCGAGGTGCGCCAACGCCAGGCTCGCGAGGCTTCGGTCACTGCGACTGAGCTCGGGATAACCCTGCGCATGATCGAGACCTTGAAGGCTACAGGCAGTGAGAATGTCGCCTTCGATCGCACCTTCGCCTCTGTCGGGCGCCGAGTCCGCCTCGGCTCTACGCGCCTGTGGGCCTATCTCTCGATGGTCCCGGTGCTCGCTACCTCCCTGGCCACGGCGCTCGTGCTCTGCGCGGGCGCCTATCTCGTCATGGTCGGCACGATCACTCAGGGGACCCTGGCAGGATTCACCATCCTTCTTGGGGGATTCCTTGCGCCCCTCATCGTCCTCGTGCCGGCCGTCGACTCCGTGCTCGATCTGCGCGGTGCATGGGAGCAACTGAAGGACCTCTTCGATCAGGACGTAGATCCCCTGCTCGTAGACCCCTATGCCGACGGCACGCCCACCGAGGTTGCGGCAGACACCTACACTGCCGAGGCATCGACCGCGTTGCGTTTCCACTCGGAGATTTCCGCCCCCGCACTAGAGGGAGCAGATGACCCGCTGGCGCTCCTCGCGGCAACGAGTCGCTCAGGGGTGAGCGGTAGGCGCCGGCGCGGGCTGGCGATCGATCCATGGGCCGCCTCGCTCATCCTCGACGACGTCACCTTCGGATACTCCCCGCGGCAGCCGCCACTGCTCGACGCCTTCGCCCTCCAGTCGGACCCCGGTCGAGCCATCGCCATCGTGGGACCCAGCGGCAGCGGCAAGTCCACGATTGGGCGCCTGGTCGGCGGTCTCTACCAGCCCTGGTCCGGCGAGATCCTGCTCGATGGTCGCTCTCTCAAGTCGTACCCGCGCGAGGCGCGAGCGCGCGAGGTGACCTTCGTCAACCAAGACGTCGTCCTCTATGCCGCATCGATCCGGGACAACATCACCATGTTCGACCCCGGCATCCGCGACCGCGACATTATCGCGGCAGCCGTCGACGCCTGCGTGCACGATGACATCACCGCCCGGCCCGGCGGCTACGACTCAATCCTCGCCGAGGAAGGTCGGGACCTGTCCGGCGGCCAGCGCCAACGCCTCATGATCGCTCGGGCCCTGGTGAGGCGCCCGCGCCTCATCGTGCTCGACGAGGCGACTAGTTCGCTTGATGCGCGTACGGAGGCCGAGGTCGTGCAGAACCTCCGCGGCCGCGGATGCACCATCCTTGTGGTGGCCCACCGCCTGTCGACCGTGCGCGACGCTGACGAGATCGTCGTCCTCGATCAAGGCGGTGTCGCCCAGCGAGGCACACATATCCAGCTCGCCGCCGAGGCCGGCATCTACCGGGACCTCATGTCGTCATGAGCGCCCGCGAGCAGCGTGACTTCGATGCCGACCTTGCCGCAGCACGGCTCGGCCGAGCACTCGACCCGGATCGCGCGCTGCCAGTCCCGCCGGACGCGGGCGGGCGCGCGGTGGCCGTCGTCGCACTCCTCGGCCAGCGGCTCGGCTTTCAGCCTCGCCCTGTGACCGTCGATGATGCTGCTCTGCCTGTGGAGCAGGCACGGCGCATCATCGAGGGATCCCAGGTCAGGGTCCGCCCTGTGACCCTCGACGACGGCTGGTGGAACGACAACGTCCCTCCCCTCGTGGTCGACCACGGCGGCAACGCAGCCATCGTCCTGCCCGGGCCGATGTTCCGGCCGCGGCTATGGCGGCCCGACCGCGATCCCATCCCGGTCACTGCGGCCGTGGCGGCAAAGATCAAGCCCCACGCCTACGAGGTGACGCGGCCGCTGCCCCCGGGACCCGCGAGCCTGCGCGAGTTACTCAGGCTTTCCCTCTCAGGCACGCGGCGCGACATGTTCTATGCCGTGAGCTTCGCGTTGCTCCTCGGCCTCATCAGCCTCGCCGTGCCCATGGCGACATCCATCCTCTTCTCGGAGGTGGTGCCCTCAGGTGACCGGGGACGACTGCTGGCGATCGCCGCCGTGCTCATCCCACTGGCGGTGGCCGCGGGCATGTTGGCCTACGCCCGCACCTACCAGATCCATCGGCTGCGCGACCCCGTGGAGGTGAGCAGTTCGTCCGCGATACTCGACCGGCTTATGCGGATACCCGCGAGCAACCTGCGTGCGTGGCCGAGTGCCGACTTGGCGAGTCGCGTGCTCGTCAGCGGCGCCATGACCGCCGCCGTGGACCAGGCGGTGTCCGTCGGCCTCATGACACTTGCGCTCGTCGTGTTCAACGGCACCCTCATGGTCATTCTCAGCCCGCCGCTGGGTGCCCTCGCACTCGTCGTCGGCGCCGTCGTCATCGCCGTGGCCTACGCCCTGAGTCGTCGCGAGGGGCGACGTATCCTCGACGAGCTCAATGAGCGCAGTCACCTGGAGGATGTGAGCCTGGGCATCGTGCGCGGCTGGGTGCCGATCCGCATCTCGGACGGGGACGTCTCCGCCTTCGGCCGCTGGGCGGCGGCGTACGGCCGCTACCGATCGGCCTTCAACTCGCGCTGGGACCAGGAGATCGCTGCGGACCTCTTGCGGGTGGGCATCGTCGGCCTGGGCCTCGCACTCGTCGTCATCGTGACCTACTCCTTGCCCGCCGGGACGGTTGACTCCGCGACCTTCCTCGCCTTCGTGTCGGCATACGGCATCTTCACCGCCGGCCTAGCCGGGATCGCAGACTGTATTCGCGCAGCAGCGCACATCAGGCCCGCGATCGAGCGCGTCGTACCCCTGCTGGCGCTGGCGACCGAGGGAGGGCACCAGCGCGAAGATCCCGGGACGCTTACAGGTCGCATCGACGTAAGGCACGTGAGCTTCCGCTACGCCGACGACCTCCCCTGGATCCTGCGCGACATCGACTTCACCGTGCCCGATGGCACCTCCATCGCCATTGTCGGTACGTCCGGCTCAGGCAAAAGTACCCTGCTTCGACTGCTTCTCGGATTCGAGGACCCGCGCAGCGGCACGATCTTGTACGACGGCTCGGATCTGACCGCCCTGGACCTCACCTCCGTGCGGCGACAGTTTGGGGTGGTGCTGCAGTCCAGCCTGCTGCTGCCCGGCACGCTGCGGGAAAACCTCACGGTGTCGAGCGGCCCGCTCCCCGAGGCGCGGCTCTGGGAGCTGCTCGAGCAGGTCAGCCTCAGTGACTGGGTTGCCTCGCTGCCGCTGGGACTCGACACCACGGTCGACGAAGGATCCACGATCCTCTCCGGCGGCCAGCGACAGCGGCTTCTGCTGGCGCGAGCAATTGCCGGGAATCCAGTCGTGCTCTTCCTCGACGAGGCGACCAGTGCGCTGGACAACATCACCCAGGCATCCGTGACGGCGACTATTGCCAGCCTGGGCATGACGCGTGTTGTGATCGCGCATCGTCTCTCCACCGTGCAGGATGTCGATCGCATCGCGGTGCTCGATCAGGGGCGCATCGTGGAGTCAGGCACCTACACGGACCTTATCTCCGCTAACGGGATCTTTGCCGAGCTCGTGAGTAGGCAGGAACTATGAACAGATTGCTGGGGGCCGCGCTCGCCGCCTGCCTCCTGCTCGCGGGCTGCTCGAGCGCCGCGGTCACGGCCGACCCGACTCCCAATCTGCCGAGCGAAACCATCATCGTCGCGGAGGCCGCAGCACTCCTGCCCGACAACATCGCCGCCGCAGGCACGCTCAGCGTGGGGACAAGCCCCGGGGACGTGCCGTTCACCTACCGGGCAGCGGACGGGGAAGTCACCGGTGCCGACATTGACCTCATGCGCGAGATCGCCGAGCGCCTTGGCCTGGGTATCCAGATCGAGGAGACCAACTTCCAAGGGGTCCTCGACGGCGTGGCTGCAGGCACCCTCGACGTGGGCGCGTCCGGGATCTTCAACACCGAGGCACGTAGTGCCCGGATGGAGTTCGTCGACTACCTGCGCGGCGGGACCCAATGGGCCGTGCCGGAAGGATCAGGTGTCGAACCGGGACGTGCCTGCGGACTCCGGGTCCTCGCGTTGGCGGACTCGGTCCAGGCGACGGCGGACATCCCCGAGCGTTCCCGCGCGTGCACGCAGAAAGGCGAGCCCCCGCTCCTGCTGAGGCAGGTCGCGTCGAGTGACGAGGCAGGCACGCTCCTGCTCCTCGGAGAGGCCGACGCCTTCGTCGCCGACACGCTGGTGATCGCGCATCTTGTGGGAATGGCAAAGGGCCGGCTCGCAACCGCGGGCGCGGCGTACAACCCGCAGACCTACGGGTTAGCGGTGAGCCGCGAGGCCCCCGGCCTGCGCGAGGCCGTGGAGATTGCGCTCGTGACCATGATCAAGGACGGGACCTACGCCCAGATCTTGGGCAAGTGGGGGATCGCCGACGGTGCCATCCGTCTGGTGTAGGCGGTCCTAGGACTTGATGAATCGGCGTACGAGCAATGCCGGTGCTGCCGCTATCCTCCACCGCATGGGAGGGCTGGATGACCAGTAGGCGCAGGTGGGTCTTCATCTCACTGCGCCTCAAGCTCCTCGCGGCCTTCGCCGGCGCCTTCACGATCGTCTTCGCCTTCATCGCCATCTGGGTCTTCCAGTTCACGACGCAGACGACCGAGCAGGGCCTCATTGAGGATCTCACCAAGAACGCGCGGGGCGGGGCCACCAACATCGATGCCGCGGTTTTCGAGGAGCTGGTCACCACCGTGCCATCGGTGGGCGGGCCCACGCTCGCTGATGGCACCGGGGCCGGTTACCCCGACAGTCCCCTCTACCTCGATGTCGCTACGAGCCTCCTCGATACCCGCCGCGTCGTGACGGATGCGGGCGCATATAGCTACTTCCGCGATCCCAGCGACGGCCGGCTCTACTTCGCCGCATCCGCGGGCTACCTGCTCGATCCGCAGCGCGGGGTGACCTACCGGGTGCCCGTCGAGGGATTCGTCTCGGACGCCACCTACGCCTTCATGGAGCGCGGGCTCAGCGAAACGGTCAGCGAGCCGCCCTACACCGACGAGTACGGCAGCTTCATCTCGGCGTACTCCCCGATTCTCAACGACGCAGGCCAATCCGTCGGCGCGATCGGACTCGACTACTCCCTGGACTACGTCGACGAGGTCCAGGCCCAGACGCGCGCGCGGCTGCTGCCGGTGTTGATCGGCTCCTACGCCGTGCTGTTCCTCCTGGTCCTGCTCCTGGCCACGGCGATCACCCGGCCCGTCAAGAGGCTCACCAGGGCCACGGCCTTGGTTGCCGAGGGCAACTACGATGTGGACGTGTCGCAACTCGTCACCACTCGCTTCCCCGACGAGCTCGCGACCCTGGCCGACTCCTTCTCCACCATGGCGGAGAAGGTCGCGGCCCGCGAGCGCTCGCTGACCACCGAGGTCCAGCGGCTGCGCGTGGAGATCGACCAGGCGCTTCGTGAGGCGGCCGTGGAGCAGCTCACGGAGTCCGACGCCTTCGCTGACATCGCCGGCCGCGCTGCGGAGATGCGGCGCCGCATGCGCGAGCAGCCCGACACGTGAGCATCGCCGGCGTCGCCGTCATCGACGTCCTGCCCGGAGTCGACAGACGGCGGCTCGAGCAGCTCCAGGCGATCCACACGGGCTTCTTCGCGGGTCACGAGCACGTACTTGCGGAGATGGAGCAGGCGTGGGCCGAGGGGGGATTCGACTCCGACATCGTGGTGCACCAGTGGCTCCTCCTGCATGACGGGGACCCTTCCGGAGAATTCATCTTCCACACCAACCTGCGCCGGGGGATCGTCGTGCGCCACTTCCTCGCCATGGACGCCTCTGTCCGCAAGGAACTGGCCGAGGGGTGGGCAGGGGATCTCATCATCGCGGCTCAACGGCAGTCCGAGAGGGACGCACGCGATCGCGGGGTGGAGATCCTTGCCCTCATGAGCGAGATCGCCCCTGACGAACCGCGTCTGCTCGCGCACTGGCGCGATCTCGGCCACGTGAGCGTGCCGTCGATCGACTACCGCGAGCCTTACCACGGCAAGGACTGGCGGGACTTCGGCGAGCCGCGCTTCTTCCCCATGACCCCGAACGTCAAGCTCACCGAGTCTGGGCACAGACGACCCCTGGGGGAGGTGATGCACGCGGCGGTGAGCGCGTTCCTCCTCGACCACTACCTCCTGCCGAGCGACGACCCGACCGTGGCCGGGATCCTCGAACGCGCGAGCCAGGTGCAGCGCGAGGACCTCATCGGAAACTAGCCGAAGTCGAAGGACCTGTTCTGCTTTCGGCGCCGCAGACGCCAGTTGAGGAGACTGTCCTCCCAGCCCCGCATGACTTTTACGCCGAAGGGCACTGCGATCGCGGCGATGACGGCGACGACAATGCCGACGATCCACAACTGCCCGGTGATCACGCCCACGATGGCCAGCGGGGTCGACACGAGGAGACCGAGTGCCACGGGCAGGAGATCGACAAGAAAGGATACGCGCGTGCGGCGCTCATCGGGGACGAGTGCGAGAGCGGCCCGTCGGGCGTTCTCGTCAATGCTCCAGCGGGGCAGGCGCCACAGCGTGATGGCGATGGCAAGGACCGCGAGCGAACCAAGCGCGCTTCCGAGCGCCAGGAGGAGGCCGGCGAGGATGGTCGCCACCGGCAGCACCAGCAGCGAGCCGGGGATGCCGAGGCGCTCGAGCATGCGCTCGGCGACGGTCGACTGAACGAGCCACGCGATGAGGAAGGCGGCGAGGCTCACCGTGCCGAAGAACACCTGGATGCTGCTGGCGTCGAGATCAAGCAGCTCACCCGAGCTCACCATGAAGGCAATGAACCCGGTCATGCCGGCGGCGAAGGTGAGGATCGAGGCGAGCAGGAAGGTCCGCCAAATGGGCACGCCGGTGATGAATTGCCAGGCGCTGGTGAGCGCGGTCCGCAGGCTCTCGTCGGTGGCGAGGCCCTTGGCGGCACCCGATCCGCGCATGGCGCGCGGGAGCAGGATGGCGAGTAGGACGCACACGATCGGGTCGAGGATAAGCAGGGAGGTCAGCGGGATGTCCAGGGCGTCGAGGGCGAACGGCGAGCCGGCGGCCACGGCAAGCCCCACGACCTGGCCGACGTAGGTCCATGTGACGAGCCATCCAAAGACCTTGCGGCCTTCGGCGACATTGAACTCGTCCCCCGCAAGGCTCCACACGAGCAGCGGGACGAGGAAGTTGAGCTGGTCGGCCAGCAGCCACACCAGTCCGATGGCGATGACGGGCACGAAGGACGCGGCGAGGAGGCCGAGCGCCGCGGCGAAGACCACGGCGTAGGCAAGGGTGATGATCCGCAGCACGCGCAGGCGCGCGGCAGCGTCGACGAAGCGGAATTGCAGGATGGCGGCGGCCAAGAGGCCGAGCCCACCGAGTGGGTACATGACGAGGAGCGCCGTCGGGCCGCCCAGGGAGAGCATCTGGCTGGCCGCGACCATCTCGGTGAGGAATCCCGCAAGCGAGACAGCGGCGAGCGCGATCGCCATGGGGATTGCCCGCCGCTTGAGGCTCACCAGAGGAATGTCGGCGCGTAGCACCCCGCGGGCACGGGGTGCTACCGGCTCTTGCGGCTCGGAGGTCTCCGCGGCCGGCGGCTCGCTCGCCTGCCGCTCCGCCATCTCCTGCTTGCGTGCAGCGAGGAAGTCCCAGTCGCCCCCGTCGGATGACACCGCGTTCCCCTACCCGCGGAGGCGCTCAGCAACCCCGCGCATCTGCTGAGACCAGGGATGATCGGGATTGGTCAGCGAGAAGAGTCCGCCGGATGCGTTCTGAACGACCTCTTCGGCGAGCGGCAGGATCGCAACAGTCTCGGCCGCGTAGGCCGCCGTCATCTGCTCGCGCAGATCATCTGTGTCGACACCTCTCGGGACCTTATTGACGATGAGGTAGAGCGCGGGCACCTCAAGCCTGCGCGCGACGTCGACGGTCACAGCCGTGCCCTGGAAGTCCTGACGATCTGGCCGGAGGAGCAGCAGGAGGACGTCGCTGATGGTGATCGACAGCAGTGTCTCCTCGTTCAGACCCGGATGGGTATCGATGAGGAGGAAGTCGAGGTCGAGGGCCTTCGTGAGGTCGCGGAAGCCGTCATTCAGCGTGCTCACGTCGTAGCCCTCGCGCAGCACACGCGCGATGTCACCCGCTTTCATGCTCGACGGGACGAGGTAGAGGGCGCCACCTTCGGCCACGTCCCGGGAGGCGCGGACCTTGTCGGTGACATCGTGAGTGGCCTGCTCGATCCCTATTTTGCCCCAGAGGAAATCGTTCAGGGTGTTGCTGACGTTCTCGTCATAGCCGAAGAGCACGTGGATGCCGGGGCTTTGGATGTCCGTGTCAACGACCCCGACTCGGGCACCCATGGCGGCCAAATTCGCTGCAATGTTGGATGCGCTGTTGCTCTTGCCCGTGCCCCCTCGGTAGGAGTGGACGGATACGACGGTAGTCATGGAAGCTCCCGGAGGTTGTCGAGTGCCGTCAGGCTACCGACCGGCCCGCAGGCCCGTATACGGGATGGACGAAGGTGTGTCAGATGTTCATTGGCGCGAGGAGGGATCGCTGCATCCGCAGTCCTAGGGTTTGTAGGGGCCGCTACTCACGATTTCTAGGCGAACCCTGGCTGAGCCGTTGACGTGACCTTTGGACCCCGCCCTCCGGCAGGGAGCCGAACCGGAGGTAGGGAACCGCCATGACTCCTGACGCGCACGGTTGCGAGGACACGCTCGCTGACGAGCAGGTTAATGATGAATCGCTCACCGACGAGCAGCTCGAGCAGGTCAGCGGCGGAAGCCAGAACCCCGCGTCGCCACTGCATTCCGCGCCCCGCACTGCGACCTCCAGTCGGCCGTGGACACCCTGTCCACCATGCTGGGCGTGGTGCGCTGGCTACACGAGGGAGTTAGACGCGGCGGATCACGCTGACGACCTTGCCCAGGATCGTGGCGTGGTCGCCGTCGATGGGGGAGTAGGCCGGGTTGTGGGGGAGCAGCCAGGTGTGGCCCTCGCGCCGCTGAATCGTCTTGACCGTCGCCTCGTCGTCGAGGAGGGCCGCGACGATTTCGCCGTTGTCCGCAGTGGGCTGGCGGCGTACGACGACCCAGTCGTCATTGCAGATGGCCGCATCGATCATGGAGTCGCCGACGACGCGCAGCAGGAAGAGCTCGCCCTCGCCCACGATCTCGCGCGGCAGCGGGAAGACGGTCTCGACGGCCTCCTCGGCCAGGATCGGACCGCCTGCGGCGATGCGGCCGAGGACGGGGACGTAGGCAGCGGCGGGGGTCGCGTCGCCGATCCCGGTGATGTCGGCCGTCGGCGCGGTTGACGTCGATGTGTCATCGGCGACCACGAGCGCACGGGGGCGATTGGCATCGCGACGGAGTAGGCCCTTGCGCTCGAGCACGCCCAGCTGGTGGGCGACGCTTGAGGGGGAGGTGAGACCGACGGCCTCGCCGATCTCGCGCACGCTCGGTGGGTAGCCGCGCTCCTCCACGGTGCTGCGGATGACCGCGAGGATGTCGCGCTGGCGCGGGGTGATCCCCTCGCCGAAGACGGCTTCGGTCGGGGTGCGGCGGGCCATGGGTCCTCCGGTCGTTGGGCTGGGCGGGTCTGGCTGGGCGGGTCTGGCTGGGCGGGTCTGGCTGGGCGGGTCTGGCTGGGCGGGGTCGAACTCGGTGTCAGACCCCCTTGGGAGCCTTCCTCCATGACCCCGACCGTAGCCGTGCCACGAGGCGATTTCAAACACCTGTTCGATTCTGATGCGGCGTGTCGCGTGACAGATGGGGCCATTGGGACATATGTTCGATCGTACAGCCGTTCGAACGGGCTCACCCCGGCGGGCGGAGACGAGACAAGGAGGGTCCCCATGGCCGCCACTTATGCCGCTCCTGCGTACGCCGCTCCCGCGTACGCCGCTCCTGCGTACGCCGCTCCTGCGTACGCCGCTCCCGCTCTGCCCGGTTTCCGGCCGAGGACCCGGCCCCGACCTGGCGCCTCATCGGCGACCTCGGCGCGCGATGCCCGGTCCCGCGGGTGCCAGCAGGTGGCGCGCCGCGGTGCCACGGCACCGGGCCTGCGCATGACACGCCGCGGTCGGCTCATCGTCCTTGCGGTGGCGCTCTTGCTCGTCCTGCTGCCCGGTGCGTGGCGTGCGATGGCTACGGCGCAGGTCGACGGACCGGTGACGGTCGCGGTCACCGTGCAGCCCGGTGACACGCTGTGGGGGATTGCCGCCTCGATTGATCCGGCTGCCGATCCCCGTGTGCTGATCGCCGAGATTCGCGAGCTCAACGCGCTGACGCAGTCGGGCCTGGTGCCCGGACAGGTTCTCGTGGTTCCCGCTGGATAAGCGCGTGTTTACCGGCTATTTCGATCCGTGCGGGCAAGCGCGTCAACGCTTTCCACAATCGAGTGCATGTTGTGCGGGCAAGGTTGCCAGGGGTGTCCACAGGCTCACACATTTCGTGCGGGCAAGGTTGCCAGCGCTGTCCACAATCGAGCGCGGTCCTTGCGGGCGAGGTTGCCGGCCGTGTCCACAGACCAACAGAATTCGTGGGGGCAAGGTTGCCAGCCGACGTTTCTCGAGCGCAGACCGCCGCTGTCGGGCGGTGTCAGCTCGCGTTCCGAGCATGGCATCTCGAGTACACCGGGGTGCGAACGCGGAATCGGGCCCAGCAGGCCCCAACTCGGCCCAGCATCCGCGGGCAATCGTCCGGTCAGCCCCCCGGCCACACTCTGCTCCTCGTGGGGCGGGTGTGACGGGGGAGGTGAATGCGACACGCCGATGTGGGGTCTTGCAGATGTCGTGGCTAGGGTCTAAGGTCCCCTACATCTAGTAGTGACAAGGGTGTAAGTCCTCCACAGGTTGTGGTTGGAAGTGCACAGTCTGTCCTCAGGTCGTCCACAGGGTCATCCACCGATGACCCCCTAGTCAGCCCCATAGGGCCATCTCCGGGTGGCCCTTGTCGTCGCCAGAGGGAGGTCTCGATGCGTTGTCCTTACTGCCGTGGCGGGGACTCCCGGGTCCTGGACTCCCGTACGGCCGACGATGGCGCGGCGATCCGCCGCCGCCGCGAGTGCCAAGAGTGCGGCAAGCGCTTCACCACCGCCGAGACGGCGGTCCTCTCGGTCTCCAAGCGCTCCGGTGCCACCGAGCCCTTCAGCCGTTCCAAGGTTGTGTCCGGTGTACGCAAGGCCTGCCAGGGCCGGCCCGTGAGCGACGACGATTTCGCCCTCCTGGCCCAGCGCGTCGAAGACGCCCTGCGCGCGACCGGTTCCGCTGAAGTCCCTGCCGAGGAAGTGGGCATCGCGATCCTCGGCCCGCTCCGCGAGCTCGATGAGGTGGCCTACCTCCGCTTCGCGTCCGTCTACCGCTCCTTCGAGTCGCTCACTGACTTCGAGGCCGAGATTGCCCTCCTGCGCTCCGAGGCCCAGCTCGCCGCGCACCCCGACTTCCTAGACGGCTCCACCGACCTCGACACGACCGACATCGGCACTACTGATCTCGCGACACCGAGCACCCACTGACAAGCACTCACTGACACGCACGACCGCATTGCCCACACCACCGAGGGAGACACCCGCAATGACCGATCTGAGCAACAGCCCCGCCACCACCGGCACGGGCACAGGGCTGACCATGAAGCGCCTGTTCACCACGCCGGGTGTCCACCTGCGAGGACAGCACGTCCAGCGCGCCACCCAGTCGCAGCGCGTCCTCCACCTCCTGCCTGCTCACGTGCACCGGCCGGCGCAGCAGCAGCTCGTCCACGACCGTCCCGCCGTCGACCTCCAGCACGTCGACGGAGACGACGTCGACGCCGAGCCCGGCGAGCACGGCCGTCACACCTGCCAGGGCGCCGGGTTGGTCGACCAGCTCCACACGCATCCTCAAGGGCTCCATGCGGCCAGCGTCCTGGGCCGATGTGTCGTCCCGGTGTCCCGCAGGTGAGGATCGGTCGCCGCGTGTCCGAGCAGCGTTGCCCTGGACGCCGGGTGGCCCCGGACGTGCAGCCGCGTCAGGACGTCAACTCGGACGACAGGCCAGTGGCGTCGCCGTGCGCGGCTCGGTGCTGGGCTCCGCAGTGCTGGCAGCGCCAGGCCCAGCGGCGGTCGTGACGACGGCGATCTGCCCAGCTCCGGAC
>SXGQ01691820.1_pt1 | contig 13873 bp, 10 predicted proteins | sample 3178371 | NCBI WGS metagenome assembly SXGQ01 (sample SAMN11356859, study PRJNA531348) | freshwater metagenome | isolation source: freshwater sample F1-20 | place: China: Fuxian Lake, Yuxi | collected 2017-12-25
CCCGAGATGTTGACGACTTCGCCCTTCGCAACCGTTGCCAGGATCACGTCGATGGTTCCCTCGACGAGTTTGGCCGCGGTCTTGTTGTCGACGTCGGTGTGGATGGCTACTGCTTGGATGAGCTCACGCTTCTTCATGGGCCATTGTCTAGTCGGTGGCGCACGGCAATGGGTGGATTTCCCCCATGTTTCCGTGGACGGATGGCACAGCCCCTGCTGTCATGCCGGGATGCTCGGCGGCGAGGACCATGTCACCTGCCCGCCCTCCGGCAGGACCGGGTGCTGCGAATAGGGGTTCCCTGCCTGGTGTTTCTTGTCCGCGCAGGACACCGTGACCCGCCCCCCATCTGGTGGGACCGGGGGCGGTCACACCGACGAAGAGGGCGGAGGTGACTGTCAGCATCTCCCGGCCCGGCAGGCCGAAACCCGCGACGGAGGGACCGTGCGGTGCCGGCTAACAGACCGAAAAGCACCGCGCGTGCGGTACCGCCGTCACCTGGTCAGCCAGTGGCTCCGTGCTTCTGCAAATCGCTCGCGCACGTGCGGTGCCGGCGCAGTGCCGTGTGCCGCGGGTGCGGCACTGACGGGCCACTGCGGCATCGAGCCCCGCAGCACCCATGCGGCCTGTCGTGCCGCGCCGTCCGCCACATACTCGCCCGGTGTCGGCAGGAGGACGGGAACACCCAGCACGGACGCCGCGATCCCCCGCACCGCTGGTGACGCGGCGGCGCCGCCGACCATGCGCACGGTGTCGACGCGCGCCCCCTGTGCCGCGAGTGCATCCAGTGCATCCGCGAGACCGCAGAGGATTCCCTCGACGGCGGCGCGTGCGACGTTCGCGGGGGTGGCGTTCTCCATCGTCATACCGAGGAGACTGCCGGTCGCGTCCGGGAGGTTCGGCGTGCGTTCCCCGGCGAGGTACGGCACCATCACCAGCCCCCCCGCGCCGGCCGGTGCCGAGAGGGCGAGCCGTGAGAGACCGTCATGGTCCGTGCCGAGGACGGCGCACGCGGCGTCGAGCACACGGGCCGCGTTCAGCGTGCACACGAGCGGCAGGAACGCACCTGTTGCATCGGCGAACCCCGCAACGGCCCCGGACGCGTCACGGGCGGGCACCCGGCTTCGCACGAATGCGGTCCCGGAGGTGCCGAGCGAGACGACTGCGTCGCCACCGGCGTCCACTCCGATCGCGGCCGCGGCGTTGTCTCCTGCGCCCGGGCCCGTCACCCGTGCGCCCCACCCGAGCGGTTCGTCCGGCCGGAGCACACGCGGGAGCATGACGTCGCGGCCGAGCGCGCGCACGAGAAGGTCACGCCTGTAGGTGTCGCCGGCGGGGTCGAAGTACCCGGTGCCCGACGCGTCCGAACGGTCGGTCACGATGCCGTCGAGGTCGGTGCCGCCGCGCAGCCGCCATGTCAGCCAGTCGTGCGGCAGGCACACCGCGGCGATGCGGGCGGCGTTCTCCGGTTCGTGCTCGGCGATCCACCGCAGCTTGGTCACAGTGAACGACGCGACAGGGACGGAACCCGTGAGCGACACCCACTCGTCAGCGCCGAGCTCGGTCACCAGGTCCGCGGCGGCACCGGCCGACCTGGTGTCGTTCCACAGGAGCGCGGGCCGCACGACCCGCCCGGACTCGTCCAGGCACACGGCGCCGTGCTGCTGCCCACCGATTGACACCGCGGCGACGTCGTCGATGCCGCCTGCGGCTGTGATGGCGGCGTGCATCGCGCGCTCCCAGCGGGCGGGGTCGCACTCGGTGCCGTCGGGGTGGGGAGCAGAGCCGTGCCGCACGAGTTCGCCGGTGTCGGCGTCGCGCACGACGACCTTGCATGACTGTGTCGAGGAGTCGATCCCCGCCACGAGGGTCATGTCAGCGTGCGCCCATCAGGTGCTCGACGGCCAGCTGGTGGAGCCGCACGAACCCGTAGCCCCTCGCGCCGGCAGCGTCCACGTCGAAATTGGCGATCGCGTCGTCGGCCATGACGTCGCCCCACTTCTCGCCCGGGGCGAGCGTGGGGACGGACAGCTCGTGAACGCGCGCGGCCTCGAGTGCGTCCTTGACCTCCGGGTCCGCGCGGAAGGCGGCCGCGCGCTCCTTCAGCAGCAGGTACATACGCATGTTCGCGGCTGCGGAGTGCCACACACCGTCCATGTCCTCGGTGCGCGAGGGCTTGTAGTCGAAGTGCCGGGGGCCGTCGTAGGCGGCCGCGCCGCCGACGCCCCCGAACTCGAGGAGGTCGACGAGGCTGAACGCGTTGATGAGGTCGCCGTGGCCGAACACGAGGTCCTGGTCGTACTTGATGCCGCGCTGCCCGTTGAGGTCGATGTGGAACAACTTGCCCTGCCACATCGCCTGGGCGATGCCGGACGTGAAGTTGAGGCCCGCCATCTGTTCGTGGCCGACCTCCGGGTTGAGTCCGACGAGGTGCGGGTGCTCCAGCCGCTCGATGAACGCGATCGCATGACCGACCGTGGGGAGGAGGATGTCCCCGCGCGGCTCGTTCGGCTTCGGCTCGATGGCGAACCTGATGTCGTGCCCGCGCTCGATGACGAACGACGTGAGCATGTTCATCGCCTCGGCGTAGCGGTCGAGCGCCGCCCGCACGTCCTTCGCGTGGTCGTACTCGGCGCCCTCGCGGCCGCCCCACAGCACGAAGGTCCTCGCGCCGAGGTCTGCTGCGAGCTCGATGTTGCGTAGCACCTTGCGCAGCGCGTACCGGCGCACGCCCCTGTCGTTGCTGGTGAAGCCGCCGTCCTTGAACACGGGATGGGCGAAGAGGTTCGTGGTGATCATCGGCACGCAGATGCCCGTGGCGGCGAGGCGCTCCTTGAAGCGCGAGATGATCGCGTCGCGCTCCGCCGGGCCCGTGCCGAAGGGGACGAGGTCGTCGTCGTGGAACGTGATGCCCCACGCACCGACCTCCGCGAGCTTGTCGACGGCATGCAGCGGGTCGAGCGGGGGCCGGGTGGGTTCTCCGAACGGGTCGCGGGCCTGCCAGCCCACGGTCCACATCCCGAAGGAGAACTTGTCGGCGGCGGTGGGGGTGGTGCGCGTGCTCACGGTGCGAAGCGTACTTGCGGAGGCGGGTTCACCGACTGTGCTCACCGGGCCCGCAGCGAACGGGCGACGTCGTCCATGAACCGTGCGATCGCCAGGCTGTCCGAGTGCGGCATGCGCGGGCTCTCTCGAAGGCCCTCCGCCGCGCAGCGCTGCACCTCTCTCACCTGGTGGTGGAGGCCGGGGCGCGCCGCGCTCACGTGCTCGGTCGACGCGGCGGTGCGGATCTCGGCGACCGGGGAGGAGTGCGACGGCGGTGCAATCACGATCGTTGCTCCCTCGCACACGATGGTTGACGTGCGCGAACCGTTCCGTGTGGACCCGCACGTGAGCACCGCCGTGGCGCCGTCCGCCCACGAGAGTTCCATTGCGACCGACTCATCGACGCCGGTGGGCCCGATCTCGCCGGTGGCAGACCAGGACGCAGGTGCGCCCAGCCACCACCACGCGAGGTTCAGGGGGTAGATACCGACGTCAAGCAACGCGCCGCCGCCCTTCGCCGGGTCGAACAGGCGGTGGGAGGGGTCTCGCGGCGCCTCGAACGAGAAGTCGCTCACGATGCTCACGACCCTGCCGAACTCGCCCGCGTCGAGACGGTGCTTCAGTTCCGTGTGGAGCGGGTTGAACCGCATCCACATCGCCTCCATCATGAACCGCCCGGTCCCGGCGGAGACCGCGAGGATCTCCTGCACATCGTCCGCATCCATCGCGAGCGGCTTCTCCACCAGCACGTGCGTGCCGGCCCGCATCATCATCACGGCGTGGTCCCGGTGCACCGGGTGGATCCCCGCCACGTAGACAATGTCGACGTCAGCGTCCGCGGCCAGCTCTTCCATGGACCCGTGCGCACGTGCGATCCCGCGCGTCCCCGCGAAGCCGGCGGCGCCGGCGGCAGTGCGGCTGCCCACCGCCACGGCTTCAGCGTCCTCGATGTCGGCGAGGTCGCGGACGAAGTCCGACGCGATCCTCCCCGTGCCTGCGATGCCCCAGCGAACCGTCATGCACCGATTCAACACGGCTCGTCGTCGCGGCTCCAACACCGGCACGGTGCACGGCGAGCGACTGGAAACAAACTGGAAAATGTCGGGAGTGTCCATGATGTGCACGGTGTGCGATGGGGCAATACGGCACTGAATCCGCGCCCGCATGCTTTGTGCGGTGCGCTGGAATTTTCTGCTACCCTCGCGTCAATGCCAAAAAAGGCAGCTCACAAGGGAGAACAAATCAATGAAGGCAAGGAAGATTCTCGTTCTTGCGGCTGCGAGCGCGCTGGTGCTTTCGGCGTGCGGCGGGTCTGACAGCGACTCCGGCTCTGACACCACGGCGGCTGCCGGCGGTGGCTGCACGGTCGGTGTGTCGTGGAACAACTACCAGGAAGAGCGCTGGGCGAAGTGGGACGAGCCGGCCATCAAGGCAGCCATCGAGGCTGCCGGCGGCACCTACATCTCGAACGACGCCAAGTCGTCTGCTGAGACCCAGGCCACCAACCTTGAGAACCTCATTTCTCAGGGTGCCAAGGCACTCATCGTGCTCGCCCAGGACGGCGAGGCCATCAAGCCCGCAGTCGGTAGCGCCATCGAGGCCGGCGTGCCGGTCGTGGCGTACGACCGCCTGATCGAGGACCCGAAGGCCCTCTACATCACGTTCGACAACAAGGGTGTCGGCAAGCTCGAGGCCGAGGAGATCTTCAAGCGCGTCCCGAAGGGCCGCTACGTGATCGTCAAGGGCAACAAGGCTGACGCCAACGCCGACTTCCTCCGTGAGGGCATGGAAGAGGTCATCGGTGCGGCCGTGACCGCAGGCGACATCGAGATTGTCAGCGAGACCTACACCGACAACTGGGACCCCGCAAAGGCCCAGGCCACGATGGAGCAGGTGCTCACCGCAGAGGGCAACAAGGTTGACGCCGTCCTCGCGCAGAACGACGGTATGGCCGGTGGCGTGATCGCTGCCCTCGAGGCCCAGGGCCTCGCAGGCAAGGTGCCCGTGTCGGGCCAGGACGCAGAGCAGGCAGCGCTGAACCGCGTTGCTCTCGGCAGTCAGGCTCTGACCGTGTGGAAGGACGCCCGCGAGCTCGGCAAGGCAGCCGGTGAGGCAGCCATGGCGCTGTGCTCGAACCCGGACACCGCCGCCATCAGCGGTGCCGCGCCGTTCACCACGCCCGGTGGCAACGAGATCTCCTCGATCTTCCTGACGCCGCTGCCGATCACCCAGGAGAACCTGAGTGCAGTCGTCGATGCCGGCTGGACCGACCAGGCGACGCTCTGCCAGGGCGTGACAGCAGGATCCGTGGCCGCCTGCCCGTGACCGGGCTCCGTCACCACTGAGACGCGGACGTGCCCCTCGCCCTTCGGGGCGGGGGGCACGTTCTCTTTCCCACCCGAATCACCTTTGACAACACGAGAGCACCCGACGTGACCGACACCCACGCAGAACAGCAGGCAGAAACCCAGGGCGGGCGCCGCCGGGACTGGCGCTCGCTCGTGGCCTCCACCGAGATCGACACTCGGCTGGCGGGAATGCTCGCCGCGCTCGCCGTGATCTGGTTGGCGTTCCACTTCCTCTCGGGCGGCGACTTCCTCACCTCCCGCAACCTCTGGAACCTCTCCGTGCAGAGCGCGTCGATCGCGATCATGGCCACGGGGATGGTCCTCATCATCGTCTCCCGCAACATCGACCTCTCGGTCGGTTCGCTCCTCGGATTCCTCGGCTACGTGATGGCCATGGTGCAGACGCGGTGGATCCCCGAGACGTTCGGTCTCGGCTTCGACCGGTGGTACACCTGGATCGTCGCGATTGCCGTCGGCATCGCGCTCGGTGCACTCATCGGCGCGGTGCAGGGCTCCGTCATCGCATACGGCGGCGTCCCCGCGTTCATCGTGACGCTCGGTGGCTTCCTCGTGTTCCGCGGTCTCATCTTCCGGATGGGGGAGCAGGGCCAGACTCTCTCCCCGCTCGACAGCACGTTCCAGCTGGTCGGTGGCGGCCCCGACGGGTCGCTCGGCGAGTGGCGCAGCTGGGTGCTCGGCGTGCTCGGGTGCGCTGGGGCCTGCCTCACCATCTACATGGCGCGCCGCCGGCGCCAGCAGTACGACCTGGGCGTGCGCCCCCTCTCGGTGGACATCGGCCTCGCCGTGTTCGGGTGCGCGGTGATCATCTCCGGCATCGCGCTCGTCGCGGTCGGCTACGAGTCCCCGATCACGAAGCAGCCCACCGGCGTCGCGTACCCCGTGGTGATCCTCATCTGCGTCACGATCGGTCTGGTCTACCTCGCCCGCCGCCGCCGCTTCGGTCGATACGTCTACGCGATTGGTGGCAATCCCGAGGCCGCGGAACTGGGCGGCATCGACACGCGTCGCACCATCATGTTGACCTTCGTGCTGATGGGCGTGCTGTGCGCAGTCAGCGCCGCCATCCAGACCGCACGTCTCAACGCCGCGGTCACCAACCTCGGCGTGCAGAACGAACTCGACGTGATCGCGGCGACCGTCATCGGTGGCACCTCGTTCGCCGGGGGCATCGGCACGATCACGGGTGCAGTGCTCGGTGCGGTCATCATGCAGTCGCTGCGCTCGGGGATGGTCTTGCTGCGCATCGACTCGCCGTCGCAGGACATCGTCGTCGGTATCGTCCTCGTCACCGCGGTCGCGATCGACGCGGCACTCCGGCTGGGCCGCCGCCGCACCGTCGGCGTCTCACTGGCGACCGGGCTCGTGCTCGCGGCGCTCATCATCCAGACCGGGCGCCAATGACGCAGGAGGACACAATGACCGACACACACGCACCTGCCGGCACCCCGCTCGTCGAGCTGAGGGACATCAAGGTCTCCTTCGGCGGTCTCCACGCCGTGGACGGGGTGTCCATGGCGCTCCACCCGGGCGAGGTCATGGCCGTCGTGGGCGGCAACGGTGCGGGCAAGTCCACGCTGATGCACACGATCGCGGGCGCCCACCCGGCGGACTCCGGCCAGATCCTCGTGAACGGCACGCCCGTCACCATCGCGAACCCGCGCGACGCGCGGGCCCACGGCATCGAGGTCATCTACCAGCGCCTCGCGCTCGCGGACAACATTGATGCGGCCGGCAACCTCTTTCTCGGCCGTGAGCTGCGCACGCCCACCGGTGCGCTCGACGACTCCGCGATGGCCTCAGCCACGCGCGACGTGATAAGGCGGCTCAACCCGCGTTTCCGGAACCTCAGCACGCCGGTGCGCTCGCTCTCGGGCGGCCAGCGCCAGTCCGTGGCGATCGCGCGGGCCGTGCACTTCACCGCGCGCATCCTCATCATGGACGAGCCCACGGCCGCCCTCGGCCCTGCCGAGACCGAGCAGGTCCGCGAGCTGATCACCCAGCTGAAGTCGGAGGGCATCGGGATCTTCCTGATCAGCCACGACATCCACGACGTGTTCGACCTGGCCGACCGCATCAGCGTGATGATGCAGGGCCGTCTTGTCGGCACGGTCGACAGGGACAAGGTCACGAAGGACGAGATCCTCGCGATGATCATCCTCGGCCAGACGCCGACCACCGCTGGCTGACGCGGCTCAGCCTCCCGGCACCCACTTGACCGGCGCGCCAGTGCCGCGCGTGACGTCGTAGAACGCGTCCGGCGCCACCGGCATCCACGGCCCGGCGACCGCGCCGGGGAACGTGACACGGACTTCCGCTGACCCCGCGGTGCCCAGGCCGAAGTGAATCCACCCCGTCTCCCCGCTCGCGTGCCCGCCTCCGACGGTGACCTCGCGAGTGGTCGTCCTCCCGTCCGCACGGACCTCCACGAACGCACCCACGGCCGCGGTGTTCGGTGCGGGCTGCTTCAGCCGGACCGCGACCCACCTGCCCGGCGACTCAGGTGCTCCTGTGCCCATGTTGCGCCGCACCTCGGCGGGGACACGTCGGTTCATCACCACGATGTCGAGCAGACCGTCGAGATTGAGATCGACCAACGCCGCCCCGCGCGAGCGTGCCCCGTTCTCGATCCCCGACTGCGAGCCGCGCTCCGTGAACGTCCCGTCCGCACGGCCGAGGAGAAGGTTGTTCGGGTCGTAGGAGGCATAGTCGACCTGGGCGTCCACGTTGCCCTTCGCGACGAAGAGGTCCAGCCGCCCGTCGTTGTTCACGTCGTCGAACTCCGGGTGCCACGCGGTGGAGGGGAGCACGCCGTCCCCCGCGTAGGGGCGCTGTGCCGTGACGCCGCGCTCGAGCGCGATGTCCGCGTAGGCGGGCCCCGTTGCGCCGCTCTCGAGTGCCTGCAGCTTGTTGTCTGCCTGGCTGGTCAGGTACACCTCCGGCCGGCCGTCGCCGGTGAGGTCCTGGCTCGCGATGCCCATCCCCCAGATGGTGAGGTCCCGCCACCCGTCGGTCTCCCCGTACTCGCGCGGCTCCTCGCCGGGGCGCACGCGCCACAGCTGCTCGCGCGCGTTGCGGTCGTAGTTGCGGTCGTTGCTCATGCGCAGATCCACCCCGCCGTCGCGGTTCCAGTCGGAGAACAACGCCGAGAGGGTGCAGTGACCCGGCAGCGCGACAGGGGTGCCGTATCGCCGGCCCCCCGGCCTGACCAGCTTGCTGGCCGCGCAGTCGTAGGTGTCGGGCACCAGGTAGTTGCCGAAAGCGAGGGTGGGGAGGGATGCATCCTCCTCCCACGTGGCGGAGAACGCGGTGGTCCAGTCCGTCCCCGGGTCGAGACCGAGGGAGGCGGTCATGTCCTCGAACGCGCAGTCGCCCAGCCCGCGCAGGACGGCGTTGCCCTCGGCGCGCCGCAGCACCACGAGGTCGGTCACCCCGTCGCCGTCGACCTCGAGCGGGTACGCGCCGGTGACCGACACGAGATCCGTGACGGGTGACGTCTTCCTCTCGAAGCGCAGTGCAGCACGCGGTTCACCCGTGTTCACGAACAGCGATGCCGGGTTCGTCCCGCCGGCCATGTACAGCTCCGGCATGCCGTCCCCGCTGCAGTCGAACGTGGCGACCCCGCCGCCCACGAAGAACGGGAACTCACCGTCGTAGACATGGGAGATACCGGCCGTCCGGGCCTCGTCCACGAACTGCGGCACGGCCGGCCCGCCGTCGCCCCGCGACAGCGGCACGACGACAGCGGCACTGCCGGCCGTGAGGACGCCGGCGAACGCAACGGCGAGGGTCCTGCGTCTCATCGGGGTCTCGTCGGGCCCGCGGCGTTGTCAGCGTGCCGTCGGCACGGGGAGCTCGGCGACGACGAGCCAGCGCGAACCGGTGGCGCGGCGCATCGCCCACATCGTCTCGAACGGCGCGCTCCCGCGGGACACGATGTCACCCGCCCTGTTGCGCGTCTCCGTGGTGACCGTGCCGCGCGAGATCATCCCCAGGCTCAGGCCGTCCTGCCGGCCGAACGGAACGAGGAGGGTGACGCGGACGTCGTCGAAGTCGTACGAGGAGGTGGCGACGAGTCCCGAGGACGCGGCCCTGCGGAGGCCAGCCTGCATGCTCTCCAGCCGGTCGCCGTGGGCGACCGCAGTGAGGAGCGCGGCATCGTTGTCGCGCAGTGCCTGGTTCTCGAGCGCGAGGTTCTCGGCGAGTGTCAGCACGATGGCGCGCGCACCGTCCACATCAATCTCGTGGTTCCAGTTGATGACCTCCTCGTCCACCGCGATCGCGGGGAACGTGGCGGGGTCCACCCGCGTGGCGAGCCTGCCGACGAGGTTCTCCGGCTCACCCGCGAGGATTCCCTGCGCGGAACGACCCGCAACGGAGAGCCCCGCGAGGAGCACCACCGCACTGAGGGCGAGCGCTCCGGTGCGCCGGCGCGCGGTGAGCACGGTCCCCGTGCCTGGTTCGCCGTTCAGCACCCGCCGTGCGAAGCCGCGGAGGGTGTCCCCCTTGCTCCCGGGTTCCGGCATGTGCCGCTCCAGGAGCGGCCGGACCATCGTCATGATGGTGAGCCCGGCGAGGAGCGCGACCTTCGCGCCGAACTCCGTCTGCTGCGGCGCCATCAACAGCACGCACACCACGCCGACGAGCGCGCCGAACACCGTGCGCCCCACGCGGCCGAGCGGGACGGTGCGGGGGTCGGTGATCATGAAGTACGTGAAGATCAGGATCTCGGGTGACGTCACGATCGTGACCCACAGGTCCGAGCCGCACACCGGTGCGAACGCCCAGCGGGCAGTGAAGCACTGCCCGGAGGCCGCGTTGACGGCGGTGCCCGCCGAGAGCACCAGCCAGAAGGAGATCACCGTGGCAATGAGGCCGAGACGGCGGGTGACGAGCGAGCCCCCGACGAGGATGACCGCGTAGGCGATCACCATGGAGGGGTTCGACAGCGGTGCCCACCAGAAGTCGAGCGGCTCCACCTGGCTGCTCCCGAGCACGATGAACGCGATGACGAGCCCGACGTTGGACGGGTTGAAGACGTGCGAGCCGTTTCTCCTCACCATGAACTTCGTCAGCAGGGAGAATGCGGCGATGCCCGAGAACAGCCACCACTTGTGGAACGTCCAGTGGTCGCCCACGGGGGTCGTGGGCACCCTCAGGATGAGCGCGATTCCGCTGCCGGTGAGCATCGCGCTCGCGGGCCACACGAACGAGCGCGTCTGGCGGAACGTGATCGCGACCTGCAGGACGGCGGTGGTGAGGATGGCGGCGAGGATCTGGGGCACGCTGACATGGAAGCCCAGTCCCACCTGCCCGAGCGTGTGCAAAGTGATGACGATCGCGGCCACGTGCAGGCGCGAGTCACGGATGCGGGGGAGCACGACCGGGTAGGTCCGGCCGAACATCTGCACGGATCGTCCGGGCGCCGCGAGGGCGGGCCGCAGAGCCGGCGCGAACGTTCCTCCCATGGGTGGAGACACTAGTTTCCTGCACTCTTCGCGTGCCATCCCGGGGCGGTCCGCACGGGCCCGTCCCGTGAGCCTGCCCGCCCCGCGGTGACTACTGTGAGCCGTGCAGTCGGGGGACTGCTGAGGAGGGGCCATGGCACGCACGCCGAAGGACACATCGATCATGTTGCTCGCGAACGCTGACCCGCGGGAGCTGCCGCCCCTGTCCTCGGTGAAGGTGCCCCCTGTGTTCCCGACCGGCGCGGGACGCACATCGTTCCCCTACGAGAACCTCGCCTTCGAGGGCGGCGGTGCCAAGGGCTACGCCTACATCGGCGCCGTGCGAGTGCTCGAGGAGGAGGGTATCTATCCGCTGAACATCCGGCGTGTGACCGGGACGAGCATCGGCAGCATGTTCGCGATGTTCGCGGCGCTCGGTGTGAGCAGCGAGTACATGGAGAAGCGCATCCCCGCCGACATCGAGAGCCTGGCCAAGGACGGGTCGGGTGGCGCCATCGGCGGGTTCGTGAGGGCGGCCCGTCGCAAGGGGATGAACCCCGGCCAGCGCCTGTACGACTTCCTCGGCGAGATCCTCGAGGAGGTCACCGGCAGCGCGGATATCACGTTCGCCCAGCTCCACGAGCGGTGCGGCCGCGAGCTGGCGATCCCCGTCACGAACGTGACCCGGATGACCACGGAGTTCTGCCACATCAAGACGACGCCGAACATGGCGGTTCGCGTCGCCACGCGCATGTCGATGTCCCTGCCGGTTCTCCTGCAGCCGATCAGCCTTCGCTCCGTCTACGACAGGGTCACCGGCGATGCAAACGCGGAGTTCTACGTTGACGGTGGTCTCCTCTGCAACAACCCGACTCACGTGTTCGACGGGTGGTGGCTCTCGATGGACCCGCGCGACTCCTTCCTGCGGAGGCTGCAGCCGCTCGACCGCGCGGCGTCGCAGTACCCGCGGTCCGCGCGGTTCAGCCCGGCGAATTCGCGCACGCTCGGGTTCACGCTGTTCGCCGGCGAGGAGACGGACATCACGCGCAGCTGGCTGGAGCCCGGCGCCGAACCGCCTGTGCGCCCCGACACCGAGGCCGCGCGCGAGCACGCGGAGAAAGAGATGGTCCGCCAGCGCCAGAGCGACATGCAGAAGCCGATCCAGCGGCTGCTGAACAGGCTCGACGAGCACGACGCTGATGCCGACGGGCGCATCTCCCGGGTGGAACTACGGGCCACGCTGACCGACGGTTCGTTCTCGCGCGAGGACACCGTCCTCATCTTCGGCACGGATGACGTCGACGAGATCTTCGAGCACATGAATGCCGACGGGGGCGAGACCATCGAGTTCAGCGAGCTCCTCTCCTTCCTCGAGACGCGCGGCCTCGACGTGACCACGTCACTGGTCGGGTTCCCGGCACGTCCGCCGAAGAACATCGTGGACTTCGCGATGAACCTGATCGAAGCCGTCAGTCGCGACCTCACCCGCTCGAACCAGACGAGCGACGACAGGCCGCGCACCATCCCGATCAGCACCGACTACATCGGCACGACCACGTTCAACCTCGTTGACGCCGACCTTCAGTTCATGATCGAGTCGGGTCGCAAGCACACCAAGGCGTTCCTCGACGCCCACCGCAACGGCTGAACGGGAACGGCGCTCGGAGCGTTCCGGCGTACAGTTGGAAGGTGTGGAAATCTTCCACTAGATTCCAGAAATGACCACAATGTCGGAAGTCGCCCGCCACGCGGGTGTCGGCATCGGGACGGTGTCGCGGGTCATCAACGAGCAGCCGAACGTGAGCGCCGCGATGCGCAAGCGCGTCCGCGAGTCCATCGAGGCTGTCGGCTACCACGTGCCGCGGCGGCGCCGCACGGGCCAGGCGGGGCGCGCCGCGTATGTCGGCGTGCTGACCGTGTTCTTCGACGAGCCGTCCGTGTACGAGAGGTGCAAGGGGATCATCGGTCACCTGCAGCCGCTCGGGTACGAGGTCGTCATCTACAACACGGTCGCACCCCAGCAGATCCGGTCCCAGGTGGAGGCGATGGCCTCGCACCCCCTCGACGGTGCCATCGTGATCTCCGCGCAGCTCGACGACGAGGAGGTGCGCATCCTCCGCGCAGCGCCGTTCCCGGTCGTCATGGTCGATGCATTCTGCGAGGGCTTCCGCAGCGTGGGCATCGACGACCGTCACGGCGGCGAGATCGCCGCGCGCCACCTGCTCGACATGGGGCACTCGAGGATCGGCTTCGTCGGCGAGCCGATGGACCAGTTCGGTTTCGTCGCGTCCTCGGAGCGCGAGCGCGGCTTCAGGGACGCGCACCGCAAGTCAGGTGTCGCGGTGGACGAGGAACTCATCCGCCACGGTGCACACATCCGGTCTGCCGCGAAGCATCTGGCGATCGACCTGCTCTCCAACACCGACCCGGTGACCGCCATCGTGGCCACGTCGGACGTGCAGGCAATCGGGGTGATGGAGGCGGCCGCGGAACTGGGAGTGAAGGTGCCCGAGCAGCTCTCCGTCATCGGGTACGACGACCTCGAGGTCGCGGCCATGATGGGGATCACCACCGTGCGCCAGCAACTGGAGCTCTCCGGCCAGCGCGGTGCCGCGCACCTGGTGGAGGCGATCAACGGGGACGGCACGCACGGCACGCAGGAACGGATTGACGTCGAGGTGATCGTGAGGAACACCACGAGACCGCCGGGGTCCCGGGTGTCCTGAAGGCCGACGGCCCGGCAACGGGGTGTGGTCAGAATCGGGTGTGGGGTGGTCAAATCGGCCGTATGGACCCGGGCCGGCCGCACAGCCGCTGCAACGCTTGTTTCCATGGGCACTGGAAGACTGACAACACGACAAGGCGGGAGAATTTCCGCACATCTCACGGGAGGCCGGGCCCGCCGGCTCGCGGGGCTGGCTGCGTCCTCGGTCCTGGGCGTGTGCTCGTTCCTCCTCGTGACAGCTCCGTCACCGGCCGAGGCCGTGGCGAACACGGCATTCAATTTCGGCCCTGGGA
>SXGQ01024131.1_pt1 | contig 13872 bp, 14 predicted proteins | sample 3178371 | NCBI WGS metagenome assembly SXGQ01 (sample SAMN11356859, study PRJNA531348) | freshwater metagenome | isolation source: freshwater sample F1-20 | place: China: Fuxian Lake, Yuxi | collected 2017-12-25
AACTTGGCACTGTCCAGTAATATAGAGACAATTGAACATTTTGACAATCTGGTGAACCCCAACATGTGCAAAAGAATTCATGTCCGCCCTTGAAAAACCGGCCGACTACGTGGTGGTGGGGGCCGGCCCAGCTGGCTGTGTGCTGGCGGCTCGGCTCAGCGAAGACCCTGACTGCCGAGTGTTGCTGATTGAGGCCGGAGGGCGTGACTGGAACCCGCTGCTGGGTGTGCCCCTGATGACGGGCCTGATTCTGCGCTCGGCCTATGCCAATTGGTCCTATGTCACCGAGCCTGAGCCGCAGCTCAATGGCCGTCGTATCCAATGGGCCCGGGGCAAGGTGCTGGGCGGCTCCTCCAGCATTCACGGCATGGTCTACATGCGGGGCTTGCCCATCGACTTTGCCGACTGGGCGGCACGGGGTTTGACCGGCTGGTCCTACGAAGAGGTTTTGCCCTACTTCTTGCGCAGTGAGAACTCCCACCGCGGCGACGGCGCCTTCCATGCCACTGGCGGGTCCCTGACCGTATCTGCCGGTCGGCTGGACAACCCCTTGTTTCAGGTCTATTTGCAAGCCGCGCAACAGGCTGAGCACCCCAAAAGTGATGATTTCGGCGGCCCTTCGCCCCACGGCGCCGGGGCTTACGATTTCACCATCCGTAATGGTAGGCGCGTCAGTGCCTCGGGCGCTTTTTTACGCCAGGCGCTGCACCGCCCCAATCTGCGTGTGGTCACGCAGGCGCAAGCCTTGTGCTTGAACTGGGACGCGAATGGCTGGGTGCAGGGCGTCGACGTCTTGCACCGCGGCAAAAAAATCATCTTGCGGGCGGAGCGCGAGATGTTGCTGTGTGGCGGCGCGATCAATTCACCGCAACTGTTGATGCTGTCGGGCATTGGGCCAGCAGCCGCGCTGCGGTCCCAGGGCTTGCAAGTGCGCGCGGACCTGCCCGGCGTGGGGCAAGGCTTGCAGGACCACCTGCTGGTCCGGGTCGAGCACCGCGCCTTGGGCGGCGTCACGCTAGACCGCCTGCGCCGTGTAGATCTGGCAGCCTGGGCCTTGTTCAAGGCGATGGTGTGGGGCACTGGCCCGGCCACCAGCTTTCCGCTGGAGGTAGGCGGCCTGTACAAGTCGTCGCCCGACCTGGCGCAACCTGATTTGCAGTCGCATTTTCTGCCCGCACTCTCCAGCGCCGCCTTGCGTTTGCCCTATTTCTCCAAAGTGCTGCCGCAAGACCGGGGTGCAGGGTTTTTTGCCAATGTGTTCCAGCTGCGGCCAGAGTCGACGGGGGCGATTGAGCTGGCATCGGCCGACCCGCTGGCGCACCCGCGCATCCGGCCCGCTTACCTTAGCGCCCCGCAAGACCTGGTGGTGCTGCGCGAGGGCGTCAAGCGCTTGCGCGAGATCTTTCGCCAGCCCGCTTTCAACGCCTGCCGCGGTGTGGAACTGGCGCCAGGGCCCAACGTGCAAAGTGATGCGGACATCGAGGGCTGGATCCGCGCCACCGCCGACACCGTGTATCACCCCACGTCAAGTTGCCGGATGGGCGGCACTGACGACCCGTTGGCGGTGCTGGACAACCAGTGCCGGGTACGCGGGGTGGCGGGCCTGCGGGTAGTGGACGCCTCGTCGCTGCCGCGTGTCACCAGTGGCAACACGGCGGCGCCGGTGTACATGCTGGCCGAGCGCATCGCCGATGTGTTGCGCGGCAGGCTCAGCCTTTAGGCTTGGCCGATGCCTCGTCGTAACCACCTTGGCCCTCCATACGGGCCCAGGCCGCGAATGCCGGGGAGGCCTGCACTTCGCCTTCACGGATGATGTTCATCCAGACTTTCGCCGCCTCCACGTAGTGCGGCACGCTGCCAGGAAACATCATGATGCCCAGCGCTTCCGCCATATCCAGTTCGTTCACGCAGCGCGCATAGGCGGCCACGAGCGCATGGCGCATCCAGTCGAAATGACCGAGGGCGGCATGGACACTGAATGCGCATAACCAGACGTCGCGTGGCGACAGGGGCTGCCCGGCACGCTCCAGCGCGTCGCGATAGGACTGCACCAGATCCAGAGTGCGCACATGCGCCTTCCAATGATCGTGCACGAAACGATAGGCCGTCACGCCCTTCAGGCTCGCGGTCAGTTGCAGCACCGCATTGAATTCGGACATCTGGCCGCCGCCCTGCATGAAGCGTGCGATGTGGTGCGTGGCAAGTGCCTCGTCGGTGGCAATGAGCACGGCCAGCCACACCAGCTCCCGGTCGCGCACCGACAGCGTCTTGGGGTCCAGCGCGATTGCAGTGTAGAGCTGGTCATACGCCTGCAGCAAGTTGGGCGAGGTTACGGCCAACAGGCCATGGTGGGGCAACAGGTAGCCGCGCTTGGCCTGGATCGGTGCCAGGCGCCTGGACAATTCGTCGGGGGTCATCAGCAGGTCCTCTAGACGCAATTTCGTTGACTGGGACGCTCGCGAGCGCCGGGGTGGGGTCTGTACCATACCCGAAACGCCCCGGATGGGTGTTGCCAATGAAGGAACCGCGCATGTACAACACCCCGGCCTACCCGCTGCTCTTCTCGCCCATGCGGGTAGGAAGCTCGACGCTGAAGAACCGCATCGTGCATGCATCGATATCCTTGCGCCGCGGAGCGCAAGGCGGTGTGCATCCCGGCTACCACCAGTATTACCTCAACCGCGCTCGCGGCGGCGCGGCGATGGTCATAACGGACCCGGTGGCTTTCCTGCCCGGCCATGCCTCCGATCGGGTGTGCGCGTGGAATGACTCTGCGGTGGGTGACCTCACGCGATTTGCGCAGGCCATTCGCGCCGAGGATTGTCTGTTGCTAGCGCAAATCCAGGACAACGGACGTGCCCGGCGCGTACCGGGCCGGGTGGGCGGGTTGCGCAGTGCCAGTGCTTTGCCGGACGACCTTTTCTATTCCATGCCCGAGGAACTGACGGCGCACGAATTGAGCGCCTTCGTGGACGCTACAGCCGATGCATCGGCCCGCCTGCAACGCTGCGGATACACCGGCGTGGAAGTATCCGCCGGGCATGGGCATCTTTTTCACCAGTTCCTTTCACCGCGCAACAACCAACGTCAAGACGACTATGGGGGTGCCCTGCCGGCGCGCGCGCGGCTGCTGGTGGAGGTGTGCCAGGCGATCCGCGCGCGCTGCGGCGCTGGCTTCATGCTGGCCGTAAAGTTACCTGGTGACGACGGCCTGGCCGGAGGCGTGGGCCCCGAAATGGCCGAACAGATAACACGACATCTGGTGTCCCAGGTCAGCGTCGACCTGCTGTCATACGCCCAGGGCAGCCACCACCACACGCTGGAGATGCACCTGCCGGATGACAGCTACCCGCGTCTGCCCTACATGCCATTGACTCGGCGCTTGCAGGCAGCCACGCCTGGCGTACCGGTGATGGCCCTCGGGCGGGTGACCGATCCGGCCGAGGCCGAAGGCATCCTGTTGCGCGGCGACGCGGGCCTGATCGGCCTGGCGCGCGCGCTTGTCGCCGATCCAGCCTGGCCGCGCAAGGCTTGGCAAGGCCGCGCGCGCGACATCCGCTACTGCGTCTCCTGCAACTCCTGCTGGCGGACGATCATCCAGGATCGGCCGCTGGCCTGCGACAACAATCCGCGGGTCGCACAGGCGAACGAACTCGACGATCGCTTGCCCGCTGCGCCCGCGCCCGCGCGTATCGTGGTCGTGGGCGCCGGGATCGCAGGGCTGGAAGCGGCCATGACGGCCGCCGGCCGCGGTCACCAGGTAACCGTGTTGGGCCAGGCGGCTGGGGGTAAGGCGCAACTGCAGTCGCGCCTGCGCGTGAGTGAGTCACTCTCGAGCATTGCGGACTACCAAACCACGCAGTTGCAGAAGATGGGCGTGCGGATGCGGCTGGGGGCTTCGGCGCGCATCGAGGACATCGCGGCCCTGCACCCCGATGCGGTGGTGCTCGCTCCAGGGGCCACCATGGTGTGGCCGCATTGCCTGCCCGGACGTTTGCGCGACGAAGGCTGGGTGAAGGACTTGCGCGAGGTGCTGCCCGAGGTGCTGGACATCCACGACCCGCAGCCTGGCACGGCAGTCCTGTTCGACATGGACCAAACCGAGGGCACCTACGCCGCAGCCGAATTGTTGCGCGACAAGTTTGGCCGGGTGGTGATTTTGTGCGCGCGGGAGTCGGTGGCGCAGGACGTGGCCCTGGTGGTGCGCCAGCGGGTGCAGCGGCGGTTCATAGAGCGCGGCATCGAGGTTATTCCGCAAGTCGAACCGGTTTGGACCGACGCCATGGAAGATGAAGGCCGCCTGGGCTACCGCAGTATTTTTGGCGGTGTATTGCGCTACCTGGACGATGTAGTTCTGCTCACCTACGCGACGCCCCGCCGCCCGAACCTGGACCTGCTGCCCGCATTACGGGCGCTGGGGGTACCAGTCCACCCGATTGGTGACGCCAAGTGGGCACGCGAGCCGATGTCCGCGACAGCCGAAGGGTATGCGGTCGGGTTGGTGCTCTAGGCTCCGAGCTTAAAAAGTTCTATTTGTAGAGCAATTGTCTGTAGAACAATTGTCTTGACGACCATTTAAGGACCCATTAAACTGACTTCAAACGTTAGCCGTATTGGCCTTTGCGTTCGCCCATCACTCAACCAAACGGAAACCCATGCGATGAAAAACGAAACTACGCGCCGCCAATTCTCAGCCGGTCTTGCCGCGCTGGGCGCAAATACGATGCTGCCCGTCGCTGCCATGGCACAACAGAAGATTGTTATGCGTTACGGCAATGCGGGAGCGCCCACCACGCTGTCCAACGTATTCAATGGAAAGCTCTCCGATTCGCTGTCGAAGAAGACCAATGGCGCCGTATCTTTGGAAATCTTCGCCGGTTCGCTGGGCGGCGAGCAAAAGCTCATCGACTCCATGGCTCTCGGCAGCCTCGACATGTACAACGGTGCCTACACCGGCACGCGCGAATTCGACATCCTGTACTGCGCCTACATGTTCCGCGACGGCGCCCACGCGGGCCGCGTGATGAAGGGCGATATCGGCAAGAAGGCCTCTGCTGTCCTTCAAAAGAAGTATAAGGCGAGACTACTAGGCGCGGGTCGGCTCGGCTCCTACAACCTCATGCTGAAACAGCCGATCACTTCGTTTGCCGATCTCAAAGGCCGCAAGATCCGCGCGCCGCAGATCGAGGGCTGTCTGGAAGGCCTGAAGTTTTTCGGCGCCATCCCGACGCCGATCCCGTTCAACGAAATCTACCTCGCCCTGCAGCAGGGCATTGTCGATGGGGTACTGACTGCGCTTAACCCTGGGGTGGCCGGCAAGTTCTTCGAGGTTTGCAAGTATGTCGTGACCAACGATTTCGGTTTTGCGTTGGACAAGGAGCTTATCTCGGACGCGGCTTGGGGCCGGCTTTCGGCATCGCAACAGGCGGCACTGCAGTCGACCTTCGACGAACTCGAGCCGCTGGAGTACTACGAGGTGGGCGTTAAGCTGAAGGACGTCGATGTTGAAACCTGGCGCAAGGCTCAAGGCGCGGACAGCATCATCACCCTGAACGCCGGCAGTGTGGCAACGCAGTTGGAGCCGCTGAACAAGAAGCTTGCGGACGAGGTCTTTGGGCCGGGCTCCTGGGACCTTCTGAAAAAGGCTTAATGGCATGGCCGGTCAACAAGGCAGCCCGGGTGCATCACACGCGCAAGTAGAGATGAGGTTGGCCGGCACGGATCCGGAGCAGACCTTTTTCAAGGATCCGGCGCTGGATCGGGCAGTTGCCATGATCATGGCCTTGGCCGCCGAGTTGGCGGTGACGGAAGACCGGCTGCGCTCGCTGGAAGTACTGCTTGAAAAGTCGGGCACGATCAGCGCCGGCGCGCTCGATGCCTACAGTCCGGAACCGGCGGAAGCGGCCGCCCTAGCGGTTGAACGAAATGCGATGGCGCAGCAATTGATGGAAGCTGCAAAAGGAAACCAGGTCTCGCGCAGCGCCCGAGCGGACAACGAGGAGCGGTTTGCCTAGCAATTGCGGCGCCACGACTGTGCGTCGTTATTTGCGGTCCAAAGCTGCTTAACCAAGGTAACAGACCGGTATGGTGGAATCCAGGCGCGGCCCCGATCAGCTCGTCATCGGCTCCCTGAGCTCAATGGAAGCGCGTGACACGGCTTCGGCCAAGGCTTGCACCGCGCCTGGCTTCACCATGCAATTTCCGGGCGAGCCAAGCTTCACGGATTTTGCGGAGCTGATTAAATGGAGCCGCCAACGCTACGCCAGCGTGCACAAGGCATTCGACCGTTTCGACGTAGGGCACAGAGATGGCACAGACGTTGTGTACATCAGCGGAACGTTTTCGGGTACCTGGCTGGACAACACAACGTTCAACGACATCCGGTATCTGGACTGCTTCGATATTCAGGACGGACGCATCATGCGCCAGGTAGCGTGGAACGACATGGGCGAGGCACGCCTAGCCCGCAGCGTCAGCGCGGACATCCCGGTCACACGGATCGGTGCTCTATGAATTTAAATGTGGATTTGGTCATCGTCGGCGCCGGCACAGCAGGCATGCCCTGTGCCATCGAGGCGGTTCGGGCCGGCGCCAGGGTTGTGGTGCTCGAGCAGGCTGACAGGGTGGGCGGTGCATTGCATGTTTCGGCGGCGCAAATGAGCGGAGCCGGAACACGCCGCCAGCGCGAACGGGGTATCGCAGACGATGGACGCACCCATTTTGACGATGTGATGCGAATCAGCAGGGGCACTTGCCATGCTGGCCTCGTCGAATTTGCCGCGCAGATCGGCGGCAGCACCATCGACTGGCTCGACGACGCGGGCTTCGATTTCGATCCCGTCACACCGGCCATACTGCATTTTCATGAAGCCTATCGCATCGCCCGCACCTATTGGGGGCGCGATGGCGGGCGTTCGGTACTGAAGGTGGTCGTGCCGCTGTTCGAGGCGGCCATGCGCCAGCCCCATGCCACCTTGCACCTGCGCACCGAGGTCGAGGCGCTGCTGCAGGCAGCGGATGGCGCCGTCACGGGTGTGATGGCACGCGCCAATGGCAAGACCTTCGAGATCAAGGCGCGCCATGTCGTGCTCGCCACCGGTGGCTACGGTGCCGATGCCGCTCGCTTCGCAAGGTGGACCGATGGACGGGCGTTGTTTTCAGCGGCACTGCCCGGCGCCACGGGCCTGGGCATCGAACTGGGCCTTGGCTCCGGTGGGGTCCTGCGTGGAGGTGAACATTTCCTCCCTACATTCGCCGGCATACCGTGCGAATCGGGTAGCCGGCGCATCCTCTGGGACCAGCTCCCTTCACTGACTCCGCAGGTGCGCCCTCCGTGGGAGTTGTACGTCGCCGCAGACGGCCGTCGATTCGTGCGCGAAGACGTGGACAGCGTCGATGCACGCGAGCGGGCCTTGAACGCACTGCCGGACGCGGCCTTCTGGGCCGTTTTCGATGACCGCATCTGGCGCGAGGCACCGCCACTGCTGCCCGGCTGGAAAGACGAAGATCTGCAGGCTGCCTGGCGCGGGCATACCAATTTTGTGGTTGCCGACACCGTAGCGGAACTGGCGCAACGCATCGGGGCCGATGCGGGTGTTCTGGCGGCGACGTTGAGCGAATACAACAACGCGTTGTTAAACGGCCGGCCCGACCCGCTGGGACGTGAAAGTCGACCCCTGCCCATTGTCGTGGCACCGTACCGCGCAATCCGCATGCACGGCATGGTGCTAAAAACGCCCGCCGGCCTGGCGATAAACCAGGACTTGCAGGTCATCGATGGCGAAGGCAGTGCCATCCCCGGCCTCTACTGCATCGGCGAGGCCATGGGGGGCGCTACGCTTTCCGGCAACTCCTTCGTCGGTGGTATGAGTGTGACCCCGGCGCTTGGTTTCGGCCGCTGGCTCGGGGCGCGCCTGGGCGCACGTACTGTTGCGGAGGCTGTATGAGCACTAGCGCCGCCGAAGGCGCAGTTAGCCCTGTCATCCACGTGCCTCTGCGACGTGGCTTCGTCGATGTCGGGCCGGCGCAGGTCCACTACCGTCATGGCGGCGATGGTGCGGGTAACGTGCCGCTTGCCATGATCCACGCCTCGCCGGGATCGTCGCGGCAGCTGGCCGACCTGGTATCGTTGTTGGCTGTCGGCCGGCGCGTTGTCGCGCCGGATACCGCAGGCAACGGCGATTCAGACCCGCTTGACCTGACGATGCCGGGAATCGCGGACCTGGCCGCGCACGCGCTTGCGGCGCTGAACCAGTTGATCGATGGGCCATTCGATCTCTACGGCAGCCATACCGGGGCATCTATCGCAATGGAAATCGCGCTCACCGCACCCACGTGTGTGCGCCGTCTGGTGATCGACGGCATGGGCCTTTATGCCCCGGATGAACAGTCCGAGGTGTTGCGCCAGTATGCGCGCGAGATCGCGCCCGACCTCGAAGGCACGCACCTCTTGAAGGTCTGGCACTTCTGCCGTGATCAGTACCTGTTCTGGCCCTACTACAACCGCACCGACGCGGGGCGCCTACCCAATGGCCTGCCTGACGCCGAGACGTTCCACGATTTCGTCGTCGAGGTGCTCAAGGCGATGCGGACCTACCACCGTTCGTACCGCGCTGCGTTCCGACACCCCAAGCGCGAACGTCTTGTGATGCTGCGCCTGCCGGTGTTGGTCCTTACGTCGCCGTCCGACATGCTCGACGGTTATGCCAGCGAAGTGGCATCGCTGGTGCCGGGGGCCGTGCGCGCTGCTTCCCCGCGCTGGGGAGAGCCGGATTTCCATTCAGGCGTGGCACGGGTCATTGCCGATTTTCTGGAGCTGGCATGAGCGGTTCGAAACCGCGCCTGTTGGCGGATTGCCCCGCGGTTATCTTCATCGCCTACACGGTGGGTGAGGAGGCCGTGGCGCGGGGTTATTGCCCCTGGCTAGTCGAGACAGACAACCCCTTCTTCAACGCCATTCCCGGCGTTCACCACTATGCCAATTGGCGGGTCGACGACATGGTTAAGGGTGGGCCGCTGTCCTGGTCGTGGTTCGACTTCCAGGGCCTTGTTTCGGAAAGTGATCTTGAGCGAGTCTGGTTCAATCCCGACCTGGACACTTTCCGCAAGGAGTGGATACGGCTATGGGGTTATGGCAAGCAGCCGCCCCCGCCCGTGTTGCGCCATGCCTACCTGATGCGGCCCACGGCGCCGGCACGGGGTAGGCCAGCGGCGACCGCGCGATTGTCGGCAGGCAGAGATGCCATACCCTCCAGAGCCGACCAGATTTTCGCTGTCACCGACGTTCTGGCCAAGCATTTCGCCGGGGTTGGTTCGGCGCGCTGGCAATGGCCGGCGTCGGAAGGCAATCCGCTCGGCCTTGACTGGCTTGCGCTCGACTATTCTCCGGCCGCCGAGCCGGAGCCGGTTGGGGCGGAGGTTGTGTTGTCGGCCAGCTTGGTTGCAACGCCATGAACACTCCAAGATATCCATGAGCTCACCCAAATATTTTGTTCGCCTCAAGGGGATTCAGCGGGCTTTCGAGATCGCATGCGGCCTGGTGCTGGTGCTCTTCACCTTCCTAGTCCTCTACTCCGTCTTCACGCGCTACCTCTTCAACAATCCGCCGATCTGGGGCGAAGACGTTCCCAAGCTTCTTTTCGTTTGGCTGAGTTTCGTCGGTGGAGCGTTGGCCTACATGCTTGGCTACAACATTCGCATGATGACGCTTGTGGAGCGGTTCCCAAAACCGGTCGCCACCGCTGTCGAGCTGGTGATGCGGACCATCACCCTCGGCATGCTGGGCACCATCGTCTGGTATTCGCTCCCCATACTAGAGCTCGCATCCAACAAGACGGTACTTTCCACCGGCATTTCCGATGTCTGGACCTATCTGCCGCTGATGATTGGCGCGGTATTGATGGCCGGCAACGAGCTTGTGCGCATGGCACTCGCCGCGACCGGCCATACCGTCTCCGAGGACGACGACGCTTCCCTGCACACGGGAATGTGAGCTCTACCGTAGCCGCCCTTAGTTTATAACACAGCTGTAGAACCCCGGAATCCACGATGACGTTGCTGACCCTCATGATCCTGCTGCTTTTCGTGTTCGTGCTGCTGGGCATGGACATCGCCTTTTCGGTCGGCGCGGCGTCCCTCATATACATCCTGGCTACACAGCTCAGCGACAGGCCGATCAACCCGGTGCTGTTCGCGCAGGAGCTCACGGCCGGCGTTGACAGCTTTGCGTTGCTGGCAATTCCGATGTTCATCTTCGCCGGTGAGCTGATGACCAAATCTGGCGTCACGCAACGCCTCATAGATCTCGCCTCCAGCCTTGTGGGTCACCGCCCCGGTGGCCTCGCCAATACCGCCATTACCGCCAACCTGTTCATGTCCGGTATTTCCGGTTCCGGCGTCGCCGACGCAGCCGCCACCGGCTCGGTGCTGGTGCCGGAAATGAAGAAGCGTGGTTATTCCTCGGCCTACGCCTCGGGCGTGATCGCCGCTGCCGCCTCTATGGGGCCGATCATTCCGCCCTCGATCATGTTCATCCTGCTGGGTTCGATAGTCAACATTTCGGTCGGGCAATTGTTCGTTGCCGGCATCGTGCCGGGTTTCATCATGTATTTCGCCATGCTGGGTACCAGCATGATCATGGCACGCAAGCTGAAGCTCCCGGTTGAAGCGCGCGTGAGCGGGCCTGAGCGGCGCCGCGCCATCCTCTCAGGCATCCTGCCGCTGGGTGCCCCGGTGATGATCGTGCTGAGCAAGATTTTCGGCATTGCAACCCCCACGGAATCGGCGGCTCTGGTGGTGCTCTACACGCTGGCCCTCGGCATATTCGCCTACCGCAGCATGTCATTTCAAGGTTTCATCGACTCCGCGACTGCCGCCGCGATGACCAGCGCGGTGGTGATGATCACGGTGGCTACCAGCCAGGTTTTCGGCTCGCTCGCGGTGTTGGCAGGGCTGGGCCAGGTACTGACCGAGTCGATGCTCGCGATTTCCCGCAACCCGTTGGTGCTGCTGCTGCTGATCAACATCATGCTGCTGATCCTTGGAACGATCATGGAGCCGCTGCCCCTCATGCTGATCCTCGCTCCGATCCTGTTCCCCTTGCTCACTGGCATGGGCGTCGACCCGATCCACTTCGGCGTGGTGTTTGTGCTCAACCTGGTCCTTGGCATGGTCACGCCACCGGTGGGGCTGACGCTGTTCGTCATGGCGCGTATCGGCAAGGTAGGCGTGATGGAGTTGTTCTGGGCTGCCTGGCCTTTTTTCCTCGTGCTGTTAGCCGTCCTGCTGCTGCTCACGTATGTACCTTGGCTGTCCATCGGACTTGTCCAGTGGACCATGCGTTGAGGCGTACCGCAACCTCCAAACAATTGGGCTCATTCATGGAAATAGACCCTCCCATCCATCGTCCATTCCAGGCATACCAGGCGTTCGTCCTTGCCTGCAAGCTGGAATGGACCCGCAATCTTTACCCCGAAGTGACCGCGCGTTACCGTGCCGCCGCCGCGGCAGCACTGGTGCCGCCGCAATCGGCCGCCGATGTAGATGCGCTCGTGGGTCACGACACGACGATGCGTTATTTCGGCTGGTTTGAGCGCCATCTCCAGCGCATGAAATATTCGGGCCGCCACGGCCTCGCGCACCACTATGCCGCGCAGCGCGACAAGCTTGCGCCCGTGCTGGAAACCGGCGGCCCGATCCTGGCACTTGACCCCGGCATGGCGCTGCCGGACTACTACACCGCCGTCGACATCCACCAGCATCCCGGTGGTGTTTATGGCGATGAAGTGGCCGGTATGGTGTACGAGCGTGGTGCACGCAGCACCACCCCGCTACTTGACAAGCATGGCGACCTGCACCATCGCTTTACCACCGCGGCCATGGCCAAGGTCGGCGGCGAGGTCCGGCGCATCGTCGACCTCGGTTGCGGTTTCGGCAAAAGCACGCAGCCGTTCTACTCCCGGCACAGTGATGTGCAGGTCGTCGGGGTCGATATCGCTGCACCGTGCCTGAAACTCGCTGCGTACACTGCGGGCGAGCGGCAGGCGGAAAACGTGCACTTCAAGCAGGCCGACGCGGCCGACACAAAACTGCCCGCCGCAACCGCCGACATGGTGACCAGCACCATGCTGCTGCACGAAATGCCCCCATCGCACGTCGAGAAGGTGCTGCACGAGGCCCATCGTCTCCTGGCCCCCGGTGGCTGGTCGATCCATCTCGACTTCCGCGCCGACGACGACCCCTGGGCCAAGTACATCCACTACGGCCACAGCAAACGCAACAACGAGCCGTTCATGCCTCCGCTGGACCGCATGAACCTGGAAGCCGCGCACCGGCGCGCCGGCTTCGACAAGGTGGAGATCCTTCCGTTCGAAGAAATGAGCGGTGCGCTGTCACCCGGGAACACGGCGTGGCGCTTTCCGTGGGTGATCATCGCCGCGCGTAAGGCCCCGTCAACGGAGTCACAAACATGAGCACAAATACACCCATCGATCCCTTCTATGTCCAGATGGACGATGAACTGGAGGAAATGCAGCCGCAGTTGAAGCGCGCGCTGGAATTTACCGACGAGGAGTTCGCCAGGCTTTCGCCAGAAGTGCGCAACCTGTTCGCGGCGCGGCGGCACCTTGGCCACTCCTGGCTCGACGATTACCAGGTGGTGGTGGAAATCACCGGCAATGGCGGCGGCTGCAAATGCGGCGTGGCAGCGGGTCAGAAGATCGTGCTGGACATGCGGCACAAGCTGATTCCAGCCTTGTCCGACGCGCCGTTTTGCGTCCACCTGCTGTCGCCCATTCTGTCGATCTTCTATATGACCTTCGACCGCGCAGCGGAAGGCCTCAACCCCATGACCTGTGTTTGGCGCTACCACGAATGCCCTCACACCGGCAGCGACGAGGGCCGCTCGAAAGCGCGCTGCCAGGTTTACCTGCGCCGCGCAGACACGCATGAACTGGTGACCGACAGGATCCTGCCAAAACCGGAGGCGCAATGAAACCCGAAGACATCGAACTGGTGGCCGAGGTGACTGGCGTCCACCACTGCGCCAATTTCATACGGCATGGCCAGACCTTCGTCTTTCGCGCCGATGGCGTGCTGGATGCGGGCGCCTCAACCGCGCCACTTTGCCTCGGCATCATCGCGAAGCTTCAGCCCGCCCTGCTGCTGGCGCAAGACCGTATGGCAGACGGGCTTCACCCGGTGAGCCCGCGCTTCAACACCTTCGACTGTTTCGACACCGGCATAGACCATGGTGGCACCGGCAAGGTGTTTGTACGCTTGCGTGCGCGCGACCGGATCAGCGGTGCCTTTATTGAGCCGGAGGTGAAAGACGCCGGGCCGAAGACAATGGCGTAAGCAGCTTCGCAACCCGTGTGGTAAAAAAATCAAACACGTCTGCCTACGGTCTCAGCATAGCCTGCCACGATCCAGATCAGGGCGTTTGGATGGTGTTCACCTTGCGCTGCGGCTGCCCACGCTGGGTTGAGCCGTGGCGGCTGTTAACGAGGTGGCTTTGATCTGGAAATTGGCTCGGCCGAGTTTTTTGACCATACGGGTCGTTCTCTAATATGAGATCAACCTGCGCCGGGTGATTTTTATAGTCACCTTCTGTCTAGGCCAGGCATGTTTTTGCGCCATTGGAGGACCCGCTTCTCGCTCAGTGGCGCGGCCTTGGGTGTGGGCATCACTTTGTGCGGCTTCGTCTTCGATTGCGCTAGGCCTTGTTCTACCGACTCACGAAGCGCTTTGCCGGGCTTGAACTTCAGGACTTGCCGCGCAGGGATCAGCACACTGTCGCCGTTTTTGGGATTGCGGCCCAAGCGCGGCGCATGTTGGGTCACTGTAAAGCTGCCGAACCCCCGGATGTCGATGCGA
>SXGQ01307532.1_pt1 | contig 13866 bp, 4 predicted proteins | sample 3178371 | NCBI WGS metagenome assembly SXGQ01 (sample SAMN11356859, study PRJNA531348) | freshwater metagenome | isolation source: freshwater sample F1-20 | place: China: Fuxian Lake, Yuxi | collected 2017-12-25
ACCCACCAGCAACTCACGCTGCCTCAGTCCAGCCTCCACTCCAACCTCGCTTGCTGCTCGCAGCAGCAGTTCTGCTGCCTGCTCGTCAGCACCCAAAGCCACTGCCTGCTGCCCCAGCGCCTCCAGCTCCTGACCAGCACCACGCTCCGCAACAGCCGCGGCGACCAGGACCGCATTCCCCGAATTCAATGAACTCAGCACACCCGCATGCACCCAGCCATCATTCGTTCCCAGCAGCAACTGACTCAGAATCTCCGCTGAAAGCTCACTCCTCAGCTGCCCCGCTGCCGTCGCCAGCTCCAGCCGCACCTTCAGACCGGCATCATCCGCAAGGCTCCTCAGCAGAGCCGCATGCGAATCCAGCAGCCCCGCCTCACCACCCAGTCGCACCGCCCACCGCCGCACACCCTCGTGCGGATCCAGCAGCCCGGCACGTACATCCTCAGCCTTCAGCTGACGCTGCTCGGCCAGCGTACACAAAGCGTGCAGCCGAGCCGTCGGGCGGCGGCCTGATGACAGCAGTTGCCGCAGCAGTGGCCATGAACCAGCAGCATTGCGCTGAACCAGCAGTCGCTGCGAAACATCCCGCACCCAGCCATTCGAACTCTCCAGGTGCCCGACAAGGTCCGCGTCGCTGATCCCCGGGTTCGATAACCCCAGACCAACGAGGGACGCAGGAGGTTTCACCTGAGCCCCTTTCGGCACCACCCGATAAATCCTTCCACGGTCGTCCCCCGCACGGAAGAATGGCCGCAGCTCGTCCTGCCCCTCCTGCGGCAGCCAATGCGGATGCTCAATCATGTACCGGTACATGTCCACCACCCACAACCCACCCTCAGGCCCGGTACGCACCATCACCGGTCGACACCAGCGGTCCTGCGACGCAAAGAAATCCGTCTTCGTATCCGCCTCACCCGGATCCCGCTCCAGCCGAAATGTGGCACCATCCTCAATCAGCCGATTGTGCTGCACCAGATTGCTGAAAGGTTCACACGTAAACGCATGCTGAAACTGTCCATCAAACAGCAGCTCGTCCAGATACACCATCCCCGAGCAGGCTGAAGTAAATCGCCCCGACTGCTCAAAACTGTGATACCGCTTCTCCGCCACTGCTGCCGGCCAGACACGAGGATTGGACTCGGTCAGCAGCTGCCTTGGATTGGGAGCAGCAAAGTTCGGATTGCGACGAATTGCCCCGTCCTCCAGCACATAATGCCACAGCGGAAAACTGTTCTGCTCACCAAACCAGTTGCCCCACGCATCCCGATTGCGTCCAAACTGCGATGGACCGCTCTGCGGCTCGATCTCACCCGTATCCGGCCGAAACCGAAAATCGCGACTGCCAATTTCCACAACCTTCCCAGTCCGCAGCGAGGCGATCCTGCTGTCAGCGCCATAGCCCGGATGATGACTGCCACTGGCACAATACACCCAGCCATCCAGCCCCCACCTCAGACCATTCACCCGCAGCTGCTGATTGCCCTCAAGGAATCCCAGAAACAGCGTCTGACGAATATCAGCCACGCCGTCGCCGTCCGTGTCAGCCGCGTAGAAGATCTCCGGCGCTGCCGTTACCAGCACCCCCTGTCCCCACGCCAGCACACCATTCGGAAAGGCCACATTCTCAAGAAATACCTTTCCGGTATCATACTGGCCGTCACCGTCCGTATCCCGCAGCACTCGAATCCGTCCTCCCGCCTGACCATTCCCGTCCATGCCCGACGGATAGTCAGCCATCTCAGCCACCCACAGGCGACCATCCAGCCCCCAGTCAATCGCCACCGGATCGACCACCAGCGGCTCTGCCGCCACCAGCTGCACTTCATAACCCTCGCGCACCTGGATCATCGACAACGACTGCTGCGGACTCACCGGCTCAGAATCCGGTCGCGGCACCCGCTCAGTAATCTGCTCACCATGCTCAGCCTGCGCAGCCTGATAATGCGTCCGCACCTCCGCACCAGTCAGCACCCGATCGTACATGGCAAATTCATCCAGACGCCCCTCAAGGCCATACAAACCATCACTGCGGCCACCCAAAAACAACTCATCGCCGTCCCCAAATGTTGCCGCCAGTTCCCCGTCAATCTCAGGGGCCTCAGCGCCATCCAGCCAGACCGTCACGCGATCGCCCCGACGAGCAAACACGACGTGATGCCACGTTCGCGGAGACAGCACCGTACGACCAGCCAGCAATCCGTTCGCCGCATTTCCGTTAAACAAAATCAGCCGGCCATCATGCCCCGCTCCCTGATAATTGCCCCCGATCCCCAAATGATCGCCAGCCGCCTCAGCATCACCCGCCGGCCCCCGTGAAAAGAAATACCCCGTGACCACCCGATCACTGTTCGGATAACCATTCCACACCCAGCACTCCACCGAATAATCGGCCGGCAGCCCCTGTCGAGCAGCACGCACCCGACCTCCGGCAAACTGCACGGCCCGATTGCCTCGACCCTCCGACTGCAACCCGGCACCACGCGGCCCCGGCAGGTAAAACGCCACTCCCGGTTCATAAACCGCCACACGGCCAGGCCCGGCTGGCACCGACGCATCCCCCACACTCCGAACAGACAGGGCATCTGACACCCTCCAGCCGTCCGCCGGCTGCTCAGACATGGGCACCCCCGCCAGGTCACCCAGCCGCCAGTAAGCCCACGGCTGTGAATAACGTACCGCCTCCGAATACCGATGCGATCCATCAGTGAATGGCTTCGCGGCAGCCCCGGAAACCTGCTCCAGCAGTCGAGTCAGTACGGACACAATCCGCGGCTCCGCCTGCACTTCCAGCCCAGCCGTCCGAGCCGCCCACGTTGTGTATCCACCCAATGCATGCTGCTCCGGTGGCGGTATATAACCCTCAGCTCCGTTCGCCAACTCAATGTTCATCGTCGTTGCCAAAGGACTGGCCTGCTTCAGCTTCAGACCAGTAATACCAAAGACTTCATTCGGCAACGCCGTGATTCCCAGATCTCCGATGCGGATGGCCTGAAGTTTCAGCTCCCGCTGCGATTCCTCATGCAAATGCAACTGCTCAAACGAATACACTTCTGACCAGCCCCGAGGCAACCGGTCGCCAACCTCCGCAGACAATCTTCGCGCCCACTCCAGACGAGCCTCATCGGGCACGCGTCGCTGCAGCAACAGACGCTCCTCCGCCATCGCCAGACTGACATCACCTCGCCATGCAACCGCCCGCCACGCCTCAGCCGCACGACCGGCCACCTCATCCACATACCGATCCAGATCCGCCTTGCCCGCGGCACGACTGTAATCCGGCCACATGCTGTCGCCACTGGTCCCCTGCGACATCAGCCCCACAAAGGTTCTCGACTGATCCGCAGCCTCAATCAACTGCGCAAACCGCTGCCCGAACCGGCCACAGAAGTCGCCCGAGATCAGCGGTGATCCATAGTAGTGCATCGCATAATTCGCCAGCACCGCCAGCGGTCGACCGTCCTTTGACCGCACGCCCAGCACCGTCAGATCCGTATCCGCCGGTCCCGCTGGTCCCACATGATTTGGACTCAGATGCCCGGGATGCATGTGCGCCCGCACATTGTGCACCCCGAACGGATCCGTCATGACCATTCGATCGGCTCGAAAAATCCAGCGGCGACAGTGATTGTGCACGTCATCCGTCACCACCGACCAACCCACCTCCGCCGGTTCCAGCCGCTCATTCGCCTGCACAATGCTCCGCACGATCTGACCAGGCAGAAACTGGGCATAGGCCGGATCCACACGACTGCCCAGACACGGCATGGCAGACGGAGCCGAATGCGTATGAGTCGCAGAGATCAGCATCCGCTCCTCTGGAATACCCGTCAGCTGCGATGCCTGCTGCTTCACGTCATCCAACATCTCTCGTGGCAGCATCAGACTGTCAACCACCACGATCGCCAGACGCACCGAACCGTCGTCCAATACCAGCGCCCGACTCATCAGCACGTCCGCTGCTCGCTCCGCTGCCCGCTCCTCCACCATCCCGTTGACAATCACAGGGAATGACACTGGAGTCACATCGAGCTGAGCCGCACCGGCACGCAGCTCCGCGGCCTCGCACGACAGGGAATAACCCGCATTCCACAGCAAGCACAGGCAAATCAGCCGCAAACAGAAACCCATCACATCGCTCCAGCCGGAAAACCAGGCCGCTCAGACTCCACGAAGCGACAGCATACCACATCCTTCCCCAAAACCAATTTCAGGTTCCGCAGCGACCACCGACCAGCGACATTGGCTGAACAGGCCGGCAATTGCTAACCTTTTCTGACGACCCGGTTCTACAGCGTTTTGGCCCGCATATCGCGAAACAGGCACCTTGCATGCACCGACTGACAACACTCACCGCCCTTATCCTTTTGTCACTGTCCTTCAGCAGCGCTTCCGCCCCTGCCACCGACTGGCAGATACCGCTTGCCGGCAACAGCTTCCGCACCGCCCCGGAAATCGGCGGACGCGGACTGCGTCGCAACGCCGCGCTGGAATGGAACGACACTCAGGACGTCTGGTCCGTCTACTTTCATCTGAATCAGCCCGCAGCACTGACACTCAGCCTCGATGCCAGCACGCAGGCCGCTGCAGAACTGCTCGTTCGCAGTGGCAAAACAAGTTTTAGCGTGGCCTTGCCCGCAGCCAGCACCGCCGCCCTCCCAATCGGCAACCTGCAGGTCCGACAACCGGGCTACGTCAGAATCGATCTGCAGGGAGTCTCACGCAGCGGCGACTCCTTCGGCACCCTCAAAAACCTCATCGTGCAGTCCGCTGATGCCAATCTGCAGCTGGATTTTGTTCGCGACAATCAGGGCAACATGTTCTACTGGGGACGCCGCGGACCCTCGGTACACCTCGGATACACGGTCCCGCGCAACACGGACATCGAATACGCATACACCGAAGTGACCGTTCCTGAAGGACAGGACACCATCGGGTCCTACTTCATGGCCAATGGCTTCAGTGAAGGTTACTTCGGTATGCAGGTGAACAGCGCCACGGAGCGCCGCATCCTGTTTTCTGTGTGGAGCCCTTTTCAGACAGATGACCCGAAGTCAATTCCCCCGGAGCAACGGATCATCACTCTTGCCAGTGGCAAGGACGTACGCATCGGTGAATTCGGCAACGAAGGCTCAGGCGGTCAAAGCTACCTCGTCTATCCGTGGAAAGCCGGCACCATCTGTCGCTTCCTCACTCGAGTCCAGCCGGATGCCGCAACCAAAACTACGGTCTACACCTGCTGGTTCAGCGACACAACCGACGCATCATGGAAACTGATTGCCAGCTTTCGCCGACCTCAGACCACCACTTCGCTCAAAGGCTTCCACTCGTTCCTGGAAAACTTCGATCCCACCACCGGCCATATCACCCGCAGAGTCAATTACGGCAACGTCCACGTGCGTGATACAGCCGGCAACTGGCACTCAGTGAACAAAGCACGTCTGACCGTGGACGCCACCGGTGACCAGCGTCATCGGCTGGACTTTACCGGCGGTGTCGACGGGCCGCACTTCTATCTGCAAAACTGTGGCTTCTTCAGCAGCTCGGCGAAAGCCGGAGACCGCTTTGAAATTGTGGTCACCCCCGGCCAGCCGCCCACGCTGCCCGCAGGCCTGTGACGCCCCAGTCCGCATAACCCGCAGGATCCGCACAGCTCACCAGGAACCCGCAATCATCCAGCCAAACTCCCACTTGCCAGCCCCCCGATTCGAATGACACACTGCAGGGTGATTGCTTCGAGTCGTCGGTGATCAGGGACGTGGGGTGGCACAATGAGTTCTCTTGCCCAACCGAATTCGGATCGGTCCTGCACCCTCCCTGCAGCGCAGTCACAGTCCGTCCCGCAGCCGCCCACTGACTGCGAAGACTCGGCTCCCCTTGAATTTCTGCAGCAGCTGCTGTCAGATCAAATGCTCCGCTGGACCACCTCGGAACCGTTGACGACCGAACAGTATCTGCAGCAGCTCATCAGTCCGGACACGCATATTCCATGGACTCTGGAACTGGCCGCCGGTGAATATCGCGCCAGTCGAGTGGCCGGCAGGCCGGTCAGCGTTGCCTCACTTTGTCAGCGCTTTCCACAGATTGTGCCCCGGCTCGCCGCAAGGCTGTACTCCGATCCTCTGCCTCCGGCAGAAGCCCGCTTTGTCTGCCGTTCGTTCCGCAGCGAAGATTCGCTCGGAACAGTCTGGGGAGGCACGGACCGTCTGACTTCAGCATCCGTCTGGATTCGTTACGCCGTCACCCATTCCGCTGCAGATACCGCTCAGCTGCTGCAGAAATATGAGACCCTCAAAGCTCATCCCCACAGCAGGATCGTCCCGATTGTGGATTGCTGCAGATTGCCCAACGGCACACTGCGACTTGTCACCTCCGAATGTCGGGGGATTCCACTGCATGAACAGCTGCAAAGTCGCCGCCCGGCCCCCCGCGACGCCGTCGGGATCCTGATCAAAATCGCCACCGCTCTCGAACACCTGCACTGCCTCGGACTGTCACATCTTGCACTCAGTCCGCAGTGCATCATCCTCGAACCGGATTCCGCCATTCCCCTGCTGAATTGCGCCCCGTTCCCGCCACACACAGACTACCTCAGTCCGGAACAGGCAGCCGATGAAGAACACCGAGCTGATTACCGCAGTGACCTGTTCTCATTCGCTGTCATCTGCTACGAACTGCTGACAGGTGTCCGCCCATTTCGGGGTCGAAATCCCGCGGAAATCCGACGGCAGATCGCGGCCGCCAAACACGTTCCCGTTCGACAGGTGCAGCCGGCAATCCCGATACTGTTCGAACAGATCTGCAGCAGCACTCTTCAGCGCAGCATGTCCGATCGCTGTCTCACTGCCGCCAGCATCGTCCAACTGATGCAGGGCTGGCTGAAGGATACATCGCCGCGGAATTCCGCTGCACTCGCACTGCAAGTTCCCACCAGCCTCAGGCCTTTCGATGCCTCCGGTGCTGACAGTTTCCCCGAACTGCTGCCCGGCCCCCGCAATCAAAAGGGGCTTCCCGTCAGTATCGCTCACTGGAAGTCACAGATCGAACTGCGGGCACCAGAACCGGGATTCCGAGTCGCTCTTTTCAGCGGACCAGCCGGAACCGGGAAAACCTCTTTCGTATCAGCCGGATTGCTCCCACGGCTGTCAGCCGAAATCATCACAATCCACGCTGATGCCGCGCACGAACTGATCGAGCTGCGACTTTTGACGGCCCTCCAGGAACAGCACCTCATACCCCGCCAGGATCCCGCCGGCGTTCAGGCTCCCGCAAGCCATCAGCTCACTCACGCCCTGAAGACCATCCGCCGTGCTCATGGACCGGCCGTTCTGCTGGTGATTGATCACTTTGAACACTGGCTGCTGCAGCAGTCGGGCATCGCTGACACACCCCTCGCCCAGGCCCTGCAACAATGCGATGGTCGCCGACTGCAGGCCCTGCTGGTCACCGACAATAAAGCAATGCTGTCCGCATCAAGGCTGATGGCAGCACTTGACATTCCGCTCGTCCAAAACCAATCCCATCAGGCGTTCGACCTGCTGACGTGTGAGCAGGCCGAGCGAATGCTGACTGTATTCGGCAGAACGTCTGCAAAACTCGCAGACCAGGGACAACTGTCCGCAGACCAGCAGCAGTTTCTGCAGCAAGCGATTCAGCGGCTGCAGCAACAGTCCACAGTGCCGCAGTGGCAACTGGCCCTGTTCATGGAGCAAAGTCGCCATCTTGACTGGCAGCCAGCCGCACTGCAGGCACCCGGCCGTGATCTCAGCCCCCTGGAATTCCTGCTCGATCAAACATTTGCGCAGATCCAGCAGCAATTCCCCGACCCACACACACAGTCTGCCGCTCTGCGCCTGCTCGAAGCACTGCTGCCGGAAGATCAGTCGTCCACGATACGCCCCCAGCGCAGCCAGACAGACCTGATACAGTATGCGGGGACCGACGTACCGGTCGCCACCGTCAATCTGCTGCTGCAGATTCTCAGTTCCCACGCCTGCCTCCTGCAGTCCTTCCCAGGCTTCCCTCCCCGTCCGCTGCCGCAGCAGACAGAACCCGCCCCGGTCCACACGATCGCCGAGGAACCAGCCTCTCAGACTGCCGACACCCACTGCGAAAATCAGCCTGCCGCCCAAAGTCTCTCAGACGCTGAACTCACAGCCACGGAAGCTGCTCCGGATCCCGAATCCAGTCTCGAGGCCATGCCCGAGCCCGAATCGGTGACGATTCCCGATGTTTCATGGCAGCTCAGCCACGTCTTTCTGATCACACCGCTGCAGCAATGGTTGACCCGCAGAAAACGCGCCAGCCGCGCCGGACGTGCCGAGTTGCTGCTTGCTGAAAGCCTGCGACGCTGGAGTCCGGGGAAACACAAACGGCATCTGCCCTCACTCAGCCACTGGCTGCAGATTGTCGCATTTACAGACCGCCGACGCTGGAACGAAGCTCAGAGCCTGCTGCTGCGCAGGGCCGAAGTCCTGCACATACGACGCCTTACAATGCTGCTCGTCGTGGCACTCGTCGTTCTGATCGCCGCCACACAGGGCCTGCGTCGATATCGGGCTGCTGAACTGGCCCGCGGCATCGTCACTGCTGCCCCCGATCAACTGCCGGTCCTCCTCGGCAAAGCCGATCGCGTCGGAGAACTCATCGATCAGTACCTGCAACCAAAAATCATCGATCCCGCCTCCGCCAATGCGGAACCGGCCGGCAAACGTGCCGATCTGGCAGCTCGACTGACCTTGCTGCCTCGGCATCCGGCGCACGCCGAAGCCCTCGCTCGCTCGTTCCTGTCCGTTGATATCAGCACCGCGGCCGTAATCCGCGATCGCCTTCTCAAATCCGCCCCCGCAGCCACCAAACTCTGGCAGGACACCCTGCTGGATTCCGAAAAATCCGATAAACGACGCTTTCGAGCTGCCGTCGGGCTGGCCGGGCTGCCCGCACCTCCCGCGGCTGAGATCTGGACACCAGCGACACTCAATTTCGTCGCCTTGCAGCTCACATCCACCTTCGCCGAGCATCAGCCGCTGTTGCGAAATCTTCTCAAACCCATCGCACCGAGGCTGCTGCCAGACCTGCAGCAGCTTTGCATCGCACCGTCCGCCACCACCCTGCAGAAAACCAGCGCTGCGGCGGCCATCGCCCAGTACGCACCCGATTCACCGGAACTGCTCACCGACCTGCTGCTCCAGGCCAGCCCCGCTCAGGCCGAACTCCTGATCCCACCGTTTGCTGCACTCAAACACCAGCCCTCAATTGCACGCCTGCAAAATCCCGCGGCGGTTGCACTGAAGGCTGCCGCTTCACCAACAGTCGAAGTCTCATCAGAACAGTTGCACGCCAACGCCGCACTCACACTGGCAGCCACAGATCATCACGCTGAAGCGGGCGCGCCTCTCAGAATCAGCAGACAGGCCGAAACCGTCAGCCAGTTCGCAATCCGCGCAAACCAATGGAACCTCACTCCGGGCGACCTCGTACTGGGCTTCGAATTCAACGAAAGACTTCGCACGCAGCCCGGTGCAAATCAGCCCGCCAACCTCACAGACCACGCAACATGCAGCTTCCTGCTGGCTCTCAGCCACTGGACCTTCAACCGGATGCCCGCAACTGTGAAAGAAACTCTCCCCGCATACCTCAAAAATCTCTACGAAAACGATCCCAGTGCAGCCGTCCACAGCCTCAGCGGCTGGCTCCTGCAGCATTGGGGGTTCCACAAACTGCGAATGACCGCAGATGCCGTCGATGTCCCCTATGACCCGCGCAGCGATCGTCAGTGGTTTCGCCTGAACATTCCCGTGCCCGGCAGCACCATGAGCTCCGGCGAAAAAAACCGCAGCCCGTTCATCAGCCTGACATTCATCGTCATTCCACCCGGCAGCTACACCATCGGATCACCCCCGCGGACCGTCACAATCACCGCACCATTTGCCATCTGCGACCGCGAACTTCCTGAATCCATACGCCGATTCTGGCAACAGCAAAGCACCAGGGCCGACGCTCCCGGCACAGCCAGTTCTCAGACGGCTGCCAGCACCACCGACGATCCCGCTGCCAGCCATCTCAACTGGAACGACGCCACACAAATCTGCCGCTGGCTCACCAGACAATACCGCGGCAACGACGAATCCTGGCAGTGCTTCACCAACCCCCCCGACTCAAACATCCGACTCGACAGGCTGGGATTCCGCCTGCCCACAGGTGATGAATGGGAAGTCGCCGCCAGCGGCAACGGCGCTGCGAAATTTGCCTGTGGTAACGATCCGCTGCTGCTGCCATTCTTCAGCTGGACGTCAGCCAACGCCAGCACACCACAGACACCCGCCAGCAAACCGCCAACACTCAACGGCCTGTTTGACTGCCACGGAAACGTATCCGAATGGACTGTTGATGCTCCACTGCCGGGATCCCGTTTACATCGCGGCAGCAGCTGGCTGTCCACCACCGAACAGTCACTGCTGACCACCACCTTCACCAGCCCCGAAACGACCGCAGTCGAGCACATCGGCCTGCGGATTGCCTGCACACTTCCCGAGACACGACGACGCAACACAGTCGAAAAATAGCTTCACGCACCGAGCTATTGCGGGGCACGCCGATCGTAACGCGCCTGAGACACCCCGTGAGCTTCCCGGATCAGATCCTGCAGCCGAGCCACGTTCTCGCCCGCTGGATTCAAGATGCACAGAAAACTCTGCTTCCAGTAATCCGGATGCGGCAGAAACTGATTCAGCGCAGTGTAATCCAGTACGTCCGGGTCAATTGCCGCATCGGGAAACAACCCGCGGAACGTCCCCGGACTCACTCCCAGATTCACACGAAACACCCCCTCACGACTCAGATTCGAACGATTGTCATACTCACTGTCCGAATTGGCCATCGTCAGAAATGGCATGCGATGATCGTCACCATAGAAATAGAACCGATAGCCATAAGCCTCGGAAGACTGCACGTTCGGCAACGACTCGACAAAGGCTTCCACCTGCTGCTGATCCATAATCACGCTCGCACACGTGCATTACACCCCACCACAATCCACCCACAACGCGGGGCAAAGAATAACCTCTCGAACAACCACTCTGCAAACACCACGCCCCGGCATTCTCATCCACCACGAATACCCATCCTTCAACCCTCGCTGACTTATCACCCGACAAAGCACCAATTCAAGCCCACGCTGTGGCACACAAAATCCTCCCCTCGCCCCCACCGGGGGAGAGAGGTCGGGGGTGAGGGGGCAAGTCACCCTGCAAACCTGCACCGGATTCGAGGCAAGTAACCGCATCAATGGGAGGGCGAGGCTCCTGCCGAGCACCCTCAGAGCGCAGACGACCGGCGGCTCAGCAGGAGCTTCGCCCTCCCGACGTGTGCCTTCACAACTACAAAAAACACAAAATTCTCCCCTCGCCCCCACCGGGGAGAGGGGTCGGGGGTGAGGGGGCACAACACCCTCTAACACCACAACCCATAACAGCAAACAGTCACACCAAAGCCCCCGAGCCAATCCCCGTACTCGACCTCAACCACAACGCAGCAACCTGCGTTTCTTCGCGGCTTTGCGTGAGCCAAACAGCCTGCCCATCGCACTCCCGCGCAATTCGCTACCCAGCATCGCGTTGACTTCACCCATTCCCTGACAACTGACAACTGACAACTGACAACTGAAAACTGAAAACTAGAAACGAATCGCCACCCCGGCCGCAGCAGCCGCCTCCGCTTCACCCTCCCGCAGCAGCCAGTAACGATCCACACCCGCGATGCTCCAGCGCTGCTCCTCACCCCACGGCCACCGCACTCGAACATCCGACACCGTCTCACCTTCCCCCAATCCAATCAACACACGGGGATCACCACTCGACAGATAACTGCCACCGCCGCGAAGAAATCGAGTCACCGTGCGATCACCCAACTGCACTGTCACTGTCGCGCCCGCCAGCGGGCGATGCCCTCGCCCCTGCAGCTGCAGGCCCAGCCAATGCCGCTGCACTCCGCCTGCACTCGCACCAACCCCGCGATTCCGCAGTACCGCCACCGGACTGTTGCTGTGACTGATCACCAAATCCGGCCAGCCGTCGTTGTCCAGATCCCCCGTTGCCAACCCGCGTCCCAATGCCGTCTGCCGGAACCAACGCCCCCCGCGCTGAGTGTCATCCACAAACATCCGCCGACCATGCTTTTCCGTATTTCGCAACAACACCGGCTGCTGCCTGACATCCGCCCCCACCGGATGCCGCACCACATGCCCGTTTACAAATACCAGATCCTCCCAGCCGTCATTGTCATAATCAAAAAACGAAGTACCAAACCCCACGTTCCTGCCACCCAGACGACCAAGACCAGCCGCCTGCGACGCATACGCAAATCCACCCGCTCCGGCATTCCGATACAATGCCGGTAACTCACTTTCAAAATTCGTCACCCACAACGACGCCCGTCCGCTGCCATCATAATCCGTCGCATCCACTCCCATACTGCCATTGTACCGCCCACTGTCGTCCACCGACACGCCCAGTGCACGACCACACTCCCGCAACTGACCATTCCCCTCGTTCAAAAACAGCCAGTTCGGCGAAGCATCATTCGCCACATACACGTCCGGACGTCCGTCCGCATTCACATCCACAATCACCACACCCAGCGACTTGCCCTCCGTCGCCGGCTTCAACTCATCCCAGTGATCCCGATACACACCGCCCTCGAGGCTGTAGATTGACGAAGGTACAGCCCCGAAATTCTGCGGCGCACACACATCACGGCCCTCAGACTGCCCCCGCAGCGGACACACCGGATCGTTCTGAAATGACCAGTCCACATATCTGCACACAAACAGATCAGGCTTTCCACGCCCCCACAGATCACCCACACCCACGCTGGTGCTCCAGCGATCGTCCGTTAGTCCCGCCTCTCCAGTCACCTCATAAAATCGCCTGCCATCCTCGTTCTGATACATCACCAGACCACCATAACCGGATACCAGCAAATCCGGTCGGCCATCCTGATTCCAGTCCAGTACCACCGCACCATGCGAATAAAAACCCGCCTTGCTCAGACCCGACTCAATCGTCACATCACGAAATTTCATCTGCCCCAGATTGCGATACATTCGCCCCGGCAGACCTTCGATCCCATGAGCAGTCCGGCTGGTAAATTTGCCACCACCAGTCAGATAAATGTCCAGCAGTCCATCCCCGTCATAATCAATCAAAGCCACTCCGCCACCGAGCGATTCAAGGATCGTGTAGAAATCTGCTGCCTCGCCACTGCCATACGAAAAATCCACACCCGCTGACTTCGACACCTCCTCGAACAGTGGCTCCACAGACTGCCCATCAGCCGTGCCGGCCATCGCCCCGAAATCAGAACTGCCGGGTATCGGCATCGGCCCCCGCGACTGGCGGACCTGAAACCACACCGCCGCCGCCGTCAGCCCCACAGAGCACAGCCCCCAAATCACGACACCACGCAGACTCATCGCCCGCCCCCTGCACCAGCACCAACAGCTGCTCCACCAATTCCGCCCTGATCCATCGATTCCACCATCCGCCGATAGGTTTCAGCCTCGTCCGTCCGACCAGCCAGCTGTAAACACTGCGACAGTGACAACAGCACTTCACGGTGCGCCGGAGCCCTTCTTTCGGACTCCCGCAGCCACCGCTCCGCCTCCGAAAGTTTCCCGTCATCCAGTGCCAGACGACCACGCTCCAGCAGCACCAGCACATCCTCCCCACGACGCTGCAACAGCTCGTCCAGCACCCGCACCGCCCGCTCACTCTCACCCAGCTCACGAAAACACGCCGCCAGCCGCAGCAGCACATCCCGATTGTCCGGTTTGCGAGCCTGCAGGAATTCCAGATGCGTCTGCGCTTCCTC
>SXGQ01449346.1_pt1 | contig 13864 bp, 16 predicted proteins | sample 3178371 | NCBI WGS metagenome assembly SXGQ01 (sample SAMN11356859, study PRJNA531348) | freshwater metagenome | isolation source: freshwater sample F1-20 | place: China: Fuxian Lake, Yuxi | collected 2017-12-25
AGCCGTCGCGACGTGCGCTGCTCGGGATCCTTTAGCGCATCAATCACCGACTGCAGCTGGTCCACGCCTTTTCTAAGGCTGTCATATTTGTTGTCATTAGAGCCTTTGCAATCATAATCTCCCCCAAAATTCCGCCACTGGAATCCGTAAATGGGTCCCAAGTCGCCCTCAACCCGATCAGTTAAACCGCGGCTGTCCAGAAATTCGCGCGACGCATTGCCGTCCCAGATGTGCACGCCCTGCGCCTGCAGCAGCGCGTTGTCCGTCTCGCCGCGAATGAACCACAGCAGCTCCTTTAGGCACGTCTTCCACGCCAAGCGCTTCGTTGTTAGGAATGGCACGCGGCGATCATTTAGCGAGAAGTGCATAGTCGCGCCAACTGCGACCAACGTCGTGCCATTGCGGCCCTCTTCTCGTGTGCCCTCTGAGAGAATATCGTCAATTAAATTCAGATACTGGTTTTCTTCGTGCCGCATGGGGAATTGATTCGGCATCGGCTCTCTGGTGGTCTGGCGGTACTTGTTGTACTCTGCGAGGTTTTTCAACATGGGTTTGAAAGTGTAGTGTATGAAGTGTGATTGCAATTGTGTAAATGATCATGATGGCAATGTTTTATATGGTTGTTACCATTTTCATTTTAATTTTCTCTCGTCATTGTAAATATAAAAAGGTTGTAATGGACGCCATTGAAATCACAGCCAAGGAAACCGCTTCCGCAGGCGGCGGCTTCTTTAAGCAAGTGTTCAAGCTGAACGAGGACGCGCAGGGCGAAGTCCTGAACATGATGCAGTACGTGGCCATCGGGTTTATCCCCGCCATCATCGTCATTTACGTCATTCGGTACTACGTGCCCGACCCCGATGACGACAAGGGCAGCTTGACCATTCTGGCCGAAATTTTCGCGCAGACGTTCGGCATGCTGCTCGGCATTTACTTCATCCACCGCATCATTGTTTACTTCCCCACGTATAGCGGCATCAAGTACGAGCGCTTCCACATCGTCAACATCCTCCTGGTGTTTATCATGGTCCTGTTCTCCATTAAGACGAAGCTGGGCGAGAAGGCGCAGATCCTGGTGGAGCGCGCGGTGGACATGTGGTCGGGGAACGGGTCCAATAAGGCCGGTCCCGCTCAGGGCCAGGGCCAGGGCCAGGTGCGCGTGACGCAGCCAATTACGGGCTCCATGGCGTCCGGCGTGCCCATGACGGCGCCACCCCCTCCCCCGCAGCTCACAAACAACCGGGCCCAAATGGGCATGGGCATGGGTGCTATGAGCGGCATGGTGAAGGACTTTAACGCCATGTACTCCGGCGGCGGGCCTCAACAGCAGCATCAGCAACAACAACCAATGATGGGTGGTGACTACGAGCCCATGGCCGCCAATGAAGCGGGCTGGGGCAACTCTAGCCTCTTTTAGACGGGAACCAAGGTACTAAGCGTAGCGCCAAGCATTGTGTCCCGTAAACCCTCCTTGGACCCCCTTGGACCCTCCTTGGACCCCCTACTCCTTGGACCCCCTCTTCCTTTTATAAATATTTTATGTACATTATGTACATCACTGTAAAATATTTATTATGCGCTTACAACTATGGAAGCAGTATTTAACTATTTAATTGCTCAATTAATAAACCCAGCGTCCGCCGATGCGCAAAATGCAGCGCGCATATTGAATACTCCTAACCCGAATGACATACCAGTCCTGATTAACATGCGTATGCAACACCAACCCGCATTTTTGAGTAGCATGGGATTGTTTGCTGCTTTTGAAGATACTGAAAGAGCATTTGCTTCAACTGTCAAAGGGTTGATTCCAAATTTATGGGTTGATTTTGTTACGCAAGTTCGTGGTTTTGTACAAAACCAGCAACATATTGAGCAACTGCAACAGCAGCAACAGCAACTGCAACAGCAGCAACTGCAAGTGCAAGTGCAAAGTCAACAACAACCATATACTATGTCATTGGCTTTGGCTATATTAAATTGTCATGGGGGAAGACCATGCAAACATAAACCACGTCCTCCGATTCATAGAAAACGTATAGATGTATTGACCTTAAATTACTTGGGCTCAATGTTTGGCTCCCTTGAAGAAACATCTAATAGGGTTGCTCAATCAATTTTCAAAGATGAATTATTCAACAAAGGATATCCGTTTATTGGGCAAGCTGAATATGATTCATTTCCTCCCATTTGGAAAGTTGTTGAAACTATTTCCAGAAATTTTAAAGAAAAGGTGAACCAATTAATTGCACCTACCGACTTTGCGAAAAAATGTACAACACATTCTCATTTATTTAAAAGAAACCAATGTAAATTTCATGAACAATGGAGAGCAATGAATGATGAATTGGTTTCATGCAAATTGTTGCCTCATGTAACAAAGAAACATGTGGGAATCTTCAAACAAGTTGAACTTGTATATGATATGCCAGTATCGCTTGAAAGATCATTCAAAATTGTAAAAAAAATTGATGAAAAAATTTACACGTTTGAATCTGATTCTAAATCAAAGGGACATTACATTAAAATTTTGAAGATTGATGTTACTATAGACGGTGACAATGTTACATTTCATATAAAACAAAATCAAAATCTAGAAAATGTTGATCATATTACAAAATCTGAAATAATAGACATGTTGATGACTCCAGAATGCAACTTGGCGACATTAGTTGATTTAACATGTAGTGGATGCATTGATATGTGTGATGAGGAATCACGCCTTTCTGAAATGCATAATAGAACACGAAGAAAAGATTTACCGGCAGAATATTCGGAACCAGGCGAAGGAGGTGGAAAAAAATCGCGTTCCAAAAAACGCGGTCGCAAGTCCGTGCATCGTCGCAAAAAATCCAGTCACAAGAAACGCAAGTGAAGCAATAATGTCAAAAAAATTGAGTAGGATTGAACCCCCATTTTTTTAGACGCAATCAACTCATGGCATCTAGTGCATTTGAAGTAGAAACAACCGGCATTTTGATCACCCCCGTTGCAAAGGTGATCAAATCAAAAAAATTGGGGTCGCCCGACTCCCGTCGCGACTACGACGAGCAGTGCGTGCGATTCATGCGCGGCCAGCCCATGTGTTGGGACGACGACAAGAATAATAATACCAAGGTGGGCGATGTATTCGGGTTTTACAAAGGCGGCGACTGCGTGGAATTCCATCGCGTGGAAGCCGTGTATGACCCGTCGCATCGCCTGCCGTCGTGGAGCAACAACGTGGGCCAACAAGGGCGCAACGTGCTCATGCTGTCGTGCACCATGTGCATTGTGCCGTGGTGCGACTGGGTCAAGTTCGGATGGCACGCCAGCGGCCCGCTCCTCGGAACCCAGCGCGTGGCCAACGATCAGTCACGCGTCCAAATGATTCAGTACATCAATGCCGCGTTCTGCAAAGGGACCGAAGTTTAAAGGAAGTTTACTGTTCTTAAATGTTTACTAACACTTTTTCATTTCAATTTAATGCAGAAGCATCTCAATCAGACGTCATCCCCAAAATGCATACGTTTGAAAAAAAATTGATCTAAACCAAATCCTGATTAACAATTATCAGTGCAAGACATAGGAAAGGAAATGAACCGTATTGAATTCACATCAAAATTTATTCTTTGTGTTCTTCTAACACAGCTGGGAAAAACATTCACCGCAATTTCAAAAATCATTGCTGAGATCCGTCAAGACGAGGAATCTGGAAGAAGCATCCACGTCATTTTCACAATGAACACATTGTTGAATAACAAACAATTTGCAAAAAGACTTGAAAAGATTGAACAAACTTATGGAAAAGGATCCATCTGCGTGTTCTCATCAAAATACGATGGGAAATACGCACATGTGAGAGATAGACTGCAGTTACAAGGCCTTTGTGCTGACGAATCAACATGCCCACGTGTGGTTGTCATGTGCAGCAACAAACGAAGATACGATGATGGAGTGAGGTTCATGAAAGTGATTGACACCAACAAAATCAACATTAGCAGAGCATTTGCTTATTACGACGAACTCCATGAATACATCACCGATTTGCTTCGTTCCCAAATAGAAGAAATTCATGCTCTTGAAATTGTCAAGGGAATCACTGCTCTGACAGCATCACCTGACCGAATTTTTGAAAAAGATGGAGATGGATTCTGGTCAAAAATAAGATTGATTCAATTGGATGAATTCTCTGATTCAAATTACGCTGGATACAAAGACATGGTGTTCAATTGCATTGATGACTTCTTTGCAAATCCATACATCCGTCCGCATCCAATGGATTTTGATGAATTGGATAGACAGACCATTGGATTTATTCAGCATGTTTTGACCAAACATCCCGAAATTTTGAATAACAACACTCGCTCATTCATTCCCGCGCATTTGCGCCGCAAGGGTCATGATTCTGTCAGGAATTTGGTATTTAGCATCAATCCCAAATCAGTAGTCATCGTGATAAATGGTTTTGAAAAAACTCTTCAATATAAAGATCCTTTGGGACACGCAAAAACAATAGCATTGACATCATGCGATGAAGAAGTGTGCGAGACAATATCTAGGATTGTGATTCAACAAAGCTTGATGCATCGCCCAATTGTAATCACCGGTTTACTGTGCGTTGGAATGGGTCAAACACTGACTCACCGTTCACTTGGTTCATTTACGTCGGCAATATTTGGACATTTGGATCTCACCAATGATGAAATATATCAGCTGTTTGGGAGGATAACTGGTAGAATCAAAGAATGGGGTGATAAATATGTACAAACGCAAGTGTATTGTCCCACCATCGCAATGAACCGTTGCATTGTGATGGAAGAATGTGCCAGAAACATGGCGTGCGAACACAATGGAGAAGTCGTTTCTCAAGCCGATTACCGAAAACCCATGAGCACAATGGGTGAAGTTGGACAATCTGCCATTGAAAACATCCGCATAGCAAAGAAGAAACAACCGATAATCAGGGCAAAGGCAGAAGACACTGACAAAAAACATCTAGTGTTTGATTCTCAAAATGACGGAATTGAATTTGCGAAAACAATTGGAGGCAAATTGAACAAAAGACCATCGGCCGATGCTCCCAAAGAATTGCAAACTGACGGCAACAATCCATCAAGCGATGAACTGTTCAAGCGCATGTGGGGCATCAACAAAGAAAAATGGATAAGAATGATTCCAACATGCGACAACAAATGGTGCGTGTATTGGAGACCATCATTGATGCCGAATGCAGATGATGAATGATGAACATGATGCAAAATGTCAATTAATGTCAAAATCCAAAATGTGTGCTTCATTTACTAACACTTTTTTCCATTCACTGCTTCACATGAAACCAGTGCGAGAAGAAGTGCATCACGGTGAGCGACACAACGAAGATTAGTAAGAACTGCACCGGCGCCTTCAATAAGTTTTTCCGGTGGCCCGTAATGGCGTGCGTTTCCTCTAAATACACTTCAAAACTGCTCACGGCCAAAAACACAATGGTAATAATCACCGCAGTGGTCAGCGACTTGTAAAACAGGGGGGTCATTGCAGATTAACGATATATATTACACCATCATTTTTAATATCGGCATACAGTATGATGCGTTGCAAATATGATTGTCAAGCATGAAAAAAAGGGCGGCATTGACGTCTATCATGTCAAGAAAAATATCACAGATGCCGGCATGGAGAAATACAAGCACCAGTTCGTGACTCCGGCTATCATTGATATCATCCTGAATCACGACGCGGACGTGTATACCGACGACGGCCGCCTCCTTCTCAAATTTAGGAAAGGCAAGCTGTCCAAGGACAAGATTGACACGTTTTACGAAAACATGATTGACTTTGCGCGCACCACGTCCACGAATCGCAAGCTCACGTCGGGGCTCAGGACCAAGACGCGTTCCAAAAAGGAGAAGGACCTCGCCGCAATGACCAACATCGTCGGCTACTTTGACTCGCTCGGCCCCAGCCAGAAGGCCATGCTGAAAAAGCACGGCATGAAGCTGAACCCCGCCGTGCGCGAAACGCGCTTCAACATGCTGTATCCCGACAAGTTTAAGAAATTGATCCCCCTCATCCGAGAGATTGACTCTTATTACGAGAAAATAGTGCCCGACCATTACAAGAAGCAGCACCGCAAGGCCAAGCAGACGCACTTCAAGATTGCCGACACCGCGTTCACCACGGTCACCACCAACGTGAATTACAAGACGGCAATTCACACGGACCGGGGCGACGATGCCGAGGGGTTTGGCAACTTGGTGGTCATTGAGCGCGGCAAGTACACCGGCGCCGAGACGTGCTTTCCGCAGTACGGAGTCGGCGTCAACGTGCGCACGGGCGACGTGCTGTTCATGGATGTGCACGAATGGCACGGGAACCTGCCCATCCATCTGGAAAACAAGGACGCCGTGCGGCTGTCCATCGTGTGCTACCTGCGCCACCGACTGTGGGAGAAAACACGCGGGAAAACGAAGAAGTTCATGAAACGGCACGTGGCCACTTATCGCAAGTTGCATGCTTTGACCGCCGACGCCAATAAACCCTCTGCTAATAAAGGCGGTAACAAAAATGATGGTGACAAAAATGATAGTGATGGAGGTGAGTTTCTATTTGGGAATAATGAAATTAATGAAGGCATGGCTTATTGAATTATTTATTGAATGTAAAAAAAAAGGATCACCCCCGATCCTGTTTTTTTTGTTTTTTTTTGGTTTAGAGGTTTGGTTTTTTTTTGGTTTAGAGGTTTGGTTTTTTTTTGGTTTTGTTTTGGTTTAGAGGTTTGTTTGGTTCAAGCCCATTCAATTTTGATCAAGCGTGCATTGCCCGAGTTCTTCAGCGATTTCAGTTCACGTCCGGGTGCTTTTGTGAGTTTCAAGGTTGCACCGTGTTCGCGTCGGATGTATTCATAGATTGCACCGCCGCGTTGAAGTTCTTGCATGATTTCCACCGTGACAATAATGCCCTTCCATGCCGATACTCCATCGTGGTTGGATGTGACGCATTTGGGGCGCTGCAGCGAGTCCTCCACTTGCGACGCGATGATGAGGTCGCACAGGTTCCTCTGCATCGTCTCAGCGTTATAAGAAGTTTCAACTGCCAACGGGATGCTGTATCCGCCGTTGCCGATGACGACTGAGCCGTCCTCTTGCTGCGTGTGGAACGTCTCCAGGCCGCTCGTGTGGGCAACGCGACCATGCATTTGTTGCTGCGGGCTGGGAGCACGAGTGCGCGTGTAGACGATCAAGTCACCGCGGTGGAACCCGTGCGACGCACTGAACTGGTTCGTATTGCACCGCCACACATTGATTTGCACACCATCCTCGTCATTTGATTCAAACCCGCAACCAGCGCCGCCGGGGATCATTGCAATCTGGTTGTCAATGGATTCGCGCACCTTTTCCGGAACGTCACGGTAGGTCACATTGAGGCGACCCGTGTTGCGGTTGACAAAGTACATGTAGTTCATGCAGTCACGAAGGCGCGTCGTGACCTGTTCGTGGATTTCGGCGGTTTGTTCGGCGCAGTTGCAGTTCTCAATGTCTCCGGATTGAAACGACGTCTGAATGGCGCGAATCGCAAGGTCGCGGTCATACTCGGGGGCATTGGGATCCATGGCGTCATCCTCGTCGGCATGGTTGTTGTGCCTGTGGCGAACAATGATCGGCGTGTTGTAGTACCACCCGTTGACGCACTGACTAGTTCCAGCAACCAAATTCTTGCCACTGCGGGGCATCACTTGCAGCTCATCGTCGCCTGCTTCCATCATGTCCACGTATCTGCGAATGTCGTCAAGTTGGATCTTGCGGCTGATGTACACCCGGATGTTCATGTTGTCGTGGTAGCCAAACATGCGGCCCAACAGCGCCTGCAACACCGTGTCGGTTTTGGAACCCTTGGATGTTTCAACGACGAACGAGATGTGGTCTTTGGGTACGCGCTTGCCCATGCGGCACATGCCGCGGATGAAGATCACGGTATTGCATTGGGGCGCGACGGCAAGTTCGTCCATGGACTGCATGCTGCCGGGCTGGTTGTATTTCGTGTTGGCGTCATACACGCGATGCGCCCAACCGAGTTCGCCGGCCACACGAATGCAGTCGGACATGTTGTCCGAGTCTTTGGAATCGCGCACGCGCACAATGGCGTATTTGGGGGCTTCCGTGACGGGGGCTTCTTGGATGGCCTGTGCCACCACCTGTGCCTGCGAGAGCCGTGGGTCAAACTGCACGATGGCGCCGGAATCCAAGAACTGGCGCGGGCCCTTGTATCCTTCGGCGGGCTCAAGGCGCACGATGCGCTTCTTTTGGCCGTAATGGTGATAGTTGCTGAGCTCGGAGAAGGGGGTGGCGGACACGGTCAGCACGTAGTTGTTGCGTTCGCCTTCCAGATTGGAAACGTCGGCATCGGCCGTGATGTGTTGGCTTTGCAAGTACTTGTGAGGGCGGTTCGTCTTGTCTTGTGCGCAGTGGGCCTCTTCCCAGATGAAGAGCGTGTCGCAGGCGATTTGGGGATGCGGGGCACTGTGCGTGAGATCCGCGCCGCACAACACCTCAATGCGTGACTCCAGGTGGGCAATGGTTTCTTCAACCATGTCCTCGTGGCGAACCTCGTTTTGCACATAGAGGCGGATGAACTCGGTTTTGGAGGCACGGAGTTGATCCGACAACTCCTTTTCCGCATTGCCGCAGATGATTTTCACGTACTTGATTCTTGGGTTGGTGCAGAGCACGTTGCACGCGACGTAGTAGAATGTTTGGGTCTTACCTGATTGAGGATGTGCGACGAGAACCGCCCAGTGGTACTCATCATCTTTGAAGGCAGCGATGATCTTGTTGGCGGCGGCGATCTGGTTCGGGTAAGCCATGACTTGTTGTTGGACTTGGACAGGGGCTTCTTCTTGGACTTGTTGGACTTGTTGGACTTCTTGGACAGGGACTTGTTGGACAGGGACTTCTTGGACAGGGACTTCTTGTTGGACAGGGGCCCGACGCTGAGCAGCTGGAATGTATTTGCCGTTTTTGTCGTACCGACCGGCATACTTACCAGTCATGACGTAAGGTTTTCTTTTGCGGCCAACAGCGGCACAAGCAACAGCAACAGCGGATGCATTGGAAGCAAACATATTGTTTGGAAGAATTCAACGACTTGTAGAAGGGAAACACTGATTTGGGAAATAAAAAAGTTGAAAGCTTTCAATTTTTTTTTCAACGTATGGAATCTGCGGTTGACGTCGGGTGAATTTTGGACCGCATTCATTGTTAGGATATCATATGATGCATATGATGCATATGATTCATATGATGATGATGATGTAATAAAAAAAACTATTTGCAATATTTTTTGCTCTTTTGTCGTCGTTTCTGTTGATTTCGTTGCTTTCGGCGTTTGCTTTGCCGTTTATATTTGCTTCCATGCCCTCCAATAGTTTAATTTGAAGAAGTATTGACAACTGTTTTTCATCATCTGGACTTAGTGTTTGTCCTTGTCCTTGTTTTTCTTTCATATACTTGTCCCATTCCAAAACAACCGGTTTGGTCACATATTCAACAATGAATCCAAGAAATTTAAGTTTACACAGGATTAAATTGAATTTTAATTCGAAATCTGCTTTTGTATCCTTTGTATCATACGATTGGACCTTATCAAATTCCTGTGAATTATTTTGTTTTAACTGTTTCAACGTAGTATTAGTCGAACACCCAGCCAATGGAGTAGGAAAAGGTTCAAATTGTGCAAATAATTTTATAAATTCATCTTGAACATCAGATGTTATCTCTACCTTCCCAACGGTACCATAATTTGAATGAGCCACAAGTGCAAGATGAGGTTCAGAACCTTCAAATTTGGGTCTAACACGTCCTTCTGGTAATGGAACAACATCGTAAAAAGCATTGAATCTTTGGCACATCGCTTCATTGAATGTTGAATTTGATTCGTTAGATGATGCTGCTGCTGCTTCTGATGATGAGGTATTACCCATGTTTATGTAATTTATGCAATGTATACAATGTAATATTATTTTTATTATTTTCATTTTTTTATTATTTTCATTTTTTTTATTCATGCATTTAAAAAAAAATTGAATCTGTTTTTGAAATGCTAATCCAATCCATGTCAGAGTTACTATCAGAACATCAGAATCAGAACAATGTTTGCCCACCTTCGTTCCAAAACCGAAGCCAATTACCGCGTCATCACACACACGATTGCCTCCGACATGCGCGACCGCGTGCGAACTCAGAAGCCCATCTTGTCCGGATTGGATCCCACCAATGCTGATACCGCCAACATCCTGGCCGAAATCCACATGCGCGAGTTCGGATGCGCAATCCAGACGTTGCAGCAAGTCAATCACATTGCCTCCAGGTACCACGAGCACGCGTTTGACAACACGGATGCCTACATTCAAGACCAATGCCAACAACAAGTGCAACCGCACGAAATGAATGCCGAACAGCGTCATGCGGCCCAACTGCTTGTCGGTGTGGGCAACAGTTACACGGAGATCAATGCCGCACTGCGCATGCTTGACGTGTCGTTGCAATCAGTGGTGGGGTGCGATTCAAAAGCGCGCCTCAAATTGTCGCAACAATTCAGTGCGGATGCATCCAATGCGGAAGACGCATTTGACCGCTTGCAACACATCGCCAAACAAGTGTGGAGCCTGGTCAACATGCTGGCATTGTCCAACCTGTTTCGGTTCGCTGATCCCAACCAGCCCATCTGCATTCCCAATCAGGAGGACGCCATCTTCATTCCCTACGTTCCGTCTTCAGTAAGTAACCCACTGCATATGACCACTGCACACTACATGTAAAAATGCACAAACACAAAACACAAAACACACAACACACAAAACACACAACACAAAAAACACACAACACAAAACACAAAAACACACAAAAAAATATTTTTTTTTACACATGTCATGACATTTTGACACCTAAATAATCAGAGTGAGGGGAATTAATCGCATTAAATAATTCTCTCGTGTTGTGCGTCTGTATTGGCGGCCACCGGTTTTGCTGTGCGACAACCACGTGTTCTGCGTCGGCTTTCACAACTAAAGCCACGTGCCCGTATTTGAGTTCGTCCGTGGGTGCAGGAACCCAGAACAGCATGGTGCCCGGGCGCAAATAATGCAGAGCATTCCTGACATACGGGTACACGCGCGTCTGCAACGCAACCGACTGCATTGGCTGCATTGGTTGCATTGATTGTGTTGCTTGCATTGGAACCAATGCATGAATGCGATGAAACATGTCGGTGGCATCCACCACTGACGGAAACGTCAAGCCGCGCGTTTGCATAAAGTACCGGCGCACGAATTCCACGCATTCAAACGGAATGCCAGCATTTGTTTTGTAGGTCCTTTCTCCGTGAGCCGTTTTCACATACAAATCCAACGGTCCTGCCATTTTATTTTATATGAGTTATGTATAAAATAATAAAAAAAAATAACAATGTCAGCGGCGGCATTTGAAATGCAGCCATTATCCGTATCCGATGATTTAGATGATTTAGATAAAGCAAAGAAAATTATTCAAAAATATGCTGATATGGGTGATCAAAATTTTATCATGTTGAATAAACTGGTAAAGGGCGAGATAAAAAAACCAGAATTGAGATTTGTTGAAGTTGTTAATAGACTGACACCCGATGAGAAAACATTAATGCTAAGAGTGGCACAACAATTGCAAGTGAGTCAAGATTATGATAATGAAAAAGACTATCCTTTTCTTGAAAGTGCGGTACTGGGCGGCAAGAAGCGATCCAAAAAGCGATCCAATATGCGTTCTAAGAAAAACAGGGGCAGGCGCACCACTTCCCACCGGCGGCGATCAAGGGCAAGACGGTGAGTTTGACCAGTTTGAAGCTGCCGTCCAGCATGACCAGCGCGGCTGCCTCCTCCGGACCGTCCAGCGTCAAAATCAGGATGCACTTCAGCACAAAGTGCAGAAACGTGATGACCGTGTTGCTGTTTAGCGCCACTGCAGAGCCAGCTGCCGCATTCTCGGAAAACAGCGTGATGCAGTCGTGAATCAGCGTCAGGAAGTGCGGCGCGTCGCTCATGTCAATCTTACCGTCGGCCATGATGTTGGCAAACGCGGTTTGCATGACGGAGCCAATGGTGCGCCGGCTGCTGTCTTGTCCCGCGTACGAATTCAGCTGCTCCAGCTCCTGCGGCGTCAGCTTCGCCTGCAACTCGGCATACACCTTGTTGATTTCGGCGCCGATTAGCGACGGGTTGTCCAGAATAACTTGCAGCTTCGTGCGCAGGGCGGGCACATTTAGAATCATGGCGAAAATCACGTCCTGCACCATGCCGATTAAGGGTTGTTGTTCAACAGCGATTGAACCTGGCACACTGGGCGCGCTGGTCGCACTTGGTTCAATTGGCGCCTCTTTAGGAGGCACAACCATGCTGTTGCGCACTACTGGTGCGGGAACGGAAATGCCAAGCACTGCATTGGCTTTCATGCCATTCGGTAGTTTATTCAAAGCATGACGAATCATGACGCCGCCACTGGGGGCAATGACACGTTCTCCTTGAATTGGTACAAAGTGCTGTTGTTGTTGCTGTTGCAAGTGTTGCAACTGTTGTAGTTGTTGTTGAGGTTGAGGTTCCATGGTGTTGTGCATAATGTTCAGATTGTTTTTTTTAAATTTTAATTTAAAAAAATCATAATAAACACACGCCGCAATATACTATTCACCAATATGGCTAACATTCCCATCGGCAGTTACCGAAAAAACGTGCCATTTGATGAACGCAAACTGAAAGCCATGATGATTTTGAAAGAGCATTCGGATCGCATTCCGGTTGTAGTGGAATGCAGCGAACAGTTGCAAAGCGTGCATCCGCTAAAGAAAAACAAATTCATTGTGCCGTTTGAATTGACTTTAGCGCAGTTCATGTTTGTCATTCGGAAACACATGAAACTAGAATCAACGCACGCCATTTACGTCTTCATAAATGATAAGCTGCATCCCACCACATCAATCATGGGCGACCTATACGCAAAGCAAAAGGATGAAGACGGCTTCATGTATTTGGCGGTGTTTCAGGAATCAACATTTGGCAAAACGGCTTAAAGCAACTGCACCATGTCTGCATAACTAGAAGCAACAACACACCCACCACCAATACAATCCAATGGCAACCACTTATCCCACAACCACGAGTGACCCGCGTCTTTCAAATCATGATTTTGATTACAATGTGATTGACGGCATCCATGCGGTCATCAAAGCAACCATGCAGAGAGAATCGTGCATGTGGACATACTTGCGCAACAATCCTCCTTCGGAAAAAACGGGCTACATGTTCTCGGATGATGAAATGTTCACTGCAGTCATGAATAACATGCAAGTGGGGCACTCTGGTGCTTCGTATGCATGGACCATGCGGAACCTGCAATACATTGCCAATCACGGTTTGGATTCATATATCACCGACTTTAAAATCAAACGACGCACTGTCATCGCATAATATGCAATGCGTCAATGATGTAAAAAAATAAATATATCAATGCAGTATATAATCATTGACATATTTTGCAATGGAATCCGAACCGGTTGCACAAGAGCCAGTTCAAAATTCAGAGCCAGTTCAAAATCCAGAGCCAGTTCAAAATCCAGAGCCAGTTCAAAATCCAGAGCCTGTTCAAAATCCAGAGCCTGTTCAAAATCCAGAGCCAGTTCAATATCCAGAGCCAGTTCAAAATTCAGAGCCAGTTCAAAATCCAGAGCCAGTTCAAACTCAAGTAGAAGAAGAGCCTGTTTCACAAGAGCCAGTTCAAAATTCAGAGCCAGTTCAAAATTCAGAGCCAGTTCAAAATCCAGAGCCAGTTCAAAATCAAGAGCCAGTTCAAAATCCAGAGCC
>SXGQ01122622.1_pt1 | contig 13860 bp, 29 predicted proteins | sample 3178371 | NCBI WGS metagenome assembly SXGQ01 (sample SAMN11356859, study PRJNA531348) | freshwater metagenome | isolation source: freshwater sample F1-20 | place: China: Fuxian Lake, Yuxi | collected 2017-12-25
ACATCTGCGTCATCCATTTTCTTAATCAACGCACGAAATCCAGCATCTGTGAACACATCACCTGTGACTACTGTATCAACTGCATACGCAGTCAATCCGGTAGAAGAGTCGATGTAGTAAGAGTTGCTGTTAACCCAAGCAGTACCAGTACAAGTTCCTGATACGGGGACAGTCAGGTCAAGTGTACCATTACCGAATGCAGTACCTGCTCGGAACAAATCGTTGTCAATCTGACGAGCAAGCGCATAACCAGCATCTTCTGTGTAGAACTGACGCAAAGATGCCAGAGCCTGGACGTTAACAATATCCTCAATCAAACGAGAATATTCAAAGTGACGGTTGATTGTCAGAGTGGTTTCAGACTCAAGGTTTGCTTGAATCGTTACCGCTGTTGCTTCTGCCTTGGCAAATGCAGAGCCACGAACCGGCTTGGGCAGATGGATAACATCACCCTTCTTGCCTTTGAAGTTCATCTTCTTGACAAGCGGAGCCATCTTAAGAGACTTCTGATAGGCGGCAATCACCTCATCAGACCAAATCTCTGGAATAAACTTATCTGCCGCTGTTTTATCTACTACTGCGTTCGCCGTAAAGAACGCGCCTGAAGTTTCGCCAGCCATGATATATAACCTCTATTTAGCGAACTCTACCCTCTGCATAAGCCTGCCTTATTTCAGGCTCCATAGCATGGTATCGTTCTGGATTGGTTTGCATGAGTTCAATAATGTCCCGCCTACGGTAAAAGACTTTGCCTTTCGGCTCAGAACTTCCCTTTGACGATCCAGTTGATGCCTTCTTCAAAGTTTCCTTTCGAGATGCCTTCTCTGCGTCTAGCAAACTTGCTGATGCGCTCTTAGTTGATTTCCACTGGGAGAACAACTCATCTGCTGCATCTGCGTCAAATTGACTATCTGCTCGTGAATACAACTCTTTTCGCCATTTACTTGCCTGAACCCATTCTACAAATGCAGGATCACCAGCAATGTCGGCTGCATCGGGATGCTTTGACATCAACACACTCTTTGCCTGTTCACTCCGTATTCTAGCATTTAACTCTTGAACCTGCTTGATTGCAGGGTGAGAAGAAATACGCTTGTCTACGGCCTTATCAGGGTCAGAAAAAAAGTCAACTTCCTCTGCGGGTTCAGCCTTTTTTTCGTTTGATCGCGAGAGAATGAATTGGTCTACGACCTTACGCAGTTCGCCTACCTCCGACCCTTGCTGACCAAGGCGCGACTCAGCCTCTTGGTGCATCTTTACCAGGTCTTGAATAGACTTGTTGCGGTACTTTTCAGGTACTTCCGGTTGTCTTTCTTCCTCTACCTGAGCCTCTTGGTCGGTAGATTCTTCAAGGACGGAAAAATCATCTTCATTTTGTTCTACGCTATCAATTAGTTCTGCCATCATTAAGCCTCATAAGACCAATCTAGCTACCCGCGTCACTGTTTCGCAGCAGTGACAACGGACTAATCTTGGTTTGCCTTAAGTTCTTTTGCGATCTGCTTGTCTCTTGAGTTCAACCACTTCATCGTAGCACCTGGGAAGTGACCAGATGTCGGGTCTAAATACACTCGTGGGGCAGAGATCATACGGCTACCAATCTCATTGCAGTGAGGGCAATAATGCTCTGAATCATCTCTGACAAAGCACTCAAATACATGAGCATTTTTACATTGATAATCAAAGACTCTCATTGTTTATCTCTTTTCTGCTATGGTCTATGGTAGATTCAAGATTGAGGATAAAAGACAGGGTGTTTAACTGCCCTTTGCGAAAGAACAGGTCATCCACATCCTTTGTTGCCTCAACAGAATTTATGTTTCGAGCATTCTCTTTAAGCTCGCCTATTAAAAACTTCCAGCCATCGGATGCAAACATCTCATCCATAGCGTCAAAATATTCTTGATCCGTGATCACTTAGAATTCCTTTTGAGAATTTCGCGCTTTTCTTCTTGTGCTTTTTCTAGTTTGGAAATGCGCTCTTCTAAGTTCTTCATTATGCCATTTATCTGTGCTACTACTTCCCTTAAATCCTGTGGTGTTATCACATTAACTCCTTGGCTATAGCAAGATTTATCTTCTTCTCATTCATTACCCTGTCTGCAACCTTCAAGCGTCTTTCAAATTCCTTGTCATCTTCAGACCCAACAGCCAAGTTGCTTGTAATAGCTTTGATTTGGGCTGTCTCAAGCTCTACTGGAATTGCCTTTACTTCAGCCATCATCTTGATAGCGCGGGCCTCTGACTCTTTAGCTTGGCCGTTAAGGGCGTTTGTCTGAGACTGCTGGAAGTCCATCTGAAGTTTCATTGCAGCTTCTTGTTGAGCCTGCTGCGCCTGCTGCTGTTCTGGGCTAACCTGACCAGCCTCTTTAAGCATCTTAATCAACTCCTCCCTATTAGATAGGTTCATGCTATCAATGGCTGCTTCAATCAGAGACATATAAGCAGGAGATGTCTGAGGCATAGTCTGAAGCAGTTGAACAAGCTGAGTAACCTCGTACTCTCTGGCAATGATACCGAGAGACGAAGTAATGTTGAACTTGTAATCTGCCACTGGGTAAATCTCTGGCTCAAACTGCATATAACGCCATGAGATTTTCTCGATCATTGGGATCAAAAATGAATCTTGGAAGTTGATGAGTGTGCGCTTATGCCGCTTGATAATTGCGCCAAGAGACATGGAAATGCCAGCGGCAGTAGATTCACCATTAATAGAGCCTGGAATACCAGCAGAATCAATAGCGCCAGTGGCTGTCTGAACCATTCTCTGAAGCTCGCCAGCTTGGGCAAATGTAATCTGAGAAACTTGACCAAAATTAAACGGCTGAAGAATCTCCGCTGGGTTGCCATTGGTCATAATAATCTTGCCTGGGCGCACCTCTGGCCGTGCTCCTCTAGGCATTCTAGATGCGTCCATTGCAATCATGGGATGAATCGTAAGACCAAGAGCGTCTATACGCGCTCTAAGCTCTGCATCTAGAGCTTTTTGAGAGTTATAACCCTTTTCGCATACACCTCGACCCCAGAACCTTCCTGGGACTATATCCCAAGGGAAGGCAATAACAGGTCTATCATTCATCATGTAAGGGTTTTTTTCTGCCTTAACAACTATCTCGCCATTAATAATAACGATTATTGCCTCAACATAGTATGAGTCATCGTCATCATCAGCTTCGTAGTCTTGGTAGTTCTCAAGCAATTCTCTTGGAACCAAGCCAAAGTATTTGGTTCTTCGCACTTTGTCGTCAGGCTGGTCTATCAGCTCATGGTCGACATCCAAACTCATGTCTGGGTATGCGATATTGAAAGGAACATCTCGGTATACGCCTGACTCTTGAAGTAATTCAATCTCGTGGGGTGAACAAAACTCGTCAATAATAACCCCAATAGAGTCATCAATAGAGGTGCAAATAGGGTCAACAAGAAAATTCTGAGGAAGGATTGGCCTGAGTTTGCAAACAGTCCTGTCTGCAATAGTAACACCAACGGCTTGAAGCTGCCCGCCCATCATATCCTGCCTTGCAGGCTTCATTTCCTTTTCTTGCTCGATCACTATCTCTGCAATACCAGTGCCGTAGACTGCCGCATTAATCAAGCACTCAGCTACAGCCTTGCGAACCTTGTTTCTTTGGAGGTCTCTATATAACTGGTCTCTTAGATACTCAATATCAGAGGAATCTGTGTCTTGAAGGTCATCTCTTATGTCAAAGAAACGCCCTCTACCAAATGTTGCCTCTTCTATTTCCGCTACAGATGACTCGACTGCCTGCTGAAGGGCTGGGGAAATAATCTTGGATCGTTCAGATTCACGGGTTTTATCTTCTTCAGCATGGATTCCACGCCAAAGACGGTTGTACTCATCAAATCGATCTTCGTAGTTGTTCTCGAAGTGATTGCGCCATGTTCTGCACTTGTCCATAACCCAACCATCGATTGTTTGGGTCTGGGATATTGTTTCTTCATTAGAATCAAGCATATTTAATATCCAGAAACAGAGTCTAGTGCAACAAAATCATCTTCCTCATACTCAGAGGAATAAGATACTTTAGCCAACTGGTCAATATATGCCAGTGCGTCAATCATATCATCGTGGGTCAGGACATCTGGGAACTGAAAAAGCTCATCCATGAACTGCATATTCCACTCTCCCTTATTCAAGGAGATAAGGCCATTCTCAAAACGGCCTTGCAATGCCCACATAACTCGATCTGTTTTCTTTTTATTGCCGTGAGTTAGTTCTTCTACTCTAAAGAACCTGCCACTCTTTTTCATTAAGTCTGTAAGAGGAGACATTACTGCCTGTTTGGCAATTCCCCTCTCTATTCCCACTGAAACAGGCTCATAATCACGCACAATCTGGAAAATCTTGTTGGCAGTCTCATCAAGAGTCCACCTGCCAACTATTATATCTTTAACCCACCAGCCGTCAGGGCCGACTTTTACCACAGCTATAGCTGTATTATCAAGTTTCTTGGACTTTACCTTCTTGCCAACCTCTTCAAAGCCAGCCAGGTCAATGGCAACATGATATTCCCCAACAGGCTCTTCTTCTGAGAATTTAATCCAGCTCTCTTTGAACATTTCAGAGCCTTTGGCCTCAAAAGATGCCAAGAATTCCTGCCTGAAAGCATAGGAACTCATAGACTTTTTGGCTTTATCAACCTCTTCTTTGTCTAGTATTGGGTTGTCATAGCTAGTGTAATGCCATGATTTATAGTCAGGATCAAGACCTAGCTCTGCTGACTTGTAAAGTTCATAGAAATGATTTCTGCCCATTGGAGTGCCAATAAACAAAGCACTTCCCTTGAGGTCAGCCAAGGCTGGACGCAAGATTGACTCCCATACATCAGGCTTCATGTCGGCATATTCATCCAGAACCAAGTATTTGAGGCTTACGCCTCGCATGGTTTCCGGTCTATCCGCGCCCTTTAGGGAGATCATAATCCCATTAATCAGCTTGATCTGTAGATTATTGACATGGGAACTCTCAATAAGGCCGTGGCCTAAATCAAGAAGAGTGTTCCACATAATATCCCTTGCCTGACCTTGCGTGGGGGCAACATAGAATATGTTCCCACGGTCTGTCTGAAGGGCGTTTACCAATAAAAGATAGGCAGCTAGCCTGGACTTGCCTGTACGTCTACCTGCCGCAACAACCTTGAATCTTGTGGGATCATTCCAAACATCTTGTTGCCAACGCAATAACGATATATCCAAGTCCATCGGGAATGCTCATGGTAGAGGTTATTCAGGGTCTTGCTCGTATACTTCGCCGACCTGCTTTATTGTAGTATCGCCTGCCGTAGTCACATTGATATTAATCATTGGCCTGTCGCCAAGTTTGTTCTTATCGTAATGACTCATGGGAGCCATCCTGTCCATAATGAGCTTCCAAGCCGCAGCTTGGTTCTTGTTCTCATCATCGCAGGCCGCTCTTACTATAGCATCGATTACAAGGTCTATCTTGTTGGCAAGTAGAAGCCGCTCTTCCAGCTTCTTAATGGCAGTACGCATACCCTTTGGGCGACCAGAAACTTGTTTCTTCTGCTCTTCCCATTGCTCTCGGGTCATAAGCCGATCTTTTTTCCTCGGCCTGCCCCTTCCTCGCTTTATCTCTAGCTTGTTTTCGTTGCCGTCTTCGCAACTAACTTCGCTAATATCCTGAGTAAGTATTTCCTTTTGAGCTTCCATTAGACTTCTTCTTCTTGCCCTTTGATTTGGTTGGCTTGGCCTTCGTATTCTTCATCATATCCTATCTCCTTTACGATATTACAATTTATTTTTTCTTGGGAAGGTCAGCTTTGTGAAATAGATACTGGCTGCTGGCAGTGTGGGTCTTACCAGACATAAGCCTACCCTTAGAATCCTTGTGGGTAGCGCCCTTGTACTCAGTGCCATCTTTAAAATAGTGCTTAACACCCGAGGCCATTATCGCTTTCCTTTCTTGGCTGTCTTGGCAGAGGCTTTAAAGTCTTTGGCTGTTGGAGCGCCTTTGGTTCCAGGCTTACGCATGGTCTCCCCAGAGCCTTCCTTGATGCGCTTTCTCTTGGCATTAATGTTTGCGTAAAGACCCTTCATAAAAGCCTCTTTGGATAAGTATCAGGAAACTGAGGTCAAGAGTTACCACTTAACTTTGCTTATTAACCCAGTAACCTCTGGGAAGCCTGTTTTCAACTTGCTCCTTTATGGTAGCCCATCTGACATTGCCTGGTTCATAATGCCCTAGAGGGTCTATTCTATCAATAGATAGCCCTTCCGGTCTTGGGCCTAGTAATGCAAAGAACTCTTCAAAAGATTTAAATTTAAATTCAACAGACTCATACGCTGGATGATGCTCTGATCCTTGCCTGCTTCTTCTTTTGGCTCTGATGTAGCTTTTATAGGCACCAATCATATCTGGATTGTTTTTGACTCCAGTGCCTTTCATTGGGTGAGGCTTATCAGCAAACCTTAGTCTATTCCTACAAGGTTTGCATAAAAGCTCTTTACCTTCTCTGGCCGCCTTTCTTACTACATCGCCCCTAGCTTTTCTGGGCTGCAGGCAGTGAGGGCAAGTCGTGGTGACTGCTAAGTTGAAGTTCGGCATTTGGATGTCCCTGTAATGCTAGTACAAGGATTGTAATACCAATTGGCCCGAGCGTCCACTTAACTTTGTCTGCCCAGTACGCAGCAGACATCTTACCCTTGGCTATGTTCTGAGCGTGTCTTGCCTTAAAAGACTCTCGTCTTGCTCTATAAGACTTTGACTCGCCTTCTTTCTTGGGGGAGCCAGAGACGCCTTGCTGACCAAACCTGATGGTTTTGATCTTGTCGCCTTCTTTGGCTACAACAACGTGGGATTTCGTGGGATGGTCAGGAGTTCTTTTAGGCTTGTTAAAGCCCTCCACTCCTACGCGATCTAACCTGGGGTCTTTCACTGGTATAGTCTCGCTATAAACTGTCTGGAATTGGTTCTCCGCGCCACGCAGAGTATCACTAGTTGTACTTGTTGTTGCAGGGGTTGACCTAATCCTGAAGAGTTATTGTTGTTGTTGCTGACACGAGCTAGCGAGTGTCTGCGCCTTTGATTTATTAAACCCCAAATGCATTTTACTAATCATCAAAAATCTGTCAACTGTATCTTCAATGAATAATTTAAATGATAAATGGATTATCAATTAGTTTTATCTATGAATAACCATAAGACTAACAATCAAGTTTTCAGATTACTTTGTCAGATTACCATCAATACAAAAAATCTATTATCTCCATCAAATTAACTTATTTTTTAAATCATTGATTGCATTGGAATTTAAGCGTTGTTTGAAATTTACCTTTTGCAAGTCTGGGGGGGTACTATAACAATTAACTGTGCGATTACCCCTCCCCGCCCCTGTATAAATCACCAGTACTGTATAAATCCACAGTCTGTATGGATATACAGTAGCCTGGATGAGTGAGTGAGTGAAGCACCCTTGTGCTACCCCCTGTGCTACCCCCTGTGATACCCATTGTGCTACCCATTGTGCTACCCCTTGCGCCAGTCACTGTGCCAGTCACTGTGCTATCCAAAGCCTGCCAATAGCCGCTCCATTCCAGTCACATCTATATAGTCGCAATGCCATAAACAAAACCTATCGATCCCGATGGAACCATACAAAAATACTAATTGTCATTCATGACAAGCAGTGAGAATCTAGCCCCGTCAGCAAACCACGGCCAAAAGGCTCTATATAAGGGGATACGAAATGCAAATCACAGTCCGCATCGCTAACAACTACGGCGCTCGAACCGTTTACCCAGTGTGTGAAGTAGCAAGAAAGTTAGCCGAACTGATCGGCACAAAGACCTTCACCGACCGTGCTCTGGCTCAGATCAAAGAGCTGGGTTACACGGTTACAGTCCAGCAGCAGCAAGCCCTGTAACTAGGGCGCAAATAGGAGCACAACACCATGCGTAAGATCGAAGATCAGATGGTCGCCGCAGTACAGGCAAAAAAGAACTGGGAATCAGGCAACACACGGGTTGAAAAAGCAGGTGCATTCATGGATGTGTATTTGCACGGCAACCACATCGCCCGTGTTGGCTGGCAAGCAGTACCAAACCTTCACACATTCCGAGAATGGCAAACACGCACCACAGTAAGCCGTCTATGTGCGCTGGGTATCAAGGCCAGCATTCGCCAAGGTCGCGCATTTATTGACGGTCAAATGATCTAACCACAGGAGCAAAGCCGCCAATTGTGGTGGCGTTTTGGAGGCAAAGATGAAACTTTCTGGCGTATCTGTAGGCGATAAAATCATGATCTTTTCCCGCATTGGTAGGTATGAGGCAGTAGTCGCCAGTGTGGGTAAGCGATCAGTGAAAACAGTGAACGGGAATTCCTACAGTATCAAAACAGGAGCGAGATGGGGAAGGCCCGATAGTTATAACTGCGCCCGCAAAATACCGGTCAATTGAAAGCATTCGGGTGGCAGGTAGTCTGTCAATTCTAATTAAACACGGCGCATGGACGCGCCATCACTTCGGAGAAAATATCATGCGCGAGAACGGTTTCAGCATAGAAAGAGGCCCAAAATTCCCCGGCATTACAGACGGTAGGCTCTGGAACGGATGGGCCTGCCCGTGGTTCAGATTAGAGACAATGCGAGATATACAAAAATGGGTCGAGGACGGCATCAACGACCCAATCGAAATTAACGGCGAAAGGATTTTTGAGGTTTACGAAACGGAAAGGATTGAGCTGGAAACAATGGTTGTTGATGGCGTCAAATATTATCACATCAGCGGATGGTGCTGGGACGAAGAGGGCGAATGATGTACATAAAAGTTACAGAATCAATTTTCGTGGACGAATTCCGCAAGATCAGGCCGGACAATTTCTCATATACAGGGCTTCTTACTTTGTATAAATACTTAGAAGAGATGGGCCTAGATTATGAGGCCGAACTGGATGTTATAGCGATCTGCTGCGACTTCGAGCAATTCGACACGCTGGAAGAGGCATTAAAAGCATATGGAAAAGAGTCGATGGAATTGCTTCGGGATTTCACAATCGTTCTACAGTGCGACGATGGTAGCGTCATCGTTCAGCTGTTCTAAATCAAATAAAGGGGCATAAAAATGACACCTCAGAGAATAGCTTCATTTAAGAGCAGGATTTATAGCTTGCAGAAAATTGGGCTAAATAAAACCGCAGAAAAAGTAAAAAAAGAAGCATTAAAGGATATAGCTGCCGCAAATCAGGATGGACAATGGATAGCTGACCGCTGGTTCGGGAGCTGCTCCCAAAAAACAATTGATGATGTAATCAAATTCCTTTCAAGCGAGGATTGAAGACAATGAACATTCAATTCATAGAAAAGAGCGCAAACGCAAAAATCGGCGCAATACCAGCCAGCGTATCGTCGCGGGAGACCTGTCCACCATCATGTCCGTTGATAGGTGACGGTGGGTGCTACGCAGAGGCAGGCTTCCATACCCGACTTAACTGGAACAAAGTCACATCCGGCGAGCGCGGCACTTCTTGGGATCAATTCCTGATCAAGATATTCGATCTGCCAATCGGCACACTGTGGCGGCATAACGTAGCTGGAGATTTGCCCGGACGTGACGACAAGATAGACGCGGAAAAGCTTCGCGGACTGACAATGGCAAACGCCGGAAAACGTGGATTTACATACACTCACTATCCCGATACAGAGGAAAATCTAGAGGCAATTCGTCACGCAAACGAACATGGATTTACTGTAAATCTCTCAGCAAACAGCGTTTCGCACGCATTGGAATTGTCGCGGCATGGATTACCCGTTGCTGCTATTGTTCCGATTGACCACGGCAATGAGACTCGAACCATTGAAGGCAAGAAGTTTATAACCTGTCCTGCTACTTATCGCGACGAAGTAACGTGCGCCAGCTGCAAGCTTTGCTCAGTAAGTAAGCGTGATTCCGTCATATGTTTCCCGGCACATGGCACTCGTAAAGCCCGCGCCGACATCATTGCAAGAGGGTAATAATATGAAAGCAAAACAAAATAGCACGCGCGATCAATTGGCAGACGATTATCGGGTGATAAATGGTGCGGTATATGAATCGCGCATTGATCGTGACGGGAATATCGCATTCTGGTTCTTAGGATATTTAAACGGATTGGCCTTGGGAGAATTTATCAGGCGGGAGGATTGGATATGAAAAAAAAAGTCGGGCATTGCGCCAACGATGATCACTATCTGCCGCGATGGTTACGCGAATTGATAGGCTTTTGCGTGAGTTTCACACTGATCAGCATGATCTTGATTATCACTCTAATAGGATGGATGCCATGAAAATTGAATTCGGACTAGCAGACTTGAATAACGGAATCTTTGCAAGATACAAAACAGAGGATGAGGCGACAGAAGCATATTGGGAAGCTGTATCAGACGGATGCATTGCGAATCAAGAAGCAATTGGAGAGACAGGATGCCCGTGGAAAAGCGAGGATGATTGCCGTCAGGCAGCAATGGGGTTTTTCTGCACTGTCAAAATTACCACGGATGAACAAGGCCATGAAATTCACGAGCAGGTATAAATATGAAAATTCTAATAGCTTGTGAGTATTCAGGCACAGTGAGGGATGCGTTCATAAAGGCAGGGCATGACGCGATCAGCTGTGACCTGCTGGAGAGTGATGCGCCTGGGCCGCATTATCAGGGCGATGTCAGAGATATTCTGACAGAGCCTTGGGATGCGGTAATCGCATTCCCTGATTGCACTTACCTTTGCGGTAGTGGATGGCACTGGGTGGCTAGAGGAAGAATCGAGGAGGACGGAAGGCCCAGAATGGAACACGTTAAAGAAGCACTGGAATTTGCCAGAATGTTCATTGACGGGCCAGAGACAGCGCACATCCCCAAGCGAGCCGTTGAAAATCCAATCGGTAGACTGTCAACGCTGATAAGAAAGCCGGATCAGATAATCCAGCCTTGGCAATTTGGAGACAATGCAAGTAAAGCCACCTGCCTGTGGCTGTCTGGCTTGCCACTCCTTACGCCCCTGCCAGAAAGTCAGCAGGCCAAGCCAAGGATCGTAAACTATCAAGGGAAAATTGTAAGTCGCTGGGCAAATCAGACTGACAGCGGGCAGAATGTGCTGCCACCTAGTGATGATCGGTGGAAAATCAGATCAAGAACCTATAAAGGTATCGCTGAGGCGATGGCGTCACAATGGGGAGCACGATAATGGATGAAATAATAGACGAAATTCAGACCTTAAGATGGAGATGGTATAAACAGGACTTGGCCCGACATCCAGACTGTCGCGATCCAGATCATCCAGGCTGTGACATTTGTGAACAGGAGGAAGAAGATGATAATTAAACAGATCAAACCATTTTGGTTTCGCCTTGATACTGAGGGGCTGGTGTTCTTTGGATACTCACGGGAGCACGTTCGGCACAAGTTTCTCGCTTGGGTGCGAGAGCATGACTTAAGGAAGATCAGATGAGAGAATTTCTGAAGTTTGCAATCCGCGAAAAGTATAGGGAGCTGGAATACACTAGCGACCCACAACAAAAGCGCAAGGAAATCGCCAGACTCTGGCGCAGACTAAGGAGCATGAGATGAGATTCACAAAATTAACGTCTACCGCAATCACCCCAACCAGGGGAACGGCGGGATCAGCAGGTCTAGACCTCTATTCTGAGGAGGATGCTCTCGTAACTTCAGAGCGGTCTACATTAGTAGGCACTGGTATCGCAGTTGAGATACCGGAGGGGTATGTTGGACTGGTATTTATCAGGTCAGGACTCAGTAAAGCTGGTGTCGGCCTCACGAATTCAGTTGGTGTTATAGATTCAGACTATCGTGGGGAGATAAAAATCTCCATGATTTATATCGCTGGGAACGGAGGCCATTACATTAAAAAAAGAGACCGTGTGGCTCAGCTGGTAGTAGTGCCAGCTCCAATTTACGAATTGACTGAAGTAGACTATCTGACCCCGACAGAACGCGGATCAGGTGGATTCGGGAGCACGGGAATATAATGTACAAATGCGAACTCTGCGGAAGGCGAAGAGGGGCTGGGATCGATCACTCAAAGTGCAGCAAGAAGCTGCAAGAGATGCACAAGGATAGGCCGAAACCGGTTCACAGTAACGCCACCAAGCCCTATAGCACTCTGTATAAGCGCGTTTGAATTTAAAGTGCTACCTGGGTGAAGGGTCGAAAAAAAGCCCCATAAGAGGGGCTAAAATGCCATTGGAAAGGGGAGTAACCAATGGCTCACAGGACTAGTTATATCTAATTGTAATAAGGGGCGACAATGAAAGCAAATTTAATTATTGAAAGGCTGGAATATTGTAGAGCAACTGCGAGTAATCGCTGGATAGCGAGATGCCCAGCCCACAAGGACGCAAGTCCTAGTCTGGTAATCACCCAGCCAGACCCTGAAAGGGTCTTGATACACTGTCATGCAGGATGCCCGCCAGGTTCGATTCTAGACTCTCTCGGACTGGACTGGGGTGCTCTAATGCCGTCGAAAGATTCATCCTACAGTGCCACTAGAATCACTCAGAAAGACGCGCCCATTGTCGATGAAATGATCGTTGAGATTTCCAAAGCCATGCTCTCTAGGGGCGAGCGTATGACAGAGGCCGAAAAAAGATCAGTCATGGACGCAAAGTTAAGGCTCCTGAGAAAAGGGGAAACTGTATGAACTTTTTCCCTTGGCATATCGGTGATTATAAGTCACACACAGACCATCTAACCCCGAAGGAGGACATCTGCTACCGCAGAATCCTCGACCATTACTATCTGCACGAAAGCCCCATTGCTAATGACATTCCGGCAGTCGCCAGGTACATCAAAATGCGCGACTCGGAAGAGGTTATTAAGTCAGTCCTTCAAGAATTTTTTGAACTTCGTGGGGACTATTGGCATTCGATAAGGGCTGACAAGGAGATTGCTGCCTATAAATCCAAGTCAGAAAAGGCAAGGAAATCAGCAGGTTCCAGATGGTCTAATGCGAACGCAATGCGAACGCAATGCGAAGGCAGTGCTACGCTTGTATGCGAAGGCAATGCTACCAATACCAATACCAATACCAATATTAATAAGGAGAAAACAACTCGCAAAAAGTTCGTTAAACCAGAACCCCAAGAGGTTACAGATTATGCGAATAGCATTGGATTTAACTTGGACGGGGAACACTTTGTTGCGTACTACCAAGCACGGGGATGGAAGGTCGGCAAGTCCCCAATGGTGGACTGGAAGGCAGCCGTTGTGACTTGGAAGAGAAACTCAGCCACAACACCCACGACAGATTTCATAAAGGAAGTTTAAATGCAGATACCTCATGGAGTGGATTTCTCGAAATATATAAAGATTGTTGGTGAGTGTGAGGCCCAGGAAATATTCCCTGCTGGCAGGTGGAAGAACGATTTAATAGAAAGGATTTATGGGGAGAAGGTTACTGGTGACTGCCTCCCGTGGGCCAAGACCCATCCCCTATTTCGGATGCGCCCTGGTGAGTTGACTTTATGGGGAGGGATGAACGGCCATCGCAAGTCAATGCTGATCGGGCAGGTCATGCTTAACTTGCTCGAGGATCGAAGGGTAGCAATCGCATCTCTGGAAATGAAACCAGCAGAGACCCTCTGGAGGATGTGTCTTCAGGCAGCAGGGACGGGGAATCCTTCCAGAGAATTCGTCGAACGATTCTCGGATTACACAAACAGGAACTTGTTGATATACGATCAACTGGACACCGTTCAGTCCGATAAGATTCTCGGATTCGTCCACTACTGTGCAAGCGAAATGCAGTGCCAGCATATAGTAATCGACTCCCTCACGAAATGCGGATTGGGAACAGCCGACAGGGATAAAGAGGCAGACTTCATAGACC
>SXGQ01257832.1_pt1 | contig 13858 bp, 18 predicted proteins | sample 3178371 | NCBI WGS metagenome assembly SXGQ01 (sample SAMN11356859, study PRJNA531348) | freshwater metagenome | isolation source: freshwater sample F1-20 | place: China: Fuxian Lake, Yuxi | collected 2017-12-25
ATACTTCTAGGTTTAGTCAAAGTTGCGTCACCCATGGTAAAACCGTTTTCAAGCATATCCCTATAGTTGACTAGTTGACAATTCGTGAGAGGAGATAGCATGTAGTCTAGATCATGCACGTGTATGAAGCCTTCTGTGTGAGCTTGAGCAACGTACTTAGGGAGGATATGCCTTAGAGCTATATGCTTTGACATAATACCGGCAAGTAGGTCTCTGTGTGTGGATACAGCTTTGCTGTCTTTGTTAGCGTTTTCCTTGGTCAGGAGATCGTCTTCTTGACTAAGAAACCCTTTTACACTTGCTAGCAGCGATCCGTGGCTTTCTCTAGAGATGTCTCTATCATGCCTATAAAGCATGTAAGCTTTGGCGACTGTTTTGTACGTGGAGCACTGGAGTAGGTGTTCTACATGTTCTTGGATTTTAACAATCTCTATGGGAGTCTTTGACCCAGAAAATTTCTGCTCAACTTTATGAGAAAAAAACTCAGGGTTTGATAGGTCAGCACCTACGGATTTAGCGGCTTTGATGATGGCGGATTCAATTCTTTTTGCGTCAAAGTCTTGGACTTTGCCGTCTCTTTTTCTTACTTGCATAGGACCTCCAGGGCGAGTTAACCCTGCTGATGATTAAAGCCGCAGTTAGCGGCTCATTGGGTGCGTACTACTGATTTTAGAGAATAGTTTCTAATCGGCTAATCACGCCTGTAATCTGAAGTTCGGCTACAACCAAATCTCGGATTTGCTCAGGTGTCATGATTGCGCGTTTAGGTTGACTGATTGTTATGATAGGAATAGTCCAAAATAAAGGGCGGGTTGCTTCATACGCCTCTCGGATTCTTTCCAGTCTTTGTAGACCGACAGCTGGTTCCCGTTGCAAGCATACTTCTAGGTCAGTGTCCAAGAATACGAATGCGTCCGGATCCTTAAAAAGTCCATTCCCGGGAGAATAGCTAGGGATGTAGTCATGGTACACAGAAGGACTAAACACTTTTGCATAAGCTAACCCTGTCCATGTATACCTATCTAGGATAGTATTTTGTGAGTAGGTTTCTTGTGCTTCTATTCTGGACTTGTAAAAAAGCTCTTCACGTTCTCTTTCTGTGATGGTACTTCCCATAGCATTAAGCTGGTCAGCAATCTCAGTAGAAAATCTTGGTTCCTTATTCCAAGCCCACCCAAGGGCTTCAGCAACCAATTTAGAAGCAGTAGTCTTTCCAGAGTTGTCTACTCCCTCAAATACAATCAATTTAGACATAGAGTACCTTTCAGTTATCAGTGATAGTGTAGTTTGGGGCTATGCCGATGTTATTCCTAAGCCATTTAGTTGAAGGAACCCAACCCGGCTCCCAAGGTAGGGATTTAGCCCAAAACCGATTCACCTCAGAGATAGGAATAAATGGGCCGTGAGGATAGGAATCCCCAAATTGTTTTGCAGTAAAATCCACAATTACATCTTCGAACCGGCAAACAACGTGACCTAGCCAGATAGGATGGTCTCGAGTTATTTGTGAAGCCGGATTGAGCATCTCGCCGGTAAAGCCTAAAAAAATCCACAGGTTTAGGCCTGTGGATTTAGCTACTTCCAATGAAACAGAAGAGCACTGCATGAATGCTTCTTCTTTTTCTAGCACGTTAAACGAAGAGAGGTGCTTGAATTTTGGGTAAAGGGTTATATCCAACAAGTTCAAAGTCTTCCTCCACAAAATCATGAAATCTTTTTTGACCTCTATTTTTAATAAAAAGTAAGGGACTTTTTATTGAGGTGTCTCTACGTAAGAGTTCTTCGACAAAAGGTAAATGACCATTGTATAAATGTGCGTCACCTGTGTGATGAATAATACGGCCAGGGACTTTACCTGTAAGGTGGCAAAGCATTTGAAGTAGTATTGCATAGCTTGCAATATTAAAGGGCGCACCTAGAAACACATCGTTAGATCTCATGTTAAACTTAAGATCAATCCTGTTCCCTACTACATAGCACTGGAACCCCGTATGACAACAGGGAAGAGCCGTGAACTGATCCAGCATGTCACTGGGGTCCCAGCACTCTAATAGTATTCGGCGAGAGTTAGGGTTGGTTAAACATTGATCTAGGACATAATCCAGCTGAGTAGGGAATAGGGTTTTACCAGTGGAAGAGATGACTGGTTTGTTCCATTGGTACCCATATACCTTACCCAAATCTCCGTAAAAGTAGGACTCCCCATTTTCCAAAGGAGTAGAGAACTCACCTGCTTTGCACTTTTCTAAGAATTCTTCCTTAGAAAGTTTTCCATTAAGAACTTCGGTGTAGAATCTATAGGCATCATCATTCCAAATGTTGCATTTAGCTTCCACCAATCCACGAATGTTGGTACTACCCTTAATGAACCAGAGTAACTCTCTTAGGATTGTCTTAAACCCTAACTCACGGACTGTGAGAAGAGGGAACCCGTGTTTAAGGTCGTAGACATTTTGGGTACCGAATAAGGAGACCGTCCCGTTTTCAGTGCGATCTTCTTTCTTGTACCCATCGTTAAGGATAGTCTGGACGTGATTAAGGTATTCCTGGTCGTGTAATGACATTATTACCTCGTCATTCTTTGGATTTCGAGTCTTGATTCCGACTCCTCGATTTCCTTTAGAGTCTCTGCAGATATAGAGTTGTTTTGCAACAACTCTGATGCAGCTTTGACGTTTGCAGTCATTACTTGGTTAACAACTCTTAGCTCTCCTACCATTGCTTGGATGATGGAGGCTTCGTAGACTAAACCTTTTTCTTCTAGAGAAGAAATCACTTCTTGGTATTGATCGAGTAACATTTCAATCCCCCTTTTTACATAAGAGAGATAGGAAAATTAGTGAAGGAATCCTTTAGCAATTTTTTCAGCCAGAGATTCTATGAATGTATCTGTCAGATAGTAGCCGTTTTTAATCTTTTCTTTGATCTCTTCTATCTTATCGGCTCTGATATCTGGTTGAGCCATAGCTATGGCCTTAGGGATCTCGATAGACTCTTTGGGAGAACCCAAGATCTGAAAGGAGTCAGTAGGTTTTTGTACTGACTCCTCTTTCTTAGGAGCCACCTTACGAGCAACATAAAAGTTACTGGTTTCAGAAACTTTACGTATTTCCATGGCAAACTCCTTTCCTTATGTTCATATATCGGAATTTTTTGCCTAAGTGATTAGGAAAAATTCGCAGTCTATTTTCCAGAAGACCCGAAACCTGACTCTCCGCGTTCAGTAGTACCCATTTCTTCAACGGAACCTACCTCTTGCCAGGAATCAAAAATACAGACCTCTGCAAGTACGATCTGAGCAATCCGGTCTCCTTTAGAGATCTTTTGCTGAGTAGCCGAGGTATTAGTAAGGATTACCCCTAATTCTTTACGGTATACGGCAGAATCTACCGTACCGGGACTATTAGTGACGGTTAAACCCTGCTTAAGGCTTAACCCCGATCTGCTGCGAACCTGGATTTCATACCCGGGGTCAGTAGTTACAATAATACCAGTACCAATAAGAGCTCGGTCTCCTGGGTTAAGGACTACCCCATCTTTACTAAAATCGCAAAGATTTGAGATATCTTCCTCAATCACTCTGGAGTGTTTTACTTCTGTAATTGCCGCCATGTGCTTGACTAAGTTATGCGCAGATACATCCCAGCCGCTATCTAATACAGACGTAGGCTTTGTGGGTAGTACTGCATCAGGGTAAGCCTTGAAAACCTTGGCATTAGCTTTGTTTGGGTAGTGCATCAGCGTATCCTACTGCTATTTTTGAACGGGCTTCTGCTACATCCAGGTGCTTTAAAAGATCCGTTACGATAGTGCGGAAGTACATCCCTTTGCCGTTTGCAAGCAAGGGAGTGTTGACCTCAGTCCTTAGTGATAAGGCCTCTGTCTTGATCGCCCTAACAATTTTAAGGACTTGTCTAATCTGCACGTAGTTAGGATCCCTTAAAGTGGTGGGAGCAGTCCTATGCAAGTTACCTACTAGCTTGTGAATTATGCCTACTTTAGAGTCGATTCTAACGTTTAGAAACGCGAGCAACTCTTTGTTGTTTTTAGCGTGATTCTTTAAGCCAGATAGCTCTTGCGACAGTAGATAGGAAATCCTATCCACCATTTTACTAGAAGTAATCACCGATGTGAGGAAGTCCCTGGGGATTAAGACTTTTTTTGTTTTTTCCATGATCTGTCCTTTTTTCTAAAAAGTAAAAGGCCATCGGGAGGATTTCCCGATGGCCTTAAAAAGATTTAATCTTATCGAGGCAGTCCGTCGGGTTTGATATCCACAGATACAGCAGTAGATGGTCCGGAGAAGATAGCTTCCTGAACAATATCTCCACCGATAGTAGGAGTCTTTGTAGATAGAAGATCCACAGTTGCAATAACGGCTTTACCTCTACCGTCCTTGACAACTACGATACCATCAGCGGTTGGTACGTGGACTTCGTTTCCAAAGATATCGGTAACAACCACAATCTGACCACAGGTATCACTATAGCGGTACACTCCACTTTCATCCTGGTAGATAAAAGGTAGAGGGAAAGTGAAAGGCCATGGCGACAAAGCTGTCCCGCTAAATACAAAGCGGATTTCAAGGCCAAGAGTAGTAGCTCTGGATTCGACTGCAGCAAATAGGTCGCCGATGTTAGCGTAGTCAGACTCTTCAAAAGTCTCGTAGACTTCTTCAAAACCGGTTACTTCTAACTTCCATACCGCAACAGCTGTGCGCTTAGATAGGGTCAGGGACTTAGGACCTCCAGAAGCCAAGCAGTTAATCACTGCGAGCTGGAAGTCTTCGCTGATGTCAGCAATAGTATCTAGCCACGTGACAATGGCTGCTTTGTTTCCAAAAAGCATGGGAGCTCCTTACATGATAAGCTAAAAATAGAAAACCTCTCTAAAAGAATTAGAGAGGTTATCAATGGGCTATGTGGCGTTAAGGCTTAGGAAAGAACCTGTCTAAAAAACTAGCAGCTAAAGCAGCTCCTTGAATCTTACCTTTTACGGAGAAATACCAGTCTACTACAGAGGTTAGATCATTTTTGCCTAGATTCTCAGCGCCTTCCGTCGTGGAAACAACTAGAGATGATAATAGTTTGAACATGTTGTCGACTTTATCTTTTTCATCTTGAGTAAGGCGGACATACTCGTCAGAAACCCTAAAATCAGGATTTTTAGACACTAGATGAACTAACTCAAGACTCTCTTCTCTAGGAGGGAGTTTTTCCAGGGATTCCACTAAACTTTCTAATAGAGTTGAGACTAGGATTCGACTACTTTCCGCAGCCGAACTTAGTCCCATTTTCTGTAAGGAAGTCCCGTACTTAAGTATTTTAAACAAAGCAGGGATTTTTCTCATTTAGTATTCCTCGGAATCCTCGTCAAAGTCAGCTCCCCGGTAAGTGCGGTAGCCTCGTTCGTCAAATTCAATTTCTTCGTCCAGATCTAAATCTTCATCGGAGTCGATGTCTTCATCGTCGATGACTTCTTCTACTTCATCGGAATCGTAGTCGTATCTAGTCATGGCGTTATCCTTTCAGAATTTCTAGTAGTTTGTTTAACTCTTCTTCCCCCAAGACTACTATTCCTAGGGAGAGAGCTTTATCTAATTTGGAACCTGCATCAGACCCTGCAATTAAGAAATCAGTTTTCTTAGATACGGATCCGGATACTTTGGCTCCCAGTTTTTCCAACTTCTTTGCAATTTCAGGACGAGGTTCTGAAAAAGATCCTGTAATCACTACTGTTTTACCAGTTATAGGAGAAGATGTAATCTCTTCTTCTTTTTCAGAGCAATTTAAACCTAACTCCTTAATTATTTCAAGAGTTTTAGAGTTTTCTTTGCACCAAGCTACAACTGAAGCAGCTACCACCTCTCCAACTCCCTCAATCTCTGATAAGTCCTCTACAGTAGATAGGAACAAATTATCAAGGTTCTTGACTTTTTTCATGATTAATTTGGCATTAGTCTTACCCACATGTCGAATGCTTAAGCCGGCCAATAACCTATGAGGTTCTACTAATTTAGAAGATTGAATTGCATTATAGATTTTTTCTGCGGATTTTTCTCCGTACCCATCTAAAACAGCCAACTCATCTTTTTCTAGAGAGTAAAGGTCTAAGGGACCCGATATCCTGTGGATATCAGTAAGAAGACTCACTAAGGCTGGACCCACTTCATCGATATTTACACAATCCCTAGAGCAAAAGTGCTCTGTGCGCCCCTTCATTTGAGGAGGGCAGAAATGGTTTGTACAGCGGATGTCAGAGTTAGAGGTATCTAACTCTGTGGAGCTACAAGCAGGACATACCTCTGGTCTGTGGACTTCTCTTGTACCCATTCTTTGGGAGAGATCTACTCCAGTAACCTTAGGGATGATTTCTCCGCCTTTTTCTACAAACACCATGTCACCGATCTGAAGATCTAGTCGATCAATCTCATCAAAGTTGTGTAAGGAAGCTCTTTTTACGGTGGTACCCGCTAGCTGTACGGGTTCCAATTCTGCTACTGGGGTGATCCTCCCAGTTCTTCCTACCTGGTACGTGATAGCAATAACTTTGGTGCAGGCTTGTTCGGCAGAATATTTCCAAGCAGTAGCACACCTAATATGCTTTGATGTATGCCCCAGGTTTTTCTGCTTTGTAATAGAATTCACTTTTACAACAGCACCGTCTGTTTCAAAGTCAAAGTCAACCCTAGTTTCATCTAGAGAATCAATAGCTTTTTTAACGCCTTCCTTATTTACCACAGTATAAGGAACGGTAGTAAACCCTAAAAGGCTTAGGTTAATCAAAAGTTGTTCTTGGGTTCCTACTGCGTACCCTTGAACAGCGTCAAAGGCCAGGAATTTTAAGCTCCTCTTAAATACATCCTTAACCTCTTTGGTTTTGATTGTTCCTGAAGTAGCGTTACGCGGATTTGCAAGAAGAGGTTTGCCGGAAAGAGCAAGGGACTGATTTATTTGTGTAAAGACAGATCGAGGCATTACTACCTCTCCTCTTACCTCTACAAAAGGTATAGACTTCCAGTCTGGAACCTCTAGGGGCAAGTTCTGGATTGTCTTTGCGTTAAGGGTGACATCATCACCCTTAGACCCATCTCCTCTGGTTACAGCGTACTCTAAGACACCAAACTCATAAAGAACACTAAGAGATACCCCATCAACTTTTGCACTTACTACGTAAAGGTCGTCTTCGGCATTCATTAGGAACGAGGCCAACTCTTCATCAGTGTAAGAGTTGTCAATGGACAGCATAGGCACAGTGTGAGCAATCTTATTAAAGTTGTTGGATAAATCTGATCCAACTCGTTGAGTAATGGAGTTAGGTAATTGACCAAACTCTTTCTCATAAGCCTCTAACTCTTTAAGCTTTAGATCAAAATCTTTATCTGAGATCCCAGAGTCTTGGCCATTATAGTAAGCTGCCGAGGCTTTAGTCAGTAGCTCGTTTAGTTCTTTCATTTTCTCTTGCATGAGGAGTTCCTTAGAGAGTTTCTAAGGAATAGATAGGAAATTGATGCCTATGAGAAAGCTCGAATAAAAGCAGGAGCTGACACAATAATAGACTCTGCTGTACCTGTACCGCCAGGGATTATATAAGAGAACTGAGCATCTCCGGGGTTGTTCACAAAGTTTGACCCGCCATAGGTTACTAGATCTGTTCCGGCCTTAATCATAGGCTTAGAGGGAGCTCCCGTAATGGAAGCCTCTTTGTAAACGGATTGGAGAGTAGCCAGGTAGAAGATGGCGGCTTGGTCCGGTGAAACTCCCTGAGTTTTTAGTAACAGGTTGTAAAGGTGTAAGTGCTCGGCAAACTTTCCACTATAGGACAGCATTGTAAAAGTCCTTTCAATCTGCGGAACAGCTTCTTTCCTTTTAAACTCCTGTGTCTCTCCGTGAGCTCCTACCCCAAATATATTATGACTGTCTTTATTACCACCACTTTCTCTAATAGCAGTCAGCATTATTATCCATAATGGTACCCCAGACTCAATCACTCGCTGGTCAAAAAGGGCTTTATAGGACTTGTAAAGATCCTTTGCTCTTTCCGTCGAAGTTTTTTGACTAGAGTAGAACCTACCAGAGTGGCTAATAGCCTTATCCCACAGGGATCCTACTGTACCTACAAAATCTATCTGATTGATGGCTAACTGCCTTCCTGCTCTAGCGGGATCGTCTTTAAAGTCCTCATTACCAGGTAGCAACTGCCTAAACCTTTGAGCGTAGAACTCAATCTTCCTGATTTCTTGAACACCCTTTTTAAAGATCTCTTCAATTTCCTTAACAGTCCGATTATTGCCTTGGTATGATGAAGGGAATGTGGAGGGAGTAACGTTTATTTGAGACGGATTTATCCTTTGTTCTAATACCCCTAGTAAATCTGCCCTTGAGAGACCAATTGTCTCCGGGGATATTGTAGGAGAGTAATCTCTTAAAATAGAGGATGTCTTTTCAACAGTCGACCTATTTAAGACTATGATTCTTCCGTCTTCTCTGACTTTTTGATTATTAGTTACATGCCCATCAAAAATATCACCAAATACCCCCATGACTTTGAAATCGAAGTCAAATTCTATGAGATAAGGGTTATTTGCGTCTTCTTTGAACGAAAAAGAGTTAAAGTGACCGTAATAGAGTGTACCATCAAACTCAATCATAGGGTTGTCAAGTGTGCCTACGATCATTGATTTGTGGGAGGGATCGGGCTTTTCTTGGAGTTCGGCTAGAGACTTATTTGGGGCAATTTTATCGGCAGTAGCACCCTCACCCTCTTTTGTAGTTTCTGGGGCCTTGTACCGTTGTTTTGAGAGAGTGGGGCCAAATATTCTCTCATAGGAGATTGCATTACCGCCATTATTCTTAAAGATAGCCTGTAATGAAGCTAGCTGCATATAAGCAGTAGACATCATCCTAGTACGGTAGGTAGCCAACCCCTCTGACATTGTAATAAAAGCAGGACTTTTTCCAGAGAAGGAGAAAGATATAGGATCAGGTATTGAGGCAGAGACTACTACTCCCAACCTAGTCTTAGTGGTTGTGAAGTCGTTAGAGAAAGAAACATTCATACTAGACGGAGGAATCAACATTGAAACAAACATACCATCTAGGACTTGTCCAGCGCTATTACCAATCCCTATAGTGAACGGGACTAACTCTCCACCAGTGGATCTTCTTCTGGTTAGGAAAGGGTGAGCCCAGGCATGAAACCCGGACCTAAATTGATCTGCTCCTTGGTACCAGATCTCATCAAATAACTTACCGGAAAAGTTGATAGTGGTGTTTCTTCGATGATTCCTAAAACCAAAAACCCGACCATTGACTATTAGGTCCTCCATTAACTCAGAGTCTTTGGAGTCGTGGAATTCAGGTCTAGAGGCTGTATATAACCTATTACCTAACCCATCTACATGTTTTGGAGCAGTAACTGCTTTACCAGACTTGTCCGTTAACCCAGGTTCCCATCTAGACGATGGGAACTCTCTATTAGGGTATTGAGTTTGTTTGTCTAGATCCATGCTTCTCTCAGGGAAGGGTGATTTCTTTTAAGGCTTCCTCTAGCCCATCTTCTTCTAAGCCAGTTATATCAAGAGAAAGTTCGACTTGTTCTAGCTCAGCCCTAGTAGCGTTGATCTTATTCATAATCCTATCTCTCTGCTTACCCTTCCAAAATATGGACCCACAGTAAGAGATTTCAGCGGTATTTTTTCCTGCTAGCTCACATAGAAACCTAAACTCAGAGTAATCGATAGTTTTTGCGGTTCTAAGAGACTTCCACCCAGTAATCTCCAGGATCTTTTTCCTATTACCTATTCTTTGGTATAGATCGGATACAACCTCAGTCGTAGGACGAACCCACCCCCCTTTAGTCCAGGGCGCTGTAGTAAACGGTGTTCTTATAAATTTTTTCATTCAAAAGACCTAAAAAGGGATGCAATTCCTGAGTCCATCGAAACTTTCTTACCAGTGGTAAAAATTTAGTAGCAAATCATTCTTGAATATGCTAAACTATAAGTAGGAAAATTTTTGGTAGCAACATGCTGACAATTCAGTTAAACATTCGCGAAGTAGATAAGCCTGAAGTTCTTGCAGAACTTCAGGCCCAAAGCTCTGCGTGCACCATCTGGTGGTTCAACCACCTAGAACTTAAGGCAGATAAGAAAACCAAAGAGGGACTCTCAAAGAAATTTCCTCTTTTAGGTTCTCGAATGCTTGAAGCTTGTTGCAAAAGAGCTGAAGAAATATTTGCTTCTCATGAAGCAAAGAAAAAAGAGTTGAGTGGTAAAATAACTAAACTCGAAGCAGTTAAGAATCTTGATGCTAGAGAGCAATTTAAAGTATTTAAGAAAATAGCTAAGTACAAAAAAGCCCTTAACTCCTCAGTAGTATTTGGTGGTAAAAAGAATCTTCAGCGTCTCACCTACCTTTGTAATATTGGCGATGAACAACAAATCTCGGAAGCCCGTAATACTTATAAAACTCAACGTAATTTAGGTTGGGTAAATGAAGGTGAAGTCTCCTATAGAGGTAACAGGCATATTGACTTTTCTAAAATTAAAGATGGGTATCTAATTATAAAAGTTAATAAGAAGAACTTCATCAGACTGGATATCAACCTGCCTAAAAAGTGCGAGAACCTATTTAGAGTTTGTGAAGCAGGTGTAGCTAAAACCATACCTATTAAAGCTGTTGTTAAAGGTCTGAAAGTTTATCTGAGTTATGACAATCAAAAACTAGCGGGATTTCACTTTAAAAAACAAGAGTGGAGTAAAGCTCTTAAAGAAATCCCAAAAGAAGATAAAGAACAAAGAACAGCAATCACTAGAAAGTTCTATGAAGAACAAAGACTTAGAATGCTTAGCAGTAAGAATGAAAACAGAGTGGTAGCCGTAGATTTAAATCCGGAGAGAATAGGTTACTCGATAATGGAAATGACTGATAGGGGTTATCGTCGTTTACGTACTGGTGTTTTTGAATTATCTAAAATTGTTAATAAAGTTAAAACAGGTCAAAAGAATTCGGCTTATAAGAAACAAATGTTATCAATTGCGATCAATAAGTTGTTTAAAATAGCTACTCACTACGGTTGTTCTCAGTTTGCTTTAGAAGACCTAAACTTTGAACATGAAGTTTTTAATCGAAGAACCCGTCAGTTTAATAGGTTGACTAAAAATCTATGGGACCGCTCTTATACAGAGCAACAGATAACTAAAAGGTGTCAAAATTACGGTATTTTTCTTCAGGTTATTCCACCTGAGTACAGTAGCTTTGTTGGAAACTTATTGTTTAGAGATTATGATCCCTCGGCTGCAGCTAGTGAAATAGGTCGTAGATCTATTAGTTGGATGTTTATAAAGAAACACGGTAAAGTTAATTTACCTAGTCCACTTACTTGGATGCCTACATTATCTAAAGAAAACCTCCCGGGCACTATGAAAGATGTTCCGGAATCAGTTCTTAGGAGTGTAGGTTCAGCATTCAGGTACGTGCGCACAGCGGGACTGAGGTACCGCTGGTCCAAGCGCTCGGCTTACAGCCGGCGCTTAGATTACCGAAATTACTTAGCAGATATGTTACATTATAGTACTATCTTTAATTAATTTCGTACCTCTCTAGGTAATCTTCTAAAGTCTTTGTTGCTTTCCTAATACACTCTGATCGGACTTCCTGTAGATTTTTTCCATAACAGAAAGCGGATACACCTATTGTATAGGGGTGGTGGCTAAGGCATAGTAAGTCAATTTTTTTGATCTTATTCTTTTTAATAGTCTTAGACGACTTAATCCCACCGCCTACATCATAGTGAATTACTATATCCCCGTTTTTCTCTATGTTAAAGTCGTAACTATTTTCTTCAGTCTGGAGATCTCCAGAAGACCCTTTTACTAAGACGCAGTAAAGCTTTTCTTCTTTTTTTGATATAGAGGGAGAATCCTTTTCAAAAAAGCCTCCCAAATTACTTGTAGGCTTTTTCATTATTCGACTTTCTTCCCTCTATGGAGGGCCACAGCAGTTAGAGACTGGTTAATTACGTTTACTAGGTCTTTCAATCTCCTACTATGAGATACGATGGACTTGTCGTTAAATACTTCAGCAATTTTCATAAGGACAGCTGCTGATTGCTTTTCGTTTAAAAGATCAAGTGAAGCTTCTCTTGGAATTACATCATACGTCTCTGGTGACCAGTCTGGAATATCGGGACAGTTGAATCCCGGAATAAACATGTTCTTCCTTAACATAAAGTTCTTAAGGGAAGCCACGGATACTTGCCATGTATTTGTATTTAGCTTTGACCCTACAATATCCCCGCGATTTATCCAATCTCTGACGGTTTGATCTGAGACATTAAGAAACTCAGAAACTAGAATTGCGGGCAGGTAGTAATTCTTTCCGGCTATCTCGGCAAACTCCCTAGACCTCTTCTTATCTAAAGGTGGAGTCTTTGAAACTTTTTTACTCATCATTGAGAGTCTTTCGTTTAACGATCTACTCCATAAAAGTAAAGCTGCTTTTCATCTACCTTTACTGAGATCTTCTGAAGAGAGTTACAAACCTTCTCCCCACTCTCTAGATAATCCGAAACCATATCGAAAGCCAGGTTCTTTAGGGAAGATGTGTCTGGCTCTACATGGATAGAAGATACACCTATACTATAAAGCTTAGGGTCTTGGGATATTACTAGGAACTGGGCAGTGTAGTAACCAGATTGAGCTCTCAGAAGAAACTTATACCAAAAAAGTTTATTGTATTCCGATGCTTTACTATAGACACCTTTGGGTACCCAGATAACTACTTGACCGGATTTATTGCTTGCCCATTCGTCTAGGTCCTCCCATGTCAGCCCTTTAAAATCCAAAACTTCCGTATTCTCCATACTAGAATCGATACTTACAATTTCTTGTGCGTTAAAGTTATTTGCAGATTTGGAAACAATAGCTTTGACCCACTCGGGTTGAATACCTACCGCAATAGCTCCAGCAAACTGCTCCTCTACCTCCGAGCAGTTTTCTACTAGTTTAACCGATACACAGGTATCCTTTGAGCACACGGGTATCTCGTAGGAGAATACCAAGGATGTCAATAATAGAAGAACTCTCATCTTACTTGTCCTGACTTAAGGTAATACTTATGGGAGTTTTAGTCTCTACTCTCTTACGAAGCCACTCTCCACAGCTCTTAGAAACATAAGCGGAAATCTCTACTGTTTTCCACTTAGCTAAAGTTGTGGATAAACTTGGACCATTGTAGTACTTCCTAAATAGAGGGAGTTGTGTTTCATACAGTAAAACAGCATCTACTCCCCAAGAGGGCTTATCTAGGAAGTAAGCCAGAGTTTCCAAGTCTTCTACTAGTAGTCTAAACTTATTGCTAGTCATTAGAACCCCAAATCCGTCTTCAATTTCTTTCCTGGACTGGGCTATAGTAGTCCTATGCCTGAGGGTGGCAATCTTTGAAAAATTAGACCTTGAGGAAAGTAAGACTAATTTGTTGTAGGTAACTGGGTAGGTGTTATAGTACTGAACGTTTTCTACGGGGAATAAATAGGGGCTTACTAAGAAGACGTTACATTGACTAGACTTAACCTCTCTAAAAAATTCTTGTTTAGAGGAAAAGGTCTTTACCTCCCTAGTACCAGTGAGTAGGAAACTCACCTCTTTAAACTTGGAAAGGTCTGACATCTCTGGGTGGTAAGCGTAAATAGCAGCTCCAGATTTAACAAGTAAAAGACAGACTAGTAGAAGTATTCTCATATCAAAACTCCGAAGACAGTTTTATCCCGACTACTGGTATATCCAGCGTGTAGGCTTCTATCTGACTTTCGGCGGATGTATGTTGCCACCTTATAGAGTTTTGACTATAAACTCCAA
>SXGQ01273387.1_pt1 | contig 13858 bp, 18 predicted proteins | sample 3178371 | NCBI WGS metagenome assembly SXGQ01 (sample SAMN11356859, study PRJNA531348) | freshwater metagenome | isolation source: freshwater sample F1-20 | place: China: Fuxian Lake, Yuxi | collected 2017-12-25
GGAAAAAAGAAGTTAAAGAAAAATATATTAAAAGAGCTCAGAGACTTTCGGACTACAATAAACAAAATAGATTTGGCGAGCATTATTATAGACTACCCTACCAATACATGGATGAAAATTTAAAAGAAAATAGAATTGTAATATGAGAAAATATTTTGTCGCAGACTTTAACGTAATTGATGTCCCAACAGGAGGAGGAGAGTGGGTAGACGATATGATAATTAAAAAATTTAATTTAGAATTTTTACATACTAGAAATATAACATCTTTTGATAATAATTCTTTTTATATTTTTTCCAATATATCGTTATTACCCCAACATTTGGTTAATCAAATCCCATATCTGAATTATATAATTATTGAGCATGATTACAAGATTTGTCCGTCAAGACACCCTTGGAGGTATCCTGACAATCTAATACCTCAGCAGGACAGGATAAACTACGATTTATATAAAAACGCAAAGGCCGTGTTCGTACAGACAACAGACCATATGAATGTGTATTTGAAAAATGATGTAGTTGCAAATTTTATAAATTTAGAATGTTCTTTATGGTCCGATGAAGATTTAGAAATGTTATCAAACTTACTTAGTGAAAACGAACAAAAAAATAATAAATACGCAGTATATTATACCAACAATTGGATAAAGAACACCCAAGGAAATCTTAAATATTGTGCGGAAAATAAACTTTCAGTTCACATCCTTAAAGAAAATAGGAACAGAATTGAATTTTTGAAAGATTTATCAAAATGTATTGGGATTGTATTTTATCCATTAGCGAGAGAAACTTTTTGTAGGTTAGTAGTTGAATCAAAGTGTTTAGGATTAGATGTTATCACTTCAAAAAACTACGGAGCGTCTTTAGAGCCTTGGTTTGATGAATTAAATGGTAAAGAACTTATTGATTTTTTACGTAATCAAACTAAAATTAATTTAGAAAATATTAAAAAATACTTATGATTCTTTTTTGTTACGGGACAAGACCTGAATATATAAAAATAAAAAAATTAATTGAGCTATATGACGAACCTTATAAAGTTTTATTTGTCTCACAACATGAAAATTTAGTATTAGGTGAATATGATTATAAAATAAAAATTAATAACTTATTAAATAATAGACTTGACGATATTATTTCGTCCATATTTACAAATTTTAATCCTGAGTACTTGAATGGTATTACTCATATGTTAGTACAAGGGGACACGGCAACAGCATTTTCATTATCATTATTAGGGTTTCATAATAATATTAAAATAATTCATTTAGAGGCCGGTCTAAGGACATATAATAAACATAACCCATACCCTGAAGAAACATATAGACAACTTATAAGTAGAATATCTGACATTAATTTTTGCCCAACAGAAAATAATTTAATGAATTTATTAAATGAAAAAACTGAAAGTCAAAATTTTGTTGTGGGAAATACAGTATTAGATAATTTAAATAAAGAAGGGATTGAGGATACTAACACAGTTATAATTACTTTACATCGAAGAGAAAACCATCCCATAATTCATGAATGGTTTAATGAAATTAATAAGTTAGCTATAGAAAATCCTTCTATTGAATTTATACTTCCTATTCATCCGAACCCTAACGTGATTAGACATAAAAATATATTGACCCATGTGAATGTTATTAATCCTATAGACCACGATGATTTTATAATAAAATTAAAAAAATGTAAAATTATAATTTCTGATAGCGGGGGAATCCAAGAAGAGGCTTCATTTTTAAATAAAAAAGTTATTGTGTGTAGACAAACCACTGAAAGACCAGAATCTTTAGATAAAACTTCTTATTTATGTAAAGAACCAAATCATCTGAAACAAATGTTTTATGATGTTTTAAAAAAATACGGTTCTGATTATGAATGCCCGTTTGGGGACGGTAAGTCATCAGAAAAAATAATTAACTTACTAAAAAAAATATTATGAGTGTAACAGTAATTTTAAATGGTTATAAGAGACCTCATGTTTTATCAAAACAACTTGAGAGTATTAATAATCAAACATTAAAACCAAAGGAAATTTTGTTTTGGCAAAATTATGGGGATGAGTTCGATGAAAGTCTAACATCAACGTTAACTCACTCTAAATGTAATAAAAATTTAGGTGTGTGGGCAAGATTTGCGTTTGCGCTAAACGCTAAAACAGAATATATCTGTATATTTGATGATGACACGATTCCGGGAAAAATGTGGTTAGAAAATTGTTTAAATACTATACAGCAATATAATGGTTTATTAGGAACAATAGGTATCAGATTTCAAACTAAAGAGACTTATTGGCCGGCAATTAGAATAGGATGGGATAGACCAAATCAAGAGACACAACAAGTAGATATTGTTGGGCACTCTTGGTTTTTTAGAAGAGAATGGCTTTCTCATTTTTGGAGAGAGTTACCTGAGATTTCACAATCAACCTTAGTCGGAGAGGATATGCATTTTTCATACACTTTACAAAAATATGCGGGAATTAATACGTACGTCCCTCCTCATCCTCCAGATAATATGGATTTGTGGGGAAGTCTACCTAATTATGCTTGGGAAATAGGCACAGATTCCAATGCAATATCTATGAATCATAATAATATGGGATTAATGAGTAGTGCGTATAGAAGTTATGTAAATAAAGGTTTTAAAACAATATTAAATGGTTGAAAAATATACTGAAGATTTTGAATTTTTTTGGTCTAAAATTAAAAATTTTGAAAATTTTTCATTTGTACGATATGCCGACGGTGAAGTAATGTTAATTAAGGGTCTTCCTGTCGGAACTGCAACTCAAGCGTATCAGATAGATAAATGGTATTCATCAGAAAATACTTTAGCTGGTAAGGATTTATTAGAGGGATTAAAGATTTATGACAATAATTATTATTTTGCAATTTCTTCTAAATCTGACAACATTTCTGATTATGAATTTTTAGTAAATAACATTAATAATACTAATAATTTAACTTTCGCCAACCTTTGGATAAATGCGAACTACTCAAAAAATTTAGAAAAAATAAAATCTTTGGAGAGGGAGGTCGTTTTGATTTGCAATGAAAAATGTCATTTAGATAAAATACCTTTTAAAGTAAAAGAATTTTTACCTTTCTATGATGATTGTGTGAACTTTTGGGAAACTAATAAAAGTGACTATTCAGAAAAATTAAAAAATATTTCTTCAAAATATAAAAATACTCTATTTGTTGTATGTTGCGGTCCACTATCTGCGGTTATTATAAACATAATGTTTAACACTAATTATAACAACACTTATATTGATTTTGGTTCGTCCTTGGATATTTTCATACATAATAAAACAACTCGGCCATACATGGACGAAGATTCTCAATACCATAATCACATATCAAAATTTTAATTCATGAATATAGTTATTCCGATGGCTGGTTTGGGTAATCGATTTAAGATAGAGGGTTATGACAATATTAAACCAATGATTAAAATTGGTGACAGGACTATGATAGAGAGAGTTATAGATTCTTTGAATTTTGATGGTCAATATATTTTTATTGTAAATACTCAAAATAAACAAGGTGAGGATTTGAAATCCTTATTAAAAAATATAACAAATAATCCTATTATTATTGAAATTGATTACTTAACAGAGGGCCCTGCAAACACTGCTTTGTTAGCTAAAGATTATATCAATAATGAAGAACCATTAATAGTTACAAATTGTGACCAAATTATGGAATGGGATATTGATAAATTTAAACAACACGTCCAATTAACTAACTGTCATGGGACTGTTGTTACATACACAACAACCACAAACAAAAATAGTTATGTGGAATTGGATGAAAATGGTACCGCAATTAAATTTTATGAAAAAGAAGTTGTTGGTGATGTATCATTGAATGGTTTACATTTTTGGAAAAAAGGTATATATTTTATTGAATCAGCAGAATCAATGATTAAAAATGACATACGAGTTAATAACGAATTTTATGTGTCTCTAACATATAATCAACTAATTGAAAAAGGGTTTAAAATAGACAATTATCACATACCCAACGATAATCATTGGTCTGTTGGTACCCCATCCGACTTAAAAAAATATTTAGAACATGCAAATATATAAACTTGAGGACATGAAAGGGGGATGGTTTGTTGGTAACTTTTCACCTTCGGCTTTTCAAACAGAAGGTTTTGAGGTTTGTTATAAAAAACACCATAAAGGTGAAAAATGGGATACCCATTACCATGAAAAAATAACTGAAGTGAATCTATTGGTTAAAGGGAAAATGATGATAAATGATACTGAAATTTTTGAAGGTGATATTTTTATCATACCTCCCTTTTATGTCTCATCGCCAACATTTTTGGAGGATTGTGAAATTGTTATTGTGAAGACACCCTCAATTGTAAACGACAAAATTATAATTAATTAATAAAATGATTTTTAGACAAGAATTTGATAAGAATGAATACTTTGTTGTTAAGTATTTTTTAAAATCTAAATCGACACTGAGAGATGCGTCATGGAATTTAGCAATCGGTCAAAGTGTTGGTAATCCCAACATGAGAAATCAATGGGAAACTGATGAATTATTTGATAAACATTCGTGTATAATTTTACATGATGAAGAATCACTAACATTCTTAAAAGAAGGTATTGTGAACATAGCATTCCCTGTGATTAATATTGATTTTAAAACAGATGGTGTGTCTCACATGCTGGTTAATATAATGGGAGGACAATTGGATATTGATATTATTGAAAAATGTTCGGTTTTAGATATTACTTTCCCAAAATCCGTAGAGGATTTATTTTTAGGACCTAAGTTTGGTATTAAGGGTATCAGAGAATACACCAATGTATATGATAAACCCTTACTTGGAGCAATTATCAAACCTAAAACAGGTATTAGTGCGGAAGTGTTATTAGAAATGGTTAAAGAACTTGTTGAGGGTGGGGTAAATTTTATCAAAGAAGATGAGATTTTATCAAATCCGATATTTTGTCCAATAGAAGAACGTGTACCTTTAATTATGAATTATCTAAAAGGTAAAAACGTAATATACTGCGTATCAATTCACTCAGATTATCCATATCTAATTGATAGAGTAAAAAAAGTTTTTGAATTAGGTGGTAATGGTATACATGTTAATTTTTGGTGCGGTCTCGGGGTTTATAAGGCTATTAGGGAATTAGACCTACCGATTTTTGTACATTTTCAAAAATCAGGTGATAAAATATTCACCAATAAAAATCATGATTTCCATATTGATTGGAGAGTGATATGTAAATTATCAGGAATGATGGGTGTGGATTTTATACATGCCGGAATGATTGGTGGTTATTATAAATGGGATGAAGATGAAACTATAGACGCTGTTAAGATTTTAAATGAATATAACGTAATGCCGGCGTTGAGTTGTGGTTTTCATCCGGGATTGACTGATTTTGTAACAAATAAAGTAGGGTTTGATTACATGGCTAATGTTGGTGGAGCAATTCACGCACATCCAAATGGAACACTCAGCGGAGCGTTAGCAATGAGACAAAGTATAGATAAAGATTATTCAAATGAATATTTTGAGGCAATAAATAAATGGAGTAAAAAATAAAAATATGTTAATTAATAATTTTATAGAGTTTATTAAAAGTAAAAATCCAAATTTTATACCTAAAACAATTTTAGACATTGGCTCAAGAGATTTGGGGCAATCATTAGAATTTAAAAGTGTCTACCCCAATTCAAAAATAATTGCAATTGAAGCTAATCCTGAGCAATTTAAAATTTGTGAAACAAATTCAATTAATACAGATATTGAGGTTTATAATTTTGCCGCATCAAATGAAAACAATACTACAAGTTTCTTTTTGACACATGGTAATATTGGTGCATCATCGGTCTTAAAACCATTGGATGTTCCATTTTCAGTTTCAAAAGATTATCAAGAAATCAAAGTTGAATCTAAAAACATTGGGGAATGGTGTAATCAAATGAAAATAAAACCTGACGTTATATGGATGGATGTTCAAGGTTTTGAGTATTTTGTTTTAATCGGTTTGGGTGAAATTTTAAAAAGTGTATCGTTTTTACATTTAGAGTCATCGGAAAGACCATATTACGAAGGTCATATTTTAAAAGATGATATTTTTAAAATATTAGATGAAAATAATTTTGAATTTTTCTTCAAAAACGATGTTTATCATCCATATGGTGAAGGGGATATCTTTTGTGTAAATAAAAACATTCTATGAAAATTATATCGCACCGAGGTAATATAAACGGTCCTGTATTTGAACTAGAAAATTCTCCAGACTACATTGAAAATGCCTTAGATAATAATTTTGATGTTGAGGTAGACTTATGGTTAGTTTCAGACCAATTTTATTTAGGTCATGATTTTTGGAAATATCCAGTGGATTTAGATTGGTTAGAAACTCGGTCCAATTTTTTGTGGATTCACTGTAAAAATGAAGAATGTTTATTAAAACTAAGGAACACTAACCTTAATTATTTTTGGCACGAATCTGACCGTTTTACCATCACGTCAAAAAATTTTGTTTGGACGTACATGGGTCTTAAAATACCGAATACTGTTATTAATATGAGAAAAGATGAAAAAATAAACCATACAAATTTTACAGCTATTTGTACTGATTACCCATTATTATATGTCGATAGAAATACCAAATGATTTAGGAATTATTATACATGGTTTAATTGATGAATCGCTTTTAAAAGATGTTGAATCATTAAAAAATAATGTAATTTTTAGTTGCTGGAATAACAATCCAATAAATTTTGGAGACTTTATAGTTACAAAAAACGATGAACCAACTGACGGTCGTATAGGTAACTTGATTAAACAATCTAAATCCATTTTATATGGATGTGATGTTGCAAAACGCATGGGTTTCAAAAGAGTCTTAAAAATTCGAGGAGATATGTTCATTAAAAACAAATCAAATTTTTTAAATTTGATTAACAACGATGAATTAAATTTTTTTTCATGGCATTTTTGTGATTCTGTCCCTGACAGTAAAGGTTATATTGTTGATTACTTTATGTCAGGAAAGTTAGAAGATATTGAATTTTTATGGTCAGTTAATTTATCATTAAGTTATCCAATTGCGGAGCAATATATCACACATAATTTTTTAAAATTATTAAAGGAAAAAGATTTAAAATATAACTTCGTCTTGGATAAAATTAATCAAGATAATGATGTTTTTTGGTCTAAAATGAATACGTATTTAAGTATTTATAAATCAGATAAATTAGAATATGATGGAGATTTGTCCAATAAAAACTTTATTCATAAATCATACTATGGAATGCCATCATTTTCAAGTAAAGATTTAGAATATTTATTTAAATTTCATAGAATATAAGATGAAAAATAGAATTTGTTACGTAGTTTATACAAACTCAAAATGTTCAGATGTTTGGGAAATGTTTATTGGTCAACAAAAAAAATATTCAGATATACCTATCTATTTTATTTCGGATAAAAAAGTTCCTGGACAAGAGTCTAATACTTTTTTATATGAAGACAATAAACCTTATTATGAATCTTGGGTCAGAGCTCTTACAGAAATAGACTTTGATTTTTTTATTTATTTACAAGAAGATTTTATACTTTACGATAAAGTAAATCAAGAAAAAATTTATGAATATTTAAATTTTTTAAAAAATAATGAAGAATATTCTTTTGTTAGATTATTAAAATCTGGAAATTTAAATAATGTAAAAGTACATAATTTTTTATATGAAATAGAACCTTATAACAACGACATATTTTCAATGCAACCAACTATTTGGAAAAAAATTGATTACATTAAAATAATGCAGGGAACTAAGAATAAAATTTGGTTAGAAAATAATTCTTACCGTAATTTTATGATACAAAATAATATCAAAGGTTTGTATCATTATGATAGTGAAAAAAAAAGAGGTTTAAACCATTATGATAGCCATGTTTACCCATATATAGCAACCGCATTAATAAGGGGTAAGTGGAATATTTTAGAATATAGTGAGGAATTAATACCAATTACTGGCTACTATAATATAAACTTAAACAAAAGAGGAGTTTTTTAATACATTAAATAATGAAATTTATAGCACTTAACTACAACTATGATTTAAAAAAAATGTCAGACATCGGACGTAAATGGGCTTTTGACATTTATAAGAATAATGAATTTATCTGTGACTATTCTTCAGCGTCTTACGCCACATTCATTCATAAAAATCCAAATCACAAACTTCATCTATATACTGACAATATAGATAAAATGAAATACAAAATGAATCAATATAAAATTAACCAAGAAAATATAATTTATATTGACTACCAAGAACAACTAAAAAAATACAATAATAATTTAGAGTACAGTTTCACCGTATTAAATGACTTTATTAATTTTGCCAAATCAAAAACTGAATATACGGTAAAAATAGATAATGATTTAATTTTCAAAAATGAATTACCAAAAATCGACGAAAACAATATTTTAGTTTGGAAATATGAGAGGATTGTTAAAAATGGAGACATTAGATGGGGGGAAATTAAAATTTGCCAAGAAACAGTTCAAAATACCGACTTTAAAATTTATAATTTAGGTATTTTTGGGTTACCCGTAAATTATGAAATTTTAGAAGCGAAAGAAATTATGGATAAAATGATATCTGTTGATATTTCAAATATCACTGATGTTGATTCTAAAATATATCATTGTTGTGAACAAACCGCAAATAATTATATTTTTCATAAAAAAAAATATAATGTTGTTGAGATGTACGATTACGTTAATCATCATTTTGATAACAAAGGAAAATGCATTTTAGAAGCCAAATATTTAAGAAAAAAATGAAAAAAAAAATATCAATAATTGGGGTGGGTAAGTTAGGTCTATGTTTAGCTCTAAACTTAGAAAAAAATGGTTATTACATAACAGGTGTTGATGTATCCGAAAATTATGTAAATTCTTTAAACAAAAAAACATTTAAAAGTCCCGAACCTTATGTCGAATCTTATTTACGTGAATCAAAAAATATATTGTTTACTACAGATTTATCAAAAGCCATCAAAAATGATATAATTTTTATTGTAGTAAAAACTCCCTCAACCGATGATTGGAAATATGACCATAGTCAAATTGATGAAGTCATATCTAATTTAAAATCATTTGGGGTTCAGAACAAAAGAAAAGATTTAATAATAAATTGTACTACTTTTCCGGGATATTGTGAAAAAATTAGTAAGGAATTAATTGAATACAATTATTATGTTTCTTATAACCCTGAATTTATTGCTCAAGGTTCAATTATAATGGACCAAATAAATTCTGAAAACGTTTTAATTGGTGAATCGGACTTATTTGCCGGTACTTTAATTTCAGACATATATAAAAATCTTTGTAAAAATGAAATTAAAATAAACCGTATGAGTAGGACCGAAGCCGAAATCTGTAAGCTCTCAATAAATTGTTTTTTAACAACTAAAATTAGTTTTGCAAACATGATTGGAGACATATCAGTTAGAATGGGGTGTGACGCCGAAAAAATATTAAATGGTGTCGGTAACGATAGTAGAATAGGTAGTAAGTACATAAAACCAGGATTTGGATTCGGAGGACCTTGTTTTCCAAGAGATAATAGAGCTTTATCAAAATGTGCCGAGGAGGTTGGAGTAGACGCAATAATATCAAACGCCACTGATAAAATGAATGAATTTCATTTAAACTATCAAATAGACTATTTTATAAATTCTAATCCCGACAAAACTAAACCTGTAGTAATGGACTATGTAACCTATAAAAAAGATAGTATTTCAATTGAGGAGTCCCAACAACTTAAATATGCTTTAAGACTTTATAATAAAGGTTATAGAATTATAATTAAAGATGAACGAGAAGAAGTGAAATCACAAATAAAAAATTTTTTTATTTAATCAAATGTCCCAAGAAAAAGAAATATCAAAATGGTTGGATGAATACCTAAAACAAAGCGAGTTAAAAAGTTTTATAATAGGGGTTAGTGGGGGTATTGACTCGGCCCTAACTTCAACTTTATGCGCAATTACAGGACAAAAAACTTTTGTGGTAAGTTTACCTATTCACCAAAATGCAAATCAATTAAAAATGGCTAAAAATCACATTGAATGGTTGAAAAAAAAATATAGTAATGTTGAGGAACTTTATTTTGATTTAAGTAAAATATTTGATGAATTTAAATCAATGTTCAAATCATCTGACAATTTGTCTTTAGCAAATACCCGTTCTCGATTAAGGATGGTTACTCTTTACCACATTGCCGCAACAAATAATGGGTTAGTAGTTGGTACAGGAAACAAAATTGAAGACTTTGGGATTGGTTTTTTTACCAAATATGGTGACGGTGGAGTGGATATTTCTCCAATAGCCGACCTAACAAAAACTGAAGTCAGAGAAATGTCAAAAAAATTAGATATTTTGCCAGAAATTTTATCTTCAGCACCAACAGATGGTTTATGGGATGACGAAAGAACAGATGAAGACCAAATAGGAGCTAGTTACGAAGAATTAGAGGAAATTATGTTTCTAGTTGAAGAAAATGGATTTGTAGAATCCGAAAAAAAACTGTTTGGTAGAAAAAAAGAAGTTTTTAATATATTTAAAAATTTTAATAAAAAAAATAAACATAAAGTGACTAAAATCCCTTTTTTTAAAAAAAATGAAATACACACAAATTAACCTATATCCAGGAGACGATTATAGAAATTACGAAAAAGCAACTGCAGATTTATTTAGAAACTTAATTAAAAACGATTGGACGGTTTTTGATTGTGGAGCTAAAACAGGATTTTTTACTTTACTTTTTTCAGAAATATGTGAATTTGGCACCGTTCACGCATTCGAACCAACTTCAACTTTTGATATGTTAGTTAAAAATGTTAATTATTACGGTATAACAAACACTATTTTAAATAAATTAGCTTTAGGTGAAAAAACAGGTCAAATTGAGGATAATATATACAGAATTTGGGGTCAACCAAGCGAAAGGATGATTTATGATTTTATAACTATTGATGATTATTGTAAAAATAATAAAATTGAAAGATTAGACCTTTTGAAGGTTGATGTAGATTCATATGATTTTGAATTATTAAAAGGAGCTGTTAATACTCTAAAAAAATTAAAACCAATTATCACCATTGAATTAAATTACGCTCTTAATATACGAAATGCAACAAAGAAAGAGGTTATTAATTGGTTAGAACAAATGGATTATTCGTTAGTATATGTAACTAATGACGAAAATCATACTTTTATACACAAAAATAATATTTAATATGACACAAGGAGCTTTAGAAGACAATTTTGTATACAAAGAATTTAAAAATTTAATTGATAAATTTAAAATAAAAAAAATTATAGAAACTGGCACTTATTTTGGTTGGTCTAGTATGAAATTAGCCGAATTTGGTGTAGATGTAATTACAATTGAATCCTCACAAGAAAATTTTAATAAGGCCATTGACAATTTTTCAAAATCTAACTTTAAAAACATTGAACCTATTTTAGGTAATTCTCCTGAGGTTTTGAAAAAAATTTTAACTGAAGAAGATAATGACATTATTCTATTTTTAGACGCTCATTGGTATGATTATTGGCCAATACATGACGAATTAAAAGTTTGTATCGAAAAAAAAATAAAACCTGTCATAGTAATTCATGATTTTTACGTTCCCGGTGAAAATGGTAAAGCTAAATTTGGATTTGATAGATATGGCAACCAAAATTTAGATTTAGATTACATTAAACAATCATTAGATGAAATATATGGTGAAAATGAATACGAATATCATTATAATACCGAATCAGACAACGTAGGTCAAGGGGTTATTTATATATACAACAAAAATGAATGATAAATTGAAAGAAAAATTATTTTCTCACATACTTGAAAATAATAAAATAAAGATACCTTTTTGGGCAAAAAGAGTTAAACTAGATGTTGGTACTTCTTTAAACGCTCCTAATTCCCAAAAGTGGATAGATGGGGATAATGAACTTTGTGTCTTTGGATTTGAGCCTAACATATACAATTTAGAAATACTTAATACGGGAATTCATCGTTGGCCAATAAAATTAGATTTGGACAGGATAAACAAATCTTTTTTCTACATTAACTGTGCATTATCTGATTTTGTAGAAGAAAACGTTGATTTTTATTGTACGGATTCTGAAAATCCAGGAACATCTAGTTTGTATAAACCAAAAATATCTATAGTTGACAAAATTACAAAAGTCTCAGTGATTAGATTATCGGATTTTTTTGATTTATTTCCTTGGGAAATAATACCATATATTGACCAAGTTAAAATTGACTCTCAATCAGCAGACTACAATATTGTAAAAGGTATGGGTAATTATCTTTCAGATAAAATTGTTTACTTAGATGTTGAATCAACAACTAATGGACAATACGAAAATGAAGAAAATCCAAATGAATTAAAAAAATATATAGAATCTAAAGGATTTGAGTGTTTAGAGTGGGGTATTAATGCTAGATTTCGTAATCGAAAATTTTACGAAATTTACGATAAAGTGAATTATATTTTTTTAAACGATTAATATGTACGTTACAAATTGTGTTAGAGGTGACGGTTTTGGAGCTCAGTATCAAAATATTATTTGGGCAATTATTTATTCCGAACTTAATAATTATAATTTTTACTACACTCCATTTAGTTCTATGGAACACAACTATGATGGTGACCCTGATTTTATAGATAAAAAAGAAAAATTTATAAACATTATTGAGCATTATCCATTAGTAGAAACATTACCTAATAATACATTTGTTAAACAACTTTGTGGAGGAGTGGACGGAGTAAATTTTGACCCTATAGAAAATGATTTAAATAAATCATTAAATCTTAGTTCATTTTTAAAAATAAAAGAACTTTTTCACAAAAATAAAAAATCGATTTTTGAAAACTCAGTAACTAATGTGGCAGTACACGTAAGAAAACAAAATATTCATGACAATCATACTTTAGGTTTGTACGATGACAAATATTTTTTAGATATTATGAATCACATTAGAGTTACTTATCCAGGTGAAAAAATATTTCACATATTTTCTCAAGGAGATGAAAATAATTTTCAACATTTTAAAAATAAAGACGTTTTATTTCATTTAAATGAATCAATTGAAAAAACATTTTATTCTATGGTTACCTCTCAAATTTTGATAATGTCCAAAAGTTCGTTGAGCTATACTGCGGCAATGTTAAATGATGGAATTGTCTATTACTTACCATTTTGTCACAAACCCTCATCAAAATGGATTATAAAAAAATAAAACACATAATAAAAATAATATGAAAAAAATATTAGTTCTAGGTGGTGGTGGTTTTATAGGTGGTCACCTCGCGAAAAGATTAAAAAATGAAGGAAACTATGTTAGAGTAGTAGACATAAAAAACCACGAATACTTCAATCAGAAGGACTTTTGTGACGAATTCATACTTGGAGACCTTAGAGACCCTAAAATAGTGTCAACAGTTATTGACGAAACATTTGATGAAGTTTATCAATTGGCAGCAGACATGGGTGGTGCAGGATATATTTTCACAGGTGAAAATGACGCCAATGTAATGCATAATTCGGCGTTAATTAATTTGAATGTTGTACATGAATGTGTTAAAAAGAAAATTAAAAAAGTTTTTTATTCATCATCCGCATGTATGTACCCTGAACATAATCAATTAGACCCAAATAATCCTAATTGTGAGGAATCATCGGCCTACCCCGCAAACCCTGATTCAGAATACGGATGGGAAAAACTATTTAGTGAAAGACTTTACTTATCATATAATAGAAATTA
>SXGQ01251805.1_pt1 | contig 13857 bp, 22 predicted proteins | sample 3178371 | NCBI WGS metagenome assembly SXGQ01 (sample SAMN11356859, study PRJNA531348) | freshwater metagenome | isolation source: freshwater sample F1-20 | place: China: Fuxian Lake, Yuxi | collected 2017-12-25
CAGCGCCATCACCACCGGCCTCAAGACGATGGTCTTCGGTGCAATGAACAAGTTCCTGATCCGCGATGTGGCTAATATCCGCATTCAAAGGCTCGACGAACTTTATGCCGCTAACGGTGCAGTTGGCTTCACCGCATGGGCCAGAACTGACAGCAAGATCTTGGCCAGCGGTGCGATCAAGCACATGGTCCAAGCCTAACTTTTAATAGTCCACGCAGATCAGGAAACCAAGGCAATGAAGATTCAAATGCTCGAATGTATCTCTGGTCCGCTCGGCACATACCGTGTCGGTGACATCTGGGATCATCCCGATGCAGTCGATGCGAATCGAATCATTGCCGCTGGTTTTGCGATCTGCGTGGACAGTCTGGTTGAAGAAAAAGCCTTAGAGCTAGAAACACCCGAGGCCAAGCAGGCAGCTAAACGGAGCAAGCGCTAAGTGGGCCTGAAAGTATTGACCGCCGCAACGGTGGAGCCAGTGTCAACCTCTGACATGAAGCTCCACCTGCGCGTTGACCACAGCACAGACGATGCGCTGATTGGTGCGCTTGTGTCTGCTGCTCGTGATTATGTTGAGCGGCAAACCCGGCGGCCACTGGTGAACACCACCTACCGCCAAACCATGGACTATTTCCCAGAAGGCGCTATTGAGTTGCTGCGTGGCCCGGCGGTGCAAATTGCCGTTGCTGGTGCCTATAGTTATGCCATGCCGCGCATCCGCTACTACGACGAAAACGGCACACTAACCACCATGACATTTGCCGGTGGTGATTTTGAACTAGACCTCGATGCCAACCCGCCCAGGCTAAATCTGACACCGCTGGACATCTGGCCGAACACCGAGAACGGCAAGGCAAACGCAGTCGAAGTGGATTATGTTGCTGGCTATGGTACTGCTGCCGCCAACGTGCCTGCGCTGCTGACCACATGCATCAAACTGCTCGTGGCGCACTGGTACGAAAACCGCTCTGCGGTTCAGCCAGGCGCAGGCAGCGAAGTGCCTTTGGCAGTCGATTCAATCCTAAAGATTTACTCGGTAGGTGACTACCAGTGATCATCGGCGAGTTGAGGCACCGTCTGGAGCTACAGTCGGCAACCGACAGCACCGACAGCTACGGCCAGCCTACTCGCACTTGGGCAACCTACGCCACTGTATGGGGCAAGGTGATGCCTGTGACTGCGACCGAGAGCCAGCTAGCCAACCAGCAGCAGGCAGACATCACGCACCGTGTGACGATACGACACCGAGCTGATGTGACTGCAGAGCATCGCATTCTATTTGGCAGCCGCGAGCTGAATGTACGAGGCGTGCGTGATCTTGAAGAGAGAGGCATTTCGCTTGAGATCGATGCGGAGGAAAATGCGTAATGGCTAGCTCTCGCGACCTTCGCTTAAATCTGGCCGGAGCAGTTGATCTAATAGATGCTCTGCGAGATGCTGGCAAGAAGATCAAGCCTGCCTTGCGCCGTGTGGCAAGAGCGTGCACTACGCCTATCCTTCGCACCGCTCGCACGCTCGTGCCGGCCAAGCGCAAGCGGATCATGTACCAAGGCAAAAAGGTTTTTCGTTACGGCACAACTGGGCAGCTTAAGAAGAGTCTCGGCTACCGCGTAACGACATCTAAAAAAACAGGCGCAGTTTACGCAATCATCGGCCCGCGCCGCAAGTTTAAGATCATGGCTTTTAAGACTTATCACAAGCCAAAACGAAGCGTTGCAGCGCAGCGCAACGTAATGGTGCCTGTTAACCCAACTAATTACAGCCACCTAATTGAGAATGGATTTACGGCCAAACTATGGCGGTCTGGTAAGTTACGGCCAGTAGCTGGCAAACCATTTTTAAAGCCGGCATTAAATGCCAATAGATCGCAATGCGAAGACATTACGGCACGCATACTTAGTGAAGAGTTGCAAAAAGCGATGGCTAAAAGGACCGCCACAGTATGAGCGTACTTGGTCAAGCTGTGCGCACCTATCTGGCCGCCTACGCCAACTATGCCACCTATTTGCCTGGCGGAATATCACCCGATCAAACCGGCCAAGGCAATACAAGCCAGCCTTATGCTGTTTACCAGTCTGTTAGCAGGCAACGGCAAAGGACCACTGGCGGTTCCGTGGTCGCAACTACTGAACGTGTACAAGTCACAGTTGTCGGCGAGACGCGCAGTAGCTCACAGGCTACAGCAAACTGGATCGCATCTGCCATTGCTGCAACACCAAGCCGGCAGACTATTGGCAGCTTGTTTGTCCATCAATGGTTGGTCGAGGAAGAAGCAAGCTCTAATGAGCTTTACCAAGACGGATCGGACGAGTCAGCACGCATAATCTCTATCGAGATTGTCGGGACATACACAGAATGAGGAGCAAGACATGGCTGTAGTACTACCACTTGGAACGATTGCGACACTTACGCCAGCAACTGGCAGTGCGATTGTTCTGAATTGCATCAGCGTCACCGGCACCACTCGATCAGTGGCAATGGCTGAAATTACTGGTTTGTCTGACTACACGTTGAAGCGTCTGCCAAGCCGGGTTGATCCAGGCACTGTGACTTTTGAGGTTTACCTTGAAGACACAGCTACGGCCACTAATACGCTTAAAACGCTGCGCGATTGGCAAGCGACTGTTACTGGTTCAAGCATTGGCTACAACAGCGTCACTCTGAGCCTTAATTTTCCAGGCTCAACTATTGATGCACTGATCAGCTACCAAGGCTACATCAGCGGAATTACTGAACCAACTGTTGGCGCAAGTGATGAAGCGCTACGCTTTTCAGTAACCTTGCAAGTTACTGCTGTTTAACGGAGAAATTGAATGGGCTTGAATAGGGACGAAATCCTTGGCAAAAGTCGAGGACGTGTTGAGGAAATCAAGGTGCCAGAGTGGGGTGGCACCGTGTTCGTTAAGGAAATTACTGCCAGCGAAAGAGATGCCTTTGAGGCTTCGTCTATCGATAAAAAAGGCAGCGCCAAGATGGTAAACATCCGCGCTAGGCTGGCGGTGTTGACTTTGTCAGACAGCACTGGCCTGCGCATGTTTGCTGATTCTGATGTGGCAGCGCTGGGCGAGTTGCCTGCCTCGGCAATGGATCGCATTTTTGAAGCGTCCATGCGAATTAACAGGCTCACTAAATCAGATGTGGATGAGCTGGAAAAAAACTCCGAGAACCAGGCGGAAGCACCCGCCGCCTGATGTTCGCCTTAGCCGGCCACCTTGGCATGACGGTGGCTGAGCTGGGTGATCGGTTGACTAGTTGTGAACTGTCTGAATGGATAGCCTTGCTGGCAGTTGAGCCATGGGGGCCATATCGGCAGGATCTGCTGAATGCCATTTCCTGCTATGCCAGCGCAGCGCCTTGGTGCAAAAACACAAAGGTGAGTGATTGGATCCCTCGTTTTGACAAGCTTGAGCCTGACCGTGATTCCATTTTGACATACTTGAAAGCCACGGGGGCAAGCATCCATGGCGACAATCAGTAAATTAGCGATCAACCTTGGATGGAATGGCCAACAGGCTGAAGACGGATTAGCTAGAACAGCAAAGAAAACAAGCGAGGCTGGCAAAAAAGCTGACGAAGCTGGTGGTGCATTTGGCCGGCTGGCACAGGCGCTTAAAGGTGCCAACGATGTCAAGTCTGGATTCGACATGCTGCGAGGCGTAACGCAGTTTTTCATAGGCGCGCCAATTGCCGCTGTCGGTGAAATGATTAAGCTTGGCGGCGAGCTGGAAACCATGCAAGTCAAAATGGGCCTGATGGCAGGCAGTTTCGATAAAGGAGCTGAAAGCCTAGAAAATTTGCGCCAGATAACTCGCGATATGGGCGTGCCGCTTAATGAGGTTGTCGGAGGATTTCAGCAGCTTGCCACAGCAGGCGTTGATGCCGGCAGCGCCGAAAAGTTAATGCGAACATTTGCCAATGTGGCACCACTGCTTGGGCAGGGTGGCCTAGGTCAATTGGCTGGCGGAATTAGTGAGATGGTTAAATCTGGTGTTGCAGAGGCCTCTACCCTGCAACAAATGCAGTCAAGCGGCCTAAAAGTTTATGAGGCTTTGGCTGTCAGGCTCAGCAATGTAACCGGTCAGTTCCACTCGGTGGAAGATGCCATTAATGCAGTCAACAATAAGACCGTTCAAGCGAGTACTGCGGTATTGGCTATGCAGGATGCAGTCAAAACACCGGAAGCTATCGAGGCAGCTCAAAGGCTGTTTAACAGTTTTGATGGCCAGCTAAACCGTTTACAACAAGGCGTTGTTGAACTGTTCAGGGACATTGGAAAAGGCTTGATAGACGGCTTGGATATTCCAGCATTCCTGGCAAGTCTTCGCGGTGTGATTGATGCTATTAGCAGCATAGTCAAGGAGATTACCAAAGGACTACTAGAAGCGCTTGGTCCGGCTGGGGAGGCGGACAGGCTCCAATCGTCTTTCCAGAAAAGCAGGGATTTTGCTTTTGAGATTGCTGAAATAATTGCAAAGACTGCAAATAATTTTGCTTCAGAGTTTCAAAAGATCATTATTAATCTGGAGACGATGGCCAAAAAAGTGCTGATTGTTTTTGACCAAGGCGTATCAGGATTGATTTCCGGCGAGACTGCAGCGCTGCTAGAGACTAGAGAATTTCTAGACCAGATAGGCGTTAAACAAGCTGAGCAAGACCGAGTTTCCAGAGAAGGGCAGATTACTGCTTTTTTTGACAACATTAAAAAAGGTGCAGCAGTTGCGGATATTCGTAGAGCAAACGATCTGGGTCTTCCAAAAGGCGGCCAACCTCTTGACGCTATCAAAATCCCACAACGCCAGCTTGCAAGTGCTGCGGATTTTTCTGTCCAGCGGTTGCAAGCAGGTAGTAGCGCAGCAGTCGAAGCCATGGTTCGCAACCAGCTGGGCGGCGGTAAAGAACCACAACAGGAGATATTAGCAGAGGCTAAAGAACAAACTCGCCAAGGCGCAGAAATGCTGACACTTTTGGCTGGTATCAAACTACCCGGCACAGTTCAAGTAGGCATCTGAGGTAACCAATGGCCTACACGCTATTCAGAGAAGTCATCGAAGGCCGTAGCGGCAGCGTTGACCAGCGCTACCAGCGAGCGTACAAGCGCGCGTTTCTGGTCAAGACTGATTCGGCTGGCTACGGTCCCTACTACGCTGGCAGCCATCCCAGCCTGCCGTTGGTGTGGTCAGTTCACCCGGAAGACTCGCTGGCCTACTGCGTTGGCTTCTCGGTAGACCAAGACCAGAACGATGGCACGCTCTGGCGAGTAACAGCCAACTACGCCTACAATGCTGACACGTTTCAAGGCGGCGGCACTGGCACTGGTGCAACCGGCAACCCTGCGATAGACACGCAGCAGCAAGGCCAAGCGCCTGCCGACCGGGTTCAATCGCCACTATCGAGGCCTCGTGATTATCAGATCTCCACAGTCGCCTATCCAGAGGCGCTGCGCGGCGATGTCGATGGCAACGCAATTCTCAACAGCGCCTACGATCCTTTTCTGCCAGCTAGCGAGATTCAGAAGTTTGGCGCTCAGATCACCATCGGCCTGAACGCATCCACTCCACCATCTGAAGCATGGATGAGCGCAGTCGGCAAACTGAACGCCAGCACGCTAACTATCACGCCGCCTGGCTCAACGATTTCGCTGGCGGCAAAAACAACCAGGCTAAACAGCCTGAACGCTCAGGCGGTATATGAAAACGGCCTAGCCTACTGGCGTTGGACTTTGGCGTTTGAGTTTAGACCAAGCACAACGACCTACACCAGTGGTTGGGTGCAGCTAGGTGCCAGTTGGCCAGTGCTCGGATGGAAGCTGGTGTTGCTCGATGCCGGCAAACGTAGATGGGATGGCACGCGGTACACAGCGTTTAGTGATCCACCAGGGCAGCAGCCAGTCACACAGGCTGTGCTGATGGACGGCAGCACCAACAGACTAGCCGCCGACACTAAGCCTTACTACAAGGCTTGGGACATCTACCGCACTACCACCTTCCCGAGTCCGCTTTAATGGCTGGCTATTCGCTAGAGCTAGAGACGATCAAGCGCCTGGGCAAGATGCTAAAAGCCTTTGAAGGCGGCGGCATGGCTCCAACATTCCGCGAGCATCTCACCGAGCAGTACGAGGTGCAGGGCATCGCTGTGCGTGTGGTTCAGGTGACAGGTGCCAAGCAATCAGACGGCACCTACCCGGCCAAACTACTAGGCAGAAACAGCGATGCCTACAGCGCTATCTGGTCAGATTATGAAATCGTCAGCGTCATCGAGCCAAACAACGCAACGCTAACCAACGGCAACAAATACGTTGCACTCTGCGTTGGCTGGTATGCCGGCAGTGGTTCTGGTTCCGGTTCTGGTTCTGGGTCTGGTTCTGGTTCTGGCAGCGCTGCTGGTCTGTGGGTGGTGGCTGGTAGTGTGCCGGGCGCAAACCTGACGCAGACGGTGGTGACTGATGTGACTTGTTCCGGGTCTACATTAGTGGTGACTAAGAAGATTCTGACTATTCCGGGTGGGTCTGTTAGCTAATGCCTGAATTTAAGCTTTTTTACAAGAACTGCACATGCTGCGCTGGCAGTGAAAGTAGTGGCAGCGGTAGCGCATCATGTTTTTGCAGTTTCTTTAATGTGCTGTGCCCAACAAGTCCAGTTAAAACTAATTGCCAAAAAAACTTTGTGGTAAATATAACCTTAAATTTTTCAGGATGCGTTGGAACACAAATGGGAAGTTGTGGTTCTGGTTCTGGCATTTCTGGCCCTGAAACTGGACTAGATGTAGATGGGTCTGGTAGCACTGGAAGCGATTGCAGAAAAACATGCAAGCCATGCTGTGAGCTAGTGCCTTTTTCTTATGAATTAAACTTAGAGTGTTTTAATGACATCTTGGCAGTTCCTGAATTAAATGGAGACTGCATCCCAGTAGGCAGCCATGAATGCTTGGGAAATCGCCTAAACTGTCCGTTTTTTACTATAGATTCCGGGCTTTCTGGCTACTTTGGAAATTTATTTGATGATGGCTATTTAACGATATTATTTAATGGAGCAATTCTCGATTCCTGTAGCCCTTTGGTTATTAGTGGAACATTAAACGGAATAGCAACAAATCTTAGTACATGCCTTAGAACTTGTTTAGAAGGCTTTAACCAACCAGAATTCTACCCTACCTGCATCACTGGCACATTTACCATTACCGAGGCTTTGCCATAAATGGAAAAGCCGTGCCCAAACAATCCTGCGGCCTGCGCTTGCCACATCTGCAAGCTATTCCTGCACGACGAGCGCTACCGTAAACTGTGGGACGGACAAGGCCCAGCGCAACCGGCACCAATCATCCCAGGCAAAACCTTTGCCAGCACCGCCGACCTAGCCAAAGAGCGGGCCAAACGCGGCAGAACCAAATGCCAGCACTTAGGCGATAAGCTCGAACTAAAAACTACCTGCCCAGTCGGATGCGGTGGCGGTACCGAGTTGCACGCCTGCGGCATCCATGGCACCTGCCGGCGCTACGGCAACGACGAAACGGTGATGACCTGCTGGCGCTGTCCAGAGTACCAAGCCGAGGAGCAGTTAACCGTTGACCAGTGGACGCAACTGCTGACAAGTAGCAAGCTCACTAACGATGGCGGAGTTTACACCGGCAATCAAACCAAGGCGGTGCATCGCATCATCGATAACCTGCGCCAGGCAATCAGCGGCAACCAACCAGCCTTTGCTGTGGAGCGTGGCATCGTCACCAGCGGCGGCGGTCGCTACTGGCCGGGCACCTGGACGATGGCAGCAATCTGCCGGGAGATGGGCTGGAGGCACACGATTCAGGCGTGGTATCTCGGCGAGCAGGAATATGACGAGTTTTGGATTAACGAGCTACGCAAATTGGATGTGCTTTGCGTCGATGCCTACGAAGTCAGGAAGCTGAACCCATACCGCATTCTCAACGGCTTCGAGATCAAACTTTACGCTGTGCTGCATTCAGGCATCGAGCAGCCGATCTGGCTTGATTCTGACTGCTACCCGGCACGAGATCCAAACCTGCTCTACGAGTGCAGCCTGTACCAGCAAACCGGCAGCGTGCACTATCCAGACCTTGCCAACGCCGAGCCATGGACGAGGTGGGAGCGCTGGGGCGTGGAGCGTGACGATTCACCACCAATCGAAACAGGACAATATCTGTACCATTTAGGAAAAGTATGGGAAGAGGCGCAGATAGCCAGCAAGCTCAACGAGATGTCAGACCTCACTTACAACTGGGACTACGGCGACAAAGGACCGGCACGTGTAGCTTGGGCGTGGACTAAGCGCAGTCGCGCCATCTACGAGAAAGTTCCTAAATGGGTTGGCCCTGCGTTTATCCACCTAGGACCAGATGCCGAGCCGCTGTTTGTCCATCGATGCCGAGGCAAGGTAAATCCGAGCAGCAGTAGTTTCTACACACCGCAGCACGGCAACGGCACAGAGCCGCACAACAACCTGCCAGCCGAGGCTATCTATCAGCATTTCCTAGCCAAGGCCAAGGCGCTGGCCGAGCTTCGTGAGCCTACTACCTCAGAATAAGGGAAATAGGAGATAGTCACTATGGACTGGATAACTGCCGCTCGTGACCTCGGATTCCCTGCAGTGATTATCGCAGGCATGGGCTATGCGATTTGGACTGCTGGCAGTTGGCTAGGCAAAGAGCTATTAGTTCCGCTGCGTAATAGGCACTTCGATTTTCTGACATCCCTCGAACAAACAAACAAAACCATCGCAGAAAGCATCAAAGAAGTGCATACCAGAATAAACGACATCACCTGTCTGCGGAGAGAATAAATGATTTGGGCGCTAATTCTACTATCTGGGCAAGACCTCAAGATCCCAGCCGAAGTCACAGGCGAAGTGGCCGCCTTTGTTACCGTAATAGCTGAAACGAATAACAAGCAGGTCAAATTTTATCCAATCGATTCAGGCCTATCGGTCTTCCCCGCAGCGCTGCTGGCCAACCAAAAAGCGACTGTCGTGGTGGCCGCAAAAGCCGGCACCTACAGACTGCTGGCCTACACCGCTGCTGGGGATATTCCCAGCGAGCCGCAAATTTGCAAGGTGGTTATCGGTGGTGGCAAGCCGGACAATCTCCCACCCGCGCCAATACCGCCAACGCCACCAACACCAGAAAAAGACAAGCTGCTCGATGCGCTAATCGGCATCTATGGCGGATTGCAGGAGCAGGACAAGGAAAAGCACGTTAAAGCGCTGGCAGGCATCTACCGCCGAGCAGCCGCAACGGTTGACCAATTTAATGACCTTGGCACGCTCTACGGCGGCATAAAGACTAGTGCCAGCGAAGTAGTCCCAGCCGGCGCCATTCGTTCCATCAGAGAACGCATCGCGCAAGAAACCATTCGCCAACTAGGTGACCAGCCAACAGCGCAACTAACTCCAGCGCTCGCCAGTAAGGCGGCCAGCTATTTCAGCCGTCTCGGCTATGTACTAGAGGAGTTGGCGAAATGAGTGAGGAACTGACCGAGTACGCCACAGGCTGGGTAGATGATCAAGAGGCAGTCACCGAGGTGGTGCAAGATCTGCCCTGGTCGAACTTTGGCGCAACCGATGCAGGCGCTGTGTCATTCGACGAAATCCCAGACCATGTCTATGGCTGGAAAGAGTACGAGGAAATAGCTGGCAAGCCATGGCCGATTTTCAATCAGGGCAGCTACGGCACCTGCGTTTCATTCGGCACCAGCGCGGCCATGCTGTTCACGCAAATAAGCGAAATTAAACGCGGCGACCATGAACAGCCGAAAACGCCATCCATGGAAGTCATCTACGCTGGCAGCCGTGTCGAGGTTGGCGGTGGCCGCATCCGTGGTGATGGCAGCGTTGGCGCATGGGCTGCGAAGTGGATCAACCTGTGGGGCGTGGTTCCGCAGGATGTCTACGGTTCACACGACCTGACCAAATACGATGGTGCACGCGCTCGCAAATGGGGCGCACCAGGTGCAGGCTGTCCGAATGAGCTAGAACCAATTGCCAAAAAGAATCCAGTCGGGTCAGTCACTCTTGTCACTAGCTTCGAGGATGCTTGTATTGCTCTTAGCCAGGGCTTTGGGATTAACGTCTGCAGCAATCAAGGTTTTCGCATGAGCCGCGATAGTGCCGGGTTCTGCACTGCTGCAGGTAACTGGGGCCACTCGATGGCGTTTATTGGCTACAGAAAAGGTAGTAGGCCCGGCCTGTTCGTAGTGAATAGCTGGGGCGGCGATTCAACCACGGGGCCGGCACCCGAAGGCGGCCCGGCATCTGGTTGGTGGGTGGAGGCGAAGATTGCTGACAACATGCTGCGAGCGCGTGACTCGTTTGCATATTCAAAGTTCACGGGGTTTCCCAAGAATCAAACGATTGATTGGATTGTTTAAGGAGAAATAGAATGGACCCGCTTAGAGTTCCGACAGAGTTTCCAGTAGTAAGCATTCGCAATTTGCTTGACTTCGCTCGTGGCAAACACGGTTGGGATGTTGAGATCTTTGAGTCTGCGCTAACCGTGGTTGCTTACGGCTATGGCATGGCGGCTTTGCCAAAAGCGATAGGTGCTGCGTTGCCTGACCCGGCACCTATCCAAACCGTGGTGATCGAGGGGCTGCAGGCAGCACTTGACCAGCAGGCCGAGCCAGAGGCGAAAACCTTTGCGCTCATTCCCTGGGCAATCATTATTGAGTTTGCGATTTCGGCGCTGCTAAAGCATCTGGCTAAATGATTTGGGACCGCATCCTGCGGAGTGTCGGCGAATACTGGGGCGCTAGCCGCTCCAGCAAATGGCCGGCAGTCCGCAGGGCCTTTGTCAAATCCAACCCGTACTGCGCTGCCTGCGGCACTGCCAAAGAGCTTGAAGTTCATCACCTAGTGCCGTTTCATATCGAGCCAGAGCGTGAGTTAGACACGTCTAATCTGCTGACACTGTGCCAGGACTGCCACCTGTATATCGGTCATCTCAAAGACTGGACCAGGTACAACCCGCACGCGCGGGATGATGCAGCGCTGATGCTGAGCAGGTTTTTTGGCAAATCTGCAATTTAAAAAATTATTTAACTTCCCCTTGATTCCATTCCGATAGCGGTATAGATTAAGTGTGTCAGGTACGAAAGCCTGACGACTCAAAACAGGGGAATCAGAACATGAACGCCACAAAGCTTATTGGTAAAGCCGCTATTGATTATATCCGCACTACACTGCGACCTAGCATGGACGAGCCTATCCGTGGACTGGCCATCGCAAATAACGAGGTAGACGGGGACGCTGTGGATAATGCTACGCTCAGCCATGCAATTGACGCGTGCGACGAAGATCCTAGCCTAGTTACCTACACTACAGAAGACACAGCAATGATATACGAAATCAAATTTGAGAATGAAATCAGCAGCGGAACTAAAAATGTCCGCGCAGAATCCGAGGCTGAGGCGCTTGCGAAGTTCCGCGCTTCTTACGAGGAGCACGGCGACGAGGTACCATCTTGCTGGGTAGTTGGAACTTGGGCGGTGACAGCTTGAACCTTATCAGTACCAACGAGGCTGCCACCCGGCTAGGCGTATCTGCCCGCCGAGTGGTGGCGCTAATCCGCCAGGGCAAGCTACCTAGCCAGCGAGTTGGCCGAGCGCACCTGATTCTGCCTAAAGATTTGGACAAAATATTGGACCGCCCACCTGGGCGGCCAGCTAAATGAACCAGCCCCTCGGATTCCCGGGGGGCTTTTCTTTTTAAGTCAGGCACACATCTAGGCACACTGCCAAAAAACCGCAATAAACCCCGGCAATTTACCAAGATACCGCATAGTTGCTGTATTGTTCAAACCACCTAGTTATTAAGGTCATGCCAAAAATTCACTAGAAAAACCGAGACAACGCTTGCAATCTGTGGACAAGCTGGGCCATACTGAGCCGATACAGTAGGCACAGGAAAAGGCACATGAAACGCAAACACGATACTAGAGACGTTCCACCAGACGCAAAAAGGCGGGTCAGTAAAGGCGTGCAGCAGGCGATGCTAACTGTGTTTGGCAAGGATGTCTGGTGCGATCTGACACCCACTGGCCGCGCTAAGGTTGTTCGGCCTGAGTGGTATGCCAGCCTGCGGATGGCAGACGGCAGCACCAAGCTGGTCAAATTATGCCGGGACAAACTTGCAGCTGAGATGCTATTAGCCAAGCTCAGAACCGAGCAGGAACGCATTTCTGTGGGGATTTCCAGCTCTACGACCGTCACCACCGAAAAATTTTCTGCCCTGACTGCAAGATATTGGGCGCTCAAAGCAAGGACATGTACGGATGTATACCTGCGTGAGGCGCAGGCACGCCTAGCCGGAGCGCTGGCGCAACTAAAAATTGATTCCCTTGCCGGGGTTAAAAAATTGACCGCGAAACAAATTGAGAAATGGCTCGACGGTCTGCCTCTGAGCAATGGCAGCAAGATTCAAAAAGTCATTCAGCTTAAAGGTTTCATGAAATGGCTACTGGCCGGCAACCTAATACGCCAAGTTCCAGAGTTTCCGAAAATATTGGATGTCGCCAAATATGTTCGCCGACCACTAACCAGAGCCGAAGTGGATTTGCTGCAGGCTAATTCGCCTTGGCCTCGCGGTTTGTTTTACGCTCTTGCGTTTGCGACATTAGCCAGGCGCGGTGCGCTGCTGAGTCTGACTAAGTCTGATGTCCATTTGGGCGAAGATGATTCCTCTATTCTGTTACGAGCGCAACACGCCAAAACAAAAATAACTCAACAGGTGCCAGTGCCTAAACGGCTAGTGGAACCATTGCGCCAGTTGATTGATGAATGCCCTGCTAATGTGCCACTATTTCACAGCATAAGCGGGCTAAATATCCACCACATGTTTAGGCGTGATTTAAAGGCATCTGGCATAGAGCAGGAGACAGAGCGAGGAATAGCCGTGGTTCACAGCCTGCGCCACGGCGGCACTACAGAATTGCTTGAAAAAGGCGTTTCCGTTCTACTCGTTCAGCGCATGGGTGGCTGGAAAACTCTGCGAGTTTTGTCTAAGCACTATGCGCACCTTAGTCCTATTAGAAGCCGAGGTGAAATTGACAAAGTATTTGGGTGAGCAAACTCATTGCGATAAAAGGTTTAGGGCAAATTAAATCTGATGAGTTGCTTTATGGTTTTTCTTGAGTACCATAACCAAGTCAAAACCAGTCAGGGCCTGTAGTAATTTGTTAGGGAGGGACAGGATTGACTCACGCCGATTTGCCTCGGCTGTATTCTGCTGATGACATTTGTCAGGTAACTGGCATTTCGCGGCGGACACTTTCGAGGCTGATTTCGGCTGGTGAATTTCCAGAGGGCACCAAGCTGGGAGCCAAAAGAATTTGGCACCCGGAAGACTTAGAGGCTCACTGGAAAAACTCCAGCCAAGGCAAGCGGTCAAAGCCAGGGCGATAAAAAAGCTGGCAAGAGAAGTGGAATTCTCCTGCCAGCTCGCCAAGGCCGAGGCCTCAACTTGCGCACCCCTAGGTGGCATCGTCATTCTATATGCGATTGCACCAAACCGTCAATTTTAGCTGCGCCAAATCATCTAGCAGCCTAAGCCTACCAGCCGCAAAAGCCAAAAAGATCTCGTTTTCTCGAGGTTTCTGGTGGTGTAACTATGTCTATATGTTCTGATATTTTTCTAGAAATAGCAGGCGAGTCCGTTTCCGAGCGCCGCGTCCGCTACTGGAAGTGGCAACGCCAAGCGGGCAGAAGGAAATACGGCGCTGCGCTTAAAAGCGAACGCTCAAATCTGACACAGCGCCAAATGAGCGCATATGTCCGCAGGCTAATCAGCCAGGTTGAAACGCTTAGCCAGCGAGTTGCCCATCTAGAGGGACGCTAACCATGAGCAGAATCGTCAC
>SXGQ01323971.1_pt1 | contig 13857 bp, 18 predicted proteins | sample 3178371 | NCBI WGS metagenome assembly SXGQ01 (sample SAMN11356859, study PRJNA531348) | freshwater metagenome | isolation source: freshwater sample F1-20 | place: China: Fuxian Lake, Yuxi | collected 2017-12-25
AGTTCGAAGGCGTGCGCCGGGATTCTGCGCCGAGCAGAGAAAAGGGGAAAATCTCTGCCGCCCATACTGGCTTCAGCGTTACAGGCAGTGTCACGGGGGGATACGGGCCAAAACTAGGTACTGACGAATCATGTCAAGGCAGCGTTATTCCGCAAGCTATTGCCTGGGACGAGGAGATGAACGCCAGCATCGAGCAAGCAGGAACCCTGCTACGCGGCGGCGCCGGTGGAAGGCATGATGGGGTGATGCAGCCGATTCCTCTACACAGCATGAACGCGCTGCGTGATGCTGATGCCGATCCGTCAACTGGGTGCGGCATCGGGGAGGCTGGCGAGGCCATGTTTACGATCACCAAAGGCCACAGCCATGCGGTGGCGCAACCCATCGCTCTGCAAGACATCACGCCCCGCGAGAAGGCGCAGAACGGTCGCGGCTGGAATGATGATGGGACTGCTTACACCGTGGACGCCGCTGCGACGCAGGGTGTGGCGCAGCCCATCGCCTTTGATGGTTATAACCAGACGCTGTCGCACACATCGCAAACGATCCGATCCGATAAAACTGATGGCGATCATATTGGGATGGTGATGCAATCCGTTGCGGTGGCAGATGTCGGCCCGACGAGGGGATCAAGTGGGCCGCCATATAGCCGAACTGGCAATGAGCGTGTGGAAACAGAAGCACTGGCGATTCATGCCATGCAAGTACGCCGCCTCACGCCAGTGGAGTGCGAGCGCCTGCAAGGCTTCCCCGACAACTACACCAACATCAAAGACAAGTGTCCCGATGGCCCGCGCTATAAGGCGCTAGGCAACTCTTGGGCCGTGCCTGTGGTGCGGTGGATAGGAGAGCGAATTGGCCGTGCTCTGGATTGACTTCGAGACGCGCAGCCGAGTCGATCTCGGCGCCAAAGGCGTCTACAACTACGCGATGGACATGAGCACCGAGGTGCTGTGCATGTCCTACGCCTTCGACGATGATGAGGTCGTGACGTGGCGGCCAGGCGAGCCCTTCCCCGAGGCCGTCGCCAAGCACACCGGCCGCATCTACGCTCACAACGCGGCCTTCGAGCGGCTGATCTTTTGGTACGTCTTGCAGCAAAACTTTGCCCTAGAGCAGTTCTACTGCACCGCCACGCAGGCCAGGGCCAACTGCGCCCCCGGCTCGCTGGAGGACGTGGGCCGGTTCGCGGGCGCCAGCATGAAGAAGGACCACCGGGGCGCGCAACTGATCCGTATGCTCTCGATCCCGCAGGCCGACGGTAAGTTCCGAGAGGACGCCGACCTGATGGCCGAGATGATCCAGTATTGCGAAACCGATGTTAAGGTAATGCGCGAGATCAGCAAGGCCATGCGGCCCCTGTCGGATGAGGAACTGCTCGACTACCACGTCAGCGAGCGCATCAACGACCGTGGCGTGCTGGTGGACGTGCCGCTCGCGCGCGCTGCGATGCGCTACGCCCAGGCCGAACTGGTCGAGATCGAGGAGCGCGTGGCCGAGTTGACCGAGGGCGAGATCACCAGCGTGCGCTCGCCTAAGATGCGCGAGTGGGTCTTGGCCCGCGTGGGCGAGCAGGCCAAGAAGCTGATGTTCGTCAACGGCAAGTATTCGATTGATAAAACTGTGCGGGCGAACTTGCTCGCAATGGAGAACCCCGATGAGATACCGCCCGCTGTTGCCGAGGTTATACAGTGCGCCGACGACCTCTGGGCATCGTCAGTTGCGAAGTTCAGCCGCATGGCAGACCTGGCAGACGACGAGGATCACCGAGTCCGTGGCGCTTTTGTATTCGCTGGAGGTGCCGCCACAGGTCGTGCGTCGAGCTATGGACTCCAAGTGCATAACTTCACTCGCAAGTGCGCTGCGGAACCTGATGCAGTACGAACCGCTATGGTCCGAGGGCATAACATTGTCCCTACCTACGGAAAACGAGTCACAGATGTTCTTCGGGGAATGCTCCGGCCCGCACTGATCCCCGCACCCGGTAAGCACTTCGTCGTCGCCGACTGGTCGGCCATCGAGGGTCGCGTCAACCCGTGGCTGGCCGCCAGCCCCGCAGGCGAGGCCAAGCTGGACGTGTTCCGCAAGATGCTCGACCCCTACAAGGTCAACGCCGCTGCGACCTATGGCGTCCAATATCTGGACGTCACCAGCGAGCAGCGCCAGGTCGGCAAGGTGCAGGAACTCGCGCTCGGCTTTGCCGGTGGCGTGGGCGCCTTCGCCGCGATGGGCCGCGCCTACGGCGTGCATTTCGAGGAGGCGCAGGCCCGCAGGATCGTGGACGCTTGGCGCCGCGCTAATCCGTGGTCGGTGCCCTTCTGGCAGTCGCTGGAGGAGGCGTACACCCGCGCGATGCGGAACAAGGGCCACGAGTTCAGCGCCGGCCGCGTGACGTACTGCTACGACGGCCAGCACTTGTGGTACATGCTGCCCTCTGGGCGTGTGCTATGCTACCCCTACGCTCGGCTGGAAAGCGATGGGGTGACTTACGCCAAAGCATCGTGGAAACCATCGGCCGACGCGACAGAATGGCCGCGCGCCCGCCTCTGGAAGGGCCTGGCGTGTGAGAACATCACGCAGGCCACAGCCAACGACATCCTGCGCCACGCTCTGCGTCAACTCGACGACGTGGTGCTGCATGTGCATGATGAGATCGTCCTCGAAACCGACCAGCCCACCGACCTTGAGCGTATCATGAGCACCCCGCCCGCTTGGGCCGAGGGTTTGCCCCTGACCGCTGAAGTTCAGACAATGACAAGATACGGCAAGTAGAAACAACAACGCCCGACAGGTAGTGGCCTGCCGGGCGTTTTCACCAAAGGAGCAACACAATGGATTTCTTGGATTATTGCATGAGTCTGGCCCCGGAGGGAGAAACCTTCCTGATTGTCAGACAAAAACCACAACTGAAAGACGGGCAGGTGCAACTGCACGCCGATGGCGGCGTCAAGGCCACTTGGCCGGCGTACCTGCCGAGCAAGGCGATGAAGGAGGGCCAGTCTTGGTATGGCAACACCGCGTCCTTCATCCTCGACCGCTTCACCGATGGCCGCGTCAGCGCCAGTGCCGCTAACTGCGAGTATGTGCTCTGCATGGTGCTGGACGACATTGGCACCAAGAGCAAAACGCCCCCGATTGAGCCGACATGGAAGATGGAAACGTCCGAGGGCAACTATCAGTGGGGCTACGCCTTCGACCTCGACGACCAACCGACCAAGGGCGAGTTCAGCGCGGCCATCCAAGCGATTGCCGAGGCCGGCTACACCGACGCCGGTGCGGTTAACGCGGTCCGCAACTTCCGCATCCCCGGCTCGGTCAACATCAAGCCGGGAAAGGGAAACTTCGCCTCCCGCCTAGTCGAGTTCCACCCCGAGCGCCAGTTCAAGCTCGCCGACATCTGCGCCGCTCTCGGCGTCGTGCCCGGCGAGGAGAGCGCCGCCTTTCGCCCCATCCGCATCAGCGACGATGGCACCGACGCGGTGCTGGCTTGGCTCTCCGGCCAGGGCCTGGTGCTGCGTAAGCCCAACGCCGAGGGTTGGGCCGGCGTCGTCTGCCCCAACAGCGCCGAGCATACCGACGGCTCGCCCGAGGGCCGCTACAACCCCGCGATGCGCGCCTACTGCTGCTACCACGGCCACTGCACCGACCTAGACTCGGGCACGTTCCTAGAGTGGGTGGCCGCGCAGGGCGGCCCGGCCCACGCCCCCGGCCTGCGCGATGAGCTACTGGCCTCCATGATGAGCGATGCCCTCCAGAAACTGGAACCGACCAAGGCGTTCCCCGACGAGGCCGCCCGCGTCATCGCCGAGGTCGAGCGCAAGGAACTCGGCCGCACGACGCGCGCCGAATGGTATACGCGCTTTGCGTATGTGCAGGAAGGCGATCATTACTTCGACATGCAGGACCGCCGCGAGATCAGTCGCAGCACGTTTAACGCGCTGTTTCGGCATATCGAGTGCCGCTCGATCCACGGCAGGAAGCCCAAAATCGAGGCGTCCTACTGTTTTGACGAGCACCGCCAGGACCTAGGCGCCCGCTCCCTGGTCGGCATCACTTACGCGGCCGGCGAGGGTATCCTCGTCACCCGCGACGGCGACGTCTACGGCAACCGCTGGCGTGACGCCCGCCCGCACGTGGCCGGGGCCGGCGGCGACGTGTCACCCTGGCTGGAGCATTGCGAGAAGCTGATCCCCGAGGCGCCCGAGCGCGAGCATATCTTCGACGTCATGGCCTACAAGGTCCAACATCCCGAGGTGAAGATCAACCACGCGGTGCTGCACGGTGGCGATCAGGGGTGCGGCAAGGATACCCTCTGGGCGCCGTTCATCTGGGCCGTGTGCGGCCCCCAACTGAAAAACCGGGGCCTTCTGGACAATGACACCCTCGGCTCCCAGTGGGGCTATGCCCTCGAATCCGAGATTTTGATTCTCAACGAACTCAAGGAACCCGAGGCCAAGGACCGCCGCGCGCTGGCGAACAAGCTAAAGCCGGTGATTGCCGCCCCGCCCGACATGCTCACGATCAACCGCAAGGGCCTGCACCCTTACGACAGTCTGAACCGCATGTTCGTGCTGGCCTTCAGTAATGACCCGGTGCCGATTAGCCTGGACTCGCAGGATCGCCGCTGGTTCTGTATCTGGTCCACCGCCCCCCGGATGGCCCCCGACGACGCGCGCCGGCTCTGGAATTGGTACAAAACCGGCGGGTATCAGGCGATCGCCGCCTGGCTGCACGCCCGCGACGTCTCCGCATTCAACCCGGCCGCCGCGCCCGCTTGGACCGAGTTTAAATATAACCTTGTCGAGCACGGCATGTCGATCGCCGAGTCTTATCTGGTCGAGATGATGCGCGCCCGGCAAGGCGAGTTCGCCCGCGGTGTCGTCGGAAGCCCCTTCCACGGCCTATGCGACCGCGTAGCCGGCTCGGCGCCCTCCGGGGTCAAAATACCCCAGGCCGCGCTCTTGCACGCGCTCAAGGAAGCCGGCTGGGTCAACCTCGGCCGGGTGGCCTCCGCCGACTATCCGTCGAAGAAAAACCTATTCTGTCACCCCTCACTGGCGCACATGAGCAAATCGGACCTCCGGCGTATGGTCGAAGATGCGCCCGTCTCCGCGCTGATGCGGGTCAAGTAAAAAAAGGCCCGCATTGCGCGGGCCTGAAGGGCAACTGCAGGATTAAAGGTCCAGAAGGACCGCCAGCAGTGCGGCGATGATACCGCAAATCAGGATTGCGGCCATAGCTCGACCTTGTCGTCGTCGTTCTCCGCGTCTGCCCAGGCCGCTATAGCGTCCTCGATGTCCTCCGCGTCCCAATCTAGGTTCTCAAGGTGCCGGCGTAGGGTGCTTTCATTCATCGCAAGTCACCTCCGGGGTTGACGGGTCCAGCATAGGCGCCGGGCGGTCATGGTCGAATGCGTCCGACACGGGCAATAGGTGCACATGCGCGTTAAGGGCCGCATACTGGCGCAAATATTCCCGCGTGCTCATGCCCGGCTCGAAAACCGGGTAATACCGCCGCATGCTTTCATGCTTAGGGTTGCTGCGAATTTTGGGGAATTTGCGCCCCTTGCGCCCCTTGGACTTGTCGATAAGGGCTAATAGGTCATGGACCGCTTGCGCGTTTTCGGGTTGGACTGTGAGGGTTGCGCGGCCGTGGGTGATTGTGATCATGTGATGTCCCTTGCAATGATGTATTGGTCGACAGCGTCCGCGACGGGTACGCCAGAAAAATAGTAGTGCTTGGCCGCATCCCAGTCGATGCGGCCGGCCAGACGCGGGAACCGCGCCAGTAGCGTCTCGGCGAATGCGGCCATGTAGTCCGCCTGGCGTTGGGCTTTGGTCGGTTTCATAGCACGTCAAAATAAGCTAGTGCCAACGTGGCCAGGGCTAACCCGACGGCCAGGGCAGTTATTAGGTCCGCGACGGGCTCCGGGCGCGGGTCGGGTTTGTGGTGCTCCCTCATAGTGCAAGCCCTGATACGCGGAAGCATTTCCCGTCGGACAGCCGTTCGACGTCGACCGTGCCGGCGCGCCGGACGGCCAGAATTCGGACCCGTTCGGGCCGGCCGAATAGGTGCATGGTAAGGGTTTGGTTTACTTGCATAGCGTGCTCCATTGTTGCCCGGACAAAATCGCCCGGCCGATGCGCCCGCGTCGGGCGCATAAGCCGATGATCTTAGGCTAGCTTGATATCTATTACACGTTTTTTCGTGCCGTGCGCCGGGAACCCGACAATGGTCGACCGTTGACGTTGGCACAGTTGGCACGTCGCGCACGACACGTCGTCGCGTTGTGTGGCCGGGCACACGACGACGCGCCGGCCGGCCGGTGTTGTCGTGTTTTCGGTTTGCGTCGACGGCAGCACGACGACGACAGGCCCGGCGCCAGTATCGGCCAGGGTATCGGCGTCGTGCAGATCATTGGCCGATAGATTGACCGTAAACCCATGCTCGTTGGCGGTTTTGATCCACGACAGGGATGCCCCGTCGCGATAGTGTGAATAGGTAAACCCGCGCCGGCCGATATTGGCCGCGACCAGTTGACCGAGCCGGACCGGGTCGACCGTCGTGCCGTCGCCGGGCAGGTCGCCGGCTTGATTGTGGCGCCACAGTTGGCCGTCGGGCAGCGCTGCAATCGCGCGGGTGAATTCGGTCCAACTGGTTCCCCTGGCGCCGGTCGACACTGCAGCCCAATGCAACGCGAGCGGGCCGGTCGACGCGTAGCACGCGTCGCGCATCGCGCAATCGGTCGGGCAGGATTGTTTAGCCGTCGTGCTTACGGGGATCGGGCCGGTTTTAGCGTTGGCGGACTTGAGGGTCAAATGGACTTGCATGGTTTTTACCTTTACTTGATTGGATTGGACGATGCGCGGCCGGTCTGGCCGCGCGGGTTTGAGAATCAATAGTTCCAAGGCTTGGCGCCGATCGCTTTAGCGGCCGCTTTCGCTTCGGCGCGCGTCGCGTAGTAATACTGAGCTTGGACACTTTCGCCAGAGATCGCGGGCGTGCTGTGGATGACAAGCTCAAAGCGCTTTCCGCGTGCGGTGAAAATGGATGCGTACATGATCGTTTGCCTTTACTTGATTGCATCGCGATGTTGCGACGGAAACTAGTGTAAGAGATTATCTTACAGACTGTCACTAGGGATAAACCCTAATGAGCTTGGCGCGCACGTTAACGCGAAAAGATGATGCGCCAGCGGTGACGTAGGTCATCCCTTTAGGCGTGCGTTGGCGCACCTCGACTGCGCCGGGCAGCGCTGGCGCAGCGGCCATGCAGATGACGTGCCATTGTGGCCGGCTCAGTAGGTTGCGCGCGTAAAGGACGGATAACGCGTCCTCTAGCTGGTGACGGTCGACGACGTGCGACAAGGATAAGAGGAGGGTTTTGGTTGGCATAGGGATGACCTAAAGGGTTGAGGGAAAGCACATTGTACGGGAAACCGTAAAAGTCCGCAGGGGCGTAAATTTATGGGTCAATAGGGTCAAAGCATGGGTTAAAAAAATGGGGGCGATGACCTATTGAGCTACAGAGACAAAAATACGGTTATGGGTCAGATTGTCATTTATTAGATAGTAAGTTAGGGGAGATAAATATACTGTATAGGCATACAGGCTTTTGCTGCAATCCCGCGCACTCTCCCCGCGTCGCCAGCCCGCAAAAAATACGCTTTTGGGGGGTCACCTCTATGCACCAGGGTGACAATTTGACCCAAATGACCCAGAACCCATGCCCGCCTGCCCGCCGGCCGTTGGGTCACATTGTCACCCGATGGCCGATGACCCAAATGACCCATGACCCGCGGGCCCGCGCCCGCCTGCCCGCCGGCCGCGTGCACGCCAGGCGATTGACCGTCAACCGTGTTGGGTCTGACCCAAATGACCCAAAAGCCGGGCGGGCAACCAGGCCAAAAAGGAAGGGGGCATTTTGCTGGAGGGGTTGGGGTAGGGCCGGCGGCCGGGAGGTCACGGCAGCGGAGGGGCCACAAAAACTTTTTTATTTTTTGCAAAACTGCTATATTCGGCCCATGTTCCAGACCCTTCCTTACGAGCCACGCCAACTGCGCGCGACCGAAGATCGGTTGGCACGCATCTACCGGGCTGCAAAACGCGGGCTAAAGGGCGACAACCTTGCCTTGGCCGCAGGCATGTTGCCCAAAGAATATGCCCGGCTCAAACAGTTTGATGAAATAGCTGAGTACGCTGAACTCAAGGGCCGCGCCGAGGGCGAGATGGAAATGAGCGAGATGCTGCATCAAGCCGCGCTACAAGGCGACGCCAAGGCGGCGCTCGCAATCTTGCAGAACGTCCACGGTTGGGTTGCCAAGCAGGCCATCAGTGTGGACGTCAACCAGTCCATCAGCATTACTGCCGCGCTGCAGGAGGCCGAGCGCCGCGTACTGGACGTCGTGGATGTGGAGGCTATCAGTGAAGATCGTCGCGTTGATAATCGGCTTCTTGATCGCTCTGTGGCTGATCAGCATACTGTTTGATTGATGCAGACCACACGCTACAGCGCGCAGGATGAGCAAGAGCTAATGGCTCGGCTGTGGTCGCCGGCCATTAAAGACAACCCGCTGGCGTTTGTAATGTTCGCATATCCGTGGGGCGTCAAGGGCACGCCACTGGAGCACTTTACTGGACCGCGCAAGTGGCAGCGTGAGGTGCTCACAAGCATGGCCGAGCACATAAAACAGAACGGCGGCAAGCTGGACTTCGACGTGCTGCGCCTGGCCGTGTCATCGGGTCGTGGTATCGGCAAGTCAGCACTGGTCAGTTGGATCACAGACTGGATGCTGTCCACGCGAATAGGCTCGACGACCATCATATCGGCCAACAGCGAGTCGCAGTTGCGCTCGATCACCTGGGCCGAGTTGACAAAGTGGCTGGCGATGTCGATTAACAGCCACTGGTTCGAGGTCAGCGCCACCAGACTGATGCCGGCCAAGTGGCTAACTGAGCTAGTCGAGCGCGATCTGAAAAAAGGCACGCGTTACTGGGGCGTCGAGGGCCGGCTGTGGTCGGCTGAGAACCCCGATGCATACGCTGGTGTGCACAACTTCGACGGCGTGATGGTGATTTTTGACGAGGCGTCGGGTATTGACGACTCGATCTGGGCGGTGACCAGTGGATTTTTCACAGAAAACACGCCAAATCGCTTTTGGCTGGCGTTTTCCAACCCGCGTCGCAACACGGGCTACTTTTACGAGGCGTTTAACAGCAAACGCGACTTCTGGACGACCAAAATAGTGGACGCGAGGACGGTCGAGGGCACTGACAAGGCGGTCTACGAGCAGATCATCGCGGAATATGGGCCGGACAGCAGCCAGGCGCACGTCGAGGTGTACGGTCAGTTCCCGAACGAGGGCGACGACCAGTTCATCAGCATCGGCGTGGTGGACGCGGCCATGAAGCGGCAGCCGTACAAGGACGAAACGGCGCCAATAGTGATCGGCGTAGACCCCGCGCGGTTCGGCGCGGACGCAACGGTGATCGCCGTGCGTCAAGGACGCGACATCATTAAGCTAATTCGGCCTCGGGGCGACGACACCATGACGGTGGTCGGCCACGTCATCGATGCGATCGAGGAGTTCAAGCCTACGCTGGTCAACATCGACGAGGGCGGGCTGGGCGCGGGCGTGGTGGACCGGCTCAAGGAGCAGCGGTACAAGATCAGGGGTGTAAACTTTGGCAACAAGGCCAAAAACCCCATCATGTACGGCAACAAACGGGCTGAAATATGGGGTGAAATGCGCGACTGGCTCAAGTCGGCGAGCATTCCAAACGACAGATTCTTGAAATCTGACTTAATTTCGCCTAAGATGAAGCCGGATTCTCGTGGTACGATCTATCTGGAGTCCAAAAAGGACATGAAAGCCCGTGGTTTGGCAAGCCCAGACGCAGCAGACGCAATCGCGCTGACGTTTGCATACCCTGTGGCGCACCGCGAAACGCGCGAAAGCAAGCCGCGCACGGCGCGGTCGATGGGCTACGGCAGTGTGTCAACCTCTTGGATGGGGGCGTAAATGGCAAAAAAAGGCGTGTCTCTTAGCGTTGGACGGGGCGAAAAGCTACCCGTCAGCAAGGGCGCTGGCCTGACGGCCAAGGGCCGAGCCAAGTACAACGCTGCCACCGGCTCCAACCTCAAAGCTCCCGCACCAAGCCCCAAGACCAAAGCTGACGCTGGCCGCAAAGCATCCTTTTGCGCGAGAATGTCTGGGGTTGTCAAGAACGCCAAGGGCGACGCCGAGCGGGCCAAAGCATCCCTTAAACGCTGGAAGTGCTGATCATGAAAAAACCCGGTAGCCCAGGCTTGTATGCTGCAATCCACGCCAAGCGCGAGCGCATCAAAGAAGGCTCAGGCGAGAAGATGCGAAAACCCGGCACCAAAGGTGCGCCGACCAAGCAAGACTTCGTGCAGTCGGCCAAGACGGCCAAAAAACCAGCAAAGGGCAAGTGATGCCACTCGTCAAATCCACCAGCAAAGAAGCTTTCCGCAAGAACATAGCTGCGGAAGTCAAGAGCGGAAAACCAGTGAAACAAAGTGTGGCGATTGCCTACGCTGTAAAACGTGCTGCGGCTAAACCCGCGTCGAAAGGCAAAAAATGAGCAAACACCTCGAACCTATCAGCAAACTCAACGCCCGCGAGCCGAAAATTTCTGGTGGCGGGATGCCTGACCGCAACAAGGAAACGTACTCCAAAATGCCGGGCATGGGTTGTCACGGCAGCATTCCCGCAGGCAACAACGTCAAGGCGACGGTTGCCAAGGTTTTGAACAGAATCAAGTAAATCATGCCGCAAGACTATTCAGGTGTTGTTGCCGCTGGCGCGGTTAGCGAGGGCGGCTCGGCCAAGGATAAAGACGACGCCGACGTTCTCTCGACTGCGCGCAGCCGCCTGAATATGGCGATCTCTGCGTTGTCAGAGTCGCGCGAGGATGAGCTTGATGATCTGCGGTTCTACGCAGGATCGCCCGACAACCACTGGCAGTGGCCGGCAGACGTGCTGGCAACCCGTGGTGCGGTGCAGGGCCAAACGATTAACGCGCGGCCCTGCCTGACCATCAACAAGCTGCCGCAGCACGTCCATCAGGTCACCAACGAGCAGCGCCTCAACCGCCCGCAGCCCAAGGTCATCCCAGTCGATGACAAGGCCGACGTCGAGGTGGCTGAGATTTTCAACGGCGTCATCCGGCACATCGAGTACATCAGCGACGCCGACGTGGCCTATGACACCGCCTGCGAGAATCAAGTGGCCTACGGCGAAGGCTACGTCCGCATTCTGACCGAATACTGCGACGCTGACACGTTCAATCAGGACATCAAGATTGGGCGCATTCGCAATTCGTTTTCGGTCTACATGGACCCGTTGATCCAAGACCCGTGCGGCGCTGATGCGCGTTGGTGCTTCATCACCGAGGACATACCGCGCGATGAGTACGAGCGCCAGTTTCCGAATGCATCGCCTCTGAGCACTTTGCAGACGCTAGGCGTTGGCGACCAAGGCTTTAGCCAGTGGATGAACGAGAACACGGTAAGAATCGCCGAGTATTTCTACATCGACAACACCAAAGAAACGCTAAACCTGTACCCCGGCAATCTGACGGCGTTCCAAGGCTCGCCCGAGGACAAGATGCTGCGGATGCAGTTTGGCAAGCCGCTGCGCTCGCGTATTTCTGACCGCAAGCGCGTCAAGTGGCTCAAGATCAACGGCTACGAGGTGCTGGAGCGGTCTGACTGGGCCGGCTCGCACATCCCGGTGATCCGTTGCGTGGGCAATGAGTTCGAGGTTGAAGGCCGTTTGTACGTCAGCGGCCTGGTGCGTAACGCTAAAGACGCGCAGCGCATGTACAACTATTGGACCAGCCAAGAAGCCGAGATGCTGGCGCTGGCCCCCAAGGCGCCGTTCATTGGCTACGGTGGTCAGTTTGAAGGATATGAACAGCAGTGGAAGACTGCAAACACCCAAAACTGGCCGTATCTGGAGGTCAATCCCGACGTCACAGACGGCGCGGGCGCTGTTTTGCCGCTGCCCCAACGCGCAGCTCCTCCGCTGCCCCAAACCGGCCTGATTCAGGCCAAAATGGGCGCCGCCGACGACATCAAGAGTGTTACCGGCCAATACAACGCATCGTTGGGCCAAACGTCCAACGAACGCAGCGGCAAAGCTATTTTGGCCCGCCAGCGCGAGTCTGACACCGGCACCTATCACTACGTTGACAACTACGCCCGCATGATCCGTTATGTCGGGCGCCAACTGGTCGATCTAATCCCAAAGATTTACGACACCGAGCGTATCGCCCGCATCATCCAAGAGGACGGCGAGTCGGGCATGGTCAAAATCAACCCGATGCAGCAAGAGCCGGTCAAAAAGATCGTCAACGAGCAAGGCATCGTGATCGACAAGGTGTACAACCCCGGCGTCGGCAAGTATGACGTCCGCGTGATCACCGGGCCAGGTTTTCAGACCAAACGTCAGGAGTCGCTGGAGGCGATGGCTCAACTGCTGCAGGGCAACCCGCAACTGTGGACCGTGGCGGGCGATCTGTTCATCAAGAACATGGACTGGCCGGGCGCGCAGGAGATGTCTAAGCGCTTTGCCAAGGTCATCGACCCGGCCATCATCGGCGACGACGAGGACAACCCGGCGCTGGCTGCGGCCAAGCAGCAGATCGAGGCGATGAACGCCGAGATGCAGCAGATGGCCGGGATGCTTCAGAACGTGCAGAAGTCGATGGAAGCTCGCGATCTACAGATCAAGGAGTTCAAGGCTGACATTGAACTCTACAACGCCGAAACCAAGCGGATTGCCGCTGTCCAAGCCGGCATGACCGAGCAACAGATTCAAGACATCGCTATGGGCGTGGTGGCTGCGGCGATGGAAAGTAACGACATGGTGTCTATGCAAGACGCCCGCGAAATGCCTGAGATGCAGCCTGAGCAACCGCCGATGCCAATGGAAGGGCAGATGCAATGAAATGCTGTGACTTTGTAGGCACCCTGTTCCTGGCCCGAGATGTTACCCACTCGGTCCATTTAAACACCAGATCGTTTTCCAAACATTCCGCGCTCAACGAGTTCTACGACAACATCATTGAGTTGGCCGACAAGTTTGCTGAAGCCTACCAGGGCAGGCACGGGCTGATCGGCCCCATCAGCCTGATGAGCGCCAAGAAGACTGGCAACGTGATCGAGTTTCTCGAAGACTCCTTGGGTGAGATCGAAAAGATGCGCTACGAGGTGGTGGACAAGTCGGACACCCCGTTGCAAAATATCATTGATGAAATCGTGGGGCAGTATCTCAGTACGCTCTACAAACTGAAATTTTTGGCATGATTCAAATCACCTTCACCATCAACGGGTTCACAGATGCCTTGCATCTGGCTGACGACCACGGCCTGAGTGATGTTGAGATTGAGGCCATGAAGCAAGCTCGATACGACAAGTGGGATGATTTCGTCAAGAACCCACCTGCTGTTGTTGATGAGCCTGTTGAGGAGTAAGCATGGCAGCACGATTTTGGGTTACTGGCGGCACAGGCAATTGGAACGACACATCTAACTGGTCTACGTCTTCTGGCGGGGCTTCTGGTGCGTCCGTGCCCGGCTCTGCTGACACTGCAGCGTTTGACGCAAACTCCGGCTCGGGCACAGTCACGCTTGACATTAGTCCAGATATTCAGACTCTGACCTGTACCGGCTTCACGGGCACGCTTGCTTTCGGCACAAACACGATCTCGCTGAACAGCACAGGCACGATCTTCACTGGCGCTACGACCATGACGGTCACAGGTACGCCGCAAATTATTTGCACCAACTCAAGTGCAACAGCAAGGACAATTACGCCGACAGCGGCTACCGA
>SXGQ01119878.1_pt1 | contig 13855 bp, 10 predicted proteins | sample 3178371 | NCBI WGS metagenome assembly SXGQ01 (sample SAMN11356859, study PRJNA531348) | freshwater metagenome | isolation source: freshwater sample F1-20 | place: China: Fuxian Lake, Yuxi | collected 2017-12-25
AAGTCATTTTATTTTTTTCTCTGAATCAAATCTACCAAACCCTTATTCTTGACCACGAAAAGGCAAAATAAACTTATCAAACCCTTCTTTTTGTCACCTAAAATTTTAGTCTCTCATTTTGGGTTATTGGTCGATAGGAAGTTTATGCTGGTCTATCGGATTTGAGTACCCCAAACAATCTCCCCACCTTTGCGGTATATAGGGGGACTAATCCGTCTCTTTGAAAACTAAACCATGAATAAAGTACAACTACTTATTGCTTTTCTCTTCCTGTATGTTCAAATGGCTTTTGGCCAACAGACAGGAGCGGAAAAAGAGCCCATCCGTATTCTGGGTGTGGCCAAAGACCTTAAAACTGGAGGACCAATTGGCTATGCCACTGCGGCGCTCTACAAATCCGGAACCACCACCTCAATCGCAGGTGCCGTGGCCGATGGAAACGGCGTTTTTTACATCACTGGATTTGCAGTAGGCACCTTCGAATTGCAGGTTTCCTTTCTAGGATACGAAACCATCAAGCGTACAGTCAATGTAAATTCGCTCGACTCTGACATTGATCTAGGGGAAATAGCCCTGTCAGATGAAGGAGTAGCCCTCCAGGAAATCACCGTACAAGGACAGCGGGAACTGATTGAGGAGCGAGTAGACCGAACCATCTACAAAGCTGAGAACGATAAAACCACAGCAGGTGGAGATGCCACCGATGTACTTCGCCGTGTGCCCATGCTATCCGTAGACTTGAATGGTAATGTATCCATGAGAGGTAGCTCCAATATCCTGGTATTGATTGACAACAGGCCTTCCGCAATTGCTGCTTCCTCCATCGCGGATGCTTTACGGCAAATCCCTGCGGACGAAATAAAGGCTGTTGAAGTGATTACCTCGCCATCCGCAAGATTTGATGCGGAAGGTACTTCTGGGGTAATCAATATCGTAACCAAGAAAAATAATCTGCAAGGAATGACACTTAATGTTAATTCTGCAGCAGGATGGAGAGGATCCAACCTGGGTCTTCAGGGATCAGCACGTAAAGGTAAAATGGGGTTTTCCTTGGGTGGATTTGGCCGTTCAGGATACAATATTTTGGGAAGCTTCGATAATAAACAGGTGACCAACCTTGCAAATGGAAGTGTGTCCACTTCCCAACAATCGGCAGATACCGAACGAAGCGAGATTTTTGGGCGCTACAATTTTGGGGTAGATTACGAAATTGATTCCAAAAACTTCATTACAGGAGCAATCAATTTTGGTATTCGAAACTCTGAAAACTGGCAGTACAATTTTCTAACTCAAAATTCGCTGAATGACGTGTTGCGTGCCCAGCAAAACCGAGAGACCAACACCTTGGACAACTCCAATTCGGTGGATGTTAGTTTGAATTACACCAAGACTTTTGAGAAAAAAGGAAAGGAATTGAGTTTCCTGACCTTGTACTCCAATAACCTTCGAGACAACTCGTTTACGAACACCCTTTTTGAAGAAAATGACTTGGAAACGATCTTTTCAAGACTTAAAAACGTGAACCCTAGCAAAAATGAAGAGTTTACGGTTCAGGTAGATTATGTCAATCCTCTCAATGAAAAGGGCTCTCAGATCATTGAATACGGTGCTAAAAATATTTCGAGAAGGGCATCTTCAGATTTCTCTTATTTCTTGGCTCAGGGCCCGACAGGTTCATTTGTAGCGCTACCCGATCCTACCTTAAGCAACGAGTTTAGCTACAATCAAAATGTAACAGCTGCTTACTTTTCCTACACCGTTCAAGTACTGAAAAACTACACCTTGAAGCCAGGGTTTAGGTACGAGTACACCACAATCACTGCGGATTTTAAAACGGACTTTAAAGCCGAGATTCCTTCCTATGGTACTTTGGTGCCCAGCATCAATGCAAGCAGAAAATTAAAGAATGGGAACATGCTCAAATTGGCTTACAACCGCCGAATCCAGCGCCCTTCCCTTCGTTTTCTTAATCCAAACATTGAAGCATCCAATCCTCAGCAGCAGTCTCAAGGTAATCCTGAGCTAGATCCGGAATTGACCGATAACTATGAAATCGGGTACAGTACCTTTATCAAAGGCACCACTTTGAATTTTACAGGATTCTATAGAAATACTACTGGTTCTATCCAATCCATCCGCAATGTGCGGGAGAACGGCATCATATTTACCTCATTCGAAAATATCGGTCGAGAGCAAGCCGTAGGAACCAACCTCTTTTTCAACGTCAACCTGAACAACAAATTTTCTTTGAATGGTGGGATGGATCTTTACTATTCCATGCTAGACAATGGCTTGACAGATTCAAAGTTTGCCGCCCAAAACGAAGGGTTTGTGGTGAGTGGCCGAATGTTTGGTAACTACACTCTTCCCAAAGATTGGCAAATTCAGTTGTTCACCTTTGCGAGAGGCCGTCAGGTCCAGTTGCAAGGTTCCTCGGGAGGCTTTGCTGCCTATGGATTGAACTTCAATAAGCAGTTTAAAGAAAAGAGAGGCTCCTTTGGATTCGGTGCTGAAAATTTCTTAATGAAGGAAATGGTCATCCGAAACGAAATCGTGACGCCAAGCATTGTACAGAACAGTACTTCTCGTCTTCAAAATTTGAATTTTAAGATCAACTTCAATTACCGAATCGGCAAGATGACTTTGGACCAGCGCCCTAAAAAGAGAAAGTCCATCACCAACGACGACTTGAAAGATGGGGGTGAAGGGCAAGGCGAACAAGGAGGAGCTCCTGTTCGCAACTAATTTCTAATATGTAAAGATAGATGGGTTGAGCTACTAATCCCGGATTCCATGAATTCGGGATTTTTTTTTAGCATGAATCAGAAAACTCAATAAATAAAAAAACCCAGACCGTTTTGGGTCTGGGTGGGAATAATTCGAAGTAAAGGCTTAGCTCTTGTAAAGCACTTTTTGAATGGCCTCTACCGTGCGCTTTACATTGGGGATAGTCACATCAATGTAGGATGGCGAATAGCTCAATGGAATATCCATAGAGTTGACACGGATGACAGGAGCGTCTAGGTAATCAAAAGCATGGCGTTGGAAGTGGTAGGTGAGCTCGGAAGAGATGCCTGCAAGCGGATTGGCTTCTTCCACGATCACCACACGGTTGGTCTTTTTCAAAGATTCTACACAAGTCGCATAGTCGATTGGACGAACAGTTCGCAGGTCAATCACCTCACAGGAAACCCCTGATTTTTCCATGTCTTCAGCTGCTTCGAGGGCTACCTTCATCATTTTTCCAAAGGAAATCACAGTTACATCCGTGCCCTTTCGCTTGATGTCAGCTACGCCTATCGGAAGCAAGTATTCCCCATCTGGGACCATGCCCTTGTCAGAATACATGACTTCAGACTCCATAAATATCACTGGATCTGGGTCACGGATTGCAGATTTAAGCAAGCCTTTTGCATCGGAAGGATTGGAAGGAACGATTACTTTTAGTCCAGGAGTATTGGCAAACCAGTTTTCAAAGTTGGAAGAGTGGGTCGCACCCAGCTGCCCTGCATTGCCTGTAGGACCACGAAATACGATTGGCACAGCATAAGCACCCCCCGACATGGCATACATTTTTGCGGCAGAGTTGATGATTTGATCGATAGCCACCAACGAAAAGTTGAAGGTCATGAATTCAATGATTGGCTTTAAGCCATTCATGGCTGCGCCGACCCCGAGGCCAGCAAATCCAAGTTCGGAGATGGGAGTATCGTAGATACGCTCAGGACCAAATTCATCCAGCATCCCTTGGGATACTTTGTAAGCACCGTTGTATTCGGCAACTTCTTCACCCATTAAAAAGACGTTTTTATCTCGTCTCATTTCCTCGGACATTGCCTCTCTCAAGGCTTCCCGAAATTGTAGTTCTCTCATTGCTTAGGGACAAATTTTTGGCATGTAAAAATAGAAAGGAATCGGGCATTTGCAAAGCCTATGCATTTCTTTGTCAAAGAGGGCGATTAACCGAGATAAACGGTTTTTTGATTGACAAATTCCAAGATTCCTTGTTTGCTCAGTTCCCGCCCATACCCAGACTTTTTGATTCCTCCAAAAGGCAGCATCGGGTGTGAGGCAACTAAGGTGTTGAGAAATACAGCTCCTGATTCCAAATTGGCCGCAAGCGCTGCTCCACGGGTAAGATCAGCTGTCCAAAGGGATGCTCCTAATCCAAATTCAGTTGCATTGGCCAAAGCAATGGCTTCCTCAGCCGAGGCTACCTTAAAGAGGCTGGCAATTGGCCCAAAAAGCTCTTCCGAATAGGCGGGTGATCCTTTGGGGATATTTTCGAGAACAGTAGGTTCGAAGCATGCCGAACCCGATTCTGGAGCATTGCCACCTACCAAAATCCGAGCGCCAAGAGCTACCGTTTCGCGCACTTGTTTGTAAAGTTCGGCTGCAAGATCTGGCCGAGCCATGCAAGCATAGGAGGCATCTTCATCCATAGGGCTTCCGGGCTTCAGTATTTTCAGTTCTTGTAGAAATAGTGCTACAAATTCATGGTATACGGCGTCTTCGATGATAAATCGTTTGGCAGCGATGCAGCTTTGGCCAAAGTTAATCATCCTCGACTTTACTGCTGCGGCAGCAGCCTTGGGGAGATCTGCGTCTGCAAGGACGATAAATGGGTCGCTGCCTCCGAGTTCAAGCAGTGATTTTTTTAAATTTTTTCCTGCTGCTGAAGCCACACTCACGCCTGCTCTTTCACTGCCGGTTAGGCTCACGCCTTTAACTCTAGGATCCTCAAGAAGGGCGGTAGCACGTGGCCCGTCAATCAACAGGCTTTGAAAGCAGCCCTTTGGAAAACCTGCCGCTTCGAATATATCTTGAATGGCCAACCCACATTGCGGTACATTGGAGGCGTGTTTTAGCAGGGCTACGTTTCCTGCCATCAAGGTAGGAGCAGCAAAGCGGAATACTTGCCAAAACGGAAAATTCCAAGGCATCACTCCAAGGATTATTCCCAGCGGCTGAAAAATCACCTTTGCCCTTTTGGAATCGGGGAGGAGGATCTCTTCAGCTGCTAAAAATGAGGCAGCCTGGTCTGCGTAAAAATTGCAGACCCAGACACATTTTTCAATTTCAGCTCGTGATTCCTGAATCACTTTTCCTACTTCTTGACTGATGAGGCGGGCCAAGGGTTCTTTTTTTTCCAAGAGGAGCGCTGCTACTCGACGCATCAATGCGGCCTTCTCTGTGTAAGGGAGCTCCCTCCAGGAAGAAAAAGTCTGTTCCGCACGATTTAAGTAAGTTTCAATCTCTTGAGGACTAAGGGCAGAAAATTCTTTCAGCAACTCACCTGTCCAGGGATCTATGGACCGAATCAAACTCATTTGACTACTTCTTTGCCTGCTTCTTTCCAGGCTGTAATGCCTCCTTCCAGCATGTATACGTGTTTGAATCCCATTTTTTGCATTGCATCGGCAGCTTTGCGGGTACGAGTTCCTGATCTGCAATACAAGAGGTAGGTTTTGTTTTTGTTTAGGGCTTGAACCTCCTTACTGAAGTTAGGACTAAGAAAATTTACCGAGCTGGATCCTATCAAATGACCTTCTGCTACCTCCTCTGGAGTTCGTACATCCAAGATCTTTGATTTTCTTTTCGAAGACATTTTTTCAAATTGAGGGATGGACAGCACTTGAATAGAATCTTTGACTGTATTTTGGGCGATGCCTTTGGTGCCGATAAGAAAAAGAAGGGCGAAAAGAAGGAAGGTGTTTTTCATAGGGGAATTTGGTTTTTGAATAAACTACTGCCTATTTGAGGTCAAAATTTACTGACTTTCTTGTCAAAATGTCGCTAAAAATTGGATTGATTTCGGATTCCCACAGTTACTTGGATCACAAAACTTGTGATTACCTACAGGAGGTGGATGAGATTTGGCATGCTGGAGATATCGGAGATGTGAGCATCCTCAGTGGATTGCCACCAAACAAACCCTTGCGTGCCGTTTTTGGAAATATTGACGATCAGGTAGTGCAGAAGCAGTTTCCAGAGTGGCAGGTTTTTGAATTGGAAGGGGTGAAGGTAGCCATGACCCATATTGGGGGCAGCCCTCCCCGCTATGCAAAAGGGGTAAAGGAGCGCCTCCGGATGCTACAGCCCCAACTTTTTGTTTGTGGGCACTCCCATATTTGCAAGGTGGAGTATGATCCTGAGCTCAACTGCTTCTACATGAATCCTGGGGCGGTGGGTCAGCATGGTTTTCACCAGATACGGACGCTATTGCGATTCGATTTGGGTGCTGGAAAAATCACCAACCTGCGGGTAGTTGAACTTGGAAAAAGAGGAGCTTTGAGCACCTAGGATAAAAAAAAATAGCGACACTGGTCGCTATTTTATATTTAAGAAAAAAGATTCTATCATTTTGCGAAGGAAGCTTTGATTGCTTCTACGTCCACATTTTTGATCACAGGCTTGGCGCTTAATTGCTTGATTTTAATCACTCGTCCAGTTTGACCCTGTCTTTTTCTTTTCAGTTTTCTTTTTAGCGTTGTAACACCCATGGTCGTATGTTTTAAAATTTTTGAATTCGAAACGGATTGCAAAAGTATATAAACTTATCTTTTCTGCCTACAAATCTTTCGATTTTATTCTTGCCGTCATTCGTTTTGGGAATTTTGGGTAAATTTGATTTCAAATTCAAGAAACCACCATGCAAAAGCCGAGTCTTCCCAAGGGTACGCGTGATTTTGGGCCTATTCAAATGGCACGAAGAAACTATATCCTAGATGTAATCAAGGCTACTTTTCAACTCTTTGGGTACCAACAGATCGAGACGCCGGCAATGGAAAACCTGAGCACCCTCACCGGAAAATATGGGGATGAAGGAGATCAGCTTTTATTTAAAATTTTAAATAGCGGAGACTTTCTCAAGGAGGTAGCACCAGACGATCTTTCCAAGGGATCCGTTGCAAACCTGAATAAGCTATCCGAAAAAGGGCTTCGCTATGACCTCACGGTGCCCTTTGCGCGCTATGTGGCTATGAATCGCAATGAACTTTCTTTTCCATTTAAGCGATACCAAATCCAGCCTGTCTGGAGAGCGGATCGTCCCCAAAAAGGGAGATACCGAGAGTTTTACCAATGTGATGCCGATGTGGTAGGTACAGACAGCCTGCTCTGTGAAGCCGAAATCATTGGGATGGTCCGTCAGGTGTTTGCCAAATTGGGATTGACTCAGTATTCCATAAAAATTAACAACCGCAAAATTCTGACCGGCATCGCCCAAGCCATTGGTGCGGATGGAAAAGAAGGTCCACTCTGTGTGGCGATTGACAAGCTGGATAAGATTGGTTGGGGGAAAGTACAGGAAGAGCTGCAACAGCGGGGATTTGAAAATGCCTCCCTCGCCAGACTAGAACCTCTTGTGAGCCTGAAAGAAGGGGTGAGCACCCGAATTGAGGTGCTCCGCGAATTTTTGAAAAATTCTCCTACTGGTATTCAGGGTTTACAGGAACTTGAGGTGGTCTTTGGGCTACTGGAGCAAATGGGAAGCAACTTAAATCATGTCGACTTTGATCCCATGCTAGCTCGAGGATTATCCTATTATACGGGTGCCATCTTTGAAGTGAAGGTACACGGAGTATCCATCGGTTCGGTCAGTGGAGGAGGTCGATACGACAACCTCACCGGAGTATTTGGTTTGCCGGGCGTGCCCGGAGTCGGATTTTCCTTTGGGGTAGACCGATTGTATGATGTGTTGGAGGAGCTTGAGCTGTTTCCAACAGATCACCTGGAGGGAACACAGCTGTTGTTGGCTCATTTTGATCAAGCGGGATTTGACTACGCCTTGAAATGTCTTCCCATCTTGCGGGATGCAGGCATCCGAACCGAACTTTATCCGGAGGTATGCAAACTCAAAAAGCAGTTGGAGTATGCTGCCAAAAAACAGCTTTCGTTCGTAGGTATTTGTGGAGATCAAGAAATTGCTACCCAGACCTTAGCAGTAAAGGCCTTGGCCAGTGGGACACAGGAGAGCTTGACCTTGAATTCGTTGATTGCCAAGTTACAGGCTGCAGTATAGTTGCCAAAGTAAGGAGCTGTCAACAACTACCGCCCGAGGGGAGTTTTAAAAAAAATAAATACAAAGCACTATGTTTGATTTCATGGGCATGATGGGCAAGGTAAAAGAGGCCCAAGCCAAAATTAAGGAAGCACAGTCCAAATTGGTGCATCTGAGAGCCGAAGGGGAGTCAGGAGCAGGATTGGTGAAAGTTGTCGTGAGTGGAGAGCGAAAGGTGCTGACGATGGAACTCGATGAATCCTTGCTAAGCCCGCAGGACCGTGAGATGCTCAGTGATTTGATCGTGGCAGCTACCAATAAAGCCATGGAATTAATCGATGAAAAAATTAAGCACGAAATGAAGGCTGCGACGGAGGGAATGATCCCTTCTATTCCAGGGATGGATTTAGGCAATTTGTTTGGATGAAACCCTGTGCCATCGTCCTACTCAATTACAATGGGGAAGGGATACTGCCCTCTTTTCTTCCGTCTGTCCTTGAATACAGTCGCTATGAGCTGTGGATGATCGACAATGCGAGTACGGATGGATCATTGACCTATGTAAAGGAGAATTTTCCAAAACTGCCACTGATTTCCTTGGATCGCAATTACGGATTTACTGGGGGCTATAATCTTGGTTTGGAGCAGCTGAAAGGGCAATACGAATACCTAATCTTGCTCAATACCGATGTAGAGGTTACCCCTGGTTGGGACCAGAGTTTAGTAGACTTTTTAGCAAATCACCCGGATTATGCTGCGGTGCAACCTAAAATTCTTTCTTGGAAGGATCGAGCCTATTTTGATTATGCCGGGGCAGGAGGGGGATTTGTAGATGTATGGGGTTACCCGTATTGCCGTGGTAGAATTTGGAATCACTTGGAGCAAGATTCTGGACAATACGACGATACCCTCCAGGTAGATTGGGCTTCAGGCGCCTGTTTGGCTATGAAAGCAACTGATTTTTATACACATCGAGGTTTTGACGCTAGCTTTTTTGCACACATGGAGGAAATAGATTTGTGCTGGAGATTGCGCAAGTCTGGGCGAAAAATTGGATACCTCGGTTCGGCTGTAGTCTACCACCAGGGTGGAGCTACCTTGGACAGAGCAAGTGCCCAAAAGCTTTATTTGAATTGTAGAAACAGCTTGTCCATGCTGTATAAAAACGTGGGCGTTCTTCGCTTTGCAGCAATCTTTCTTGCCAAAGGCTTTTTTGAAGGATTGGCAGCCATCAACTATTTAAGCAAGGGTGAAGGGCAATTTGCAAAGGCCATCCTGCGGGCCTATGGAGATTTTCTAGGATCCAAAAAAGTTAAGTCCGCACCTGCTGGGACCAATTTACCAGAAGTGGGCGGTTCAGGGCCAGTTGGGGTAATTTTTCTGTACTTCTTGCTTTTGGGCAAGCGAAAATTTACAAATCTTTAATCGAATAAGACAGGGTGGTTTTTTTTTCGAAAATAGGTTCTAATTTTCAGCATCATCGCCATGGATACATACAAAACCACGGGCGAACCCAGCGTAACAAAAGAGGTGTAAATAAAAAATAAGCGAATGCTATCGATAGGGAAATTCAATTTTTCTCCAAGTTTGGAGCAAACGCCGAAAGCACTTTCCTCAAAAAATAATTTAAGTTTTTCCATGGTTGGGGCAAAACGGATTTGGACAAAGATATTAATAAAAACAAACAGATTGCAAACTCACTTGATAATCAGATTGTTTTGTCTAATGTTTGTATTTTTTTCTGCTGAACAAAAATTGTACAGTCAACAAGCACCGCTGAAGTATTTAGGTTCCATTGAACTAGCTCCCCAAAAACTTAGGTTAGAAAAGGATTCAATCAGATTTGTGATTTCTGGAAAACTGGCGATCGGCTCTGGTCTTCTCATCAAACAGCCTGAGGTTCGACTTCGGCTGATGGCCAAGCAAGACAGTCTGGATTTGGGGTTTGTAGAAGTTAACAATCAGACTGGAATTACAACTATTAAAAAAAAGGTAGTGCTTTTTTTCCAGCCTTGGATGGAGGAAGCAAGACTTGAGCTAGATTTTTCTCTTGGTAAAAATAAGCCTACTGTAGAGACAAAAATTCTAGCGAAAGGGGTACATGCTCCTCAGCTACTAGTTCGTTTAGGACAATACTTACCTGGAGAAACCGTTCCTAGGGTAGGTCGATACGATTATCTCGAAAAATCGGTGGAGGTAATTCCCCAAACCAAGGCAATTTATTTCAAGTTTGAACCCGGTAAGTCTGATTGGCTTGCAGATCCTGAGAATCAAAAAGCCAAAATTGAGCTCATAAAATTTTTAGAACAAAACCCAGAGATCGTTTCTTTAAAAATTACAGGATTGCAGTCCCCAGAGCAGGTAGAGGGGCGATCAAGTCTTCTAGGCTATCGGCGTGCTGAGCAAGTGGGGCAGAAGCTACAGGAATTTTTCCCTAGAATCTCTAAAGATCAAATCAACCTTCAATCCCGTTGGAACGACTGGCTTGACTTTAGAGTACAGCTCAGTGATTACACAGAGCTTCCTGAACAAACTAAGGCGCTGTATTACAAGGAGCTGGATGCTGAAGGAACTTATTTAGAAAAAGGGATTCGGATCAAAGCCATACCAGACTTTGAAGGGGTAGCTGCAGCTATTTATCCAAAGCTGCGTTCGGCGCTCGTGGAACTTACGGCCAAGCCTGAAGTGGGTTTGGATAGGCAAAAGAGGAATCTTCTAAGAGAATCTCTAGCAGCTGCTGGTAAAAACAAGCTTTCCTATGCAGACTGGGCGCGTGCTGCCGCAGCAACTTCTAGTTTAGATGAGAAGGCATTTTTATATGCCTCCATGATTAAATGGTTTTCAAGCCCAATCCCCTTTATCAATCTGGCAGTTGTTCGGATGAGGCAAGGGCAAGAGCTGGAGGACAATGAATCGAGAGCAATATTGTGGGAAGAAGCAGCTCGACTGCTGGAAGAGGCCAATCGATTGCAAGTGACTGCCCTGGGACTATACAACCAAGGGCAACTCAAAGTTCTCCAAGGTGAGTCCTGGGAAGCCTATAAAATTCTTTCCGAAGCTTCTGTATTGGCTAAGGGAGATGTTTCCCTGACCCATGCCCTTGAATCCTTGAGGGGTGCGCTGGATGTACAGCGTGGAGATTACAAGTTGGCACTTTTGCGATTTGGCTACCCAATGGAATCTACAGCAGATTGGTTCAACAAAGGACTTGCATTTTACCTAATAGGAGACTACAGTGGTGCTAATGCAGCATTTGAGGCTTCCGTGCTTGCCCAAAGGGAATTTGGCTATGGTTATTATGGGCTGGCATTGGTGGCAATGGAATTGGGACAAGTGGAGTCTGCTAGTTTTTACTTGGAAAAGGCAATCGGTGCCAAAATTGGGTTGAAGCAAAAAATAGCCGCTGATCCCACCTTTAGCCAATTTGTCCACTAAAAAGAATGAGGCGATTAGCTGCTTCTATGCTTTTTCTCAACATTTGGATTCACCACAGCAGGTAATTATTCACAGCCCACCGTCCACCGCTTATCCAATTCAACTGGCATTTTTTGGGCATTTGTTGAAAAGGTATGTTATCTAGATGCGTTACACTAAATCAAGAATAATTCTTTTTTTGTGAAGAAGTTAAGCAGGATTTATACCTTTTTTTTGTTGGTGATTTGTTAAATAAATGTGAATTTGGTTCAGTGTAGTTTCAGTGAAAAAAAATATACAAACCTTTTAAAGGGTTTAATTGCCTGATGAGGAGATTTTTTTTTCTTACTTCACAAATTTTATTTAGTTAATCTTGTTTGTTTTTTCTTTAAGATTATTTAACATTGAGAGTTGAAAAGTGAGGATTAGAACCAAAAAACCAGCCTATGAGTAAATTAATTTAAATAATTCCCTACTCTCACCTAGTATCGACCGATGCTAAACCTATCGGTTTTTTCAGTTTGCAGGTCATTTGACCAGGTATAGGCGCAAGAGAATCCCAGAAAAAATCAAGGAATCGCTCTTGCAACTAGTTTAAAAATAATCGGAAACGATTGCATTTTCAATTAACAAACAGGTTATTGAAATTAATCTTGTTACCCAATCTATCTATGTTTATGAAAAAATTTTACAAAATTCTAAGTGTATGCCTTACGCTCTTGGTATTTACTGTTTCCGCTGCCTACGCGCAAAAGACGGTGACAGGTACAGTACTAGACGAATTTGGCCTTGGCTTACCGGGTGTTTCAATCCTTGTGAAAGGAACGACTACAGGTACTGCCACCAACATTGACGGGAAATATTCCCTAAATGTTCCTAATGACCAAGCTACTTTGGTCTTCTCTTTCATTGGTTATACTTCTATTGAGCAATTGGTAGGAGCTAGAAGCGTAGTAGACGTTTCGTTGAAGCCAGACGAAAGAACGCTTACTGAGCTAGTTGTAACAGGTTACTCCATCGACTCCAGAAGAGAGACTACCGGTGCGATTTCCACAGTTAGCCCTAAAGATTTGACTGTAATTCCTACAGGTAACATCGAGCAGACCCTTCAAGGTCGTGTTTCTGGTGTAACTGTAATTACCAACGGACAGCCAGGTACTTCTTCTATCATTCGTGTACGTGGTTTTGGAGCCTTCGGTGGTAACGAGCCTTTGTACATTGTGGATGGAGTTCCTACTGGATCTACAGACTTTTTGAATCCTGATGACATCGAATCTACCACAGTATTGAAAGATGCAGCTGCGGCTTCTATCTACGGTGCTCGTGCTGCAAACGGCGTTATCGTCTACACTACCAAGCGTGGTGCTAGAGACAAGAAATTGCGCGTAGATTACAGTGGTATGTATGGTGTCACAGATCCAGGTACTGGTTTGGATATGTTGAATCCACAAGGATATGCGAACATCACTTGGTTGGCTGAGAAAAACACAGCTGCCTTGCAGAACCGTACTCCAGCTTATGGACACCCTCAATTCGGTACAGGTGCTACTCCAGTAATGCCTTACTATTTAAGTTCTATTAGTCGAAACCCGACTACAGGAGCATTCAGCGTACTTTCTGGTCAACCAGGTCCATTTACAGCCGCTCAAATCGAAGAGCAAAGAAGTTGGTACAACATCGTTCCATCTGCAGGTACTATCCGTCAATTGACGAGAGCCATGACAGGGGAAGGTACAGATTGGTATGATGAATTGACTCGAATTGCACCACTTTCTAGACATTCTTTGGGCTTCAATGGAGGTTCTGAGACCTCCCGATTCTACATCGGTTTGGGTATCCAAGATCAGTCTGGAATCATGGTTGGTAACGAATTCAAAAGATACTCTTTGCGTGCCAATTCTGAATTTGACGTAACCAAACGCATCCGTATTGGTCAAAACTTCCAGGCTACCTACCGCCAGGTATTGGGTCAGCAAGGTGGAACTGGCGGACGAGGTGTATCTGATGACGAAAACGACATCCTTCAGGCATTCCGTATGCCATCCATCATTCCTGTTTATGACGAGTTTGGTGGCTATGCAGGTACTGCTTCTAGAGGTTTTAACAACCCAAGAAACCCTGTAGCTAACCGTCAGGGTCTACTGAACAACAGAAACTTCAACGCAAATGCCTTCGGTAACGTGTATGGAGAGTGGGATATTATCGATGACTTGACTTTAAGATCCTCTATCGGTGGTCAGTACAATAATTTCTATTTCTGGGATTATTCTCGCCTACAGTATGAAAACTCTGAAAACAACTCTGCTTTCGGATACAGTGAAGGAGCAGGATTTTCTTTTGGTTGGACTTTCACCAATACCTTATCCTACAAGAAGAAAATTGACAAGCATGACTTCAATGTCTTGGTAGGTCAAGAAGCCTTGAACTCCGGAGCTGGTA
>SXGQ01578669.1_pt1 | contig 13855 bp, 11 predicted proteins | sample 3178371 | NCBI WGS metagenome assembly SXGQ01 (sample SAMN11356859, study PRJNA531348) | freshwater metagenome | isolation source: freshwater sample F1-20 | place: China: Fuxian Lake, Yuxi | collected 2017-12-25
ACGTCCACGCCGCGACCGACGGCTTCCGCGCCCTCCCCGGGACCCCCATCGCCCCGACCCCCGGAGATGGGGGTTTTGGGGCCTGGAGAGCCTCCCGCGGCCTCCCGGCGCTGCCCTCGAGGCCTCCTGACCCGACCGTCGATGGCGGCGCGGCGCCCTCGGCCCTCGGCGCCGAGGCCCCTGTCCCGCTGGCCTTCTGGGGCACGCCAAGCGGCCTCCGCTGCCTCGACCTCGTCGTCGAGGACGTCTGGCGCGAGGGATGGAGCCACCACATCACGCGGCTCATGGTCCTCGCGAGCATTGGCACACTTCTTCACATTTCGCCGCGCGCGCTGACCGACTGGTTCTGGGTCGCCTACATCGACGCCTTCGACTGGGTCGTCGAGCCGAACGTCCTTGGCATGGGCACCTACGGCGCTGGCGGCGTGATGACGACGAAGCCCTACGTCTCGGGCGGCGCCTACATTCACCGCATGAGCAACTACTGCGGCGGCTGCGCCTTCGACCCCGCGAAGAACTGCCCGGTGACCGCCCTCTACTGGGACTTCATGGCCCGCCACGAGGCCCTCTTCCGCGCCAACCACCGCACCTCGGGCGCTATCGCTGGCCTCACCCGCCGCACACCCGAGCAGCGCGACCGCGACCACGCCGTCGCCGAGACCGTCCGCGCGCGCCTCGCCGCAGGTCAGGCGGTGACGCCCCGCGACCTCGGCTGAGCCGAGCGCTGACCTGAGCCACGGTCAGTTGACCGCGTCGAGCATTCCGGCACCTTTGAGCGCGAGCTTGACGATCCGCTTCTGCATCGCGACGCGCCGCGGTCGTTCGAAGCCCATCCACGTCTCGATGCAGAGGCCGGTCACGGTGTCAGGTCCGAGCATCTCGACGAGCATCTCGGTCGAGGACGTCGCGACCGGGAAGTGGTGCGGCGCCCACAGCTCGTAGGGCGCCTCGAGGGCCGCGTTCATGCCCGCGACCAGCGCCTCGACGAGCGGCGGGCGCGGCTTTACGCCGTAAACGACCGTCTGCCCGAAGGACACCGGCAGCTCGGGGTGAAAGCGCTTCCACGACTCGTGCAGCGTCAGCATCAACGCGGGGCGCTCGGTCAGCGCGAGCGCCGTGAAGATGGCCGCCGCCCGCAGCTCGGGCGCGTCCGAGGTCGCGTCGCCCGGAAACTGGCGATTGAGATCAAGGCCGCCAGGAGCTGTCCGCTGGCCCGCCCGGTAGGCCGCCGGGTTCATGCACGGGATGAGCAGCAGCCGCCCGCGGAGTGGCCGAAACCCCTCCTCAAGCAACTCCTCGATCGCGTGGACGCCCGCCACCTCGTCGCCGTGGATCCCGCCCTGCACGAGCGCGGTCGGGCCAGGCTCGGCCCCTTCAATCACGTGCAGCGACACCGTCGGCGTCAGGAAATGCCGCCCTGGCGGCAGGTGTCCCGTGGTGGTCATCGGTGGGTCTCCTCGGCGCGTGGCCACACGCACATCGCCATCCTGCCTCGCACGGTGCGCCGTCGGCAAGCCGGCATGTGTCGGGCCGCGTCGGCGGGATACCGGGGTCTGCGGACGTGGCAGAGCACACCATGCGCCAGCGGGCGCATCGCGAACTTGAGCCCGGAGGGTACTTCGGGCACGCTGAGCAGCCGGCTGGTCACGGGAGCAGGGATGAGACAACGCATCGAGGCGCCCACGTCGCGTGGCGGGCACATGATGGACAGGAGGCCGCTCGGCGGGCGCGGTCAGGGTCATGTTCATGGCGTCCCGGTACCCGCCTGCCCGGGGCGAGGCTGATGGCGCTCGCGCTGCCAGACGGTGGCTTCAGCCGCTATGGCGTGACGCTGACGCCGATCGTCGAGGACGAGCTCGAGATGGTGCGCGGCTGGCGCAACGACCCGAAGATCGCGTCGCAGATGGTCGACCAGACCTTCATCACCCCCGAGATGCAGCGCGCCTGGTTTGCACGCCTTGCGGCCTCCGACCGCGACGTGACCTGCGTCGCACGCTTCCGGGGCGAACCGATCGGCGTCGCCTCGCTCGGCCGCATGGATCGCGATGCGGGGACCTGCGAGCCCGGCGTTTACGTGTTCGACGACCGGTATCGAGGAAATCTGGTGCCCTTTTGCCTCGGTTTCGCAATGACCGATCTGGCCTTCGAGCACTTCGGCCTCGCGCGTTTGCATGCGAAGGTGATGGCCGAGAACGCGGCCGCCCTTCGATTCAACGCGGCGATGGGCTACGTGACAGTCCGAGAGGACGACGCCGGCCTGATACACATCGAACTCGAATACGCGCCCTATGTTGCGGCGCGCGCGCGCATCACTCGCTTCATTCGGTGGAACCCATGACCCTCGAGTCCCTCTTTGCTGACGCCCTTGGCCTCGACCACGCCGCGGTCCACGACGGCCTCGCCTATCAGAGCGTCCCGGAGTGGGATTCCGTCGCCCACATGGCGCTCATCGCCCGCCTCGAGGACGCCTACGGGGTGCTGCTCGAGACCGATGACATCATCGACCTCAGCTCGGTCGGCAAGGCCCGGATGATCCTCGCGAAGTACGGCGTGATCCCATGACGGACGGGCTCCTCGCGGGGCAGCGAGTGCTCGTCACGGGCGCCTCGCGCGGCATCGGCCTCGCGATCGCCGAGCGGTTCGCCGCGGCGGGCGCGACGCTCTTTCTGAACGGCCGCGACCCCGAGCGGCTCGCCACCGTCTGCGCGCGCCTTGGCGCGACTCCGCTCCCCTTCGACGCGGGTGACGCGACAGCCGTCAAGGCCGCGTTCCAAAAGCTCTTCCAGCAGACGCGGACGCTCGATGTCCTCGTCAACAACGCCGGGGTCCTCGAGGACGCGCTGCTCGGCATGGTGACCGAGGCGCAGGTGGCGCACACCTTTGCGTCGAACGCCCACAGCGTCATCTTCTGCAGCCAGTACGCCGCCCGTCTCATGCAGCGGGCGGGCCGCGGCAGCATCATCAACCTCGCCTCGATCATCGGTCTGGAAGGCAACGTGGGCCAGTCCGTCTACGCCGGCAGCAAGGCCGCCGTCATCGGCATCACGCGCTCGCTCGCGAAGGAGCTCGCGGGCAGCGGGGTCCGGGTCAACGCCATCGCGCCGGGGGTCATCGACACCGACATGACGCGCGGTCTGCCGGCGGGCAAGCTCGCGGACCGCCTCGCTGGGGTCCCGATGGGGCGCGTCGGCACCCCGGACGAGGTCGCGAAGGTCGCGCTCTTCCTCGCATCCGACCTCGCGAGCTATGTGACGGGGCAGATTCTGGGCGTCGACGGCGGGATGGTCGTTTGAACACGAAGGACATGGGGCGGCAGGGCCTGCTCGGTGCTCTGTCGCCAGGTGGGACGACCCTCGCGTGGCGCGCGCCGGAAGGCGTCTGGGCGACCTATGGCGATCTCGCGGACCGGGTCGAGGCGCTCTCGCGGCGCTATCCGCCGGGGCGGCAGCTGGTCTGGCTGCCGTTTGGCACCACGACCGTACATCTGGCGCATTACCTGCTCGGGTTGCGCGATGGGCACGTGATGATGCTCGCGGACCCGGCGCTGCCCGCGGAGCAGGTCGCGTCCGAGATGCGGCGCTTCGGGGTGAGCGTCGCCGTGGGGGCCGACGCGGAGCCGACGCTCTGCGGGCCTCCGCCCGCGCTCGACCCGTCGCTAGCCCTGATGCTGCCGACCTCGGGCTCGACTGGGGGACGCAAGTGGGTACGTCTTTCACACGCGAATCTTATCGCGAACGCCCAGGCAATCGTCGAATACCTGCAACTTGCGCCCGCTGATCGCGCCGTCACGAGCCTGCCGCTCTTCCATGCCTACGGGCTCTCGGTCCTCAACAGCCATCTGCTCGTCGGGGCCTCCCTCGTCGCGACGACCGAGGGGCCGCTCGCGCGCGGCTTCTGGGAGGTGGTCGCGTCAGAGCGCGTCACCCATTTCGCTGGCGTCCCTTTCACCTGGCGGACGCTCGCGCGGTTGCGCTTCGATCTTGCCCGTTATCCGCATCTTATGACGCTGACGCAGGCTGGCGGGCGCCTTGAGCCCGAGCTGGTGTTGCATTTTGCGGCAGCCGCCAAGGCACACGGGCGGCGCTTCTTCGTCATGTACGGCCAGACCGAGGCGGCCCCGCGCATGGCCTTCCTCACGACCGAGGAGGCTCTCGAGGCGCCTGAGGCCATCGGTCGGGCCATCCCGGGAGGTGTGCTGTCGATCCGGCCGGTGCCTGGCGCGCCCGAGGGGGAGGGCGAACTCGTCTACCGCGGCGCCAACGTGATGCTCGGTTACGCGGAGACGGCGGTCGACCTCGCCCGGGGCCCCGACCTCGCCGAGCTCTCGACCGGCGATCTCGCGCGTCAGGACGCGGCGGGCCGCTTCCACATCACGGGGCGCTTGTCGCGATTCGTGAAGCTGGCCGGGCGCCGGATGAACCTCGCGGACATCGAGACGTGGCTCGCGGCGTACGGTCACGAGGCGGCTGCCCTCGGTGAGGACGAGCGGCTCGACGTCGCCGTGGAGGGCGCCTCCGAAGCGGCTCTCGCGCCGCTCGGGCGGTCGCTCGCGGCCTGGCTGAAGGTCCCGCCAGCGCTGGTGCGGGTGGCTTCGGTCCCGGCGCTGCCCCGGACCGCCAACCTGAAGGTCGACTATCCGCGCCTCCGCCTGCTCCTCGCTGGAGGGAGCCCATGACCGACGCCTCCGTGACCGAGCCCGGGGTCTATTCCCTGCCGCAGCGCGAGAAGGAGGCCCTCCTGCTCGCCCGCCTCAACGTGCTGACGGAGCATCACGCCGCCGCGTGCAAGCCCTACGCGCGTCTCCTCGAGGCCTCGGGCTGGCGGCATGAGGCGCAGACGCTCGACGAGGTCCCCTTCCTCGCCGCGCGGCTCTTCAAGCTCGCGCGCTGGCAGAGCGTGCCCGACACGGAGGTCTTCAAGGTCCTCACCTCATCTGGCACGACGGGCGCTCCGTCCCGCGTGGTCCTCGACCGCGCGACGGCCTCCGCCCAGAGCCGTGCGCTCGCGACGATCCTCCAGACCTACCTCGGCAAGGCGCGGCTCCCGATGCTGCTCATCGAACAGCCCGGGCTCGCGCAGGACCGCGCAGGCTTCTCGGCGCGTGGGGCGGGAGCCGTCGGATTCTCGCTGCTCGGGCGCGACCACACCTTTGCGCTCGGGCCGGACATGCGGCCGGATCTCGCAGCGATCGAGGCCTTCGCCGAACGCCACGGCGGCGGGCCGGTGCTGCTTTTCGGTTTCACCTTCATGGTCTGGCAGGGCCTCCTCGAGGCGCTGCCCCGAGGCCGCCAGCCTCTCTTTCCGCATGGCGTCCTCTTTCACGGCGGCGGCTGGAAGAAGCTCGCGCACCGGGCCGTCGACCCCGCGACCTTCAGCGCCCGCTGCGCCGAGGTGCTGGGCGTCCGCCGTGTCCACGACTTCTACGGCATGGTCGAGCAGGTCGGCGCCATCTTCGTCGCCTGCGAGGCGGGGCATCTCCACGCGCCGAGCCTCGCGGACGTCGTCGTGCGTGACCCGCGAACGTTCGCCCCGCTCGGCGTCGGCGAGGTCGGACTCATCGAGGTCCTCTCGGCGTTGCCCGAGAGCTACCCGGGTCACGCCATCCTGACCGAGGATCTCGGGCGGCTGCTCGGCGCGGACAGCTGCCCATGCGGGCGCCTTGGGCGTCATTTCGAGGTGCTCGGTCGTCAGGCGGGCGCGGAGGTCCGGGGATGCAGCGACACGTTTCAATGACCGACGTCGACGCCCCAGATGTCGCCCACGTGGGGCCGGCCTCGGGCTGGGACGCCTTCGAGGCACGGCCGCTGCCACCGTTCGCGCCGGTCATCCGCACCTTCGTGTCGGCGCTCTCGGAGCGCCTCATGCGCGCGGGCCGCACGGCCCCCGATCTCGCAGCGCTCGGCTTCTGGCTGAGGCCGCGCCAGGTGGAACTCCAGGCCGAGCGGATGGCGGGGCGCGCATCGCTTGGCGTGGTACTCCATCTTGTGCCATCGAATGTGCCGACGGTGGCCTTTCACTCCTGGCTCATGGCGCTGCTGATGGGCAACGCCAGCGTCGTGCGTCTCTCCGCGCGGATCGACCCGCAGCAGGACGTGATGCTCGACCTGCTGTCGGAACTCCTCGCCGACCCGGCCTTCGCGCCCATCGCGCGCCGCACGCGCTTCATCCGCTATGGCCACGATGACCGCGTCACGGCGTGGCTCGGGGCCCGCTGCGATCTCCGCATCGTCTGGGGCGGGGACGCCACCATCACAGCTATCCGGGCTGTCCCGATGGCGCCGCACGCCCAGGAGGTGGTCTTTCCCGACCGGCGCTCGATGGCGATCGTCGAGGCCGGCTGGCTCGCGACGCTCGACGCGCAGGCGTTCGCCCGCCTCGCGCAGGCCCTCGGCGATGACTGCACCCGCTTCAACCAGCGCGCCTGCGCCTCACCGACGACGTTCGTCTGGCTCGGGAAGCCCGAGTCCGACCTGAGGGGCCGCCTCCTCGAGGCCGTCTTCGCGGCCTTTCGCGACGACCCGGCCCGCGCAATGGACCGCCTCGTCCACGCCCAGCTGAACGCGGCCGAGCTGGGCAGCCTGACCCTCGAGGCGCGGCGCGGCGTCATGGCGCTCGCCGGCCTCGGGCCGGTCGGCCTGCCCCACGTCGGCGGCGGGGTCGTCGCCGAGTGGGTCGCACCTGGCTGGGACGCGCTGCTCGAGGCCGATCTCGACGTCCAGACCTGCGTCTTCGCAGGCTCGGCGAGCCTGACGGAGGTCCGTGCGAAGCTCGCGCTTGCCGCAGGCCGCGTCGACAGGGTCGTGGCGCCAGGCCAGGCCCTCGCCTTCGACTGGTTCCAGGACGGCGTCGAGCTGACAGTCGCCTGCAGCCGCGCGCTGCGCTGAGGGAGCCCGAGATCCCGACGCGGGCTGCAGCGCACCACCCGCCCGGGGGCGTGCGCCACAGCCGTCAGGCGCTTCTCAGGCGCCGTGCTTCGCCACGAGGGCGGCGAGATCGACGAGGCGCGTCGCGTAGCCCGCCTCGTTGTCGTACCAGGCGAGGATCTTGAGCAGCGGGCCGACCTTCATCGTCATCAGCGAGTCGACGATCGATGAATAGCGCGAGCCGACGATGTCGGCCGAGACGAGCTCGTCCTTCGACAGCTTGAAGACGTTCGGGTTGGCCGCCTCATAGGCCGCGAGGACCTCGTGAACGGCGTTCACGTCCGCGTCCTTCTCGAGCGTCATCGTGATGTCGGCGAGCGAGCCGGTCGGGTTCGGCGTGCGGACCGCGAGGCCGTGCAGCTTGCCCTTGAGGCTCGGGATGACCTCGCCGACGGCCTTGGCCGCGCCCGTGCTCGTCGGGATGAGGTTGATGGCGGCGGCGCGACCCTGGCGCAGGTTCTTGCGCTGCGGCGAGTCGAGCAGGCTCTGGCTCATCGTGTAGGCGTGCGTCGTGTTGATGACGGCGTACTGGACCCCGAAGGCGTCGTTGAGGGCCTTCAGCGGCGGAGCGACGCAGTTGGTGGTGCAGGACGCGTTCGACAGCAGCGTGTGCTTCGACGGGTCGTACTGGTCGTGGTTGACGCCGAGGACGACCGTGATGTCCGGCGACTTGGCGGGCGCGCTGATGAGGACGCGCCTGGCGCCCGCGTCGAAGTGCGGCTGGTTGCCGGGGCGGTCGATGAAGACGCCGGTGCACTCGAGGACGACGTCGACGCCCTGGTCGCCCCACTTGCAGTCGAGCGGGTTGCGGAACTCGGTCATGCGGACGGTCTTGTCGCCGACCCGCATCGTCTCGCCGTCCACCGACACGTCGGGGCCATAGGTCCCGTGCACCGAGTCGAACTTGAACAGGTAGGCGAGGGCCTCGTTCTCCGCGAGATCGTTGATGGCGACGAGCTCGAGCGAGTCGTGTGCGAGGAGGCGGCGCGCCGCGAGGCGACCGATGCGACCGAAACCGTTGATGGCGACACGCGTCTTCGTCATGAGGAGGCTCCAGATGCTTGCAGTTGAAAGCGTTCCGCGCCCGCGCCCGTGCGCGCGTCAGACCGCCGCAGGGCAACGATTACCGCTCGCGCGCGGCGTACACAAGCCCGTGTGACGGGAATCGGAGCGAGTCGATCGCTGGGTGCGCGGCGGCGGGTCCCCGAAAGATTTTCTGCTCCCAGCTGTCCGGCGCCCCTGTGTCGGCGCGTCGTGTCACTTCGACGGGGATGCACGCCAATTCGGTTGAGACTCGCTAACGGCGCACTTGCGCCCCGCTCGCGTTCGAGCAATAGTCACTGTCGTTAAAGTTTAAGGTGCGGCGTTTGGTTGTTTCAGGGACGAATACGTCGTGCATGCGTCGCAGCACATTCGGATGAGTGTCGTTGCATCCGGATTCTTCCGGGTTGTGCGGGTTGTGGAGGTGGTACGATGAAGACGTTGGACACGCCCATCGAGGGGGCCGAGAAGCCTCTCCGCGAGATCGCGGTGCTATTCGCACGGGCGGCTGCACCCGAAGTCGCCAAGATCACGGCGATCCGCAGGCTCGAGAAGACGATCGCCGACGCGGACCGTCGCGCTCGCGAGACGGTCGAGGCCAGTCAGGCCGCACAGCGGGCCGCGGAGGCCGCGAGCGCAGCTGCCGCGAGGGCCGCGAGCGAGGATCCGCCTGGGGAACCACCCAAGTCAGGGCTTATCGGGGCCGTCGCCGTGGCACTGGTCCTCACGATCGCGGGGTTCGTCATCCCGAAGCTGCCGGGCCTCGTGCGGGTCCTGCCGTTGCTCATCGGTGCTGGGCTCGTCTTCGTGACGCTGCGCAAGCACCGTGCAGCCGTGGACGCAGCCAACGCCGAACGGGCCCGGATCGCGGCCGAGAAGTCGCGCTCGAGCGCCGAGGCGTCGCGGGCCGCTGAGACCGCCCGGGGTGCTCGGTCAGCCTCCGAGGCTGCTGCGGCCGAGGTCACACGCCTCAAGGGCGAGCACGCGAAGGCGCCCCGCCCGCGCGCGCTCGAGGGTATCGGGCGCGCCTATTTGCCACTCAGGACCATGGATCTCCTCGGGCAGACCATCGCGATCGACGAGTCGGGCTGCTTCGAGACGGTGCCGTGCAAGTTGCCCGACTTCAGCGCCGACGAGGACCGCCTCAACCGAATCGGGGTCGCCATCGCCGCGGCCCGCGCGACGCCGGTCCTGCTCGCCCCGACGGAGGTGCGTGGCGAGTCGGTCGGCGCGCTCTACGGCGAGGAGGCAATGCTCGCGGGGGCGGTCGAGGACATGGTGAGGCTGCTCAAGGGCATCCCGGTCATCGATGAGCAGCTGCGACTCATCCCGAACCATGCCCAGGTGGCGCGCCTCCTCGCGACCGCAGCGAACAGCGGGCAGGCGCCGCTGCCTGGCGTCCGAATCGTGAGCCGCGAGGCGGCACGAGACCGGAAGTCGCTCGCGCGGATGGTGGTCCTCGCGCAGAAGCTGCGCGGGTCGGGAGGCGCCCTCTCGAAGCGCATCGAGGGGCTCTTCGATGAACTCGGCGGCCTGCTCGACACCTACCGCGACAAGCGCACCGCCGCCCTGTCGCAGGTCCACGACCGCCTGCTCTGGGCGATGTCGCGGACGGCGTGGGCCCACACGACCTACTACTGCCCGAAGACGAACCTCGTACCCGAGTACCTGTCGCACCGCCTCGGCTTTACCATCGAGGAGGCGCACCTCAGGAACCAGGCCGAGCTGCTGAAGGCGCTGCACTCCGACGAGGAGATCGGCCACCGCATGGCGTCCGAGCCCGAGATCGGTCGCAAGCTGACCGATGCTTACAACGGCATCGACGAGGTCACGTACGAGCTGAAGAAGCAGGAGGCCATCGTCGAGGCGCCCGAAGACCAGAACGATCCCGCGCAGTTCACGATCAAGGCGCGCGCTGTCAACATCTGCCGCGCGTTGCGCCAGCAGCTCGAGCAGTACGTCCTGCAGTACCGCGCCGCGCTGAACCACGCGCTGACCGGGCGCACGAGCCAGGCCTTCGAGCTGTCGCCGCAGTCGCGACTCTACTACGATCCGAAGACCGACACGTGGTCGAGCCCGGTCGCGAAGACGACCTACCGCGACCTCAAGGAGGTCGGCATGGGGGCCGTGCTTGCGATGAAGGACCAGCTGCTCGTCCCGATGTGGAATCACCTGTGGACCGAGAAGGCGGACTTCCGGCGCTCCGAGATGTTCCGCACGAACGAGCAGCTGCTGCGAATGTCCGAAAAGGAGTCCGAGAAGCTGCTGCAGGTGTCGTCCCAGTTCAAGGACGACATGCGGATGGTGCGCGAGAACATCCTCGACGCGTCGGCCGAGCTCGAGTCGAAGGTCCACCAGATCAACGACACGATGAACGGACTGCAGACCATGGGGCTGATGTCGCCGCAGCAGCTCTCCGACATCGAGCGGCGCGTGAAGAGCAGCTTCAGTGGTGAGATCCTGCACATCAAGCGCCACGCCGAGAGCAAGGAGTTCCTGCTCGCCCTCGAGCCGCAGGCGCAGGCCGAGCGCCGCGGCACGAGCGCGGACCCCATCCAGGTCATCAGCGGGCCCGCCCTGTTCTTCAAGCCCGCCGAGAGGCCTGCGGAGATGCAGCCGAAGCTCGTGAGCGACAAGGACGAGGTCAAGGCCCTGCCGACCTCGGTCGAGGCGGGCGCTCCTCCGCTCAAGAAGCCCGCGCGGGCAGGCCGCAAGGGATGAGGCCGGCACGCGTCATGAAACCCACAAACTCCGATACCAAGGCAGGGCTCCCATGAGTGATGGCGGCGTCAGCGAGAGTCGCGTCTACAGCATCGTGAGATCCGAGATGGCGCCTCTCACAGGCGCGGTCAGTCAGCTGAGTAACGCGGTCGGTAACCTCAACAACCGCATGAACCGACTGGAGGCGGAAATGGCCCGTATCGAAAATGCCATCCACTCGATGGCGAACGCCCTCGGCAACAAGCTCGAGGGGCTGCAGCAGGCGACCCGCAAGGGCCTCGAGGCCAACGCCGAGCACCTGCGGCTCGCCAACGATCGCCTGCGCTCGGTCGAGGACACGACCCGCGAGGGGCTCGAGAACAACCAGCGCTCGACGCGCGAGGGGCTCGCCATCGCCACCGCGGCGACGCTCGATGTGAAGAGCGAGGTGAACTTCAACACCGTCTCGGTCGAGCGCGGCACGACAGCCCAGATCCAGATGGAGTTCCTGCGGATTCACGCCGAGGGGCAGTCCGCGGCGCGGCGTATCATCGGCTTCGCGACCGAAGTCGACGAGCGTTTCAACAAGTCGCTCGAGTCGGTGACCCTGAATCGCCAGCTCTACGACAAGCACTTCGCGTCGATCCGTGAGGAATACGACAACAAGATGCGCACAATCGGCGAGCACATCTACCGCATCATCGAGGAGGACTTCGACCCCATCGTCGACAAGCCGCTCGGCGTGCCGCGGGTCGAGTACCAGGGCCTCGCGCTCGCGGTCGACACCGAGCGCGTGGAGGCCCGCTCGAGCCAGCTCGACGCGAACCTCGCAGAGATCCGGGACCAGCTGCTGTCCCCGCTCATCGCGCTGCACGCGGACTTCGAGGCGGATCTGAAGTCGCGCTTCGGGCTCGACCGCGCGACGCCGGTCGGAGACGAGCTGCTCATCCCCGCCGCGGTGGTCGTCGACGCCGACGCGAAGGTCGAGGTCCTCGCCGACATGACGCTGCGCAAGAAGTCGAACGACGCCATGCGCATCAACCTCGTCAAGCGCGACCGACTGCCCGCCATCTCAAGCCAGCTCGGCGCGAGCGGGACCGCGAAGACCATCGCCAGCCAGCTCGCATGGCGGCCGCTCGACGGCAACGAGCTCCAGGCGCTCGCGGGAGCGATCAGTGAGCTCCGGACCGAGGGTCTGCTCGAGGCCGAGTACGGCGAGGACCTGCTGACCTACCTGAAGACCTGCGGGCTGCGCGTCTCGGTCGCGGGCGAGATCGAGAATCGGGATCTCGTCTCGTCCAGCGCCTGAGCCGCCCGCAGCCCCCGACGAACCCTGCACCTGACACGCGAGGACACCATGCCAGAGAGACGCGACGGCGACCGCATCATCGTGACCGGCTACAGCCCCGGCAGCCACTTCCCGCGCTCCGAGACCAGCATCCCCTACGCCTCGGAGGCCAATGGCCTCGGCAAGGACGGGCGCTACATCATCCCGGGCTCCGTCTACGGGCGGCAGCTTCGCTTCGTGGGCCCGGGTGACATCGGCGGGCCGATCCTCGGTCGCGGCGATGTCGAGTTGAAGGCGAGCAGGGACGGGCTGCAGCGTTTCCTCGCCGGCGTCGCGGCCAACGGCAGCGTCGCCTCGCCGCCCCGCCACGACGGGCTTCGCGACTCGCTCGTGGCCGACATTCGCCAAGCCTCGCACGTCATCCGGGGCGATGTGCTCGCCCAGAACGTCTACCTCGAGAACGCTGTCATTTTCGGCAACGTCGAGGCGAACAACGTCACGCTTCGGCACTGCATCATCTTCGGGGCCGCCATTGCCCGCGAACAGCTGCATGTCGTCGCATCGACGGTGTTTTACTACCACGCTCGCGACGTCCGCTTCGAAGGGCCCTGCGCCCTCGTGCAGGCCATGGGCGTCAGCCAGAGCAAACCCGAGTTTCTGCCCTACACCGACCCGAAGTCGCAGACGTGGCCCTCGGACCTGCGGCTCTACCCCTTGCTCCGCACCGATGGCGCCAAGCCGATGACGAACCGCCCGTGGATTGACAAGACGTCAGGTTACAGCCAGGCCAAGCTCTACCCCGAGCATGACTGGGTGAAGCGCCCCATCGTCGAGAAGGTCCAGCGCGCCGTGAGCGGCAAGTTCGAGATCGTCGAGCGCGAGGAGGAGCGCTGGGTGCTGTCGCTCGGCGGGCGCATCCTCGATCTCTCTCGCCTCGGGCGCGTGCTCGATGACATGTATACGCTGCTCAAGTCCGGTCTCGAGTTCATCCATTACGACCCGCAACTCCAGAACGAGACGCTCAAACAGTGGAAGTCGATCGCGACTCCGGACGAGCTCTGGATGCTCGAGCGCGCCACGACGCCGGTGCAGCAGGCGGACGCGGCCTGACCCAGGTCAAGGGTCACGCCCGTCCTGGCAGCTGAGCCCGTGGCCGCTCGAGGCATTGGCAGCCGGCAGGGTCCTCTGGTCCGGGACACGTGTCCCCTTCGCAGCGGGGCGCAGCGGCGGCATGCTGGCCCGGTGCGCGTGGCCGGTGCACGCCTTGGTCGCCGTTTCGGGGAACGGTTCCCCGGATTTCATGCTACGCACTGCCCATGCGTCCCATCTACCTCGACAACCACGCGACGACGCCGTGCGACCCGCGGGTCGTCGCGGCGATGCAACCGTTCTGGCTGGAGGATTTCGGTAACGCTGCGAGCTCGGGGCACGTGTTCGGGCGCCGGGCGCGGGACGCGGTCGAACATGCTCGGACCGAGGTCGCGGCGCTGCTTGGCGCCGACCCGCGTGAGATCGCGTTCACCTCGGGCGCGACCGAGTCGCTCAACATTGCGCTGAAGGGGCTCCTAGCGCGGCGCGCGCCTCGCGGCCGCGTGATGCCGTCGGCCATCGAGCATGCCGTCGTCCGCGGTTGCGCCCGCTACGCTGTCTGGCGCGGCGGTACCCTCGACGAGCTGCCAGTCGACGACGAGGGACGCGTCGATCCTGACGTCGTCCGCGCGCGGCTCGCGGCCCACGGCGCCGAGACGGCCTGGGTGGCGGTGATGCTCGCGAACAACGAGGTCGGCACGGTGCAGCCCGTTGCCGAGATCGCATCCGTTTGTGCCGAGGCAGACGTGCCGTTCGTCTGCGACGCCGTCCAGGGACTTGGCAAGACCGCGTTCTCGGTCCGTCTCGACGGGCT
>SXGQ01239395.1_pt1 | contig 13854 bp, 8 predicted proteins | sample 3178371 | NCBI WGS metagenome assembly SXGQ01 (sample SAMN11356859, study PRJNA531348) | freshwater metagenome | isolation source: freshwater sample F1-20 | place: China: Fuxian Lake, Yuxi | collected 2017-12-25
CACCGCGCGGCCCTCGCGCTGCTCCTGCCCGGTGCGACGGACCGATTGGTCGGGGAGGCGCCCCGCGTCCTCGCGCGCCGCAGTCTCCCCGAGAAGCAGCACGTAGTCGCGTTGCTGGCCCGGGCCGGTGCGCCCGCGACCGATGCCTTGCTGGGTGGCTTGGGAGCGGAGTTGGCGGCGGGAAAACTGGAGCCGGGTCTCGCGCTCGATGTGCTCGAGGCCTTGGAGGCGAGGGCGGCCGCCTCGCCCGCATTGTCCACGCCTGTCGCCGCTTGGGCGAAGCGCGCGGACGCCGCGGCGCGGCCGGAGCTTCTCGCCGGTGGAGACATCGCGCGGGGCCGCGATCTCGTCGCCAATCACCTCGGGGCCAACTGCACGGCTTGCCACACGGTCGAGAGTTCCGGCGGCAGCGAGGTCGGACCCGGGCTCCGGGCGATCGGCGCGCAACGCGACCCGGCCTACCTGCTGGAATCGCTGCTCAATCCCTCCGCGCAGATCACCACCGGTTACGGACTCGTCGGGGTAACGTTGAAGGATGGCACGGAGATCTCGGGAACGTTGGCGCGCGAGACGCCGTCCGCGGTCACGGTCCGGCTTTTCGACGGACAGCAACGCATTCTGCCCCTGGCGGAGATCGCCCAGCGCAGCGCCCCGGTCTCGGTGATGCCCCCCATGCTGGGCATCCTGCAGCCCCGTGAGATCCGCGATGTCGTGGGTTACCTCGCGTCGCTGAAAGGTGCCCGCCTGCCGCGCAAGCGTGACGCCGACCCGGGCGGCTGAGGCCGCGAGGGAAGCGCGGCCGCTGAAGGTTGCGCGGAAGACGAAGGGCGGTCGGCCGAAGACTATTCTGAACGTCGGGGATTTTGAATTCGGATGGCTCGGATATCGCCGGCGACGGCTGGATTTTCGATTGTGCGGGGCGGGATCGCGCCGGCAGGATTTCGCTCCCTGATCCCCATGAAGCGTTTTCTCCTCGGCCTCCTTCTCGGGCTCGCGCCGCTGTGCGCCGCCGACAAAAAGATCGTCTTGATTGCCGGCAAACCCAGCCATCCGCCCGGGATGCATGAGTTCCGCGCCGGCTGCCTGCTGCTCCAGCAGAGCCTGGCCGGTGTCAAAGGCGTGCGCGTCGAGGTGCATGACAACGGCTGGCCGGCGAGCGACACCGTGCTGGAGGATGCTGCCGCGATTGTGATCTACTGCGACGGGGGCGCGAAGCATCCGGCGCTTGAAGGCGGGCGGAAGGCCTTGCTCGACCGGCTTGCCAACCGCGGCGTCGGGCTCGGTTTCATGCACTACGGCGTCGAGGTGCCGGCCGCCAACGGTGGTCCGGAGTTCCTCCGCTGGATCGGCGGGTATTACGAGACCAACCACTCCTGCAATCCGATGTGGTCGCCCGACTATCGCTCATTTCCCGACCATCCCGTGGCCCGTGGTGTGAAGCCGTTCAGCAATCGCGACGAGTGGTATTTCAACCTGCGTTGGCCCGAGAACCAGGTTGGGATCACGCCGATCCTCACCGCGCGTCCCTCGGATGACGTGCGGAAGGGGCCCTATGTCCATCCCAAGGGTCCGTATGCACACATCCTCGCGGCGTCCGGCCGGGTGGAGACGATGATGTGGGTGCGGGAGCGCCCCGACGGCGGCCGCGGCTTCGGTTTCACCGGCGGCCACACACACGCCCATTGGGGCGACGTCAATCAACGCAAGGTCGTGCTCAACGCGATCGTGTGGATCGCGAGGGGCGAAGTGCCGGCCGGCGGTATCGATTCAAAGGTCACGCCCCAGCAGCTATCTGCCAACCTCGACCCGAAGCCCGCACCGAAGAAGAAGTAGTCCTTTTCCAGCGCGGCTCCGCCGCAACCGAGGCGTCGTACAGGCTGCGCCGCGCTGGGAGGGATGAGGGAAAGCGAAAGGGAGTGAGTGGAATTGGCGGAAGGAAGCCCGCCCATCCGAGGGAGCCCGCCTGAGGCGGGTAAACACCCTCGGCTACACCGCACGCGGTTCTTGACCAACGTCGGCCCGGCCTTTCGGGTCGAAAGGCGTCCTGGATAGCCGCAGCCGCCGGCCGCGGACTTTGCGGAAATCGCGACCGAGGGAAATCTTCGCCAGAAGACGCGATTCCGAGGTGCAGTGATGCGGATGGTGCGGATAATAACGGCCGCTTCGCGATCTTCCCGTTCTTCCTGTTCCAACCCCGTGCTCAGGGCAGCGGGCGCACCCAGATGTTCCGGAGGCGGACGGGCGGCTCGTTCTTGTGGTCCTGGAAGCGCAGGGGCGCCTTCGCGGAGAATTTGCCGTCCCAGCTGGTCGCCTTCTTGTGCAAGGTCGGCCCCATGATCGCGGTGTTGTTCTGCACGCAGACCCCGTTGAGGAACGTGGTGATGCGCGCGGGTTCGACGACCTTGCCGTCCTGCAGCTTCGGCGCGGTGAAGATGATGTCATAGACCTGCCACTCGCCGGCCTTGCGGACGGCGTTAACCAGCGGCGGGGTCTGCCCGTAGACGGAGCCCGCCATGCCATCGGCGTAAGTCGGGTTGTTGTCGCAGTCGAGGATCTGGCTCTCGTACCGATCCATGAAGAAGACGCCCCCGTTCCCCTTCTTCTGCGAGTTACCCTTGGTGTGCGGCTCGCTCTTCCACTCCAGGTGCAGCTGGCAGCTCGCGAACTCGAGGTGCGTCCAGCAATCGCCCCCGTCCACGAGCAGTTCGCCGTTCTCGATCCTCCAGGGCGAGGGGTGCTTGCCGGTCGCGTCTCCCTTCCGGCGGCTGTAGAGCTGCTGGGTGTCCTTGCCGTCGAAGATCACGATGGCGTCCGACGGCGCCTCGCCGGACTTCGCGCCCGGGTTCACCTTCGTCGGGTGCGGGCGGTCGATGTCGTGCACCCGCCACTTGGTGCCCGGAATGAGCGGGGTGTCGGAGTAGCCGACCGGCTGCGGTTTGTTGTCCGCGCTGGCGGCGATCAGGGCGCCCAGCACGGCGAGCGGGGCGAGGGTGATGAGGTATTTCGTCATGGAAAAAACGGGGTGCGGCGAGTGAGCGGAAAAACACGGCGATGTTCAACCGCGCGCTGCGGAGCTTCGCGCTTGCCGCGGATGCGACGCGCGCGCTCGATCGCCGGCCGATGCCGCCCCCCGCGTCACCCCGCCGGATTTCCCGCCGCCAGTTCCTGCGTCGCGGCGTGGCCGCGGCCGGCGCCATGGCGCTCCCGACGTACGTGCCCGCCTCCGCGCTCGGTCGCGGCGGCGCCGTGCCGCCCAGTGAGCGCATCACGATGGGGTTCATCGGCGTCGGTGGCCAGGGCGGCGGGCACCTGTTCGGTGGCGCGTGGACCTACGTCGCCGGCGGTTTCCTCGGTCGTCCCGACGTGCAGGTGCTGGCCGTCTGTGATGTGCGCCGCAGCCGGCGCGATCCCGCGCGCGAACGCGTCGACGCCCATTACGCCACCCGTCTCGGTCGCGAGTCCGCCCGCGCCTGCGCCGCCGAGGTCGATTTCCGCGCCGTGCTCGCGCGCGACGACATCGACGCCGTGCTCATCGCCTCGCCCGCGCACTGGCACGCCGTCATGACCGTGATGGCGGTGCGCTCGGGCAAGGATGTCTATTGCGAGAAGCCCACCGCCTGCACGGTGCGCGAAAGCCAGGCGGTGCGCGACGCCGTGCGCCGGCACGGGCGGATTTACCAGGCCGGCACCCAGCAGCGGAGCGAGTACGGCGGGAAATTCCGCCTCGCCTGCGAGCTCGTCCGCAGCGGCCGCATCGGGAAACTCCGGGAGGTCTGGTGTCACCGTGATGGCGGCGCCATCGCCTGGCCGCGCCGGCCCTCCGGTCCGCTCCGGACGGTGCCCGACGACCTCGACTGGGACCTCTTCCTCGGGCCCGCGCCCGCGATCCCGTTCGACGGCAACGCCGGCGCCCACCGCTTCGATCTCGGCGAACTCAATTGGGGCCAGCACCACACCGACATCATCCAGTGGGCTTGCGACGCCGACGCCACCGGCCCGGAGGAACTTTTCGTCGAGGAGGGGCGCTCGGGCTTCCGTTACGCGGGCGGCGTGGTCGTCCGCGGCCGTCCGCACCCCGACGAGCCGACGGTCGGCGGCGAGGGAGGCGCTTGTTTCGTCGGTTCGGAAGGGCGCATCGCCGTCGATCGCAACGTGCTCGTGTCATCGCCCGGCTCGATCGTGCGTGAGCCACTGCAGCCGGATGAGGTCCATCTGCCCCGCAACGACGGCCACGCCGACGAGTTCCTGCGGTGTGTGCGCACGCGGCGGCGGGCGATTTGCGATGAGAATGTCGCGCACCGTTCCGCGAGCGTGCTGCTGCTCGGGGGTATTGTGAAACAGCTCGGACGCCCGCTCCGCTGGGATCCCTTGGCGGAAACTTTTCCCGGTGACGACGAGGCCAATCGCCTCCTCGGCATCGCGACCCGCGCACCGTGGAGGCTGTGATGCGTCACCCAAGGCTCCTGCGTCTTCCGCCGCTGCTGTCGTTGGCCCTGGTGCCGTTGTTCCCGCTCGCCCGCGCCGCCGAGGCTGATCGAGCCGGGGAGGAGGCCCGGCTGCTGGGAGTCTTCACTTCCGCGACTCCGCTGGCCGAACGCGAGTCCGCCGTCGTGCGCCTTCACCGGATCGGGTCCGACCGTGCGGTGCCGGAGCTCGCGAGGCTGCTTTCCGACGCCGAGCTGTCGCATGCCGCACGCCACGCCCTGGAGGCCATGCCGTTCGCCTCCGCGGGACGCGCGTTGGTGGATGCGCTGTCGGTGACCACCGGTTCGGTGCGCCTCGGCCTTGTCTCTTCCTTGGCCTCCCGGCGCGAGGTCGCCGCGGTCCCCGCGCTCGCGGTACTGCTGCGTGATACCGCCGACCCCAGCGCCGCGGAGGCGGCCGCTCATGCGCTCGGTGCCATCCCTGATGGCTCGGCGCTCGGCGCGCTCGAGGCCGTTTGGCCCGATGCCGCCGGCTCCGTTCGGGTGGCGATCATCGACGCGCTGTTGGCCCACGGGTGGCGCCTGCTTGGAGCCGGCGAGGCCCGCGAGGCCGGCCGTGTGTTTCGATCGATCCACGCTTCCGAACGCGATCCGCGGGTCCGGCTCGCGGCCGACGAGGGTATGATCCGTGCCGCCGGTGCCGTCGGGCTCGCGTTGGTGAGGGCGGGTCTGACGGGCACCGTGGAGCCTGAGCGGGCGGCAGCGTTGCGCGTCATCGAGGATCTGCCCCAACCCGGCCTCGGGGCCCTTTTGCGTGAAGTGCTGCCGCAACTTTCCCCGGCGGTGCAGTCGTCCGTTCTGGAGGGTTGGTTGCGCCGTTCGGATCCGCCGTCACGCGAGACCGTGCGGCCCTTGCTGGGCAGCCTGGCCGTCGAAACCCGGCTGGTGGCGATCCGCGGGCTCGGACAAGTCGGTGCTGCGGACGACGTTGACTCCCTTCTCGATCTGGCCGCGGGTGCCGAGCCCGAGCGCCGTGTGGCCCGGCTGGCGCTGACGACCCTGCGGGCGGAAGGTGTGATCGACACGCTGCGGCGGCGGGCCCGCGAAGGGCATGGTGCCGGACGCATCGAGGCGATCCGGGCCTTGGGTGAGCGGGGCGATCGCGCGGCGGCGAGGGAACTACTGGAGCTGGCGCGCTCCGCCGATGACGTGGTGCGGCTCGCCGCGCTGCGGTCGATCGCCCTCCTGATCTCGGCGGCGGATGTGGCGGAATTGGTCGGGTTGGTGTCGTCGGCGCCGGACGAGAGCCGGCGAAGCGAGGCCGGGCGCGCGTTGGCGCTCTCCCTGGGAAGGCTGCAGCCGAAGGGTGGCTCCCCGGCGCTGGCGGCGGTGATGCGGGCGGCGGACGGCGCTCCGCCGGCGGTGCGCGCGGCTTTCATCACGGCGAGCGGTGGCTTGGTGGTGCCCGAAGTGCGGGCAATGCTGCTTCAGGCGGTTTCCGACGAGATGCCCGCAGTGCGGATGGCGGCGTTGAACGCTTTCGGGACAACCAACGACCCCGCGTTGTTGCCAGATGCCCGCAACCTGGCGGTACGCGGCGTCGACGAGGCGGCGCGGGAGTCCGGCACCCGGGCGGCTGTGCGGCTGTTTGCGCGCGAGGGATCCGGGGTGGCTTTCGCCGACCGCATCGCTTTTTTCCGGGAAGTCGCCGCGGCTGGGCCGACGCTCGCGCAACGGCGACTCGTCTTGAACACCCTCGCCGGGGGGCGCTCCCGCGAGGAACTCGCGCTCGCGATCCGTTGGCTGGACGACGAGGCCTCGGCCGGTGACGCGGCCGCGGCTGTCGTTCGAATGGCCCCGCGGCTGCCTGACGCCCGGCGGGCGCTTTCGGCCCTGCGGCGCGTGCAGGCGATGGATGTGAGCGCCGTGACCAAGGAGGAAGTCGCCTCCGCGATCGACTCCGTCGAGGCGCGGGCCGCGCACGTGACCTCCTGGTTGTTGCGTCCGACCATCGAGGGGAGTGACCGGGAGGCGAAGGACCTCCTCGATACCGTTCATGAACCCGAGGGGCCGGCGGCCGGCTATGTTGACGCGGCCGGTCGCGCTCGTCCCGGGAAATGGGAGCTGATGCGCGTCGCGGCCGATGCTCGTAATCCACGGCAGATGCGCGGAGGGAGTCCGGGCGTGTCGGGGGCGGCCTACGCGCACACGTGGATTTGGTCGGTGGAGGCGAGGCGGGTGAAAATCGAGCTCCAGCATGACGCGGCGCTGAAGCTTTGGGTCGGTGACACGGAGGTGGCGCGGCTTGCTGATCCCGTCGAGACCGGCGGGAGGGGCACCGCCTCCGCCGAAGCCGATCTCGCGGCCGGCTGGAATCTTTTCCGCGTGAAACTCGCGCAAGCCGCGCGGCCCTGGTGGTTTTCCCTGCGCGTGGGCGCGACGGGCGGTGCAGAGACCGTTTTCATCGCCGACCCGCAGCCGGCTGACCTGCGGGCGGCTCCTCAGCCGTAGCCGCGGGCGACCGGCCATACGGCCTCCACGCGGTCGCCGCGCAGGGCGTGGATGTGGTCGTGGAGGTTAACGGTGGGATCGCAGTGCGGCACGATGAACTCCAGGCGTTCGCCGAGGCGCGGTTCGCGCGACGCCTTGGTGAGGTCGAGGATGCCGTGTTCGTCGCCACCCCAGCTGAACGTGGCGCCGGCGAGGTCCTTGGGCTCGGGGCCGAATTTCTTGTCGGTCGCGAAGGCCTTCAAGCCGGCGTCGAGGGTGGCGCGGTTGCGCTCGGGGCGGCTGATGACGGTGGCGATCACCGCCAGCGACGGCGCGAAGTCCTCGTAGAGCGGGCCGCTTTTTCCGCCGATGCGGCGGTAGTCGACGTCCATGAAGACGTATGAACCGGCCTGCAGCTCGGTCATCGCGCCGAACGCGGGGTCGATGTTGTAGGTGCCGGTGCTGCCGCCCGAAAGGATCTCCATCGGCAAGCCCTCGCGGCGAAGTTCGCGGAAGGTGGCGATCGCCGGGGCCATCGCCTTCTCGGAGTGAGCGCGCCTCTGTTCGAAGCCGGTGACGTGGGCCGATGAGCCGGAGTAGCAGTGGATGCCCCTGAGGCGCAGGCCCGGGAGCCCGGTGATCCGGCGCGCGAGCGCGGCGGCCTTCTCACCCGGCGCGATGCCGGTGCGCCGGCTGCCCGGGTCGACGTCGATGAGCACGTTGAGCGTCAACCCCGCCGCGCGCGCTGCCGCGGAAAGTTCCGCGGCGTGCTCCGGATGGTCGACGACCGAAAGGGTGTCGGGCCGCCGGCGGGTAAGCTCAACCAACCGGCGTATCTTCACGGCGCCGACCATCTCGGAGGTGATGAGCAGACCGCCGACCCCGCCTTCGGCCATCGCCTCGGCCTCGCGCAGCGTGGCGACGCAGACCCCGAGGGCGCCGGCGGAAACCTGCAGGCGCGCGATCGCGGCGCATTTGTGGGTCTTGGCATGCGGTCGCAACGCGATGCCGGCGGACCTCGCGTGAGTCGCGAGGCGCGCGATGTTGCCCTCGAGCTGGTCCAGGTCGACGACCAGCGCCGGGGTGGGCAGCTCGTCCTTGGAGCGGCCGACGAGGCTGGAGGCGGCGGAACGGCGACCGGTGGCGGACAAAAGTGCGGCGGCGGCGCTCGCGCGCAGCAGGGAACGGCGGGTGACGTTCATGGGGTGGGTGTGCGAGGAAGTGTCATCCCGCGTGCAGCGGTGCAAGCGGTGACAACGGACTCTCCGGCGTTGCACCGGGTTCGGGGGATGGCGCAGCATCCCGCCGACTCCTCGCATGAGCACCGCGCCCGCCAGTCCCTACAATGCCACCGTCGTCGGCCGCGAGGCCATCAATCCGCAGCTCATGATCCTGCGCGTGCGGCCCGATGCGGGTGAGTTTAACTTCACGCCGGGCCAGTTCGGCGTGCTGGGATTGCAAGGCAAGGAGCCGCGCGTGCCGGAGGCGGATCCTGATGCCAAGCCGGCGGATCCCGAAAAACTCATCCGGCGCGCGTACAGCATCGCCTCCACGAATCTGGAGACGGCCTACGTCGAATTCTATCTCACGCTGGTCACTTCCGGTGAACTCACGCCGCGGCTTTTCGCGCTGAAGCATGGCGCGAGGATCCTCCTCGGACCGAAGGCCAGCGGACTCTTCACGCTCGACCGCGTCGCGCCCGGGAAGCCCGTCGTCCTGGTCGCGACCGGCACCGGCCTCGCGCCCTACCTCTCGATGCTGCGCACGATGCTGATCAGCGACGCCACCCGGAAGTTTGTCGTGCTCCACGGATCGCGCTACAGCTGGGATCTCGGGTACCGCGGCGAACTGGAGAGCCTGGCCCGTATCCGGCCCAACTTCACCTACATCCCTTCAATCACCCGCGCGGAGCAGGACCCGCATTTCAGCGGACAAGTGGGACGGCTCCCCAAGCTCATCGAGGATGGCGTGATCGAGCGGCTCTCCGGCGTTCAGCTGGATCCCGCGGCGTGCGATGTGTTCCTGTGCGGTAACCCCGACATGATCTCAGCGGTGAAGGCATTCCTCGCCGCCCGGGGGTTCACACCCGACCACGGCAAGCAGTCGGGCACCATGCACGTTGAGGAGTACTGGTAATCCGGCGCGCGGCTTTCGCGGTTTGACGCGGCGCGCGGCGATCCTTTGCGTCGCGCGCCTCCCCATGAAAGCCCTCGGCATTGATATCGGCGGTTCCGCCATGAAAGGCGCGCCCGTGGACACCCGCACCGGACGCCTCCTCTCGCCTCCGCACCGCATTCCCATTCACCGCGGCCTGTCGCCCAAGGAAGGCGCGAAGGTCGTGGCGGCGATCGCCGAACATTTCTCTTGGAGCGGCCCCATCGGGGTCGGTTTCCCCGGCGCGATCGAGGGCGGGCACATCCGCACGTCGGCCAACTTGCATCCCGGATTCGTCGACGCCGATGGCTCGCGGCTCTTCGGAAAGGCGAGCGGCTGCCCGGTGGCTTTGATCAATGACGCGGCGGCCGCCGGGCGGGCCGAGATGAAGTTTGGAGCCGGACGGGGCTTCAACGGCAAGACGCTGCTGCTGACGCTCGGCACGGGAGTGGGCACCTGTCTTGCGCAGGACGGGGTCGTGATCCCGCTCGAGCTCGGTCACTTCCCGTGGAAAAACGGCGAAGGTGCGGAAAAGCACGTCGCGAGCAGCGTGAAGGACCGCGAAAGCCTCTCGTGGAAAGTGTGGGGCGGCCGCCTCAACGCTTACGTGCTCGAACTTGAGCGACTGCTCTGGCCGGAGCGCATCATCATGGGCGGCGGCGTGAGCACCGAGCACGCGAGGTTCTTCCGCTTCATCCGGTGCCGGGCGCGCCTGATGCCGGCGCGTTTTCGCAACGAGGCCGGGATCGTCGGCGCCGCGCTCCGCGGCGCGCAGGCGGGCTGAGCGGTTGTCGCGCGTTCCGCCCATGCGCCCCGAGATCCTGATCGCGGGTCAGGGGGTGGCGGGCACCTTGCTGGCTTGGGAACTCGAGCAGGCGGGAATTCCTTTTCTCATCCGGGATCCCTCCCACGAGGGCGCGGCCACCGCGGCAGCCGGGGGGATTATCAATCCCATCACGGGCCGGCGCTTGGTGAAGACCTGGCGGTTCGACGTGTTGCGTCCGCTGGCGGCGGAGGTGTGGCGCGATTTGGGCGACGCGCTCGGGGTGCGGCTGTGGCGCGAGATGCGGGTGCGGCGCGAGTTCGCCGACGACGAGGAGCGTAACGCATGGGAACGGAAGGCGGCGACCGGTGAGCTTTCCCCTTATGGGGGCGGGCCTTTCGACGACGGGTTTTGGATCGTCGGCGCGGCGCGGGTTGATCTCGCCGCCGCCCTGGCCGCGGCGCGCCGTCGTTGGCGGATGCAGGGACGGCTCCGGGAGGACACCGTTCCCGACCTTACCGCTGCGGCCGAACGACACCGCATGGTGATCGATTGCACGGGCGCCGCGGGTGCCTCGCACGCCGCGTTCGACTTTGTGCCCTGGGAGTTTTCGAAGGGCGACACGCTGGAGATCGGCGTCGAGGGCCTCGATCCCGACGTGATTCTCAACCGGCGCTTGTGGGTGGCCCCCACCGGCGAGGGAGTTGCGCTCGCCGGTGCGACCAACGAGCCGGGCGTCACGGATTCACGACCCGATCCCTTGGCGCGTGAGCGGCTGATCGCTGGAATACGTGGGATGCTGGGCGCGCGGGAGTTCACGGTCCGCATCCACCGCTCCGGCGTGCGCGTTACCTTGCCGGATCGGCGTCCGGTCACGGGTGTTCACCCGAGGCTCACCCGGATCGGGATCTTTGGCGGACTGGGCGCGCGGGGAGCCCTGTGGGCGCCATGGCTCGCACGGCAGTGGCGCGAGCATCTCGTCGCCGGCCGTCCGTTCGATCCGACGGTAAGCGTCGCGCGGTTCCTAGCCGCGCCCGCGCCAGCGTAGCGGTTCACCGCGTGATCGGCTGGGAAATACGCAGGTAGGCGAAGAAGTCGCGCAATTCCTGGTCGCCGAGGCCGTCGAGCAGACCGGCTGGCATCAGGCTGCGGCCCATCGGTTGCACCTCGCGGATCTCGGCGGCGCGCAGGGTGATGTTTTCGCCGCCAAGCCCGCGCAGCACGGTCACCTGGTTGTCGCGTTCGACGATGAAGCCGCCGAGCGAGCGGCCTTCGTTCGTCTCGACCACCTGGTATTGGTAGCCTTCGCGGATTTCCGCGTCGGGGTTGATAATGCTGAGGAGCATCGTGCCGAGGTTGTCGCGCTGGTAGGCGGTGAGGTCGGGGCCGAGGTTGCCGCCTTTGAAGAACAGCTTGTGGCAGCTGGCACAGCGGGCGGTAAAAGTCGCCTCGCCGGCGTACGGGTTGCCGGGCGCGGCCTTCAGGGCCGCCGTGACCCCGTCAATGCGGGCTTGAAGGTTTCCCGCCGGCCCTTGCGCGGGAAGCAGGCGTGCGGCGCGGGCGGCGATGCCGGCATCGCGGCTCAAGCGCAAACGGTCCGCGGCTTCGGCGGGAATCGCGCCCGCCGGTAGCGTTCCGCTTTCCAATGCGTCGAGCAGGGAACGTCCCCACGCGGGGCGGCTGGCGAGCGCGCTGACCGCCGTTTCGCGCACCGAACCCTTCATCGCCGGGAGGGCGGCGGCGATTTTCGCGCCGAGGTCGTCGTTGGGAAACGCCGTGAGCGCTGAGAGAGCAGCGGCGCGGAGGGCGTCGGTCCGGCCCTGCGTGGCGACGTTCAGCAACGCGGGAACGGCGGATGCCGCGCGTGTCTCCCCCAACGCGCGAGTGAGTCGCAGTTGTTCCTCCGAGCGGGTCTTCGGGTTGGCGAGGAGTGCTATCGCCTCGGTGATCGCGGCGGCTTCGCCCTGACGCAGGCGCAGGGCGAGCGGAACCTGTCCGGGGCTGCGCAGGCGCGCGACGAGGTCCTCCGGCAGATCGTTCATCGCGCGGCCGCGGTAGGCTTCCTCCAGACCCGCGAGTAGGGGGGCCGCATGACTGGGTGAAGGCGCTTGAGAGAAAAGACGGTTGAGCTGAGCGAGCTCCGAACGCCGGCCCTCGACCGCAAGCCGGCGAGCGAGCCGTGGTAAGACGTGCTCCCGGGCCATGGATTCGTCCCAAAGTCCGGGAGCGAGGAAAAGCGCCACGATCTTTTCCGCCGACGCGGGAAGATGGGCTTCGAACACCCACCAGACCAGCAGCGGGATGTAGGGGTCCTGCGCCACTTCGCGGCGCGCCAGCAGGGCGGCGGCGAGGGGCAGCGCCTGCGGCGGATCCAGGCGCCGGGCGGTGCTCGCGAATTGCGCGAGCGTTTCGGCATCAGGCTCGACGGACGCCTGCGCCAGCAGCGCCGTGAAAAGAGGGACAGGCACCAACGCGCGTCCGGCGTATGAGTGTCGGCCCGCGCCGAGATTCCGGTGTCGCCCCCATTCGTCGCCAAGCAAACGGGCGGTCCAGGCGCGGACCACGGCGTGTCCGTGGCGGAGGCCGGAAAGGGCGTCATTTTCCGAAAGTCCGGCGGATTGGTGCAGCGCCCAGAGTGCGTGAAGGGCGCCCACACCGGAGTCGGTCCCCAGCAGCGCGCGCAGAAGTGGTGCGGCGGAGGGGTCGCGACCTCCGCCGAGCAGGCGCACCGCGGTGTGCCGGTGCCACTTGTTGGGATGCGAGAGAAGGGCGACGAGTTCCGCGGCTTTCTTGGCGGCGAGATTCACGTCCCGCTCCAGCGGGGCGTTTTCCGCGCGGATGCGGTAGATTCGACCGGTCGAGGTATCGATCTGGTTTTGGTAATGTTGCCCGTGGGCGACGTAAAAGTCGTACATGTCGGCCACGACGAGTGATCCGTCGGGTGCGTTGGCGATGTAGACCGGACGAAACGCCGGATCGGTGCTCGTGAGCGCGGCGCCGCGATCGGCCGTGGTGAACGTCGCGCCGCGCGGGAGCCGCTCGCTGGTGAGAATGGTGTTGTGCAGGGGGGCGAGGGCGAAGAGGCGCCCGGCCCACGGCGCGGGGAGAGCGGTGCCCTCGGCGAAAGCCCCGAAATGCGTGAACCGCGCCACGGGGTCCTTCGTCGCCATCATCGGCAGGTCGCCGAAGGCGTAGGGGTTGCGGGGCGGTCCGAATTTCCCGGGATCGACGCCCTGCATCAGATAGAAACCGCCCTGCACGAAGTGCCAGCCGCGGGTGCCGCCGCCGTTGTGACCGGAGTAGAGGCGGCCGTGCGCGTCGAACTCGAGGCCGAAGTTATTGCCGCCGCCCTCGGCGAAAATCTCGTAGGCGCGGGAGCGCGGATGGTACCGCCAGACCATGCAGCCTTCGAAGTGAACACCCGGCGCATCGGAGGGATCGAGGCCGGGACGAGTAACCCGGCTCGAGGTGGTGCTCCCTTGCGCGCCATAGAGCCAGCCGTCCGGCCCCCAAACCAGTCCGTTCGCGATGGAGTGGGTGTCCTCGAGCCCGAAGCCGGTGAGCCGCGTCTCCGGCGGGCCGTCGGCGACGTCGTCGCCGTCGGCGTCGGGATAGAAAAGCAGGTGCGGGGTGTGCATGACCCACACGCCGCCGTGGCCGCGCAGGGCGGCGTTGGCCAAATTGAGGCCGTCGGCGAACACCGTGTGGCGGTCGAGGACGCCGTCGCCCCGGGATGACTCGTGGATCGAGATGACATCGGCCCCCCGGTCGTGGTTCGGCGGCGCGGGCGGCACCTTGTCGTAGTGGGAGCGGTAGTATTTGTCGCGGCTCACCATGGTGACGCCGGCGGGGTAGGGGTATTGGCGGGCGTGGGTGACCCAGAGCCTTCCGCGTTCGTCGAAACTGAAGTGGAACGGCTGGGCGACCTGTGGTTCGTGCAGGAGCAATTCCGCGCGGAGACCGGGAGCCGCGGCGAGGCGGGCGGCGGATTCCGCCGGGGACAGCCGCGCGCCCGGGACTTGC
>SXGQ01273168.1_pt1 | contig 13854 bp, 17 predicted proteins | sample 3178371 | NCBI WGS metagenome assembly SXGQ01 (sample SAMN11356859, study PRJNA531348) | freshwater metagenome | isolation source: freshwater sample F1-20 | place: China: Fuxian Lake, Yuxi | collected 2017-12-25
ATATTTTTTTAGTTCTCATAGATTTCTTCTTTATCAAAATGTAATAACAAATCTCTTTCGTATAATTTGTCTTTTATTGTTTGTTCTGAGTCACCAAATTTGAAAACCAATCTTTTTTCGTTTTCACATGATTCATCAGTTTCCCACGCTAATGCTATTACATCTTCCATAGCATCTGTAACAGCAAAATAGTCGGAGTTCTGAACTAATTCTAATGTAATATTAGAGTTTTTCAAAATTCCGACATTTTTTACATAAGGCAATTCGGGGGGTTGTGGTACTCCGTGAGCCGGTTTCTTATCCCATTCTTCCCCCCAAACATCATACTCTTCACTAAAGATAAATTCATATATATTGTCACCCTTATAATTGGGTCCTAAACTATTTACATAGATTAGATGACTCATAGAATTTCGCCTTTTGCAGTTACTTTAATTTGAATTCCTTCATTTTCAAAAACCAAATTGTTCTTATTAGTTTTTCCTAATAATTTGTAATCTGAATTTTCTTTTATGATAAATTCAGAAGCCATTTCTTGTTCTACAGTTTCACTCAATTTTTTAATTGATGAAATAGTTTTTTTAACGTGGTTCTGTTTATCAATATGTTTTTCAATCTCAACGTTTTTTTTAAATTTCTTTTCTGATTCAGAAATATTAAAATAACCTTTGAGAACTTTGTCAACTTTAGATTCAGCAAAAACTGAATCCATTATTTTGGATACTTTGGTAGTGAACGGATGGTTGCTTCCTGGTTTGTAACCTTTTTCAGGACCACCTTCTTCTTCCAATTCAGCCATTTCTCCAGTTGGTTCTGCTGGCATATCGGTGTCATCAAGACCCGAATCTGCCAAATTAGGTAATGAATCACCTTCATCACCCATTGGTTCGTCATCACTTCCCATCATTGGTTCTTCACTACTTTCAGGTGCTTCTTCCAATCTGTCCATGATGTCTTGTCTATCATTTTCATCTAACAAAGAAAGGTTCAATGCCGATAATACAGAATTTATAACATACTTAACGTCATCTGAAGTCATTCCTACAGAATCGTTAATTACTCTAATTTTTTGACCTAATTTACCTGTTAATTTTTGAATGGTTTTCATGGTAACCTCTTCTTCATCGTCAGGTTCTGCTGCGTCAATGTCTGCCATTGGCTCATCAACTGATGGTTCAGAATCGTCACCACCCAAATCGGGCATATCAAGATTCATATCTTCACCACCCTCAGGTGCCGCAGGTGCTGGTGGAGTTAACTCCGCCGCAGGTTCTGCCGATGGTTCAGGTGCTGGTGGTGTTGGTGTTTTTAAAACAAACTTTTTCTGTTCACCAAAAAGTGAAATACCTTCTTCATTTTCATGAAGTGCATTCATCTCTTTAGCCAATAAATTTAATCTCTTCAACGCTTGAGAATAACTACTGTAGTATTTTCTGTTTTTCATTGGTTCTGTATAGTCCAACGATTCGTTTACTGATTTTTTAATGATATATCCCACCTTTTCTTTAACGATATGGTATTCATTACCATCCGCTAAGACTCTTGAGAACTCATTTTTTGCTGTTTCATTTATATTAGAAGGACTGGTTTCTTTATATCTAGCAATCTCCATTATTCTTGCTAGTTTGTCTTGTCCTTGAAGTTTTTCACTTCCTATTGGTTTTAAATCTGCCATGATATATTATTTTTTTTGATATTATTTTAGTTGTTTAATCCGTTAGGTCCTCCAATAACAACCGCATTCATTTGCACGATTGATATATTTTCCTGAGCATTGGATGCCACAGGGTGTGGAACTGTTGTTGGGGTGTATGTGTAACCTCCACTTCCGTCAGGACATATTACACACATTTCATACGCAGTTCCTTCTTCTATTGTAAAGAAACTTGTTAATGAAGGTGTTGGTGTAGTTGTCGGTGTCGGTGTTTTTGTTGGTGTTACAGTACTTGTCGGTGTTATTGTTGGTGTTACAGTACTTGTTGGTGTAACCGTTGGTGTTTTTGTTACTGTTGGTGTAACCGTAGGAGTAACCGTACGTGTAGGTGTAACTGTTGGAGTTGGTGTTTTTGTTGGTGTTACTGATGATGTTACAGTTGGTGTCACCGTACGTGTAGGTGTTATACTTGGTGTTATACTTGGTGTAGGTGTAACTGTTGGAGTTTTTGTAACTGTCGGTGTAACTGTACGAGTAGGCGTAACCGTCGGCGTTTGAGTTCTTGTTACTGAAGGTGTAGGAGTTTGTGTTTTGGTTGGTGTAACAGTTGGTGTGGCCGTACGAGTTGGTGTCACAGTTATTGTTGGAGTAATTGAAGGTGTTGGTGTTACAGTTGATGTGGGTGTTGGTGTAGGTGTTGGGTTTCCCGCTAAACAATCAGGACAACTATTTGCATATGAATCTGCCGTAACTACGGTATCTGTTGGTATATCTGTTGTTACACCCGATACTGTGTAACAACCTGGAGGTGTGTCTCCATCAAATGTTAAATAGTAAACATTATTACCTATTACTGGAAGAGTGTCAAAATCAACAACTTCTAATCCTGAGGTACAACCGGAAATATATCTTACTGCCATTTATAATTTTTCTATATAAATATACGCTTAATGGTGAATATTTACATATTCTTCTGTTTGTTCAACAGATAACTTTTTATCTACAAACTCAGTTTCAAAATTTTTTAACTTCTCAATATAACCATTTCTTCTTAAATATTTGAATACTAAATTCTCATAGGATTGTTCTCCACCTTTTCTCAAACCATCAGTTCTGTATTTTTTTAATTTGTCGTCAATAACTTTTATAAGTTTTTTTGCCCCCACAATATCTTCATCTTCAGATTGGTCTATAACCAAATCTATTTGGTCCATCCACCCTTTTATTTTTTTTCTCAGGGTGTCTTTATCAATTTTAAACTCTTCTTTTTTAGGAACTGATACCCACTCATCAAACATTATTGAGTAGGTTCCTTGAGAAAATTTTGGGACAGAACTGTCCTCAATATACATCTCAACATCATAACCTCTAACTTTAATATTGTGTGTGTTATTAAATAATGTTTTTTTAATTTTAAAAAGTTCTTGGTATAAAGGGATGTCCTCTTCATCAAATTGATTCAAATCAACAATGATGTGAACATCAGCATCAGAAAACTTTGACCAATTGTAGTTAGCCAAAGAACCTGGCATCACAATATCCGAAAAGAAAAAATCAATTTTAATATATTCAATAAATTCTTGAGCTGCTTTTAAAAGAGCCTTACGGACTTCAGGTTGCATTTTTGGCGTGTCTTCACCTTTCGGTGTATACCAAATTTTTGGATTTAACTTATCCTTAGGTTCAAACGAATTAATAATTTCTTCTTGTGAAGCCATCCTTAATAAATACTACACTTTTGAGTATTTGTATTTTTTGGATATTTGTGTGTTAAAATATGTTCCTTGTGATTCCGCACTTCTAAGTTTAACATACTCTACGTGTGGAACATTTTCATATTTGTACTGAGCTCCGTTTTTAAATTCCGCAATTAAAGTACTATCTGCGGTGTCATAAATTGTTTTCACTAAATTAGACGATTCTATCTCGTTAATAATTTTAGTTCCTTCTATTGTTTGGCTTTTGATTCCCATAATTTAATCCTTGTCATCCATATAATCAGGTTTATCTCCTTTTTGTAAAGGGAATTCATTATCAATTTCTTTAAATTTGTTTAAAAAATAATTGTTAAACATGGAAACGTCTTCACTTGGTAGTAAACCATAATTTTTTAATTTTTCCTCTAACTTATATTTCTCGGCAATTGCTTCTGCTCTATATGTATATATTGCACCAGGTATTCTATAACCTTTTTCTAACTGCCATTCATGAACATCAAAATCCTGTAAAGCCTTTCTCAGTTTTTTATACAAAGTTAGAGTTTCATCATCGGCGTTCATTTTCTCAATATAAGATTCCCAAGGTTTCATAGTATATAAATATAAAACCCCCAACTTTAGTTGAGGGCCTTACTTTAAGATTTTATTTTTTTAATTAGGTCTCGTACTTTGATTGCCGTTTCAAAGTCCTGACTGTCAACCGCAGTTTTTAACTCAGTCTCCAATTTTTCAATTTCTTGTTTATTGGTCTCAAAGTTTTTAATTTTATCCCTGAGTTCAACCGCTTTTTCAAAGTCTTGTTCCTCAACCGCTTTTTCTAACTGACGTTTTAACAATGACAACTCGTTCTTTGGTTTATTTGAACTTTGGGGAGTACCATTATAATAAGTTGTGGTCATTGTATATCTAACACCACTAGGCGATGTATATGTGGTTCTAATCCAATCACCGTTCTCATCACTACCCTTTTCAGTCTTTTCAGTGACTTCGTCGATAGGTTTAGTAGTTTCTTCCCAATTTAGAGATTCCATCATCTCATCAAGTTCTTGCATCATCTCTTTAAGAGACTTTCCGTAATTTTTTCCAAATAAATTAAACATGTTTTTTTTTTCTTATTTTTATTGTTTATCTTTGTATCCCTAAATATACAAAATTATGCCAAACAAGTAAACCTGACATCTTGTCAGTTTAGTTTGACAAATTGTCATAGTTGAATTATCAAATAAAACTATTATCTTTGTAACATGATTGATTCTATTGACGATAACGACAACATCAAACCGTCCACAAAACGTGGAGGTTCATCCACACCAGTATTGGACAATTTTTCTAAAGACCTTATTAAACTATCGTCTGAAGGTAAGTTGGACCCTGTAGTTGGTAGAGAACAAGAAATTCAACGAATTGCACAAATTCTTTCTCGTAGAAAGAAAAACAACCCTATTATCATCGGTGAGCCGGGTTGTGGTAAAACCGCAATCGTAGAAGGATTAGCAATGAAAATCTTCAACGGAGATTGTCCACGAAACCTTTTGAACAAACGAATCGTTTTGTTGGATATGACCTCTATTGTGGCGGGAACTAAATACCGTGGACAGTTTGAAGAACGTTTGAAAGTTATTATTGACGAACTTTCTAAAAATCCTGACATCGTAGTTTTCATAGATGAGATTCACACCATCGTTGGTGCTGGAAATGCTTCAGGTTCTATGGACGCATCCAACATCTTTAAACCCGCACTTGCTCGTGGAGAGATTCAATGTATCGGAGCAACAACATTAGACGAGTATCGAACTAACTTTGAAAAAGATGGGGCTTTGGAACGTCGATTCCAAAAAGTCGTAGTAGATTCTCCATCTAAAAAAGAAACACTCATCATCCTTGAAAACTTGAGAGGTAAGTATGAGTCTTATCACAAAGTAAGTTATTCTGATGAAGTACTTGAACTATGTGTAAACCTTGCCGACCGTTACATCACAGACCGTGAGTTTCCCGACAAAGCGTTCGACATTATGGATGAAGTTGGTGCCCGTGCTCAAGTTGAGGCAAAGGTTCCTGAAAGTATTGAGAAATTAACTGCGGCTCTTCGTGAAATTGGTGAGAAGAAAAAAGAAGTGGTGAAGAAACAGAAGTATGAAGAGGCGGCAGAATTGAGGAACAAGGAAAAGAAAATTTCCGCAAAATTGGAGGCGGAGAAAGAAAAGTATGAACAAGAAATCTCTGAAAAGAAAAGAGAAATCTCGTTGGAACTTGTTTTAGATGTTGTTTCTTCAATGACAAAAATTCCAGTGTCAAAAATTTCTGTTGATGATAAAACAAGTCTTATTGGTTTGGATAAATCACTCATGGATAAAGTTATTGGACAAGAAGAGGCGGTTACCAAAATCGCAAAATCAATCCGTAGAAACCGATTAGGTATTAAAGACCCAAACAAACCTATCGGTTCATTCATTTTCTTGGGTTCAACAGGTGTAGGTAAAACTCACTTGGCAAAACAACTGGCAAAACAAATCTTTGGTAGTGAGGATAACCTTATCCGTGTAGATATGTCAGAGTTCCAAGAAAAACACACCATTTCCAAATTGATTGGAGCCCCTCCGGGTTATGTTGGTTATGACGAAGGTGGACAGTTGACCGAACAGGTCAAAAACAAACCTTATTCAGTAATCCTTTTTGATGAAGTTGAAAAGGCTAACAAAGAAATCTTTAATATATTGTTACAGATGTTAGATGAAGGTCATTTGACCGATTCTTTGGGTAGAAAAATCAACTTCAAGAATTGTTTGATTATTATGACCTCAAACTTGGGTGTGAAAAAACTTCAAGACTTTGGAAACGGTATTGGGTTCAATACTTTATCAAGTTCATCAACTCAAGAAGAATATAAACGTCAGATTCTTCAAAAAGAAATGAAGAACTATTTCTCTCCTGAGTTCTTGAACCGTATTGATGAAGTTATTGTTTTTAACTCTTTGAAACAACCTGAAATCGAACAAATTGTTCGTCTTGAAATGTCAAAATTGATTAATCGTTTGGAGGAGTTGAAATTAAACTTCGTTTGTGACGAGTCAATGATTCAACACATTGCCAAGGTAGGTTTTGATGAGGCATTTGGTGCACGACCAATCAAAAGAGCAATTCAGGATGAGGTAGAAGATTTTATCTCAGAAGAATACTTGGTGGGTAATGTTGTAGAAAACGAACATTACATCCTCATGTATGATGAATCAATCAAAATAGAAAAAGGGTCGTAAGACCCTTTTTTTTTAGTGTATCATCATAAAAAAAGGGGACATTGTCCCCTTTTCTAATTAATAAACCCATGGTCTGTAAACTTTCTGAGGTGGTTCGTAAACATATTCCTGTTTGGTATTGCCAAGACGCTCAATGATTGTTTTACAAACATCAATACCTCTTTCTACGTCATCTAAGACCACATATTCATGTGGGGTATGGTAGTTGTAATAACCTATGGAGATGTTCACACAGGCAAAGTCAAATTTCATTTTTAACATAGCCACGTCAGTATATGGGTGAATCTTATATTCGTGATATTCCATTTTTTCTTCAAATACGGAATCTATCACATTAAAAAAATCACTTTCACGGTCAAACAATCTAACACCGTGACACACTTCAGTAATCATATAATTTTCAGGTCCGTCAAATTGAATGGTATAACCAACATTGGAAAAGAAATTTTTATCCGCCTTTTTTGAGCCGTGACAACCCGTTTCTTCAGAAACAAACAACGCTGCTTTAATGTGAGGTAAATCTTCCAAACAAACTAAACAACCAAAGACACCAGCCTTGTCGTCTCCACCAATTCCTGACGGATGACCCTCATCATCATAACCTTTCAATGCCAATTTTTCTTTGAGTTGGAAATCTCTTTTTATTTCCTCTTTAATGTTAATAGGTTTCATATCCCAATGTACGGTATCTGTGTGAGCAACCACACATGGGAATGGTTGTCCTTCAAATTCAGGAGAAGTCTTTGTAACGTACACATTATTGTGTTTATCAACAAAAAAGTCATGGTTATTCTCTGTCAAGTAGTTTTTCAAAAACTCAACCATTTTATCTTCCTTATAAGTACAGGTTGGAACGGATAATACGTCCTTTAATAATTGTAATCTTTCCATTTGTATGCAAAGATACAAAAAAATTATCTAAAAAGTTGGTAATTATACAATAAAGTTATAAATTCTTCGTAAGTTGGATTGTGTTCTGTCACTGTATTTGTTTTTACAGACCTAACGATAGTATCTACGGTACCTTCTTTAAAATCAACACTTCTAATTTTAAATTCGTAGTTTTTATCTGCGGGTAATTTATACCAACTACCTGGACCAACATTAAATTTTTTCAAATTCTTCATGAAGTTATTATACTCTTCTTCTTTTTTGGCAAAGTCAGTGTCATCACTTTCCAAAGCCGTTTCCATAGAATCTATTAAATTATCAATCTTTTGTTTAAAATATAAAAAATGGTCTTCTGAGTCATTACCATATTGTTGATATCCTACATCTTGTAAATCATATGGTCCACTGATTTTTTCTGTAACATATCTTTTCATTGAATTAAAGATGTCCGTTGACGGATATTCAGATAACAATTGGATTAAACCTTCTTTTGGAAACAAATATGAATAAAAACAACTTACAGTTTCGGCACCATACGGTTTAAATATTTCACAATATTCATCAATCAAATATTCTTTAACACTATCCTCTGCTCTATTGTTTAACGAGAATGTGTATTCATCAATAATATCACTAACCTCATATGAAAATGCGACTTCAATTGCCTCATTAAAATCTTTTGGCATTCCCTCCAAATCGTTTTGGGCCAAATACTCAATATAGTTTGGAAATAACTTTTTAGACAACTCAGAAAATTTTTCTTTCTGTTCTTCAGTGGCGTATCGCCATATGTAACCTTCATTCCACTCATCATCCATTGAATATCTATCATAAAAATTCCATGATGAGCCATAAGAACTCATTATTGTGTCAATTATTGCTCGGTCATACTCAGACTCATCTTCAGAAAATAAGTCCCAAAAACTCTCATCTCCTTGAAATCTAATATTTACAATGGTTTTTACTTCTTCCGTTTTTGGGTCTTTAACATTCTTAATTGAAGAAATAAGTTCATCGGGATATTCGGCTCTCCAAGAAAATTCTTCTTTGTCAGGGTCATAAGATTTCAAAAAATCTATTGACGGGGATTTTCCCAACATCTCGGAAAAAAAATCTTCAACTTCAGGATAAACATCTGTCAAATACTTCAAATCTTTTTTTTGGTCATCATCACTCCAAGTAATAATTGAACCACTTTTAGTTCTTGGAACCTGAACGGCTATCTTACCCCTATTTCTTGTTCTGTCAATAACATAATATAAAACATAGTTTTGAGTTTCTCTTTGAAAATGACCGGGACCTGTTTTAGATGTTGTACACCATCTGGTGTTGGAACCATAGAAACAAGATGCGGCATGTGTATTGACTTTGAAAACAAATAAGGTTTTGTTTGGGGATTGGAAAACTAACTCAGCACCTGACTTGGCTTCTTTTTCCAACTCTTTTCTTGTTTTTTTCTGATTGATAAAGTCTCTGACATATTTTAATAATCTAATGTCCCAAGAATTTATATCTTTTACTGATTCAGGTTTAATACTTGATATTGTAGAGAGTAATTTACCTGTTGAACCATCCGCTTTTGCATCTTCATAAATTGAATCCAAATCATCAACGGAAATTTTGTTGTAGTTTTTTTCCCACCAAGTTATGTTGTCAAAATATTCAAAAATTTTATCGGCATTATCCCAAGATTTAAGTTTAGGATACAAATCCTCAAAACTTTTTTTAATGTAGTCCATATATTTGTAACCAGTTAAATCGGACCTGATTGCTGCGTCAATATATGTTTCGGATTCAGGGAACTGATTAAGCAATTCTTTTTTAACATCGTCTTTTTTTGCCTCTGATAGAATTTGAACTAATTTCATAATTTATTATAAATACTTGGAATATATTTATAGTTATACTATATTTGTAGTGTTCTTTGAAATATGGGGGTGACTGGAATCGACAGGTATTGTTGGTTGACAGGTGCACGTATGAGCTGAATTAACTCATTAAAAACTGATTTAAAAAACTAGACGGCGACGTTTTAAATAATATGGCGGCTTGCGGTTTGTTCCGTGAAGAAGCGTCAGTTGTGGCTTAATCTCTATAACACTCAGGTCGGGAGACATACAACCTAGGAACAGAAGTCTTTAGAGGTGTGGTTTCTATCTTAAAAGAAACAAGTGGAGGATTAGTTCTCAGTAAACCGAACCACTATAAAATAAGGGAATTGTGAAGTTCGGAACATTAACAAATGTTGACCTAAACGTGTAGTACCTTTCAGTCAAGGTAGACTGGACGAGGGTTCGATACCCTCCACCTCCACAAACAAAAAAAGGTGGTCGATTGACCACCTTTTCTTTTTAATATCTTTTAACTTAGAAACAACCTGCGTATCCCAAGTATTTGTGTTTGTTGTATTTTTCTAAAATCTGAACAACCTCTTTTGGGTCTGGCTTAGATTTACCTTCAGAGAATCTTTTAATTTCCTCTACCGCTCTTTCACCATTTCTATCGTGGTCTTTCATTAAGACTTGAATCAAAGCCACTAATCCACCTGATTGTTTTTTAGGACCGCCGAAACAAGTTCCAGGAACTTTAACATCAGCCTTTTTTTCCTTTGTTGATTTTGCGTCAGGTTTTGGTGCTTCGCTCATTCCTTGCATTCCAAGAGGACTCGACATTTGGTTTTCAAGAACCCTACCCAAACTTTCATGTATAATTTTTTTCAAATCTTTCATAATTGATAAATATCTTTAATTTCTTTATAAATATATTGAACTTACGCTTTTTCTTTAATATTTAATTTTGTATAATTGTTAAACAGACACTATGAAAAATTTATTTATCGCTTTCGGAATTGTAACTATGATGGCATTTGCTTCATGCTCTAACTCAACTGAAACTACTGTTGACGACTCAACTATCATGGATAGTGTGTCAGTAGACACTTGTGCTAAGGACTCAACTTGTAAAGATTCTTGCTCTAAGGAGACAGAAGTTAAAGAAGTTAAGACCGTTGGTACAAAATAATAAGAAGTTACATTGACCTTTATCAAACCCTCATCTAAGATGGGGGTTTTTTATTTTAACAACTTTTTGATTCTTTCAACCTCTTCAAGAAGACCTGACGCCAATCCGATTGGTGAAAGAACCCCGATTGCTGCTTTTGTAATTTTTGTTGCAAAATCATCATCACTACTCGTTTTTTTAGAACTTACAGGTTCAACTGTCTTTTCTTTTGGTTTAACTACAGTTTTTTCTAAGTCAGAACCTTTTATTGAACCATTAGAACTAATTAATGAAGAAATGTATTTACCATAAGGAAGTGCAACATGTAAATAACTTTGAACACCACCAAGTGATGGAGCAACCTTACCAATTTTTTCACCAACATATACTTTGCTTCCAACCCTAACTTTTACACTTGATAAATTACAATAAAAAATAGTTGGGTATTCTCCCTTACCAATAATTTCAATTGATGTTCCAAACAAATGATTGTCACCAGATTTTAAAGTTTTAATTTTACTTACAGTACCATTAGTTATAGAATAGACATCAGTATCTGATTGAGTATTCAGGTCCCAAGCATTTTCTGTTTTCCAATTTGAGCCTTTATGCCCAAATTGTCCATTATCATAACCACCTAATCCCCAAGTGAAAGTATTTCCTAAAATATTCATAAGCCTTTTACATTAAATATCCTTTAAGTGAGTTTGCGTCACGTTTTAAGTCATCAATCATTTCTTCATTAAAGTCTTCGTCATCAACATACTGAACAGGAAGTTCTGATATTACCCAATCCATGGCCAAAACGGCAATTGGGTGTTGACTATTGTCAAAAATTGGGACCGCGGCGTGTGCCCAAGTAGAATATTGTTTAAATAAACTCTTCATTATAATATCGTCAACAACTTCTTCAACATCGTAAAAGAACGCCTCATACTTTAATGTCTTTGTTGCATACCATGTTAAATTGCTAACCAAATAATTTTGAAATTTGTCGGCAATTCTTTGTAATCCATCAGAACATCTTTCGTAAGTTATGGATGCTTTTTGCATCGGTGAATTTGTATAAAAAGTCCCACCGTTGTGAAACTGTGTAATGAAGACTCTGTCCGCATTATATTTCCTTCTAATTTCCCTTAAGGTTGCGTGAATAAGTTCGTCTTTTTGAATTTGGTCAACAAGTAATTTTTTAGATTTCGCCTCTTTTGACTTGTCATCTTTTTTACGGATATAGCCAGCGGTAATCAGTGCAACAACAACTGATGATACGGAAGTTAATAATGTTATGGTGATTTGAGTAAAATCCATAATAGATAAATATGGAAGTTCCCAAATAAATTTAATTATGACAATAATTTTGTGGGCCCTGTAGGGCTCGAACCTACGACCTTGACATTATGAGTGTCCTGCTCTGACCGACTGAGCTAAGGGCCCTTTATTGTAGACGAGACGGGACTTGAACCCGTAACCTTGATTGTATAAGAATCCTGCGCTAACCGATTGCGCCACCCGTCCATTTGAATTACCTGAAGTTTATAACATCTCCGTGGATGTTATCCCACTCATCTTCAGTAAAGACAGGTTGTTTTAATTTTTGTATTTCTATAACTTCAACCATTTTATGTACCATGTTTTCAACATTGATTAGAACCTCATTGTCGTTTGATACTTCAATCAACTTGTCAAGATTGATTGGTTTTTTATCTTTTGGGAAAGTCATAACTGTGGTTATTTAATTGTTATACAAATATATATCATCTTAACCAAAAAAACAAATATTTATTATTGTGGGAATAACTAGACAACAATATAAAGCCATTTCAAAATATTGGGAAAAACATGGTGGTCCAAACTTTTTTGATAGAACACCATTTCGTATGTTCAATATTCCAAGAGAACGAAATGATATACTTCAAATAGCAAAAAGATATTACGGTGAAAAAAATTGGGTTAGACTTATAGAAAGTTTTATTGGTAAAAAATATAAATTAAAAACCCCACACTACGAAATTGATTATTTAATTAATTATATTGACCAATATGGCGAAGGTGATATTGATAGGGTTGAAGTTGCGATAGACCCAAACGGAAAAGTAATAATTGACCATTCCCAGTATGACCCCATTACCTTAACTATAAAAGAGATTTACGATTGTAAGGACAGTTTTGAGTTTTTGGACAAATATTATCCTCAAGTAGAAAAAGATTCCCCACAATACGATGAAATGTCCTACGAATTAGATAGGGATTTTTTTGATGGTGATAATGGTTTTATTGATTCTTTAGAAGAGCATATATTGTCACAATTAAGTGGTATTATTACTAGACCATATGGTGCGGAAATTGATTATGTTGTTATGGAAGATGGTAAAGAAGAACAATTTTCAAAAGATTCAAATCTATCAGAACAGTTTGATAGAATTAAAACCCTTATCAATTTTTCCGACTACTAAAGTTTTTTGTAGACACAAGTTATGGTGTCACCAACCCTGTATTTTGTTGATGAAATAAACTCAGAACCACCTGAGGTAAAATACCTATAACGATTGTCAGGTTCTATCGTTGAATGTGGGGGAAGTACCTCCAAAGAATCCACAACAATTTTTTTGACAACATCGCCAGGTTCTACGGCTGGTTTTGGTTTTCCACAACTAGACAAGAAAACAACCACGAAGATTACTAAAAGGACCCATAAAATCAGTCCTACTACCATACCTTTAATTCTATTTTTATCGCTCATAATACAAAGATAATTAAAATTTTTGACATATTGGAAATTTTGTCGGGATACCAGGATTCGAACCTGGGACCCCCTGGTCCCAAACCAGGTGCGCTACCGGACTGCGCTACATCCCGAAAATAATAAGTCACGGACTTGTGGACCGTGTGGGAATCGAACCCACCACTCTCTCCTTGCAAGGGAGAAACGCCAAGCCTTGGTACATGACAGCCCTTATTAAAAAAACGATTTACCACAATGAATCATAGAATTGATTCTGTGGGTATCTAAGGAAACAAGAAATTTAACTATTTTATTAAACATTCTTATAAATATATGGCGGCTCGTACGGGACTCGAACCCGTGACCTTCGCCGTGACAGGGCGACATTGTAACCATCTCTACTAACGAGCCATATTTGCCTCTCTCTCGCCAGCCCCCACCACCACCCCTCCTCTACAACCCTCCCTCCCCTCCCTCCCCGTTTCCCCTCTCCACACTGACCTGCCCCTTCCCTGCGTCCTCCGTCCTCTCCAGCCATGTCGATGCTCTGCCCGCAAGCCTCCAAGCCCCTCGTACGCACTCCCGCGCCTTGCCTCTCTCTCGCCACCTCCCACC
>SXGQ01346138.1_pt1 | contig 13854 bp, 14 predicted proteins | sample 3178371 | NCBI WGS metagenome assembly SXGQ01 (sample SAMN11356859, study PRJNA531348) | freshwater metagenome | isolation source: freshwater sample F1-20 | place: China: Fuxian Lake, Yuxi | collected 2017-12-25
GTAAAATATGTCTTCGAACAAACTTTAAATCTAAGCCTACCCCCAAGCGCTAGGTCCTTAAGCAAGATAGGCGAAACTATTAAATTTGAAGACTTACAAGCGGGTGACCTTGTATTTTTTAATACGCGAAAATCTCAGTTCTCACATGTTGGTATCTATGTAGGGAATAATGAATTTATTCACGCACCTCGAACTGGCAAAGCTATTAGTGTTGAAAGTCTCACAAAAAACTACTGGCTTAAAAGATATAATGGTGCAACAAGGATTGCGACATTCGAAGCTCGTTAAAGATCGGTATGACCCTGATTTCTATCTGGGTTAATTTTATCTCTAATCAACTTTTTAATATCCCTAATATCAAGAAACCCCCCAAAGTCTGATCTGGAATAAATCCTTTCGTTATTTAGAAAAATTTCAAAAATACCTCCCAGCGAAGGTATTAGTGTGACTGATAAAATTTCATCCTGAAAAGTTATAAGAATTTCCTGCATCATCCATGAAGCTCTTGGAAGCCAGCCACACTGAGTACAAAATTGAATTTCAATTCGATGTACTTTAGATTTAGTTCCTATAGTTCAAAGTTATTCTTAAAATATATTTATAAAAGCCTATTGATATAAGGCAAACAAAAAGACAAAATGCTCTATTGTTAAATAATCATTGTTAATAGCTTATTACGAAAGTCATTCATGCGCTCAAAATTAGAAAAATTTTCCCTCATAGCCTGTGGCGCTATTGCTGGTATTCTCATCAGTTTAAATTTACCCGTTTTTGCGGATAAAACCGAAAAAAATAATCTGCCCATCGATGAGCTTAGAACCTTTGCTGAAGTCTTTAGCAAAATTAAAGCTGACTACGTAGAGCCCGTAGAAGATAAAAAACTAATTAATGAAGCGCTTAACGGCATGCTATCAGGCCTTGATCCTCACTCTTCTTTCTTGAATGTCGAAGACTTTAAGGATTTAAATCAGGCAACCCAAGGTGAATTTGGTGGTCTTGGGATTGAGGTAGGCATGGAAGATGGTTTCGTTAAAGTGATATCTCCTATCGAAGATAGCCCAGCTTATAAAGCAGGTTTAAAGAGCGGCGATCTCATTATGAAATTAGATGAGACTTCAACGAAGGGCTTATCACTCAATGACTCAGTAAAAAAAATGCGCGGTAAACCAGGAACAAGTATTGTTCTTACAGTTTTAAGGAAAGGTGAACCCAAGCCTTTAACTTTTAATTTAGTTCGTGCCGTGATCAAATCCCAGAGTGTTAAGGGAAAGATTTCAGAACCAAATTATGCTTATCTTCGTATCGCACAATTTCAAGAACATACTGGTGAAGATTTAGCTAAACTCTTAAAAAATCTTCGTCAACAAAATAAAGCACCTTTAAAGGGTATTTTACTTGACCTTAGAAATAACCCAGGAGGCCTATTAAATGCCGCTGTTGGTGTCTCCGCAGCCTTTTTGCCCAAAGGTGATTTGGTCGTCTATACAGAAGGTCGTGCTCAAGATTCTAAAATGTATCTCACAGCAAACCCTGAAAACTATATCAAAGGTGGTGCAAAAGATGATTATCTCAAAGATCTTCCAGATGATATTAGAACGACGCCTATGGCTGTTTTAGTGAATAACGGATCTGCATCTGCATCGGAAATTGTGGCAGGAGCCTTACAAGATCACAAGAGAGCTTTGATTATAGGCTTACAAAGTTTTGGTAAAGGTTCCGTTCAAAGTATTCTACCTATGAATAACGGTTCGGCAATTAAGATGACAACTGCTAGATACTTCACACCCAAGGGAAGATCTATTCAGGCTAAAGGTATTGTCCCTGACATCATCGTCGATGATGGAGGCGATCATTCCTTTGCGCCCAAAGAAGCAGACCTGACCAACCATCTTTCAAATCCAAAAGATGCTGATACGAATGCCGTACCTAAAGATAATAAACCTTTGCCAGGATCATTAAAAAAATCTGATGAAGAGAAAAATAAATTCTCTGATACGCCAGCTGGTCCAATCGAACCAGGAAGTAAGGGAGATAAGCAATTCCAAGAAGCGATGAATATCCTCAAAGGTCTTCAAATTATTCAAAATAAATGATTGATGACTTCATCATTGAGTTTGACAAAAGCCTAAAGGTTTTATTTGACAAACCTAAGAGCTCAAGACCAAGACCAGATTCTCATATTGAGGATACTGAGTTAACCCAAAACGAAAAAAATTGTACAATTGAGTTGATGCGAGTAAATCAAACAGGTGAAGTTTGCTCGCAAGCTTTATATAGCGGGCAACTCCTTTTTCATCGGCATAGTGAAGGCACAGAATCTTTGAAAAAAGCTTCCAGGGAAGAAATCGATCACCTTAATTGGTGTAATTCTAGAATCCATGAATTAGGTGGCAAAACAAGCCTGCTTAATCCTGTCTGGTATGTAGGCTCTTTTTTGATGGGTGCGTTTGCAAGCGCCTTAGGTGAAAAATATAATTTAGGATTTTTAGCTGAAACAGAACATCAAGTGACTCAGCACTTAAAAGATCACCTGAGCAAAATATCTAAGAAAGATCTCAAGACCAGTAAGATATTAGAAGTAATGGCGGCTGATGAAGAGAAACACGCAATCAATGCCAAGGAACTCGGTGGTGTTGAATTGCCTGATCAAGTCAAAAAACTTATGTCATTAATGTCTAAAGTTATGACGAAGCTATCTGCAAAAATTTAATCAATGCAAAAATTTAACGAAATTCTTTTAACACTCGATAATTCAGATCATATCGATCGTATTGAGATATATAAAAAAAGTGTTTTAATAGGTACTATCGAGAATAAGCCTGGAAGCCAAGGCTCCATAAAAGTCTATCAACATCTCTGGAAACTCTTTGGAACTATCTCCTTAGATGCAGCAATTGAAGGTCTTGATTTATATTCAGAACATACTGAAGATGCGCAAAAAAATCCTGGTAAACATCCAAATATTGATCGTCTTCTTTCTATTATAGAAAATGAAGAGCCGCTTGATTTAAAAATAATTAAAAATTAATAGGGTGGTTAATCGTCTTTTTTAATTTCAAAATCGTAGGTAATTTCAATTGACTTTGATAGCATAATTGATGCTGAACAATATTTTTCAGCAGATAACTTAATCGCACGTGCCACTTGGTCTATATCTAAGTCCTTACCCTTCAAAACAAAATGAATATGTATTTTAGTAAAAACTTTGGGTACTATCTCGGCTCTTTCAGCTTCAATTTCAGCATAACAATCACTAATCTCTTGTCTCGATTTCTTGAGTATGGTCACCACATCAAATGATGTGCACCCTCCCATACCAATGAGAAGCATCTCCATAGGCCGCATCCCTAATTTTCTGCCACCCAACTCTTCTGGTCCATCAAGAATCACTGAATGATTAGACTCGGACTCGCCAATAAAACAAACATTCTCAACCCACTTAACTCTGGCTTTCATTATTTAACTCTGAGTAACTCAACTTCAAAAATTAAAGTAGCATTCGGGGGAATCACACCGCCAGCGCCTCTCGCGCCGTATCCCATTTCTGGGGGAATAAAAAGTATTCTTTTACCATTAGTTTTCATCCCATCTACACCGTCATCCCAGCCTCTAATAACTTGACCACCGCCTAAATTAAATACAAAAGGGTCTTTGCGATCGAGTGAGCTATCAAATTTTTTACCTTTGCCATCTTTTTGATTGGGATCGTATAACCAGCCAGTATAATGAACAGTAACTGCCAAGCCCTTTTCTGCTTGTCGTCCATTTCCTACTACAGTATCTTTAATGACTAATGTTTTAATGTTTTTTTCCAATTTAATTTCCTTTTGTGAGATTTGTGACTCAGAAAACGCTAAATCTATATTAAATAAAATAATACCGAATGCTAAAAAAAATTTAATCACATGCTTATATTGCATTTTAGTACCTCATTAAGTTTTAATTAAGATAAGACCATTCAATCAGTTCGTCTTGTATTTTAGATGATTCACTTGCCTTGGGATCATTTGCTATGAATACAAAAACTTTTACATCATTATTTTTATCAAAAATATATCCTGCAATAGCACTTACATTTTGGATACTACCGGTTTTTAAATAAGCATGCTTTGCGACGGATAAGTTTTTTCCTCTATTTTTCAAAGTACCGTCAATACCCATATTAGAAAGTGATGATATAAACTCAGGCATGTAAAGACTATTGTATGCTTTTTCTAATAAGAGGCTTAAATCCTCTGTATTAACTTTTGTATTTCTTGATAGGCCTGCGCCGTTAACCATCTCAATTGAATCAAGCCTGACCTTCTCTCTTATCAAAAATTCTTTAGTAAATCTGCCTGCCTCATTTTCAGAAATGGGATTGCCATTATTTTCTACGAGTATAGTGAGCAATAAATTCCTAGCAATTAAATTTTGGCTATATTTATTGATATCTCTCACGACAAGACTTAAAGGTTTTGACTGGTGTTCATAGAGCTTATGTGTATCTGTGATATTTTGGTATGTATTTTTAAACTCACCATCAATAATTCCACCATGAAGCTTCCAAAGTGTTTCAATTAAAACCTTAGATAATTGATCGGGACTTATAATAGATAAATCGATATCCTTATTTTCACAAGCTTTATCAAAGCTACCATTGAATTGAATCTTCGTCACATTCGATTTTGTCTCTACCTCATAGCCAAGATTATCCTTCCATTCATTGCAGCCTTGATTTGTAACTTTTAAATAGTTGATGACTTTGAGTGTTTTGACATCAGGAAAGGTTTGTATATTAATTTTTTCACTGTTGATTGAGAAGCTAAAATTGATTGTATTTTTATTTACCAAAAAAGATTTTGGATTGACGTTATATGCACGATATTTTTTATCATCAATGAAATCTTGATTTTGTAATTCTCCGAAAAAGCTCTCATCGATAATAATATTGCCATGAATATATTGAATGCTCCCCAGTTGAACTTTCTCAATAATCTCTGAAAGATCTGCATATGTAAGTGTAGGGTCACCATAGCCCTTAATAATTAGGTCACCATAAAGATGCTTATTTTTTATGGTTCCCGTATAAAGTACTTCCGTCTTCCATTGGTACTGAGGGCCTAAAAATTGGAGTCCGGCATAAGTTGTGACAAGTTTCATCAAAGAAGCAGGATTAAATCCTTTTTGCTCGTTATAGCTGTAGATTTTATTTTGCTTCGAGATATTTTTAATGTAAAGCGAGTAATTACTTTTTGAAAGCTCTGAATGATTGATTATTTTATTGATGGCATCGATATCGGTATCTGCGAATATGGTATTTATCCATAAAATACATACGAGAAACAGTATTCGCATTTTTATAGAAATGACTTAATGACTTCAAAAGTCGTATCAATCATAAAATCAATTTCATCATGATTGATAATATAGGGGGGCATCAAGTAAATAGTATGGCCTATAGGCCTTATGAGTAAGCCCTTATCAATAGCTTTCATACTTATTTTTTTGAGTGTCTTTTTTGTAACCTTTTCAAGCTCAAATGCCCATATCATACCTATGTTTCTAAGGTGAGAAATAGGAAGCGTTGTAAGATTCTTCATTCGCTCTGAAGTATAAGCTGAAGTTTTATGATTTTGATTGATCACATCATAATTTTCAAAGTAACTTAATGTGCCCAACGCAGCGCTGCAAGCGAGAGGATTGCCTGTGTAGCTATGTGAATGAAGAAATCCTTTTTCTACCTTATCTTCATAAAATGCCATATAAATATCATCTGAAGTCAATACTGCTGACAAGGGGAGATAGCCGCCAGTTAATCCTTTTGATAAACAAATAAAATCAGGTTTGATATTCACATGCTCGAATGCAAACATTTTCCCCGTTCTTCCAAAACCTACTGCAATTTCATCATCAATGAGATGAATTTGATATTGCGTACAAAGCTCTCTTGCTTTTTTTAAATAGATTGAATGATACATTCCCATCCCAGTTGCACATTGCACAAGAGGCTCTAGAATAAATGCTGCTATATGTTGATGATTGCTTTGCAGATATATTTCTAAGTCTTGAGCACATCTTAATGCATAAGATTCAGCTGTTTCACCTTTATCAGCATATCTCCAGTCGGGTGTCTTAATAAGATTATTTTTTTTAATTAATGAGGCATAATTTTTACGAAAAAGTTTAATATCAGTGACAGATAGAGCGCCGAGCGTTTCTCCATGATAACTATTCTCTAAATAAATTATTTTATTCTTCTTAGGGTATCCCCTGTTCTTCCAATAATGCGTACTCATTTTAATAGCTATTTCAATGGCATTAGATCCATCACTACCATAAAAAGCGTGGCCTAGATTTGTAAGGCTATTTAATTTTTCAGAAAGTTGTATGGCTGGCTCATGAGTAAGTCCTGCAAGCATAACGTGCTCAACGAGATCGAGTTGGTTTATAATGAACTTCTTAATTTCACCTTGGTTGTGGCCAAATAAATTGACCCACCAGGAACTAATCGCATCTAGATATTTTTTTTCATCGTAGTCATATAACCAAACACCCTCGCCTCGCTTAATTGGAATCATGGATTGCGCTTGTTGAATTTTCATTTGTGTACATGGATTCCACAAACTTTTTAAACTTCTATCGATATAGTGCTGATTTTTCATACATTAAGGTGCTGGATTCATATGAGTAAGATGGATCATTTCAATCTCATCTAATAACTCCTCAGATAGGAGTGCGCTATAGGCTTCAATATTTTCCTTTAATTGATTAAGTGATGTGGCGCCTATAATAGTTGATGTCACAAACCATTGACTGAAAACAAATGCTAAAGCCATCTCAGTCAAAGTCATGCTATGTTTAGATGCTAATGTTTCATAGGCTTTTACTGCAGGGAGGACATTGGGCTTGGCATATCTTTGTGCAAAACCTTGGAAAAGTTTTACTCGTCCTGCTGCATCCATATCTTTTAAATATTTTCCTGTGAGATGTCCAAATGCTAAGGGGGAGTATGCTAAAAATCCAATTTTTTCTCGGTATAAAATTTCTGTCATACCAAACTCTAATCCTCTATTAATAAGGTTGTAACAATTCTGAACTGAAGCTATGAGAGGTAATTTCTTTTCTCTGGCTATGCGAATAAATTCCATCACACCCCAGGATTGCTCATTCGAGATACCTATATTTTTAATCTTACCTTCTTGAACAAGCTTCCCTAAAGCTTCTAGCTGTTCATGAATAGATACCCATTCTTTTAATTTTGAGCCTTCGATTTCACCACTCGGATCAAATTTATATTGGCCAAACATGGGCACATTTCTTTCGGGCCAATGGAGCTGATATAAATCGATGTAATCTGTTTGAAGCCTTTTTAAGGAGCCCTCTACTGCCTCACGTAAATTTTTCTCATCAATTGCTTTAGGTCCATGGCGAATCCAATTTAGAGATCTTCTTGGCCCTGCGGCTTTAGTCGCTAGAACAATATCTTCTCTTTTTTGTTTTCTTAGCCATCTGCCTATGATCGTTTCGGTCGCTGTAAAAGTATTTTCTTTGGGTGGAACAGGATACATCTCAGCTGTATCAATAAAATTAATACCTTTTGATATCGCCCAATCGAGCTGTGCAAAAGCCTCAGATTCTGTATTCTGCTCACCAAAGGTCATGGTGCCTATAGCAATGGGCGAAATAACCAAATCCGATTGCCCTAGCCTACGATAATCTTGCTTTTCTAAGTAATAGCCCATATAAAAATAATGTTTAATTTCAGATATTTAATGAAATAACACTTGAAATTTTAGACTTTCATCCCTATTATTAGCACTCTATGACATTGAGTGCTAATTGCTCATGTTTTTTTGGTTTTGATTAATTTTAAAAGAATACACTATTAGGAGAATATGAAATGAAAATTCGCCCTTTACATGATCGCGTAATTGTAAAGCGACTTGAAGAAGAACGTACAACAGCATCAGGCATTGTTATTCCTGACGGCGCAACAGAAAAACCAGACCAAGGCACAGTTCAAGCTGTTGGTAATGGCAAAATTCTCGAAGATGGCAGTGTTAAAAAACTAGACGTCAAAGTAGGCGATAAAGTTTTATTTGGAAAATACGCTGGTCAAGCAGTTAAAGTTGATGGCGAAGAATTACTTGTGATGCGTGAAGAAGACATCATGGGCATTGTTGAATAAGGCCTTAAACATTCATTCATTAATATTTTGGAGAAATAAAAAATGGCAGCAAAAGACGTAAGATTTGGTGACGATGTTCGCCAAAAGATGATTACCGGTGTAAATACGTTAGCAAACGCCGTAAAAGTTACCCTCGGTCCTAAAGGCAGAAATGTGGTTTTAGAGCGTTCTTTCGGTGCACCTACAATCACTAAAGACGGTGTATCAGTTGCAAAAGAAATCGAACTTAGAGATAAGTTTGAGAATATGGGCGCACAAATGGTTAAAGAAGTTGCATCTAAAACTTCTGATATCGCGGGTGATGGCACAACTACTGCAACTGTATTAGCTCAAGCGATTATTCGTGAGGGTATGAAATCAGTTGCAGCAGGTATGAACCCTATGGATCTTAAAAGAGGCATCGACAAAGCTGTAGAGGCCTGTGTTACTGAACTCAAAAAATTAAGTAAGCCATGTACAACAAGTAAAGAAATTGCTCAAGTGGGTTCAATCTCTGCCAACTCTGACCATGCTATTGGACAAATCATTGCAGACGCGATGGATAAAGTAGGTAAAGAAGGTGTGATTACTGTAGAAGATGGATCAGGTTTAACAAACGAGCTTGATGTTGTAGAAGGTATGCAATTCGATCGCGGTTATCTTTCACCTTATTTTATTAACAATCATGATCGTCAAATTGCGTTATTAGAAAATCCATACGTTCTATTGCACGATAAAAAAATCTCTAACATTAGAGACCTTCTTCCAGCGCTTGAACAAGTTGCTAAATCAAGCCGTCCTCTACTTATTATTGCTGAAGATCTCGAAGGTGAAGCACTAGCTACTTTAGTCGTCAATAACATTCGTGGCATCTTAAAAACTGTCGCAGTCAAAGCACCTGGCTTTGGTGATAGAAGAAAAGCAATGCTTGAAGACATTGCAATTCTTACAGGTGGTACAGTAATTTCAGATGAAGTAGGCTTGAAACTAGAAACAATCAAAATTGAAGATTTAGGCCAAGCGAAAAGAATTGAAGTGGGCAAAGAAAACACTATCATTATCGATGGTACAGGAGACGAAAAAAATATTAAGTCACGTATTGCTCAAATCAAAACACAAATCGAAGAAGCGACAAGCGACTATGATAAAGAAAAACTTCAGGAGCGTGTTGCAAAACTTGCAGGGGGAGTTGCTTTGATTAAAGTAGGTGCAACGACTGAAATTGAAATGAAAGAAAAAAAAGCACGTGTTGAAGATGCGCTTCATGCAACAAGAGCTGCTGTTGAAGAAGGTATTGTAGCTGGTGGTGGTGTTGCTTTAATTAGAGCGCGGGATGCGATTGCTAAAGTTAAAGGTGAAAATGCAGACCAAGAAGCAGGTATTCGAATTGTTCTTCGTGCTGTGGAAGAACCTTTAAGACAAATTGTTGAGAATGCAGGTGTAGAACCATCTGTAGTGGTTAATAACATAATAGCTGGTAAAGGTAATTATGGATTTAACGCTGCAAATGAAACTTATGGCGACATGGTTGAGATGGGGGTGTTAGACCCTACTAAAGTCACTCGCTCTGCATTACAACATGCAGCATCAATCGCAGGTCTTATGTTAACAACCGACTGTATGGTAGCTGATCTTCCTAAAGATGACGCTCCAGCAATGGGCGGTGGTGATATGGGCGGTATGGGTGGTATGGGTGGTATGATGTAACTCAAAGCATCAGCAAAAAAGGACCTCTTAGGAGGTCTTTTTTTTAATCTTTTTTTTATCTAGTAATAAATTAGGATAGCATTACTCTTCATGAATACATCTCTGGCTAATCAAAATCAATTTAAAGATTTAAATGAAAAACAAATTGAAGCTGTAACACTTCAAAATGAATCTACACTCATTCTCGCTGGAGCGGGAAGTGGTAAAACTAAAGTACTAACCTCAAGAATTTCTTGGCTTATTCAAGCGAATATGGTGAGTCCTTTTGGTCTGATCGCTGTAACATTTACAAATAAAGCTGCAAAGGAAATGTTACAAAGAATCACTATGCAGCTTCCGATTAATACAAGAGGTATGTGGGTAGGCACATTCCATGGTTTATGTAATCGATTTCTTAAAACACATGCAAGGGATGCTAACCTACCTGAAACATTCCAGATCCTAGATAACCAAGACCAACTATCTCTGATCAAGCGAACCATGAAAACTATGAATGTGGATGATGAGACCTATGCACCAAAACAAGTACAACACTATATCAATGGATGCAAAGACGAAGGTTTAAGATCTATACGCGTAGATACTTACGATACACATTCAAAAAAATTAAATGAAATCTATCTTGAATATGAGAAACAATCTCAAAAAGAAGGCTTAGTTGATTTTGGTGAATTGCTTTTAAGATGCTATGAGCTTTTCGAAAAAAATATGGCCATACGTCAGCATTATCAAGATCGATTTAAACATATTCTGATTGACGAATTTCAAGACACAAGCGAACTTCAATATAAGTGGTTAAAACTTCTTGCGGGAAATAGTAGTTTTGTATTTGCCGTAGGAGATGATGATCAATCCATCTATAGCTTTCGAGGTGCCAATGTCGGAAATATGAAAGATCTTGAAAGAGATTTTCATATTAAACAAATTATTAAGCTCGAACAAAACTACAGATCTAAAAGTAATATTCTCAATACAGCAAATGCCATCATTGATCACAATAAAAACAGATTGGGCAAGAACTTATGGACTTCAGCTGGGGAAGGCGACCCCATTAGAATCTTTACAGGTCATACTGATATTGATGAAGCTAAGTTTATTGTAGATGAAATTAAAATGCTTTATAGCGAAGGCTTACCACTTAATCACATTGCTATTCTTTATAGAAGTAACGCACAATCTCGCATTCTTGAGCATACTATTTTTTCATCTAACTTACCTTATCGTGTCTATGGTGGATTGCGTTTTTTTGAACGCGCTGAAATTAAACATGCCATTGCTTATCTAAGGCTCATTGTAAATAAAAATGATGACAGTGCATTTCTAAGAATTGTGAATTTTCCAACACGCGGTATTGGAAGTCGATCATTAGAGGGTCTTCAAGATATTTCCAAACGAGATGGCTGTAGTTTATGGTATGCCGCATTAAAGTCATCGGATCTAGCACCCACAATCAAAAAAGGTTTACCGCATTTTATTAACCTCATCAAACATATTGAAAGTGGTTGTGAAAGACTAACACTACCTCAAATGATTGATCTTATTATTAACGAATCAGGCTTAAAAGATCACTTCGTTAATGAAAAAGATGGTTTGGATAGACTCTCTAACTTGAATGAATTAGTTTCTGCTGCAGTAACATTTATTAATAATGACAATAATGATTCTATAAACCCACTTAGAGATTTTTTAAATTACTCCTCTTTAGAAAGTGGTGACATGCAAGCTAGTGAGGGTTCAGAAGCTATACAACTCATGTCGATTCACTCCTCGAAAGGATTGGAATTTGACGTAGTATTTATTTCAGGTCTCGAAGAGGGTTTATGTCCCCACGAACAAAGCCTATTCGAATCTAAAGGTCTTGAAGAAGAAAGAAGGCTTATGTATGTGGCCGTGACAAGAGCCCGATCAAAACTATATTTAAGTTATGCATTATCAAGAATGCTCCATGGTCAAATGAGGTATGGGATGCCATCAAGATTTTTAAAAGAAATTCCTGAAAGTCTTGTCAAAAACATTAATTCTATTAATTTTAAAAATAATATGAATCAGATTGAAGAAAATTATTCTCAACATACCCAACATAAACATACTTGGCAAATAGGTGAATCTGTCGTGCATGAAAAATTTGGTCAAGGAACTGTTCTAGGTTATGAAGGCCATACTGACGACTTAAGAATTCAAATTAAATTTAAAGAATCAGGAACTAAATGGCTTGCGATGGAGTATGCAAAACTATTTAAATACTAATAGTTTTTAGCAGACTTAAAAATATCTCGGTAACTGATATATTGAAATGCAAACATCACCGATGTAATTACAAGTAGTGCAAAAAAAATAATTGCACCCATTAATGAAGGTCCTAGATTGGGAAAGAACGAAGCTAATGACCCAATCAATAGCCCACATGACAACATAAATAATATCGCTATTGTTGAAAAAATAAGCCATGAAAGACCTAGGGGAAGGCTATATATTAAGCATCCCGCAATACTAGATTTAATCGATTTGAATAATGAGTAGTCGTTATAAACAATAAGCATCGGCGAAAACCAAGTTGCCATCAATAATGGGAGGAAGAGTAGGATTAATTTTCCTATCATGGGTAAAAAATTATTAATCACGCTGACGAGTTCATTATTATTTTTTGCTGATTTAATAGAGTCTTGCATTTCAGAATTTAAAACCATAGTTACCATACCAGCATAAATTAAGCAGATCAGTCCAAGCATCAATAATGTAGGGAGCTTTGGTTTAATTTTTTCATATACTGCTAAAAATTTTTCTTGCTTTTTCTTATCATGGATCTTATAAAAGTTTACTGCAAATACCAAAAATATTGGCCAGATCAAGATGGATGCAATTGAAAAAACTTGAATCATTGTTATTGAAGGTAATAGCATGAAAATAAAAAGATAAGTTAAGCTTAGCATTAAAGACTGATTGGGCGTTTTTTTGAAGAGTATAAAGCTTTCTTTATTCCAAGGAATAGAATTTCGGAATGTAATTTTTTTCATATCTATTTGACTTTAGATGTATTCACCAATACGTTGTTTTAAAATTTTTTTAAAATGGTTGGGATCTTTTATGTGAGTGAGCTCGCCCTCTTCTACATGATAAAAGTCATTAAGTCTTGAAACCCAAAATCTTAGAGATGCTAATCTCAACAAATCATTCCAAGCTGAATCTTCATCATCACTAAATGATCTGATATTTTTATAAGCATCTAAGAAAGCATGCAGTCTTTCGCTATCAAATGAGCCATCATCTTTGACACACCAATCATTCACAGCGATAGCCACATCGAGAATGAGACAATCTGTGCAAGCATAATAAAAATCAATAAATCCTCCTACCTCATCATTAAGAAACAGTACATTGTCTCTAAACAAGTCACCGTGAATCGTAGCTTTAGGTAACATGTAATTTTTCTTTTCTTGATAAGCAATTTCTTCCCTTAATAATTCACTCTCATCCTGCGGTAATCTATGTAATAAAGTTTTAGCAGTTTTTTTGATCCAACTAAGATCTCTTGTGTTTTGACGTTCAGCCTTAAAATTGGCTGATTTCACATGAAGTTCCGCAAGGCTTTTACCCACAGCAGCACAATGCTTAACTTCAGGCTTTGCGAGATCTTTCCCTTTAAGACACGTCACAATCAAAGCAGGTTTATTCTTTAAAATACTCAAAGCTGTGCCATCTTTTTTGTAAATTGGCTTAGGGCATAAAAAAGAATCCTCTGCTAAATGAGCCATAAGATCTACAAAATAAGGAAGATCCTCTAAATTATTTTTTTCGAAGAGCGTTAAAACAAACTGATCATGCTCTGTCATCAAAAAATAGTTAGTATTCGTAATGCCAGATTCAATACCTTGATAATCAGTAAGATTATCTAAAGCATAATCTTGAAGCCAGATTTTTAATTCTTTAATATTGACTAATGTATAGACGGACATAAAAAAAAGGGCTTAAAAGCCCTTTCAAAAAAATTTAGAATCTAA